>Ga0114129_10017730_pt1 | contig 10139 bp, 7 predicted proteins | sample RhiMetdeltSRZDD1_FD_80071 | JGI IMG/M metagenome (GOLD analysis project Ga0114129, IMG submission 80071) | Populus rhizosphere microbial communities from Tennessee, USA - Rhizosphere MetaG P. deltoides SRZDD1 (version 2) (version 2) | ecosystem: Host-associated > Plants > Roots > Rhizosphere >...
CTGATGGCCGCGTGGGCGGCCGCCACGAAGCCGCGCGGCGGCGTGCTCGTCATCCATGAGAACCGCGGTCTGAACGAGCACATCCGTACGGTCGCCGGTCGGCTCGCCGCCAGCGGGTACTCCGCCCTGGCGCTGGACCTGCTCTCCGAGGAGGGCGGCACCGGGTCGTTCCCCGGCGAAGCCGAGGTGGCGGCCGCGCTGGCGCAGATACCCCCGGAACGTCACGTCGCCGACATGAAAGCCAGCCTGACCGAGATCAAGCGTCGCGTACACGGCAAGAAGCTGTTCGCGATCGGATTCTGCTTCGGCGGCGCCATGGTGTGGCGCCTGCTCACCTCCAACGAACCGCGCCTGGCCGCGGCCGCTCCCTTCTACGGACCGTTCCCGGAGGGCGGCACCTTCGAAGGCTCCCGCGCGGCGGTCCTGGGGGTCTACGGCGGACTCGACACGCGGGTCGGCGCCACCAAGCCCGCGGCCAAGGCGGCACTCGATGCGGCCGGGTTGAGGTACGAACTCCTCACCTTCGCCGAGGCCGACCACGCCTTCTTCAACGACACCGGTGCCCGCTTCAACCCACACGCCGCAATTGAGGTGTGGCGTCGGGCGCTGAACTGGTTCGACGACGCCGACCATCGCCACGACGACTAGTTCGCCCGAAGACGTGGTCACCAGCCGGATACCTTCGTATATTGCGGATCCGGTCGACGGATCGTGTCCGGCGGGTTGGTAGCCAACCAGGCCAGTTGAGGCAGCAACCAGGGTGCGATGAACTTCTCCACCCCGGCCTCGGTGAAGTGCAGGCCGTCGGTACGGACCCGCACGTTGCCGATGCGCCAGGTGAACACGCCGTCGGGGCACACCACGCGGTTGAGGTCGAGCACCGTCGGCTGGTCCGGATGCCGGGCGGCGACCTTGTGCAGCAACTGGTTCCACGCGTCCACGCGCGCGGGGTCGTCCTCCGGCCAGAGGCTGCCGTCCGGGCGCTCGAGCCGCCGGGTGTACGGCGCCGTCAGCAGTACCACGCGCGCGCCGTAACTGGCCCCGATGCTGACGGCCAACTCGAGCTCGCCCGCGAGGTACACGTTGTACTCCGACTCACCGACGTGCTGGTAGCGCCCGTTGAGCCGGCGATCCATCAGCTCCCACCGATCGAGCAGGATGACCGCCACGTCCGGGTCGTCCAACTTGACACGCGGGCGCCAGATCTCGTCCCACCGATCGCAGTCCTCACGGTTGGTGTGACCACCGCCGCCGTACATGATGTCGGGCAGCCGGGCGATACCGCAGCCTGGAGTGGTCCGGTTGCCGATCGCGAGGTCCGGCTGCTCGGGCAGGTGCGCGGCGACGGACCACGACACCGAGTCACCGAGGAACGTGATCCGCGGCAAGGCGCCCGGCCGCCGGTTGGGCCGATCGGTCGGTGCCTGGTTCGGTGCCGGTCTCGCCGTGGGCTGGGCGTACTCGCCGGCCGGGGCGAGCGGCGGCGCCTCGGCCGCGGCATCCATCGCCGGACCCGGCGACACGGCCGTACCGACGAACACGGTGGTCATCGTGGCGGTGAGCGCGACCGCCACACCACTGGCCACCACGGTCCGGTACGAGATACGCGGTGCCACGCGGGCGATCGACCAGCCGACGCCGAACCGGCCACGCCGGATCGGCTGCTCCACGAGGTAGAAGCTGACCGCCGCGACGGCGATCGTGGCGGCGACCCGCAACGCGGTCAGCGGTACCCCGACCAGGCCGGTGCGGTCGGCGTTGAGCAGCCCGTACAGCGGCCAGTGCCAGAGGTAGACGCCGTAGCTGATCCGGCCGAGCCACACCACCGGCGGCACCGACAGCGGTCGCGCTCCCCAACCGGCGGGAACGAGGACCAGGTAGCCGAGCACAACCGCCACGGCGACGGCGAGCCCGGTGAACCCGCCCTGGTACAGCCAACCGTCGCCGCCGTCCGTGCGCCACCAAGCCCAGCCCAGCACGGCAACGGCCGGCACAGCCGCCAGCGCGACCGCGCGCGACGCTCGCTCGTTCCGCCACGTCGTCAGCCCGCTGAGCAACGCCGCCAGGGCACACCCGGTCAGGAGGGCGCCGGCCCGGGCGTCCGTGCCGTAGTACACCCGGCTCGGGTCGACGCCCGGCTGGTAGAGAAGTACCGAAACGATCGTCGAGGCGACCACACCGGTGAGCGAGACGACGAGCACCGCTAACCCAGGTCGGGATGCCCGTAACGCCAAGAGGACGAGCAGCGGCCACGCCAGATAGAACTGCTCCTCGATGCCGAGCGACCACGTGTGTTGGAGCAGGGATGCCGCTCCCGTATCGGCGAAGTAACCGCCGCCACGGTTGATCATGCGCCAGTTCGCGACATAACCGAGCGCCGCGAAGGCATCCTGCCGCAACGCCGCCAACTCGGTGTCCGCCAGGGTCAGCCGGCCGATGCCGATCGTGGCCACGAGGACCAGCAACAGCGCGGGCAGAAGCCGCCGCGCCCGCCGTAGCCAGAACGGCACCAGCCGGATCCGGCCCGTCCGCTGGTGCTCCGCCAGCAGTAGGCCGGTGATGAGGAACCCGGACAGCACGAAGAACGCGTCGACACCCAGGAACCCGCCGCGCAGCCAGTCCGGGCGGGCGTGGAAGACCAGCACGGCCGCGACCGCGGCGGCCCGCACGCCGTCCAGCGCCGGCCGGTACACCCAGCCACGGCCGCCCTCGTCGGGCGGCTGGCCCGCGACCGAGCCACCGCTGCCATGCACAGGTTCACCGCCGCCGATCATTTCGCATCCCCAGCACTGTCTCCTGACAGCACCCGAACGGCAAGCTGGACCGACTGGAGTCTGCCGTGAGTGCTGGTTAGATTCCGCTGGGCCGATCGACGCCGACGCGGTCGCCTGCCGGGTCGCAGATGGCGAGGGCCGCCGCTGATCAGTGCAATCCAGTTGCGCTGCGGCGATGCAATCGATGGGTGACAATGCGTTTGGCGGCGACTTCCTCGCACATGCTTCGTGGAGTCAGGGAGATCGGGTATGAGGTTTCGAGTTGGAATAATGTGCCACCCGAGCGTCGGTGGCAGCGCGCGCGTGGCGATTAATTTGGCCGCTCAGCTCGGGTACCGAGGGCACGACGTCCACCTGTTCTCCCGGTCGAAGCCATTCGGGATGGCGGAGAACTCGCCGGGGATGACCTTCTGTGCGTTGAACGGCGGTACAGCCGGCTTGGCACCGGCGGATCTCGATCTAGGTTGGTCGGCCGAGGAGATCCGGCGCGCCGCCCGCGGGCTCGCGCACAGCATAAAGGAACGATCGATACAGATTTTGCATTTCCACTATGCCGCTCCTTTCGCCCTCATCGCCCAGGAGGCACGGCGAATTCTGGGGGCGTCCGGCCCTGCGATCATCGGTACGCTGCACGGGACCGACGTCACCGCCCAACGTGACCCCGCCGAGCAGCGCGCGCTCCGGCAAGCTCTGCGTGGATTCGACGCGGTCACGGCCGTGTCGGCAAATCACGCCGAGAAGGCCGCCGCGGCCTTTGGGCTGAGGCGCAGACCGGTGACGATTCCCAATTTCGTCGATCTCGAGAAGTTCTATCCGCTGTCGGTGCGGACGCCGGGACGGCCGCGACTTGCGCACGTGTCGAACTTTCGCGAGGTCAAGGACCCGCAGCGGATGTCCCGGATCTTCTTGCGAGTACGGCGTGAGTTGGACGCCGAGTTGTGGTTGGTGGGCGACGGGGCGATGATGCCCGACGTCCAAAAGACATTGGCCGAGAGTTCGGACACCGACCACGTACGGTTCCTGGGGCTGCGGCGCGATGTGGGGCCGGTCATCGCCGATACGGACCTGCTGTTACTCACCAGCCGCGAGGAGAGCTTCTCCATGGCCACGCTGGAGGCCGCCGCCTGCGCCGTGCCGACGGTCGCCCCGGACGTCGGCGGCCTGCCGGAACTCGTCGGCGCCGGTGGGGTGCTCTATGACCGGTTCGACGACTACGCGGCCGTCGATGCCGTGCTGGGCCTGCTGCGAGATCCGACGCGTCGCCAGATCATGGCGCAGGCAGCGCTCATCCAGGCCGCGCGGTTCAGCGCCGATGCGGTAGTCCCGCTCTACGAAACGCTGTATCGACTCGTCCTCGCCCAGCGGCGCTCGTCGAGCAACGGGCGGATCGACACCGATGCCCCATGCGTACGGTAGCGCAACTGCTGAGCGACGGCTCAGGCAGGCAATTCCTCGCCGACCGCGGCGTCTTCTGTGACGTCCAGGAGTTCGTCCAGCGGCTCACAGCCCCCGCCGACGGCGCCTTGGCCAAGGCGCTCACCCTCGACGAGCCCTATCCCGTGTACGTGTGCCAGCAGACCCAGCTGGACTATCCGCGATCGGTCACCAGCAAGTTCCGCGCCACCGTGGCTCTGCGGAACCATTCCGGCGTGGCGCCGATCTCGTTGTGGATGGACACCGATCGCGCGAAAACGGCCGCCAGCACCATCTCGATCGTGATCGGCCACGACGAATTCCGCGGGCGCGTGGTGCCCAATCGCCTCCGCGATGTCGAGATGCGATTTCTCACCATGGACCAGGTACACATCCGCGCCGCACTCGACCGGCTCGGTCACTGGCTCGATCAGCGGCTCGCCCGGGCTGCCCGGGCCACGATGCGAAGCCGGCTGGAACGACTCCACGCCAGCGTCGCGCCGGCCGCGATACAGACTCTGGCGGAAGCGAACCTGGCTCTTTCATCGGTCATGCTCGAAGAGCACGTCGGCTTCGCGCCACCCTCGACGCTGGTCTCTCGGGTAGCTGGCAGCGGCATGTTCGAAAGTGCCCTCGACGGTGTGCTGAACTCCCTCGACGACTTCATCGCCGTGTTCAACGCACAGGTCGTCGCACTGGTCGACGCCGACATCGATCCGCGCGTGCACATCCTTCCCGACGACTATCTGCCGCTGTATTTCTCCTGCCCGAAGGACGGGCTACGGAGAAGACTCGCCCGGCGGCATGAAGCCGCCGATCACCTGGCCGTAGCCGACTGCCGCTGCGGCGCCACCTACCGCTTCCACCTTGGCGCACGCCACCTGTCCGCGCACGAACTCGCGGCGACCGGCCGCTGGAGTGTCGATGTGTGTCTGCCGCTGTTCGTCGACGGGCTCGTCAGCGGGGCGGTCGTCGGCCGCAGCTCCGCACTCTATGGCTTGGTGCTCAACAAGGTCGCGACGGCAGTCCTGGGGATCAGCCCGGTCCCTCTGTTCGTGCCCGCCGATCTGCCCGAGACCGTCCCGAATCGGGACCGCCCAGACAGTGTCCTGTTCGACTACCTGACCGCGCCATGACCCCGGTCGATGTCCTCGCCTTCGCCGCTCACCCGGACGACGCCGAACTGGGCTGCGGCGCGACTCTGGCACTGGCCGCCGAGTCGGGCTTGCGAGTGGCGGTGGTGGACCTGACCGCCGGAGAGATGGCCACCAACGGCACCACCGACCAGCGTCGACAGGAGCGGGACGAGGCATCAGCGGCCCTCGGGCTGTGTCAACGAGTCTGCCTTGCTCTCCCGGACGGCCATCTCGGAACGGCGGCGCAGGACCGGATCGCCGTTATCGACGCCATCCGCAGCTTCCGTCCACAGGTCGTGATCGCGCCCCAGCCCCAGGCCGATCGCCATCCGGACCACAGCGCGGCCGGGCGCCTCGTGTCCGAGGCCTGCTTCTTCGCCGGCGTCGCCAAGATGGGAACGCAGGGATCGCCGCACCGTCCACGGGCTGCGTACCACTACAGCGTCCACACACCGTTCATTCCCACATTTGTCGTCGACGTGACCGCCACCTGGGAACGCAAGATGGTGGCGATCCGCGCATACCGGAGCCAGTTCGGTCCGACCGCGCCCGCCGGCAGTACCGCGCTCGCCAGCCCGGGATTCTTCGAGGTCGTCGAAGCCAAGGGCCGCTATTTCGGCGCGATGATCGGCGTTGCTCACGGGGAGCCGTTCGCGTGTCTCGGACCACTGGCCATGACATCCATCCCCGGGCTCAGCGGCGACCTTCTCGCCCAATTTCCCTATGTCCTGCAATGAGGATCGCGCCGACTGGAAGGAAGCAGACGATGCTGGACACAGCGCAGAACACACTCACCAACTTCGGGCTCGGCCTCCACTTGGACGTCCGGCAATCGGGGTCGCTCACCGGGATCGATCTGCGGCAACTCCTGCACGCCTACGGTCTACTCCTGATCACGGGCGCGGCGCTGGACGACATCGCGCTGGTGGAGATAGCGCAAACCTTCGGACCGCCGAACATCGCGGAACCCACGCCTTTTCAATCGCCCATCACCCCGTACGTCCGGGTGCAGTCGAACGTGCCCGGAGTCGGAGACCAGTCCGCGGGCGCGTACTGGCACACCGACGGAGCCTGGAGTGATCCACCGACGACGGTAACCATTCTGTTCTGCGAGGAAGCACCGCACTCCGGGGGCGAGACGTTGTTCGTCGACATGCGCGCGGTCTACGACGCGCTTCCGGCCGCGATGCGGGATCGTATCGCCGGGCTGCGCTGTCGGTATCCCTGCCGCGAGGTCTATGCCGCGGACCTCGAGAAGGCCGGGCTGAGCGACCCGGACCGACTCGCCGAACTCCGGGACCTCCAACATCCCCTCGTCCGAATTCACCCCGCATCGAGTAGGCAAGCGCTGTACCTGCACGAGCGACTACTCCGCGGCGTGATCGGCCTCGACGCACCGAGCAGTGACGCCCTACTGAGCCAGCTGTGGGCCGCCACGGTCGACGGTCCATACCGGTACCGGCACATCTGGTCCGAGCACGACCTGCTGATCTGGGACAACTACTCGGTGATCCACAAGGCGCTGCCGTCGGACCCCGGGTCGCGCAAGATCACCCGCCGTATCACGGTCCAGGGCCTCCCTACGGCCGGTCCACGCGACGATGCCCGCTGAGATGGCGAACAGCGGGGCGAGCACTCCCCACACCCAACCGCCCAGCGGCAGCAACACCGACACCAGCAGGACGGGCCCGACGATCCGTTGGCCGCTCAGCCCCATGCTGAACACGCCGAGGTAGCGAGCGCGGGCGGCCGGCGGGGAGAGCGCCTCGGACAGCTCCCAGCCGGCCGCCGCGTGGATGTTCTCCGCCAACGTCGTGGCGAGCACCGCGCCGGTCGCGGCCGCGACCGCGAGAGTCAGGGGAGACCGCTGGGCCAGCGCGAACAAGGCGCAGCCGACGACCAGCGCGAAGGCGGTGTACCAGATCAAACGTTGCGCCCCGTCGACCGTCCTCGCGAATCGGGCCACGTAGCCCTGGAGAAGAACTGTCGACACGGTGTTTATCGTGAGTAGCAACGGAATCCAGGTATGGGGTAACACAGTCCACTGGATCACCCAGATCGGTAGCATCGCGACGAGCAAGGTGTCATAGAGCGAGAGCACGCCGTTGGCCGCGGTGAACAACAGGAATCGCGGGTTCCGGAAGGGAGAGGTCGGGCCGACGGCTGGATCCGTTCGGCCGCCCGCGGGTGAGGACGATTGCCGCGCGACGCGTGTCGCCCGGTACACCATTCCTCCGATGATCAGATAGGACGCCGCGTCAGCGAGAAAGATCGCGGAGAAAGCGCCCCGTACGCCCATCGCCAACACCAAGCCCGCGACCAGCAGACCGGCGGTGACACCGATGTTGCGTGCCGCCCGCATCGTGGCCAAGGTATGGATTCGTCTCTCCGGCCCGACCACCGCGGAGACGATGATCTGGAGCAACGGCGAGCATGGCCGGTCGGTCGCCATGAGCAAGCAGGTCAGCAGCAGAAACCCGGCGACGTTGTGTACCAGCGGGAATGCGGCACTGATCAGGCAGCGAAGCAACATCAAGCCGACATAGGTGTGCAGTACGCCGTACCGATCGGCGATTCCACCAAAGATGACCGGGCTCAGTAGGCCGCACACCGCTCCGACGGACATTGCCCCGGCGACCTGCGCCGCTGGCAGGTGGACGAAGCCGACGAAGTAGAGCGTGGCCGCGCCAAGAAACAGGCCACTGCCGAAGGAGTCGACCATCGCGCCGGCAGCCAGGATCCGGCCACCTCGCGTCGTCGGGATCATCGAGTCCCGAAGGCCCGCCAGCACTCCGTCAACACGGTTCACACTGGGTCCACGCGGTGTTCTCGCACCACCAGCGGACAGCTAGGTCGATCCGCTCGCGTACCTGGGCAGCGGTCTCGGCCGAGACGACCGCGCACGCTGCCACGTCGTCGATCTGGCTGAAGCCGGCGCTGTCCATGCCGGGCTCCCTGGTGATGGTGAGACTCACGCCCGGGATCGGGCAACTCTCGGCCGGTGGCACGAACCGACCGCGCTGTGTCGGGAAGAGGATCCAGCCGCTCGACGGTTCAGGGGCTTGCGGCTGTTGGCACAGGGTCAGGTCGCAAGCGCACTGGGCCCGCAGCGATTCCTTGGACAGATGCACCCCGAACGCCCGCTCGTAGACCTGCGGAACCAAGGCGCCACCGGCCCGGCTGGCGATCTCGCAGAGCACCGGGCGGCCGTCGGCGCCGATCCACGCCTCACAGTGGAAGGCGAGGGGCAGCGGCGCCGGTGGCAATGCGGCGATCACGTCGGCAGCCAGGCTCATCAGTACTGCCGTACGGTCGTCGTCCGGTGCGAGAAGGGCGCTGCTCAGACAAGGCCCGCCGTTGAGGTACTCGGCTACCCCACCGCTGTACTGAGACGGCCAACCATGCACGATCTTGCCGGCCTGCATGATGCCGTCCACATGGAAGAAATCGCCGTGCACGAACGCCTCGACCGCCCACTGACCCGGCAGGTAGGGCGCGTCGGTGGACGGCTGCCGATTGAGAAACTCGGCCAGATCCCGCGGGCTGTGCAGCATGCTGACGCCGTTCGCGCCCGCCCCGAATCGGGGTTTCACGACGACGGGAAAGCCCTGAGCGTCGATGAAGTCGAGTAGGTCCATCGGATCGTCGACCGCGGCGAACTCGGGTACCGGAAGACCGGCCTGCTGCGCCAGTTGTTTCATGACTACTTTGTCGCGGTACGCAATGGCCGAATCGCTGTCCTGACCGGTGAGTCTCAGTCGTGCCCGGAGTCGGGCGGCCCGGACCACATCCGGCTCGCTGGTGCTGGCCACCAGGTCGACGCCGAAGGATCGGGCCGCCTCCTCCGCCACTTGCTCCGCGGACCAGGAGAAGTAGTCGTCCACGAGTCGGTGGTTGGGAAAGTGTTGCTGGAGAACGTCCTCTGATCCGGCTGTCGCCCCGCGGGACGTGACGAGGACGATGTTGTGCGCCGTGTCGTCCAGCCAGTCCTGGAGCGGCCGTTGGGCCAGGGGTTGGCGGGACAGCAGAAGGACCTTTGGCACGGTCGGCTCCCAATCAAGACGACTTATATTCGCCATCCTCTATGGTGTGACGGCCCCCCGCACGTCGAGCCGGCCGGGTCGATTTCTCGAGTTTCTCCAAAGCGGCGCCCTGCCCGGAGATGGACAGGGCGCCGCCGATGCGGGTGTGCTCAGAAGTTCGCGCCGAGGACCTTGCTCGAGCTTCCGATGTACGTAGTGTTCAGCCAGCCGCCGACGTTCAGGTACGCCCACACGTTGCCGTTACCGGTGAACGCGACGATCTCGTCCTTGCCGTCCCCGTCGACGTACCCGAAGAGGGTCGTCTCGGTGAAGCCCTGCGCCACCAGCTTGCTCTCGCTGCCGGTGTAGGTGGTTCCGGTCCAGCCGCCGACGTTCCGGTATGCCCACACGTCGCCGTTGGCGTAGAAGGCGATGATGTCCGCGGTACCGTCGCCGTCGATGTCAGCGAACTGGGTCCGGGTCGGCTCGGTGAACCCGTACGCGACGATCTTGGCGACGTTGCCGCTGTAGGTGTTGCTGTACCAGCCGCCGATGTTGCGGTACGCCACCACGTCGCCGTTGGCGTTCACGGTGAGGATTTCGTCGCGGAAGTCGCCGTCGATGTCGGCGAACTGGGTGCGCAGCGCGTCGGTGAAGCCCTGTGCGACCAGCTTGCACTCGGTGCCGGTGTACGTTGTGCTGTTCCAGCCGCCGATGTTGCGGTAGGCATACACGTCGCCGTTGCCGTTGATGTTGAGGATCTCGTCGCGGCCGTCGCCGTCGATGTCGGCGAA
>Ga0114129_10017732_pt1 | contig 10137 bp, 7 predicted proteins | sample RhiMetdeltSRZDD1_FD_80071 | JGI IMG/M metagenome (GOLD analysis project Ga0114129, IMG submission 80071) | Populus rhizosphere microbial communities from Tennessee, USA - Rhizosphere MetaG P. deltoides SRZDD1 (version 2) (version 2) | ecosystem: Host-associated > Plants > Roots > Rhizosphere >...
CATGCACCTCGATCAGGTGGGCGAACAGCCGCTCCATGCTGCCGACGAGGCTGCGGTGCACCATGACCGGCCGGACCCGGGAGCCCGATCCGTCCACATAGGACAGATTGAAGCGCTCCGGCTGGTAGAAGTCGACCTGTACGGTCGCGAGGCTCCACTCACGCCCGGCCGGATCCACGATCTGTACGTCGATCTTCGGACCGTAGAAGGCCGCCTCACCCGGAGCGTCCACATAGGACACCCCGTCGAGGGCGGCCCGTAGCACCTCCTCCGACCGCGACCACAGCGACGGGTCGTCCACGTACTTGCCGCCGGGCCCGCGGAGGGACAGGCGTATCGAGTCGGGCGACACACCCAGCGCCGCGTGCACCTGCCGCATCAGCGCCAGCGCCGACGCGACCTCCGCCGCCGCGTCCTGCGGGGCACAGAAGATGTGCGCGTCGTTGAGCCAGATCGCGCGTACCCGGGACAGTCCACCGAGGACACCGGAGCGCTCGGCGCGGTACATGCCGCCGAGCTCGGCGATCCGCAGCGGCAGCTCCCGGTACGACCGGCCGCGCGCGGCGAACATCAACGCGTGGTGCGGGCACAGGCTCGGCCGTAGTACGAGCTCGTCGGAGGCGGACAGGGCCATCGGCGGGAACATGTCCGCCCCGAAGTGCCCCCAGTGGCCGGATCGCTCGTACAGCTCGCGTTTGGCCAGCGGCGGCGAGTACACGTGCCGGTACCCGTTGCACCGTTCGACCTCGCGGACGTACTCCTCGACCGCGTGCCGCGCGGCCGCGCCCGCCGGCAGCCACAGCGGCAGCCCGGCCCCGACGAGCGGGTCCGAGGCGAACAGCTCGAGCGACCGTCCCAGTTCACGATGATCGATCATGGTAACCCTCCACAGTGGAGTGGCCCACGACGGCGACGAGCCCCGGAGCGCGTCGCCCCGGGGCCGTGATGACAGGACTAGGTCAGCGCGGAACCCGCCGGGGTGCCCCCGGCGTCGTCGTGCGCGACCGATGACTCATGGTGCAACCGTAGCCAGCCACCCCGTACCCCCGCTAATCGATTTCGTGGAGCATCAGCTGGCGGCCCGCCTCGGCGATCGAGCCGGTGAGGGAGGGGTAGATCGTGATGGTGTGGGCCAACTGGTCGACGGTGAGGTGGTTCTCGACGGCCATCGTGATCGGCAGGATCAGCTCGCTGGCCTTCGGAGCCACCACGACGCCGCCCACGACGAGGCCGGAGGCGGGACGGCAGAACAGCTTCACGAAGCCGTCGCGGATGCCGTACATCTTGGCGCGCGCGTTGCCGGCGAGGGGCAGCATGATCTGCCGGGCCGGCACCTTGCCACTGTCCACATCGGACTGCGACACCCCGACGGTGGCCAGCTCGGGGTCGGTGAAGACGTTGGCCGGCACCGTACGCAGGCGCAGCGGCGCCACGGCCTCGCCGAGGGCGTGCCACATGGCGATGCGGCCCTGCATCGCGGCGACGCTCGCCAGCAGCAGGACGCCGGTGCAGTCGCCGGCGGCGTACACGCCGGGCACGCTGGTCCGGGAGACGCGGTCGACCGTGAGGTAGCCGCCCGGCCCCAGCGCGATGCCGTAGTCCTCCAGCCCGAGGTCGGCCGTGTTCGGCACCGAGCCGACGGCCATGAGTACGTGCGACCCGGTCACCCGCTGCCCGTCGGTCAGCTCGACGACGACCCCGGACCCCTCGCGCCGCACCCGCTCAGCGCGCGCGTTGCTGAGGATCGTCATGCCGCGCGTCCGGAACACCTGCTCGATCGCCGTCGCCGCGTCCGCGTCCTCGTGCGGCATGACCCGGTCGCGGCTCGACACGAGCGTGACGGGCACTCCCATGGCGAGGTACGCGCTCGCGAACTCGGCGCCCGTGACGCCGGACCCGACCACGATCAGGTGCTCGGGCAGGGCCGGGAGGTCGTACACCTGCCGCCAGGTGAGGATCCGCTCGCCGTCGGGCTCCGCGCCGGGCAGGATCCGCGGGGTCGCTCCGGTCGCGAGCAGCACCGAACTGGCATCAATTGTGTACGGAGAGTCACCAGACGCCGGGGTCACCCGTACCCGGTGAAGGTGACCGAGCGTGTCCTCCCCGAGCCGCGCGCGTCCGGCGACCACGCTGACGCCCGCCTTGATCAATTTGGCCTGGACGTCCGCCGACTGGGCCAACGCCAGCCGCCGGACGCGGGCGTGCACGGCCGACGCGTCGACCGTCACCGCGTCCAGCCCGCCCGAGCGGATGCCGAACTCGTCCGTGTCCCGGTACCCGGTCACCACGTCTGAGCTGGCGATGAACGTCTTGCTCGGTACGCAGTCGTGCAGCACGCAGGCGCCGCCGGCGCCCTCGGCCTCGATCACGGTCACCTCGGCGTCCAGCTGAGCGGCGACGAGCGCGGCCTCGTACCCGGCGGGTCCACCGCCGACGATCACAACCCGGCTCACGGCTTTTGTGCCCCCCTGCTCACCCCGACACGCACGATCGTATTCTCCACCATGCCTCGACGGGGCTATCGTCATCGCCGTGCGTCTCTACGCAGCGTATGGCTCGAATCTGGACCCCGCCCGCATGCGGGCCTACTGTCCGCATTCGCCGATGGCCGGCACCGGCTGGCTCGAAGGCTGGCGGCTGACCTTCGCCGGCGAGGACGAGCTGGGCTGGGAAGGCGCGGTCACCACGATCGTCGAGTCCCCCGGCGACCGGGTCTTCGTAGCGCTGTACGACGTACACCCGCGCGACGCCGAGGGGCTGGACGAGGTCGAGGGCATCCCCGCTGGCACGTACCAGAAGCTGCACCTGCGGGTCGCCACGCTCGACGGCGACGTGACCGCATGGGTGTACGTGTTCACCGGGTACGAGGGCGGCCTTCCGTCCGCCTGGTACCTGTCGGAGATCGCGAACGCGGCCGAGCGGGCCGGGGCGCCGCAGGACTACCTCAAGGAGCTGCGGGCGCGGCCAACGCGCACGGCCTCGCCGTAGGGCTAGCCGACGACAATTGGCTGTGCTCGCCTCCGCCAAACTACGGCTCCGGCTGCGCTCAGCCGACGACAATTGGCTGTGCTCGCCTCCGCCAAACTACGGCTCCGGCTGCGCTCAGCCGACGAACGGGTACTCCCCCGTCGGCTCCTGTATCTGGCGCTGCATCGACTCCAGCAGCCCGGCCAGCTCGACCCGTTCGCCCACGTCCAGCGCCCGGTAGGCCTCCCCGGCGATCCGGTCGGTCAACGCCTCGGCCCAGGCCCACTTGCGCATCAGCGGCTCGAACGCGGGGTAGGGCGGTTGCCAGCCGTACGCCGTCGCGCCCGCCTCGCCGCCCGAACCGGCCAGGATCGCCACCAGCGGGGACAGCCCGCCGGCCCGGATCGCCACCAGATGCGCGCCACCCCGGTGCTCCCGCAGCAGGTGCAGCAGCACGGCCGCCCGCGCGCCCGGCTCGTCGTCCGGCACCGGCATCGCCCGCCAGGCGGCGAACAGCGGCAGCCCCGCCGCGTCCGCCGCGACGACCACGCGCTCGGCGAGCGCCAGCAGCCGGTCCAGCCGCGGCAACCCGGACAGCCGCTCGACCCCCCACCGGCAGCACTCCTGCAAGTGGTACTCGGCGACCTGGCTGGGCGGCGCGACCCGGCGCGCGGCCTCCCACCCGTCGCGGACCGCCTCCGGCGCGATGAACCCGATCGCCGCCGCGACCGTGTCGGAGCGTACGTCGCCCAGCGCACCGCCGCGCCCGGCCACGTAGAACGCCCAGCTGGTCAAGCCCAGCTCACGGGCGCGGCGCAACGTCTTCGGGTCCTCGGCGAACGCGCCGCCAAGCTTGACGACCGTGAGCCGTACCGCACCCGCCGTCTGTTCGGGGGTCACGCGCAGATTCTGCACCGTACGGCGCGGCGGGGCAGCCCGGGCCGGGACGACCGGACCGGACGTCCACCATCAAGGGTCCAGAATGGACAGTCAGAACGGGTCGGTCAGCCGGTGCGCCGGCCCCGCTTCGGTGGGTCCGCCGGCGCCGCCAGCGCGGCCTCGGCCTCGCCGACCATCCGGCGGGCCGCGGCCAGCGCGCGCTCCGCGGTCTTACGCGCGAGCTTGCGCCGGCTCAGCTCCTCCTCCGCCATACCGCGCCGGACCTGCAGCTCCGCCAGCTGCGCGTCCAGCTCGGCCAGCTCCCGCACGCCGTCGCGCTCGGCTTCCGTGGCGCGGTCCAGGTCGGACCGGGCATTCGATTCGGCGGTACGCGCTGCCGTCAGCTGCGCCTCCGACACCGGCTCGGGTTCCGCCTCCTCGTCCAGGCCGGACGAGGTGATCAGGCGCAACTGCGGGCGGGGCACCTCGCCGAAGCCCGCGTACTCGATCGTGCGGACGAGCCGGCCCGAGCGGACGAGGTCGGCCGCGTCCGGCTCGGCGAGGGCGGCCTGCAGTGTGCTCTCGACCTCGGCGAGCGGGAGCCCGACACCCCGGCCGAGCGCCGGCTTCGCTTCGATCGCGAGGCGGCGGGCCTCGTCGACCAGGGCCGCGACCGTCGCGCGGCGCTGGGTGGACAGCGAACGGAGCTCACTGCCCCGCAGCTCGCGCTGGGCGGTACGCAGCTCGGCCGCCAGCTCGGCCAGCCCGGCCAGCAGCTCGGGCCGGTGGATCGCCAGCAGGTTGACCAGCCACGCGGCGACGGTGGGCTTGCGCATGCCCGCGATCGCGGCGGCCCGCTCCCGGCTCCCAGCCGCGCGCACGGCCGCGTCCCGGGCGGCGATGAACTCCTCCGGCGGCAACGCGTACAGCTCACGGGCCACATCGTCCACGGCCTCCCAGCCTAGGCGCTCCGGAGCTGGAACACGTGTATTGACGGGCTAGATTCACGCTCGTGATGGTCACAATCGGACATCACGTCTCGTACCCGGAACCGTGGCCGCCCCGTCCAGCGTCCGACCAGCGGCACGGGACCAACTGGGCCACGGGACCAACTGGGCCACGGACCCAACGGGAATGGAAGGGACCCGACATGAACGCACGATCGCGCGGCTGGGCGGTGGCGGGCGTACTCGTCGCCGCGCTGGCCGTGTCGGCCTGCGGCGGCAGTGGCGGCGGCGCCACCAGCGGCAACGCCGAGAGGGCCGCACCACAGGGCCCGGCGGCCGGAGCACCGGCCCCGGCCGTCGACAACGCGAGCAAGGATCTCTCAGATCAGAACGTGGCGATCGCCCCGGCCCAGTACCAGCGGGCCGACCGGTCGATCGTCTACACCGGCGACATCTCCGTACGCGTCAAGGACGTCGACAAGGCCGCGGCCGACGTCATCCGGCTCGTCGAGGCGGCCGGCGGGTTCGTCGGCGGGGACAAGCGCACGTCCGGCAGCTCGAGTGCCGAGGCGCACCTGACGCTGCGCGTACCCGCCGCGCGGTTCACGTCCACAGTGGACGCTCTAGCCGCGCTGGGCCGGGAGGAGTCGCGTGGCTTCAGCGCCGACGACGTCACCCAGCAGGTGGTGGACCTCGACGCGCAGATCGCCTCGCAGCAGGCGAGCGTCGACCGGACCCGTGCGCTGCTGGCCCGGGCGCAGACGGTCGGCGAGATCGTCTCGATCGAGGGCGAGCTGGCCAAGCGGGAGAGCGCGCTCGGCACGCTCCAGGCACGCAAGCGGAACCTGGCCGAGCTCGCCGCGCTGTCCACGATCACCGCGCACCTGCTCGGGCCGAACGCGCCCGCGGCGGTGACGGACGACGACTCCAGCTTCGTGGCGGGCCTGAAGACGGGCTGGCACGGGTTCCTCAGCGCGATGACCGTCATCCTGGCGGTCCTGGGGTTCCTGCTGCCGTTCGCGGTCGTGTTCGCCGTACCCGCGGCGGTCGTGTGGTTCTTCTGGCGACGGCGCCGGCGGCCGGCCGCGGCGGCCCCGGCGGCGGCACCGGTGGAGTGACGGGTGGGCCCCGCGAGCAGCGGGGCCCAAACCCTCAGGTCAGAAGGCGCCTGACGAGGTCGCGGCCAGCGCGGTGTGCACCATGACCCGTACGCCGTGCCCGATCGCCCGCTCGTCCACGTCGAACGCGGACTGGTGGATGTCGAACCTCGTCTCCGACCCCGGCTCCGCGACGCCCAGCCGGATCATCGCGCCGGGCACCTGCTCCAGGTAGAAAGCGAAGTCCTCGCCGCCCATGCTCACGTCGGCCTCGACCACGTGGTCGGCACCGAGGGCGGCACCGGCCGCACCGGCGATGATCGCGGTCGCGCCACGGTCGTTGACGACCGGCGGGACACCGCGGGTGTACGTGACGTCGACCTCGGCCCCGGAGCCGGCCACCACGTCGCGGATGATCGCCGGGACGATCTCGGGCAGGTCCTTCCACGCCTCGCGGGAGAGGACGCGCACCGTGCCCCGGACGACGCCTTCGATCGGGATCGCGTTGGGCGCCTCGCCCGCCTTGACCGCGCCGAAGACGAGCGACACGCCGGCCCGGGAGTCGACCCGGCGGGCGAGCAGCGCGGGCGCGTCGACGATCACGCGACCGAGCGCGTGGACGAGGTCCGACGTCAGATGCGGCCGCGCGGTGTGCCCGCCACGCCCGCCGAGGCGGACCTCGACCATGTCGGCGGCGGCCGTCAGCGGGCCGGACCGTACGCCGACCAGCCCGCACGGGAGCTGTGGCGCGCAGTGCAACCCGAAGATCGCGGCGACGTCCTTGAGCCCGCCGGCGGCGATCACGTCGGGCGCCCCGGACGGGACACCCTCCTCGGCCGGCTGGAAGATCAGCCGTACCCGGCCCGGCAACTCGTCGCGCTCGGCCAGCTGGGCGAGCGCGAGACCGGCCCCGAGCACGATCGTCGTGTGCACGTCGTGGCCGCAGGCGTGGCAGGCGTTGGGCACCGTCGAGCGGTACGGCACGTCCTTGGTGTCCGGCAGGGCCAGCGCGTCGAGGTCGGCGCGGAGCGCGATCGCCTTGCCGCCCTCGCCGATGTCGCAGATCACGCCGTTGCCCTTGGGCAGGAAGCGCGGGGTCAGGCCGGCCGCCGCCAGCTCGCGGGCCACGAGGGCTGCCGTGGCGAACTCGTGATGCGAGAGCTCCGGATGCGCGTGGATGTGTCGACGTACCGCGACCAGCTCCGCGCCCCGCGAGGCGAGCCACCGGTCGAGCTGACCGGGGAGCGCGTCGGCGCCGGCAGGAGTGTCGGGCCAGGAGGACGTCAGCTTGCCGCCCTGGGGCAGCGTCAGCGCACTCGTCACTTTGAATTCTCGATCTGAGTCGATGGCACGGGACTCGGACAGCGTAGACCCGAAACGGTAACGGAGCGCAACATCATTACAGTGATGATCATATTGCGCTCCGTCACGAAACCCCTGGTAGGAGCGTTCCGTGGCCGCTGGGACAGCATCTGTCGCATGATCTACAGTCGACAACTGTCCCACACTTTCTACAACGTGTGACGAGTACGGGGGTCACGGAAGCAGTTTCCCGAACGGCCCTCTCGTTACACTCAACGATCCTCAGAATTGGTCGACCGGCTGATACCGACCCCAGACTTCGCGCAGGGTGTCGCACACCTCACCCACCGTCGCGCGGGCCCGCAACGCATCGCGCATCGGGAAGAGCACATTCTGGGTACCCGAAGCCGCCCGGCCCAGCTCCGCGAGCGCCTGCTCGACGGCGGCCGAGTCGCGGGACTCCCGCAGCGCCGCGAGCCTCGCGACCTGGGCCGCCTCGATCGCCGGATCCACGCGCAACGGCTCGTACGGCTCCTCGACGTCGAGGGCGTACCGGTTGAGGCCGACCACGACCCGCTTTCCGCTGTCGATCTCCTGCGCCACCCGGTAGGCCGATGTCTCGATCTCGCGCTTCTGGAAGCCCGCCTCGATCGCGTCGACGGCCGAGCCGTGGTCGAACACGCGCCGCATGAGATCGCCGACCTCGTCCTCGATCTGGGCCGTCATCGCCTCGATGGCGTACGAGCCCGCGAACGGGTCGACCGTGGCCGTCACGTCGGTCTCGTACGCGAGGACCTGCTGGGTACGCAGCGCCAGCCGGGCCGCCTTCTCGGTGGGCAGCGCGATGGCCTCGTCGTACGCGTTCGTGTGCAGGGACTGCGTACCCCCGAGGACCGCGCCGAGCGCCTGGATCGCGACGCGTACCAGGTTCACCTCCGGCTGCTGCGCGGTCAGCTGGACGCCCGCCGTCTGGGTGTGGAACCGCAGCATCTGCGACTTGGGGTCCTTCGCCCCGAACTCGTCGCGCATCAGCCGCGCCCAGATGCGCCGCGCCGCCCGGAACTTGGCGACCTCTTCCAGCAGCGTCGTACGGGCGACGAAGAAGAACGAGAGCCGGGGCGCGAAGTCGTCGACCGCGAGCCCGGCGTCGAGGGCGGCGCGTACGTAGTCCACGCCGTCGGCCAGCGTGAACGCGATCTCCTGCACGGGCGTCGCCCCGGCCTCGGCCATGTGGTAGCCGGAGATCGAGATCGTGTTCCACTTCGGGATCTCGGTACGGCAGTAGGCGAACGTGTCCGCCACGAGTCGCAGCGACGGTTTCGGCGGGAAGATGTACGTGCCGCGGGCCACGTACTCCTTGAGGATGTCGTTCTGGATCGTGCCGTTGAGCTGGGCGCCGGAGATCCCGTTCTCCTCGGCCACCAGCTGGTAGAGCAGCAGCAACAGGGCGGCCGGTGCGTTGATCGTCATCGACGTCGACACCTGGTCGAGAGGGATCTTGTCGAACAGCGTCCGCATGTCGTCGATCGAGTCGATCGCCACCCCGACCTTGCCCACCTCGCCGTGCGCGACCGGCGAGTCGGAGTCGTACCCCATCTGGGTGGGCAGGTCGAACGCGACGCTGAGCCCGGTGGTGCCGGCGGCCAGCAGATGGTGGTAGCGGGCGTTCGACTCGGCAGCCGTGCCGAAGCCGGCGTACTGCCGCATGGTCCACGGTCGGGTCGTGTACATGCTCGGGTACACCCCGCGGGCGTACGGGTACCCACCCGGGCGGCCGAGCCGGTCGGGCAGGTCGGCCGGGGCGTCCTCAGGTTCATATACCGACTTGACCGGAAAGCCAGATTCTGTCAACCGCTCGCCCATAACCGCAGATCGTAGGTGGGACCACTCGGGTGTCGCGTGAGGGATTGCGCACACAGTGGCTTTTACTTTCCCGGGACGACCACGCAAGATAGGGGGCGTTGGTTTCCGGCCCGGACCCACGGCCCCCAAGGCCCTTAGCGGAAGCGCACAGTGACCTCGCAGACACCGACCTGGAGTGCCACGCCCGGGGGGCGGGCGGCGCCGGGCACCGTCATCGCCGGTCGGTACGCGCTTCGTGCCGGTATCGGTACGGGCGGTATGGGTACGGTCTGGCGCGCGACGGACACGCTGCTCCGCCGCGAGGTCGCGGTCAAGGAGGTCGTGTGCCCGCCCGGGCTCGCGCCGACCGACCGCGACGCGATGTACGAGCGCACCCTGCGCGAGGCCCGTGCCGCGGCTGGGCTGTCGCACCCGAGCGTCGTCCAGGTCTACGACGTCGTCACCGAGGACGGCCGGCCGTGGATCGTCATGGAGTTGCTCGACGCGCGCAGCCTCGCCGACATGGTGATCGACGACGGTCCACTGGCCCCGCGCGCGGTCGCGAAGATCGGCATCGCGCTGCTCGGCGCGCTGGAGGTCGCGCACGCGGCCGGCGTGCTGCACCGCGACGTCAAGCCGGCCAACGTGCTGATCTGCGCCGACGGCCGGTGCGTGCTGACCGACTTCGGCGTCGCGCGGATGCCGACCGACGTCCAGCTGACCACGCCCGGCATGGTGCTCGGCTCGCCGCACTTCATCTCGCCCGAGCGGGCCATGGGCGGCGCCTTCGGGCCACCGAGCGACCTCTTCTCGCTGGGCGTGTCGCTGTACACCGCGGTCGAGGGTAGGCCGCCGTTCGACCGGGGCGACCCGATCGAGACCATGCACGCCGTGGTCGAGGAGCCACCCGCTCCGTCGGTACGCGCCGGACCGCTCGCGAACGTCCTCTTCGGGCTGCTGGAGAAGGACCCGGCCCGGCGGTGGGACGTGACGACGGCGCGTACGGTGCTCCGCGACCTGCTGGCCGGTCCGCTGGCCGTGAAGGCGCGCGACCACGTGACCGACCCGTACGCCGTCGTCCCCGTCCAGCGCCCCGCGCCACC
>Ga0114129_10017734_pt1 | contig 10137 bp, 10 predicted proteins | sample RhiMetdeltSRZDD1_FD_80071 | JGI IMG/M metagenome (GOLD analysis project Ga0114129, IMG submission 80071) | Populus rhizosphere microbial communities from Tennessee, USA - Rhizosphere MetaG P. deltoides SRZDD1 (version 2) (version 2) | ecosystem: Host-associated > Plants > Roots > Rhizosphere >...
AGCGTATGAGCGCCTGGTGTACGAGTTGGACCGGAGTTCGGACGTTGCGCTCGTCGCGCGACAGCCCGCGGAGCGCGAAGGGCAGCACGGCGAGATCAGCATCTATCGCGTATCGTACGCCGACGCGAAGTGACACACCGTTACAACCTCCATCCCTGCCCGTGACGTCCGTCCCTTTCCGCAGGGACGGAGGTAGGGGCCAGCTGCTCTGGTTTGGCGGTATCATTCCTGCCTATGTCATCGAAAGACGATCAGGGTTTCAGCCGGCGTAACTTCCTGAAAACGGCCGGGCTCAGCGGTTTGGCTGGCGCAGTGACGGCGGCCGGTGTGGCCGACGCGGATGCGCAGACCGGCCCGCGCGTACTCGGTCCGGGCGACGTGCCGATCACGCTGATGGTGAACGGCAAGCGGCTGGATTTGAAGATCGAGCCGCGCGTCACGCTCCTCGACGCGATTCGCAACCGCGTGGACCTCACCGGGAACAAGCGGGTCTGCGACCGCGGCGCGTGCGGCGCCTGCACGATGATTGTGGACGGCCGCACGGTGTACTCGTGCTCGACGCTCGCGATCGAAGTCCAGGGCAAACAGATTCGCACCGTGGACGGCCTGGCGAACGGCGCGACGCTGCACCCCGTGCAGCAGGCCTTCTGCGACGTCGACGCGTTGATGTGCGGCTTCTGCACTCCGGGATTCGTCGTCGCCACGGTGGCACTCCTCGAGAAACATCCCAACGCCACACCCGAGCAGATGCGGAAGGGCCTGGACGGCAATATCTGTCGATGCGGCACCTTTGTTCGGATCATGGAAGCGGCCGTGAAGGCCAAGGGGGTGCTCCGTGGCTGATCAAGTGGGAGCGGCCCCGCCGAGTGGAGCCGCGCAGACCGCGCAGACGGCGACCGCGCGTTACAAGTGGCCGGAGAAGCCGACGCTGCTCGGCACTGCCGTCAAGCGGCTCGATGGTCCCGACAAGGTCACGGGCCGCGCGCGCTACAGCTACGACATCAATCGTCCCGGCATGCTTTACGGCCGGATCGTCCGCTCGCCGCACCCGCACGCCCGTGTGGTGTCGGTCGACACGTCAGCTGCGGAGAAAGCACCCGGCGTGAGAGCGGTACTGGCGTGGAAGGAACCGGGCACGCAGGTCATGTATCAGGGCGATCCTGTTGCCGCCGTCGCCGCGGACACCGAGGAGCGCGCGAATGACGCCGCGCGCCTGGTTCGCGTGCGCTATGAGCAGCTGCCGCATCTGAACAGCGTCGAGCAGGCGATGGCCGCCGATGCTCCCGCGATCTTCCCGGGCGGCAACGTCCGTGACGGCGCGAAGGATGAAACCGGCGCGTTGGACGATGGGTTCGCGAAAGCGGCGCACGTCGTCGAAGCGACGTACTCCACGCACGTGATCACACATGTGTGCCTCGAAACACACGGCTGCGTGTGCGAGTGGGACGGCGACAAGCTCACCGCGTGGATTTCCACGCAGGCGGTGATCCAGTCGGCGCAGCAGTTCGCGCAGGGCCTGAAGATTCCCCAGGCGAACGTCCATTGCATCACGCAGTACATGGGCGGCGGGTTCGGCAGCAAGTTTGGACCCGACTCGCAGGGTCTGATCTGTGCGAAGCTCGCGCAGCAGGCGAAGGCGCCGGTGAAGCTGATGCTCGATCGGAAAGAGGAACATCTCGACACGGGCAACCGGCCGTCGGCGACCGCGCACATTCGCGCCGGCGTCACGAGCGACGGGATGCTGTCGGCGTTCGACGCGCAAAGTTGGGGCACCGGCGGCGCGGGCGCGCCCTCCGGCTTCCCGCTGCCGTACATCTACAACTTCCCGAACCGCAAGCGGACGCACAAGGACGTCTTCATCAACGCGGGTCAGCAGCGCGCGATGCGTGCGCCAGGCCATCCACAGGGCTGCTTCCTCACGGAAATCCTGATGGACGAGCTCGCGGACCGCGTGAAGATGGATCCCGTCGAGTTCCGCGTGAAGAATCTGCCGCCGAGAGCACCCAACGCAATGTGGGCCGACTACTTCACGATGGGGGCGAAGCGCTTTGGCTGGGACAAGCGACATCCGACGGGCGATCAAACAGTCGGCCCGATCAAGACCGGCATGGGCGTCTCTGCGCATCGATGGGGCGGCGCCGGACGGGGATCGCAGTCGCACATCGACATCATGTCCGACGGCAGCGTGGTCGTGAAATGCGGCACGCAGGACATCGGCACCGGGACGCGAACGATCGTCGCCATCGTTGCCGCCGAGACACTCGGGTTGCCGGTCGGCGCGGTGAAAGTCGAGATCGGCGATTCGGTGCTGCCGTTCAGCGGCGGCTCCGGCGGCAGCACCACAGCTGCTTCAGTGACGCCGGCCATTCGATCGACATCCGTGGACGCGCTCGATGCGCTGTTCGCGAAGGTCGCCCCTACGCTCGGCGCGAAGCCCGAGGATCTCGTTGCCGCAGGCGGACGCATTCACGTAAAAGGCAACACGTCGAAAGGCGTCGCGTGGAAGGATGCGTGCAAACTGATCGGCACGGAGCCGATTTCCGTAGACGGCAAATGGGTGGAGGGCCTCTCCGGCAGCGGCACGAGCGGCGTGCAGTTCGCCGAGGCCACCGTCGACGTCGAAACAGGCGTTGTCAAAGTGACGCGCATCCTGGCGATTCAGGACTGCGGCCTCGTCGTCGACAAGCTGACCGCCGAGCATCAGGCGCTCGGCGGCGTGATTGCGGCCGTCAACTTCGCGCTGTTCGAGGATCGACTGCTCGACCGTGTGACCGGCCAGATGGTGAACCCGAACATGGAGTGGTACCTCCTCGCCGGCATGTCCGACGTGCCGAAGATCGACATCGTGCTGAACAACATGCCGGAGCGCGGCGTCATCGGCATCGGTGAGCCGCCGACGGTCTCGACCGCATCGGCGATTGCGAATGCGGTGCGCAACGCCACCGGCGCGACGATTCGGAGTCTGCCGCTCCATCCGCACAAGGTGCTCGCGGCGATCGAGCAGGAGAAAGCAGGAGGAACGTTGTGAAGGCCTTCGCTTACGTCAACCCCGCGAACGAGAGAGAAGCGGTGGCCGCGCTCAAGGTCGATGGCATCGCCATGCCGATCGGCGGCGGTCAAGACCTGCTCGCGCGGATGAAGGACTACATCGACTCGCCCGATCGCCTCGTCAACGTCAAAATCCTCGACGCCTCCGTTACGCAGACGCCGGACGGCGGCCTGCGGATCGGCTCGGCGGTGAAGATCGTCGATCTTGCCGAGAACGCTCAGGTCGCGAAATTGTACCCGGCCGTCGTTCACGCCGCGGGCGAAGTCGGCACGCCGCAGATTCGCAATCAGGGAACCGTCGGCGGCAACATCAATCAGCGCCCCCGGTGCTGGTACTTCCGCAACGAGGAGTTCGTCTGCTTCAAGAAGGGCGGCTCACGCTGCTTCGCCGTCGGCGGCGAGAACCAGTATCACGCGATCTTCGGCAACAACGGCCCCAGCCACATCGTTCATCCGTCGAGCCTTGCGGTGCCGTTCGTCGCATACGGCGCGAAATTCCGCGTGTTCGGGCCGAAGGGGGAACGCGAAGTCGCGGCGGCCGATTTTTTCACGATGCCGACGATGGCGAATGTCCGGAAGGAAAACGTGCTGGAGGACGACGAGATCCTGACGCACGTGATTCTGCCGGCGCCCGGCGCCGTGAAGACGGGGCACTACGAAGTGCGTTACAAACAGTCGCACGACTGGCCGCTCGCTTTTACGACAGTCGTGTTGACGATGAACGGAAACACGATTGCGTCTGCGCGCGTCGTGCTGGGTGCGGTGGCGCCGGTGCCTTGGCGGTCGCGGCCGGCCGAGGAAGCGCTCGCCGGCAAGCCGCTCAACGAGCAGACGGCGATCGCCGCCGGCGAGGCGGCGGTGAGCGAAGCGAGGCCGATGAGCGGGAACGTCTACAAAGTGCAGATCGCGAAGACGGCTGTCAAGCGCGCGATCATGCAGGCGGCGGGACTCAGAACGGTGTGATCGAGTAATCGGGTGATTGGGTAATCTGGTAACTGCATTTACCCGATTACCCGATTACCCGATTACCCAGTTATCCAATGGACGGATTTGCCGTATGGACCATTTGACTTCGCCCAAACTGACGCCTGGCGTGCATTGTCTGAACCTTCGGCACAAGGGGATGTTCGTCACGTCGGGTCCGGATCCCGATGAGTTCACGTTCTACGACAGGTACGACTCCACGGCGTACTGGTGCGTCGAGACACAGCGCGGGTTCGGTCCGGACGGAAAGCCCGTGCGACCAGACTGCTGCTCAGGGCAGCGGAACTGCTGCAAGCACTGACGTCGACAATTGGTGAGTTGGCGAATTGGCGAATTCGTGATTGCCATTCACCAATTCACCAATTCCCTCATTCACCAAGTCTCTTAGTTCACGCCTGCGAGCTTGAAGATCACGGTCGCGATCGCCGCGTAGTCGAGGTCGCCGCCGCCTGACGCGACGAGCGCATTCACCAACTGGGTGACACCTGCCGTCCCAGGAACGGCCACGCCGTTCGCGCTCGCCGTCTCGTTCGCGAGCCGCAGATCCTTCTGATAGAGCTTCGTGCGGAAGCCCGGTTTGTAGTTGCCGGTCAGCATGCGCTCGCCGTGCACTTCGAGCACTCGGCTCGCCGCGAAGCCGCCGAGCAGCGCCTGCCGCACTTTCGCCGCATCGACGCCCGCCTTTCGTGCCAGCGCGATCGCTTCGCTGACGCCCGACAGCGCGCCGCCAATGGCGATCTGATTGCAGACTTTGCACACCTGTCCGGCGCCCGACTTGCCGATGTGGATGATCTTCTCGGCGTTGCCCATCTTCTCGAGAATCGGCTTCGCGCGCGCGAATGCCGCTTCGTCGCCGCCGACCATGATCGACAACGCCGCGTTGATCGCGCCGATCTCGCCGCCGCTCACCGGCGCGTCGAGCATGGAAGCGCTTTTTTCGGCGACCAGCTTCGCGAGTCGCTCGGTCGCGACCGGCGAAATGCTGCTCATGTCGATCACCACGGAGCCCTTCTGGATGGTGGACAGCACGCCGTCGGGACCGGTCAAGACGCGCTCGACATCCGGCGTGTCGGGCAGCATGGTGATCACGACCGTCGCGGCCCGCGCGACCTCGGCAGGCGACGCCGCTCCTTTCGCGCCGGCGGCGGCGAGCTCGTCCACGGCAGCCCGGCTGCGGTTGTGAACCACCAGCGGATATCCAGCCTTCAGGAGATGACCCGCCATCGGCTTACCCATAACCCCAAGACCAATGAATCCAATCGTTTCTGCCAATGTCGCGTCCTTTCGAGGACAGGTGTCTGACCCGTGTCTGACACGGGTCTGACACGTGTCAGACACCTGTATAATCTCTCATATGAAGCGAATAATTCTCGCGACGGCGCTCGTCGGCCTCGCCGCATCTCCGCTCCTGGCGGGCGGCAAGGGGTCGGTGACCGGGTCGTACGTCGAAGCGCGGACCGCCGAAGTATTCACCGGCGGCTGCATCATGAACAGCGAAGCGGAGACGGTCGGCAAGCAGGCGGTGCTTGCCTGGAAAGTGGATCGCGGAAGCTTCAACGGCATCGCGATCGACGGGCTGTCAGTCGTCGCGGCACTGTCGGGCGATCGGAACCTTGGCATGACCGAGATGGGTGGTGCGAAGGCAGCCGTTCGCTCCGCTCTGTTCGTCGACGAGCGCGCCAATCCGGCACAGCGGCTCGCCCTGGTGGCGATGGCGAACGAGCTGTCCAACGGCCTGGTCGGCACGATCGTGCAGGTCGCTCCCACACCTATTCAGTTCACGGATCGAGGCGGCGAGATTCAGGTGTCAGCCGGCCCCGCGTCGCTCGACGTCAGCAAGCACCTCACCCACGATCCGACCTGCGGCGCGATGCAGTGGTTCCATCCCTTCGCTGTCGTCGACGATGCGGCGATGGGCGTGACCGCGCAGCACCTCTTCACAGGCGCGGCGCTTGGAACGAAGTGGAGCGACCCGAACAAGCGGTCGGCGTTCTTCGGAAGCTTCTCGTACTGACGCCGAGTCGAGTAGGTCAGGTAGGTCGGGTCGGTCGGGTAAGAACTTCTGACCCACTCGACCAACCCACCTGACCCACCAGACGTACCCGACCCACCCGACCACTCCTCCTCCGTGGATCTCCTCAACAAAGCGGCACTCATCACCGGCGGCAAACGGATTGGCGTCGTTGTTGCGCGCGAGCTTGCCGCCCGTGGTGTGGATGTCGCCTTCAGCTACGCACGCTCGAAGGCCGAGGCAGAAGAGGCGGCGGCGATCGTCCGCGCCGCGGGGCGCCGGGCGGCAGTCATCCAGACTGACCTCTCGCGCCCCGAGGCATGCGCCGCGCTCGTCGACGCGGCAGCCAATGCGCTCGGCCGCCTCGACATCCTGATCAACATGGCGTCGGTGTACGTCCAGCGTCCGTTCGCCGCGATGACCGCTGCAGACTGGAACGCCGCCATCGACGTGGATCTGCGCGCCGCTTTTCTGTGCGCGCACGCCGCCGCGCCGCATATGCGCAAGCAGGGCGGCGGCCGAATCGTGACCTTCAGCGACTGGATTGCGAAGAGCGGCCGGCCCCGCTACAGCGGCTACCTGCCGTACTACGTCGCCAAGGCGGGCGCCATTGCGCTCGCAGAGGCGCTCGCCCTCGAGCTGGCGGCAGACAACATTCTCGTGAACGCCATCGCGCCGGGACCGATCCTCGCGCCGCCGGGGATGACCGCCGAAGAATCACGTGCCATCCAGGAGGCGACGCCCCTCCGGCGCTGGGGCGGCGAAATCGAGATTGCGAAGGGTGTCCTCGCCCTGTTGGAGAGCGACTTCATTACAGGTGAGACGATCCGCATCGACGGCGGCCGCCACGTGAAGTAACGACGTTCTACGCCGGGACGCGGAACAGCTGCTTCATCGACTCGAGCGCGCCGGTCAGCTCCTGGCGATCGCGGGCGAAACAGAAGCGGATGTAGTTCTCGCCGCTCGGACCAAAGTCCACACCAGGAACACACCCGATGCGCCCGTGCTTGATCAGGTGCTCCACCATCCCCCAGGAACGTGATTCCTGCTGCGTTGGCACCGCTGTATCGATCTGCAGAAACGCGTAGAACGCTCCCGCGGGCGGCCGGCCGCTGAAGGTGTCTCCGGCGACATCGCGGATGCCGCGGTAAAAGAGATCGCGTCTGGCCCGCAATTCCTCCCTGAACGCGTCGATGCAGTCCTGCGGCCCTTCCAGAGCGCCGATGCCGCCGAACTGCACGACCGACGCGACGTTGCTGGCCGTGTAGAAGAGGATCTTCTTCGCGCGGTCGCGGATCGTCTGGTCGCGGATCGCGACGTAGCCGAGACGGAGTCCGGTCATCGCGTACGACTTGCTGAACGTATAGAGCGGAATCGTCCGTTCGTACATGCTCGGCAGCGACGCGATGCTGACGTGCTCGCCTTCGAAAATCACGTCTTCGTACGCTTCGTCGGAAATCACCCAGAGGTTCCGGTCGCGCGCGATCGCGGCAATTCCCTCGAGATCGGCGCGTGTCAGGACCCCGCCGGTCGGGTTGTGTGGAGAGTTCAAGTAGAGGACGCGCGTCTTCGGCGTGATCTTCGAGGCGAGCTCGTCGAGATAGTAGCGCCATCCGAGGCTTTCGCGGAGCGGACACCGGACGACGACGCCCTGCGCCGCGAGGATGTTGCCGGCGGCCGGCGGCCACTCAGGATCCGGAATCACCACTTCGTCGCCCGGTTCCAACAGCGCCTGACAGACCATGTAGAGGCCGTGGATGCCGCCGTGGGTCACGAGCACATCGTCCGGATCGTCGATCGGGATCTGGTTTCGGCTTCGGAGTTTGGCGGCGATGAGCTCGCGCAGCCTCGGCACGCCTGTGGTCTGGAGGTAATGCGTCTTGTTCTCGGCGATGGCGCGCGCCATTGCCTGCTTCACGCTGTCTGGACTGTCGAAGCTGACGTCGCCTTGATCGAGGCGATAAGGATTCGTGACCGAATACATCATGTCGCGGATGCGGATGATGCCGGAGAGGGGAACCGAGTCGAGGTACGCAGCCATAAGGTCAGCGTACCAGAAATTGCAAAATGGCAGGATGGCAGGATGGCAGAATTTGAAATGGTCGGATGGGGGATGGCGGATTGATTGGGATTTCTGGTGGTATACCTCATGCACGATCACGACGCGTGAATCAAAAAGCCGAAGAACTCAAGACCAATGTCAGTGTCTGTATGAGAAGTAGTCCGCCACCTCCTTCGCGACGAGCCCGATCGCGTTTTCGAGCATCTCGCCCGAACCGTAATGATTCGCCGTGAAGATACTGATGACGATCGTTCGCCCTGTCGCTTCGAGCATTCCGACATCGTCTCCCACGTACGGCAGGAAGTCGCCGGTCTTGTGTGGAATCGTGTATCCGGTCACGTAGCGAGGAATTCGCGTTCGATACAGCTGGCCGCGCATGATCCGGAGCATCAGGTCGGACGACGATTTGTCCACGAGTGTGCCGCGCTCCATCATTTCGAGAAGCCGACCCATCTCGCGCGGCGTCGTCAGCCCGAACGGATGCTTCCCTTCGCGGTAGAACTGCTCCGGCGTCGTAGCAGAGCGGAGGGACGGGAACCAGCGCGACGGCACGTTCATCGCCCGTGTCTTGGTCAATCCCATCGCGTCCATTCGACGGTTGACCGCTTCGGGTCCGCCGACCATCCGGTAGAGAACTTCGGTGGCGGTGTTGTCCGACACGATGATCATCATCGTGATCAGGTCTTTCACCGTCATCACGGCGCCGGGGTCGAGACGCTGGATCGTGCCGGTGCCCGGCTGAGAGTCGGCCTGCACGAACGTGTACTTGTCGGTGAGCGCGAACTTCCCGGCCTTGATCTGCTCCAGCGCCTCGATCATCAATGGAATCTTGATCGTGCTCATCGTCTCCATTTGACGATCGGCGTCGATCGCAACCTCTTCGCCGGTGTCGAGCGACTTCACGTAGATGCCCCACGTCGCGTTCACGCTGCGCGTCGTCCGCTCGATGGAGGCCTGCAGACGCTGAAGCGGGCTTTGCGCAGGTGGCTGCTGCGCGGCGAGCGCGGCGCCGGCCGCCAGCACGAGCGCTGCCCCTCCTGCCATCCTGCAATTCTGCAACGTTGCAATTCTCACGCTGTCACTCCGACTTTCTCGAGCACGTTGGCGAGCATCTGCTGCGCGCGGCCAACCGGCAGATTGCTGATGTAGAAGTGTTTGGCGCCCACGTCGAGCAGCGTGCGAATCGTACGCGCACAGACGTCCTCGGGCGTCGCACCTTGCGCGAACTCTCGCACAAGACCCTCGACGGGAACCGGCAGGAAGTCCTGCAGCGCCGAAAGCGTGCGTGCGTTGGCGCTTCTGTAAAAGAACACGCCGAAGATACCAGGCAACTCCAGGTCGCGCCGCCTTCCTGCGTCGACAAACCGCGCCACTTTGTCAGCGTTGTGATGGCTCACGACCTGCGTCAGATAGAACTCGGCGGTGAAGTCGGGCGCCGTCAGGTAATCGACCTGCCGTTCAGGATCGGCATGCGGGTTGGCCCAGCCGCCGAGGGTCAACGCATGCGTGCGCTCGCGTAAGTGTCGTCGAAGCTGCCAGGCGTGCTCGACGACGCGCGGAATCCCCACCGTCTTGTCGCCTCCAAGAACGACCAGTGAAGGGAATCCGCTCTGATGCGCCCGTTCGGCATACGACACGCAGTACTCGAGCGAATGCTTCGACGTGAGAAACGGCACGATGCGCTCGCGCGGTACGTCGCGTCCGAGATTCGTCACCAGGTGCCGGAGATTGTCTTCTTCCTGCTGCCCGACCGCGCTGTCCGTGAGGAAGACGAACGTGCCCTGCCGCGTCAGCCGCTGCACCGCATGGTATGTGTCGATCCATGCATCCATGCCTTCCGCAGCCGCCAGCTCGGCGCGCGGCGGACGGAGCTCTGCGCCAAAGACAGACTGACCGGAGCCGAGGGCTTCTAAGAGGTTCATGAGTCTTGAAAGTCTGAAGTCTGAAGTCTGAAGTCTGAAGTCAGAAGTCCCGCTGTCATGACTTCGACTTTTTGCTTTCAGACTTCAGACTTCAGACTTCAGACTTACTC
>Ga0114129_10017735_pt1 | contig 10137 bp, 7 predicted proteins | sample RhiMetdeltSRZDD1_FD_80071 | JGI IMG/M metagenome (GOLD analysis project Ga0114129, IMG submission 80071) | Populus rhizosphere microbial communities from Tennessee, USA - Rhizosphere MetaG P. deltoides SRZDD1 (version 2) (version 2) | ecosystem: Host-associated > Plants > Roots > Rhizosphere >...
AGGAGCGCCAGGCCCAGAGAGGTGCCCACCGAGAGCGGCGCGCCGATCACGACGAAGTAGAGCGTGTTGCCGAACGCCTGCCAGAACAGCGGCGTCTGGAGCAGGCGTGCGTAGTTCTGGAGGCCGACGAATCTCATATTCCCGAAGTCGGCCAGCGCGTAGATGTCGAAGTCCGTGAAGCTGACGGCCAGCGCCGCGACGACAGGCAGGAAGAAGAACACCCCGATGACGAGCAGGGCGGGCGCGACGAAGAGCCGGCTGGCGGCGGCGGCGCTCACGCGCTGTTCTTTCGCGCCAGGAGCCAGCGCCGCTTCTCGAGAATGCGGGCCGCGCGCGTGTCGAGCACGCGCGCCGCTTCGTCGACCGAGACCTCCCCGTGCGCGGCGCGCTCGGCCACCAGGCGGATCTCGGTCGCGATGCGCCCCCACTCGGGCACCTTGGGCGTTGGCTTGACGCGCTCGAGCTGCTCGCGAAACGCCCGCGCGTGGACATCGTTCGCCAGCGCCGGATACTGCCACGTGGCCCGACGTGGCGGCAGGTCGCCGGTCAGAGCGTGGAAGCGCTGCTGCACCGATGGCTGCGAGAGGAACTCGACGAGGCGCCAGGCGGCGGCCTTGTGGCGCGACGCGTGGAACACGACCAGGCTCGAGCCGCCGGCGATCGAGGCGCCCGGACCGTCGGGGCCCGGCAGCGGCGCCGTCATCCATGTGTTCTGCTGCGCCGCGGGCAGCCGGCGCTGGAGCTCGCCGATGTTCCAGGGTCCCGAGATGTAGAAGCCGAACCGACCGCGGCCGAACTCCGTCCACACGTTCGCGACGGCGGCCGTCGCGAGCATCGGCGCCCAGCCGCGCCGGAACATCTCGAGATAGAAGTCCAGCGCGCGGCGGAATCCCGCGCTCCTGAAGTTGCCCCAGCGTCCGCCGTCGCGGAGCAGGGGGTCGTCCTGCTGCAGCGCCAGCGCGAGCAGCGGCTCGACCTCGTTGAGCGGCAACAGCATCGCGTAGCGATCGCGCCCGCCTTCGTCCTGAAGCGCGGCCAGCGCGCGCTTCCACTCCGCCCATGAAGTCGGCGGCGCGGAGAAGCCCGCACGTGCCAGCCGATCGCGACGGTAGAACAGGAGCCGCGTGTCCACGTACCACGGCACGCCGTACAGCGAGTCGTCGATCCGGTTGGTGTCCCAGATTCCCGCGAAGTAGTCGTCTGCGCGGACGATCGCGGAGGAGCGGGCGAGGGCGTCGAGCGGCTCGAGCGCGTTCAGCGCGGCGAGTTCGGGGATCCACGTGTTGCCGAGCTGGCAGACGTCGGGAGTGGCGTCGCCGGCGAAGGCCGTCAGCAGCTTTTCGTGCGCGGCCGTCCACGGCAGCTGCTGCACCTTGACGCGGATGCCGGGATTGGCGCGCTCGAACTCCGGGAGCAGCGCGGTGACGACCTCTCCCTCACGCCCCATCGCCCAGAACCGTACGACGGTGTCCGCCGACGCGGACGGGCCGCAGCCCGCCACCAGCCCGACAGCGAAGACGATCGAGAAGAGCCTGATGCTACTCCCTTGGCTCGGCGAGCCAGCCGCCGGAGAAGCCGGCCCGCTGCAGGCCTTGCCGGAGATATGTGTTCTTCCGCATCACGCGCCAGACGAGCGCGCTGCGGTGGTTTTCGATCATGGTCAGGATCGCGCCCTGGTCGATCCCGACGTAGTCGTCGGCCACCCAGCCGAAGTTGCGGATGACGCGGCCGTGCCGGAGCGGGATGTCGAACGTGAACGTCCGGTTGAAGGCGTCGAGGAATCCGTACTTCGAGTAGATGTGCTCGCCGAAGCGCTGGTGCATCTCGATCGCGGCCGGAATCCCCAGCTCGGGCGCGAACGGGATCGACGCGATGGCGGCCGTCGGCGCCACCGTGCAGTCGTCGTGCGTGCCGGTCGCGTCGATGCCGCGCGCGGTATAGGTGAAGAACGTGCGACCGTTGTCGGAGAGCTCGACGTCGGCGGGGCCGTCGCTCGCCGTCAGCCCGAAGATCTTCGCGCCGTAATCCAGACAGTGCCGCGGGTTGGCGACGGCGTACGCCTGCTGCGCGTACACGGCGCGGCGGCTGTTCTCGAAGTAATCGATGCCGCGCTCCTTCATGTACGCGTCGCGGATGCCGCGGAAATCGGTCCACACGTGCGGGTACTGATGGCCGAACAGCGGCGGGAAGTGGAGGAACTCCTGGCCGAAGAGCTTGCCCCAGTAACGGTCGTACGTGCTCGTCCACTCTGTCCACGCGTCCGGATCGACGGGATAGCTGGGCGAGCCGAGCGCCAGCAGGTACACGAGCATCGCCTCGTTGTAGCCGCGCCAGTCGTACTTCAGAAACCCGTCTTCCGGTGACCACCCGAGGGTGATGGCCGGCGGCTTCGCCTGCGCCCAGCGCCAGTCCACGCGCCGGTAGATCTCCTCGACGAGCCGGCGGATCTCCTTTTCGTCCGGATGGGCGCCGTCGAAGTAGGACTGGGAGAAGAGCGCGCCCGCGAGCAGGATGGCCGTGTCGACCGTCGACAGCTCACTCTGCATCGCGCGGTGTCCGGTCCGCATGTCGAGGAAGTGATAGAAGAATCCCCGGTGTCCGGCCATGCCCTCCGGCGCCAGTCCCTGGGGAGCGCCGTGGAGGAACCGCAGCGTCACCAGCGTACGCTCGCGCGCCTCGGCGCGCGTGATGTAGCCGCGCTCCACGCCGATCGGGTACGTCGTGAGGCCGAAGCCCACTGCGGCGACGCTGGACACGCCGCCCGTCGGATAGCGATCGGGGATCAATCCGTTGTCACGGTTGGCCGTTTCCCAGAAGAAGCGGAACGTTCGCTCCTGCAGGTCGTTCACGACCACGACCGGGTCGAGCTCCTGTGCGTTGGCGCGCATGGCGGAGGACAGCATCATCATCGCGATCGTGATAGCGAGTGCGACGGACTGAATCAGATGTCGTCCGGACATTGTCACCTGCCAATGGCTCGTGGAGACGCCGGCAAAGAACGGCAGAACGCCGGGTATCGGCATTCATGAGTCGCCGACAAATCGCAATACGTGTGCCCGGTTACACGATACTGGAAGCCCGTGAATCGGCGTGCGTTTTACTTATTATAGCGAGCGGGGCCAGGGACGGTTGCCCGGGCACTTCTCCGCCCGGGTCGGGGACTACCCGGCTGCGGTCGCGATCGGCCGGGCCTCGGGTGGGCGATCGACCGCGTCGGCGAGCTGCCTAAGGAGCTCCGGCTGCTCCGTCTCTTCCGGCGTGACGAAGAGGCGGCGCCGCCGGAACGCGCGACCCAGCGCGACACGGCTCGAGTGCACGGACACCGGAATCGACAGCGCCAGCGCCACCACGATCGGCAGCAGCCACCACACGAGCGACCAGTGCAGCGCGGCGACGCCGGCAAGCCACGCGAGCGCCACGATCGTCGAGAAACGGTGCTGTCGCACGGCATCGCGCCAGCGCGTCTCCGCGTCCGTGCGGACCTGCGCGCTCCAGCCGATCTGGCGACCGAGCAGCGTCAGCAGCACGAACTTGCCGTGAAACCACATCCGCACCGGCGCCAGCAGCGTGGAGAAGACGATCTCGAGAACCACACTGGCGGCGAGGCGCGGGAGCGAGCCGAACTGCGCGCTCCGGCGCGCTTTCACGATCAGCAGCACACTGAGGAGCTTCGGCAGCACGAGCAGCACCGCGGTGGAGGCGGCGAGCGCGAGCGCGAGCTCCGGCCGCCACTGCGGCCAGAGCGGGAAGAGCGTGTGCCCGGCCGTGAAATACACGGGCACGGTGAACCACTTCTCGACGACGGCCATCGTGCTGAGTACGAGGAACGTGGCCCAGAGCAGCGATGACGTGTACGCGACGATGCCCATCGTCATGATCGCGCGGTGCCCCGGGCGGATGCCGTCGGCGAAGAGCAGGCGCGAATGCTGGAGGTTGCCCTGGCACCAGCGCCGGTCGCGCTTGAGCTCGTCGAGGAGCGTGGGCGGCGCTTCCTCGTAGCTGCCGTCCAGGTCGCAGGCGAGCCAGACCTCCCAGCCCGCGCGTCCCATCAGCGCTGCCTCGACGAAATCGTGGCTCATGATCTCGCCGCCGAGCGGCGGCTCGCCGGGCAACCGCGAGAGGCCGCAGTGCTTCATGAACGGCTCGCACCTGATGATGGCGTTGTGTCCCCAGTAATAGCTCTCGCCGAGCTGCCAGTAGTGAAGCCCCGCGGCCAGCATCGGCCCGTACACGCGGCTCGCGAACTGGTGGACGCGCGCGAACAGCGTCTCGCGGTTCACCATCGCCGGGATCGTCTGGATGATGCCCGCGCGCGGATGGCGCTCCATCAGCCGCACGAGGTGCACTACGGTGGCGCCGGCGAGCACGCTGTCGGCGTCGCACACGATCATGTGGTCATAGTTGCCGCCCCAGCGCCGCAGGAAGTCCGCGATGTTCCCGCTCTTGCGCTTGATGCGGTGCTTGCGCAGCCGGTAGAACACGCGGCCGTAGCCGTTCACCGCGTTGCAGACGTCAGCCCACGCGAGGGCCTCCTCGTTCTGCGTCTCCGTATCGCGCGTGTCGCTGAGGATGTAGAAGTCGAACGCCTCGAGGTGGCCGGTGTCGGCCAGCGACCGATACGTGGTCTCGATGCCCGCGAACACGCGGCGGACGTCCTCGTTGGCGATGGGCACGACGATCGCCGTGCGCGAGCGGAGCGGCCCCGTCTCGGTCACGTCGGCGGTGGGCCCGTCGGCACTCCAGATCTGCGTCGCGTTCCGCCACCGCACGACGAAGCCGACGATGGCCGTCCAGAACCCGAACGAGACCCACGCCCACAGGACGCCGAACACGCCGAGCGTCGCGATCTCGAGCGCCGTCATCGACGCAAACGGAAATGTCCGCTCGAGGAACCAGGCGGCCAGCGCGGTCTGAAAAAGGATCAGGCCCGTGAGAGCGAGTCGGCGGCGGTGCGCCACGCGGCGCCAGCGCGTATCGAACGCCGGCGCCGCGTCCGCGACCTCATGCGCGGCGCCGTTGCCGCCGATCCAGCGGCGTATCCGGGCGCCGGCGCGCTTCAGCGGATCACGCTCGAGGCGGGGCGGCACCATGCTGCCGCGGCGGATCTCGGGCATCGCGATCCGCCGCATTTCGGCGCGGCGGGTCGAGGTACGCCCGGCGCGTCGGGACTCGCGAGAGCGAGCGGCGCCGGTGCGCGTCGCGCTCTCTTCGGCGACGGTGAGCGCGGACCTGTCGTTCATGGTCTTTCGTTCATGGAAGGAGGTAGCTCCAGGTTTCCGTGATCGTCTCTCCCTTGTGCTGGAGCGACGCGCGGAGCTCGACCGACTTGCCCTTCTGCTGTTTCAGCTGAAACGCGAGCCGCCAGCCGCCGGTCACGGTGTTCTTGTACGCGTTCTGCTGCGTCAGCTGGCCTTCGGAGCTGGTCCACACGACCGGCTTCACCTCGGCGTTGGCGGCGAGCTGCTTGAGCGGGCCGCCCTCGAAGTCGAGCACGACGCGTCGCACGCCGGCCGCGTCGCCGTCGCCGACGCGCGTCGCCGTCGTGCGCGCGCGGGTGGCCGGGACGGGGTCGTCGCTCTGCACGTTGATCCGATACGCGACCTCGATCGGCTGACCGGCGGCCGGCAGCGTGCCGGGAAGCCAGTAGGCGACGATGTTGTCGTTGTACTCGTTCGCGGTCGGAATCTGCACGAGCTTGATCTGGCCCTTGCCCCAGTCGCCGATCGGCGTGATCCACGCGCTCGGTCTCAGCTCGTAGCGCGCTCCGAGATCCTCGTACGCGCTGAACGCGCGATCGCGCTGGAGAAGGCCAAAGCCACGGAGGCCCTCGACCTGGAACATGTTGATGAGCAGACGGTCGGGATTGACGAGCGGACGCCACAGCCATTCGCCGTTCGCGCTGTTGATCAGCAGGCCGTCGGAGTCGTGCACCTCTGGCCGCCAGTGCCCGGAGGGCCGACCGCGCTCCTCGCCGTAGAAGAACATGCTCGTGAGCGGCGCGATGCCGAGCTCCGCGACCCGCTTCCGCTCGAACACCGTGGCCTTCACGTCGATCGTCGTCTTCGGCGCGACTCGCAGGACGAACTGGTACGCGCCCGTCACACGCGGGCTGTCGAGGAGCGCCAGGATCGTCACGCTCGTCGCGTCGCGCGTGGGCCGTTCCAGCCAGAACTCCGTAAACGACGGAAACTCCTCGCCGGACGGCAATCCGGTGTCGATCGCCAATCCGCGCCCGGACAGCCCGAACACCTGGTTCTTTCCGACGGGGCGGAAATAGCTCGCGCCGGCGAAGACGAGGACGTGGTTCCACTCGGTATTCCGATAGAGTGGATGCGTAATCCGGAAGCCGGCGAAGCCGAACTCCTTTGGCACTTTCTCCTGAAGAGCGCTTGGCCCGTAATTGAACAGCGACGGCGAGAACGGCACCGGGGTGACACCGGCACGGTCATATGTATTGATACCGACGGTGTGCTTGTAAACGTTACCAGGATGGATGAGCTCGACGCGGAAGTTGCCCGCGTCTCTCCATAGCGCCTGGTTGCGATCGAAGACGATGTCCCGATGCTGGTCGTAGCCGACCTTCTGCCAGAATTCGGGGACCGCCGGCGGCGGTGTAAAGCCTTGTCGCGCAAGCGCCCGAGCCTTCTCGACGACGTCGGAGAAGCCGAACGGCGTTTCGGCGGCGGTGGCGCGAGCGGCGACGTCGACGAGGCCGGTGCACAGTAATACCAACGCAACTGCGCACCGGATGGCTCCCATCATCCGAATCCTTTCGACGCGCCAGGTGAAGATCGATCGTCACGCGGAGAACAACGACCTCGAGCGCCGACGTCGCCGTAAAGTTGCACCCAGACGGAAGGCAAGCCTCGTGCCGGTAAGCGGAATCTCTACGGTTTGCGAGCGTCCCGATCATGTTCCTTCAAGAGGCGTCCGTCGTCAATGGACCGCCCAATGAATTCACTGCCTCGTTTCGTTGCTCTCTACGCCCTCATGTACGGAGCGTTCGGCGTTTCGTCGCCATTCATGCCGGCGTTCTTCGAGGGGCGCGGCCTCGGCCCCGAGCAGGTCGGACTACTATTCGGCGCCGGTACGGCGATCAGACTGCTTGCGGGTCCGCTCGTGGGGCGCGTCGCCGATCTCTCGCAGGCGCTTCGCGGCGCCCTCGCAATCTGCGAGCTCACGGCCGCGGTGGTGGCGCTGGGGCTACTGTCGGCTCCGGCTCTGCTGCCGCTCTTGCTGACCAGTCTCTTTCACTCGGCGGCGCTCGCCCCGACCACGACACTCGCCGACGCGCTCACGCTGCGCGCGGCGCGGGCCGGGCAGGGCGCGCCGAAATTCGAGTACGGCTGGGTACGCGGAACCGGATCGGCCGTCTTCGTCATCGGGACGCTCATCAGTGGAGGCGTCGTCGCTTCGTGGGGGCTCGCGTCGATCGTCATCCTGCAGGCCGTCCTGCTCGTCGGCGCCGCGGGCGTCGCCACACTGGTGCCGCTCGGTGAGTCGCGGGAAGCCGCGAGCGCACCCGGGGCCACCGCTCGCGGCGGTGTGGTGACTCTGCTCGGCATGCCCGCCTTTCGGCGACTCATGCTGGTCTCGGCTCTCGTGCTGGGCAGCCATGCGATGCACGATACGTTCGCGGTCATTCGCTGGAGCGCGGCCGGAATCACTCCGCCCGTGGCGAGCGGGCTCTGGTCTCTGTCGGTCGCGGCCGAGGTGCTCGTCTTTTTCTTCATCGGTCCGCCGCTGCTGAGACGACGGGGTTCGGCCGCCGTCGTCGCGGTCGCCGCCACGGCGGGGGTCGTGCGCTGGATCGCCATGGCGTCGTCGACGAGCGTATTGACTCTGGCGCTCGTGCAGCCGCTCCACGGGCTCACGTTCGCCGCGCTGCATCTGGCCTGTATGCGCGTGATTGCGGCGATCGTCCCGCCACACCTGGCCGCAACGGCCCAGGCGATGTATGCGCTCGGCGCCGGCGCGACGACGGCGCTCCTGACGGTCGCGTCCGGCTCGCTCTATGGAGCTATCGGAGCCCAGGGATTCTGGGTGATGGCCCTGCTCTGCGTCGCGGCTCTGCCGCTGGCGCGGGGATTCCGCGCCGCGGCGTGATTACCGCTCGGCGACGGCGCTAAAGGTCGAGCTCCGCCCATGCATGAGGCTTCTTCTTCGGCGCGGTGCGATCGAAGATCCCGGTGGACTCCACGAGGACGGCGTCGCCGCCAGCCAGGCCGACGACATCGGCGACGTCGACCGGGGCATCGTCGGTGATGACGGCGAGCGGAGCATCCGGATACGTCGCGTGCAGATCCTGAAGCAAACCGAGCGAGAGCTCATCGCTCACCGTGAAGCCGAGCACCACCAGTTTTGGCCGCGGCCGGTGCGGAGGGAGGAGCGTCTGGTACCGGTCACGGACGATCGTAAGCGTCCACTCGTACTTCTCACAGACAGATTCCACCACCGATCGAAGGATTGGATCATCGTCGAGCAACAGCACGCGACGCGAGCTCGAAGGGGCGGCACCGTCCACTTGGGTGTCCTCCTTTTCGAGCGATGGACAGAGAGCAACCGATGTGCCGAGCGGCTCGTCACGGTAAGTGCGCGGAATCTAACTTGTAACTGGGGGGATGCGAGGTCAGAAACTGACCGGGAGGGCGGCGGTTGGCCAGAGACTCGCCAACCGGGGCCGCTGCTGCTGTCAGTGACGTCGAGCGGCGGCGATGACGAGGTCGGTCGCTTCCTCGGGCGTCAAGGTGTCCGTGTTGATGACGACGTCGTAGTGCGTCGGCAGCTCCTGCTCGATTCCATAGAAGCGCAAGAAATAGTCGGCTCGACCCGCGTCTTCGCCCTTCAGCGTCTTTTCCGCGTCGGCCTTGGTGCTGCGCCGTGCTTCCGCAACGCGCCGCGCGCGCGGCTCGAACGATGCGGTGATCAGCACGCGCAGGACGTCACGGCGGCCGGTGAGAGGGATGCCGGCGGCGTGCGAGACGATGACGACGTTTCCTCGGTCGGCGGTCTCCTTGATCGCGTCGACGATCAACGCGCGCACGTCCTCGCGGGTCACGAAGGCCTCGCGCGGCAGCATCGTCATGCCCCCGGTCGGCTCCAGCATCATCGACGGCGCCGCCATGTCACCGAGAATTCGATCGAGCAGGCCCTTGCGGCGCTCGGCGTCGGCCACGATCTCGGCGTCGATGCCGTGCCGCTCGGCAGCCAGCTGAATGATCTCCTCGTCGACGTACCGGAAGCCGAGACCCTTGGCCACGCTGCGACCGATGTTGTCGCCGCCCGCTCCCGTCGCGTGCGAAATCGTGACGACCCGTGTCTGCGCCATCGATCTACCAGAGCTCCTTCGAGGCGAGACGCGCGCCTTCGGCCAGACTCGCCAGCTTCGCCCACACGATGTCCGGATCCACGGCGGCCTGGCCAACCCAGGTGCCGAAGCCGCAGTCGGTTCCGGCGACGACGTTCTCGCGACCGACGAGCCGTGCGTAGCGCCCGATCCGCTCGGCAACCAGCTCCGGGTGCTCGATGAAGTTCGTCGTCGAATCGAGCACGCCGGGGATGATGAGCTTGCCCGGCGGAACCTTCACGCGCTCGAACACGCGCCACTCGTGCGCGTGTCGCGGATTGGCGGCCTCGAAGGAAACGCCCTGCGGACGGGCCGCGAAGACCAGGTCGAGAACCTCGGCGAGCGGCACGTCGTAGTGATGCGGGCCCTCGTAGTTGCCCCAGCAGAGGTGGAGGCGGAGCTGCTCGGGCGGGATGTTCGCCACGGCGTGATCGAGCGCCGAAAGATGCAGGCGCGCCATCTTCCGGAACTCCTCCACACTCAGATCCGCAAACTGGATGTGCCGGCCCATGGCGAGGTCGGGACAGTCCAGCTGCAAGATGAAGCCGGCTCGCGCCACCGTCTCGTACTCGTGCCGCATGGCGTCCGCAATGGCGAAGAGATATTTCTCGTGGCTGCCGTAGTGGTCGTCCCGAAAGAAGAGCGAGATGACTCCGGGTGAGGCCGCGCTCATGAACACGTCGTGGACGTCGCCCGACCGGATCGCCGCCTTCAGATTGTCGACGTCGGCCTGGGCGGCCGCCGGGTCGCGCAGGCTGTTCGGACCTGTACAGGCCGGCGTCTTTCGTCGC
>Ga0114129_10017736_pt1 | contig 10137 bp, 8 predicted proteins | sample RhiMetdeltSRZDD1_FD_80071 | JGI IMG/M metagenome (GOLD analysis project Ga0114129, IMG submission 80071) | Populus rhizosphere microbial communities from Tennessee, USA - Rhizosphere MetaG P. deltoides SRZDD1 (version 2) (version 2) | ecosystem: Host-associated > Plants > Roots > Rhizosphere >...
GACAGACACTTCAGTGTGAGATTCGACGCCGGCATCAACTCGCACCCCTGGACCTGTAGGCGCTTGCCATCGCAGGACCTTCCCTGGTGAAGGAAGAAAGCCATGCGCCGGGTCTTCCGCATAGATGCGGCACTCGAAAGCATGTCCGCGCCGCTGAATATCACGTTGCGTAACGCCGAGCCGTTCTCCCGCAGCAATGCGAATTTGCTCACGTACCAAATCGAGGCCTGTGACCCATTCGGTGATCGGATGTTCCACTTGTAAGCGGGCATTCACTTCGAGGAAATAGAAACGCTCAGCACCGTCAAGGATAAACTCAACCGTTCCGGCGTTGTAGTAACCAGCGGCTTTGGCTACGGTGAGCGCAGCCGCAGTTATTTCCTCACGCAGTTTTTCACTCACTGCTGGAGAAGGGGTCTCTTCAAGGATTTTCTGATACCGTCGCTGGATTGAACATTCACGTTCGCCCAGGTGAACAAGGGTACCATGGGTGTCCCCTAAGATCTGCACCTCAACGTGACGGGGGCGCTCAATATAGCGCTCGAGATAGACAGTTCCTTCGGCGAACGCCGCAAGTGCCTCACGTTCGGCGGCGGCGACTGCCTCAATGAGCTCTTTTTCGTGTCGCACAATGCGCATGCCTTTGCCGCCTCCACCTGACGCCGCTTTGATGAGGAGCGGGTAACCAAGAGCACGGGCTTGCTCCTGTAAAATGCTAGGTTCACGCGAAGGATCTTCCAGCGCCGGTACTACCGGCACCCCGAGCTTTGTCACAGTTTGTCGGGCGAAGATTTTGTTTCCAACTGCGGCCAAGGAATCCGGAGAAGGGCCAATAAAAGTGAGCCCCGCTTCCCCTACCAGCCGGGCAAAAATAGGATTTTCGGAGAGGAAGCCATACCCTGGATGAATTGCCTGTGCTCCAGTCTGTTGCGCGGCGGCAATGACGGCTTCCGCATTAAGGTAGCTTTCCTGTGCTTGCGCCGGACCGATACACAGTGCTTCATCCGCAGCATACACGTGAGGCGAGGAACGGTCAGCTTCAGAGTACACGGCAACTGTGACAATGCCGAGTTCGCGGCAAGTTTGGATAATACGAGCTGCAATCTCGCCGCGGTTGGCAATGAGAATCTTCTTGAACATGGCGGTGGTTGTCGAAGGACGACCATTAGCGAGTAGCCACGGCACGTTTCTGTATTCGCAACTGCGAAATCTGGACCTCTCGCTGTCTTCCCCCGCTTCTCCTATTCTTTTTTGGCGCTCGCCCTTTCGGCTTATCTTGGGTTGCCGGGGGCTTTTGGTACTGGCGGTAATCATAACCAGTTGCCATGGCAAGGAGAAGTCGGTCCATCCCACCCGGGCGTTCGCGGCGTAAAACTTGGAGCCGGTCAAAGAACTCGCGGAAGTCTTTGCTAACGCGATCTCGTGCCTCCATTGGGTGCAAAAAGAAATCTTTCAAGCGAGTAATGGTGAAACGAAAGGCTGAAAAACGTAACTCATTAGGGAAGGCATCCCATTCCGTGAGCGTTAAAGTCCGCATGCTTTGGTAACCTGTGAGCAGCGCATTAAAGCGATCGATTGCATAGCGCCCGTCGATATAACACAGGGCGTTGACGGCTGTAGCGACGTCGTAGATGAACTTGCCGTAACTTGCGGCTTCAAAGTCGAGAACGCCAACGACTTTGTCTTTGCGAAAGAGAAGGTTGTCCGCAAAGAGATCGCCATGAATGATCCCCTTTGGCAGGCGGTCTTCTTGGTACTGTTGCTGGTACAGCATTTCGTCATCGAGCATGTGCGTCAGATGACGCAGGTAACCGGGAAGACGCTCTTTGACTTCTTGATAGAGAGAGAAGACGTGAGTAGGGCTAAAGCGATTGTCTTCACCTCTTGGATAACCGGGACTCAGGGTGTGCAGGGCCGCAAGCGTCTGCCCGACGTTTTCCAGTTGGATGTTAGTAAGTTGCGCTTCCGAGACACTTTTCCCACTCAACACGGCGTACAAAGAAATCGGCTTCCCCTTATACGTGTGATAATACTGTCCACTGCGATCAACGAGCGGCTGCGGGCAGCGGAAGTCGCGTTCACGCAGGAAGAGCAGCAGAGCGAGTTCTCGCTCCGCCGCCGATACACTTTTCACTTCGTCTATTTTCAGAATGACTTTCCCTTTGGAGGTTTCTAACAGATAGTGAGTATTGACTGAGCCGGCGGGAATGCCCGTCAATTTGCCGAGATTGCCGAGCCCGTACGTAGTCACGAGGTTCGCGACCGTCCGATGATCTAAAGGCGTATACACTGCCATGATCTTTCTCCGGTACTCCGGTGTCGCACCTGGAGGCCGTTCGCTGGAGGAGTGCGCAAGCCACCTTTAGCGCTCTCCACTGGCTGTTGTCAAGAAATTTCTGACTGAACGTCCATTCAGGAAAAGAAAAACCTATGAGTACATTGGGAAAGAAAGGCAAGGATATAATTATAAGCGGGAAAAGAACTAAACAAAATCACCAATATAGATGAGGGTTTAGCTGTCTATCCTTCGTCTTCTTCTTGATCGCTGTAGCGTTCTTCTTTCCAGGGGTTCCCTCGATTATGGTAACCACGGACATCCCAGAATCCACGTTTGTCTACGGCCAGGAACTCGATTCCTCGGACCCATTTAGCACTCTTCCATGCATACAGCTTTGGGACAACCAGACGAAGCGGCCAGCCATGGTCAGGTGCTAAGTCCTGACCATCGTGTCGATGTGCAAAAATCACATCATCATCAAGGAACTGAGCAAGCGTCAGGTTGGTTATATATCCGCCTTCACAGTGGACAACGATATAGCGGGCTTCAGGCTTGAGTAGTACGAGTGCAGCGACATCTTTAACTAGGACGCCTTCCCAAACATTGTCGAGACGAGACCAGGTGGTAACGCAGTGAAAATCGGACTTGAGGCGACTTTGAGGAAGAGCTCTGAACTGCTGGTAGTTGAGGCGGACGGGTCGTTCTACTAAGCCAAAAAGGCGAAAATCCCACACTGCAGGGTTAAACCGTGGTGTAGGTCCGTAACTCAGAACCGGCCACTTCTCTACCAAATGTTGCCCTGGGGGAACACGTCCCGCCATGTCTGTTGCACGCTGTTTTGCCATAGCCCTTTCTTACATAAGATCGTGGCTTTTATGCAAGGGTTCAGGAGGAACGATTCACAGAAGATGTAGAGGCGGCCAGAGGAGTGCGATTTTGATATCCATAACATTTGTACTGGTCGGTCCAGGAACAAAAAGATCTCCCAACGCGGTAAAAAATGGATAACTATCGTTCTCTTTGAGCAATAGTGTGGAAACAAGTCCCTTTTGTTGTGCCCGTTTTATGCTGCTGCCGTCGACAAACGCACCTGCAGCATCCGTGGGTCCGTCGATACCGTCTGTTCCTGCACTTAGGAGTACCCATCCGTTTTCCCCTTGTAACTCTTCGGCAACAACGAGTGCAAACTCTTGATTGCGTCCTCCTTTGCCCCTGCCGATTAGATGAACCGTAGTCTCTCCGCCGGCAAGGACACATGTGGGTGCTTGTACGATTGGCAGGAACGAGTGGAGAGTCCCGGCAAAAGAGCGAGCCGTGTCAGTCGTATCTCCAGAGAGTGGAGTTGGAAGAATATATGGGATAAAGCCGAGCGTTTGTGCTGTCTTGGCGGCGGCCTCAAGTGCTAAGCGATTAGAGCCGACGAGAATGTTATGAACACGAGAAAAAACCTCATCCCCAGGCTTTGGCGTTTCTGGCTGCAACCTGTGAAATCCAGTAGACAAGTGGGACCGGACGGAAGAGGGAAGTCGATCAAGAAGATTATACTGTTCCACGAGATCCCACACGTCTGTGAAGGTACTCGAATCTGGAGCGGTCGGTCCTGAGCCAATTGTCCCGACATCATCATCCGGTACATCCGAAAGAATAAAACTCACAACACGATTGGGAAACGTGGCACGCGCTAATCCGCCACCTTTGATACGCGAGAGATGTTTGCGAACGCTATTGACTGCACGGATATCTGCACCACACGCAAGCAGGAGTTGATTGACGACAATTTTATCAGCGAGGGAAACTCCTGCTACTGGGCTAACCAAGAGACTCGATGCTCCGCCTGTCAGACAGAAGCAGATCAGGTCATTAGGCCGCTTCTGTGCCAACAGAGTGAATATCGCCTCTGCGCCTCGTATACTTCCTTCTCCGGGTAACGGATGTTCGCCGTGAACGATTGCCACACGATGCACATCGGGCTTCTGACCGGTAGGTACAACAATGACACCCTCAATTTGATGCTCTTCGAAAAGCTGCTCAAAACCCTGGGCGAGTAACCCTGCTCCTTTTCCTGCTCCAATTAAGAGGATCCGACCATTGAGCGGGAAGCGATAAAGTTGAGGGCTGTCGCTAGGTCGCTGGACAAGAAAACCATCCTGTTCCTTGGAGACGATACGCTGTATGAGGGAATGTGGGTCAACTGCCGCAACCGCTGCAGAAAAAAGCGTTTGCAACTGGTCTCGTACTGATGTCGTAAGAATCATCTAATGGTGAGATGAGGAATAGCAAGTGATGAGTCTAGCTCGTTTTCTGGGCGGGGAGTCTTCGTATTCGTTCTCCCCTCGGGAGAAGACGTAGAAAGAGAGGAGGCGGAGAAGGCCCTCTCTCATTTGTATCCTCATGAATGACTAAAAATTGTCTTCGTCAAAATCAGACAAGTTCGTCCGTCGGTGACCCCGGTCATCATCCGGTCGACGGTGTTGTTTTGCCTCCCGCTCCATTTCACTTTGACAGGATACGCAAAGGCGAGTGAAGGGCAGGGCTTCCAGGCGCTCGGGAGCAATCTCTTCTTCACACTGCTCACAGATACCGTAAGAGCCGTCTTCTATGCGCTCAAGAGCGTCTTCGATCGCTTGGAGTTTATCTCGATCACGATCACTGAGAATGAGGTTGATCTCACGGCTTCGCTCTTCACTAGCGAGGTCGTACTGGTCCATTCCCTCATCCAAGGCGGCTTCTTTCCCTTCTTTGACTTCCTCGTTGAGCTGTTTGAGAATCTGGTCCTTCCGGGCGACGAGAGCATCACGAGTCTTTTTCAAGAAGGTTTTTCTCATACCCCACTCCTTCCGACGCGAAAAGTAATCGAGGAATCTAGAGGGGAAGATGCGCTAAGTCAATCTCTCGCTGAGATTCTTTTCCTTTTCCTCCGAGCGGTTCAGCACGCAGGTCGTAACCTGATACCCCGGAAATCTGCATAGGGAGAATGTCACCCGTTTCCGCTTTGGTCCGCCCCAAAAGTACAATGCCATCAATCTCTGGTGCGTGCCCTCGAGATCTTCCCCACTGCCGGCCACGGTCGTCATAGCCACAGACAAGAATTTCTTGCTCGCTCCCTACAAGGGCGAGATTTTTCCGGCGTACGATGTGGGACTGTTGTTTCATCAAACGGTGCCAACGCTCTTGTTTCACCTCTTCTGGGACTTGGTGAGGAAACATTCCGGCGGCAGTCCCTTCTTCTTGTGAATAGCGGAAGACCCCGACGCGGTCGATTTGCACCTCGGTGATGAAATCCAGAAGCTGCTGGAAGTCTTCGTCTTGTTCCCCTGGAAACCCAACGATAAATGACGTTCGTAATACGACTCCCGGAATATGGGTACGGATACGTTCCAGTAATCGTCGAATTCCATCCCCACTTTTCTCACGACGCATCGCACGCAACATGCGATCGCTAATGTGTTGGAGTGGCATATCTAGGTACGAGCAAATTTTTTCTTCCTCAGCGAGGTAACGTAGCAAAGCATCGTCGAGATAATTGGGATAGCAGTACAAGAGGCGGATCCAAGCGATCCCGTCGACACGACTCAACGCACGCAACAAGGTGAGAAGCGTTGTACCGTCCCGTCGCTCGCGGCCATAGGCGGTCAGATCTTGGGCGATAAGGTTGAGTTCTTTGACTCCTTGGGCGGCTAACCGTTCAGCTTCTGCAACTAAAGAATCGACTGGACGACTCTCTTGGAGCCCGCGGATTTTCGGAATGATGCAAAACGCACACTTGTGGTTACAACCCTCAGAAATCTTGAGATACGTTGTATAGAATGACGTTGTCGTGATGCGTGGGATCGTATGATCTGGGAGAATGTGTGCAGCGCCGACGTAACTTGTCGCTCTGTCGAGGAGCGATTGTTTTTGCCGCAAAATTTCCGTAATCCGGAGAAACTCACCAGTACCGACAAAGACGTCAACCTCGGGGAGCGACTCCCTCAGCTCCTGACTGTAGCGCTGGGCTAAACAGCCCGTGACAATTAGCCGCTTCGCTGGAGCCTGCTCTTTATGCAGTGCCAGTTCGAGAATAGTGTTTATGGATTCCTCTTTGGCTTCGTTAATAAAACTACACGTGTTGACCATTAACACGCCAGCTTGTTCAGGATCGAGGGTTAACGCGTACCCTGCTCGGGCTAAGAGACCGAGCATGACCTCGCCGTCAACCAAGTTTTTAGGACAGCCGAGATTGACCATGTAAACTGTTTTTTCCATCCGTTGAGTTTCGCTTATACTGAACACGTTGTTACAAATACAAAGAGTGAGGAGTAGGCGATTGGATTTTTTCTATGAATTCCTCTATGCGCCGTAAGTTGGGTAAGGAGTCTGCACTCGCGTTCTACACTCTACAATCCATAATGTCCTGACCTCTCCGGGCTTCTCTCCCCTCAAAGGAGAGGAAGAAAATATAAACCTCTTTCGGCTTGATCTTGAGGTGTCGGACAGATAGGCACTAACTCCTAACCCTAGCTTTACTCGTCGTCTTTCTTATTTTTACGTTGTTGCAGAAACCGTTGTAACTCAGCTTCCATATCTTTGCCATTAGCATGACCATTTCCTCCACCATTACCTTTCGGAGCAGGCTCCATCTCGAATCCCTCTTCTTGTTGCTCCCGTGCTTCTAGCTGACGGACGTAGGCGGCCATCTGCGGATTCTCAGCGACTGCCTGGGCAACTTTGGTATCGAACGTGAATGCCTGCGTGCTCAGTTCCGTCGTATCGAGGGTGAAGTGGAGAAATGTCTCGACACGTTTGACCAACGCAAGGGAAGCTTTCGGATTTGGCGCGGCAGAAATGTAATGCGGGACATTGGCCCAAAAGCTTGCAGACGGAATACCGGAACGGCGACAGGCGTCGTTGAAGACGCCGACAATCCCAGTTGGACCTTCGTAGCGAGAGGATGTGAGTTGCAACCGTGCTGCCAAGGACGGGTCGCTGGCAAACCCAGCAACACGGACCGGGCGCGAGTAGGAGACGTCGGCTAAAAGCGCGCCGAGAGTAAGCACCATTTGCACCCCACACTGCTGAGCGAGGTCAAGAATTGCGGCCGAATAGGTTTTCCATTTGAGATGCGGTTCGATGCCGACCCCAAGTATGAGACCACGTGGAAGAAGTGACACTTCACTACAAAAGAAATCGTTTGCTGGCCAGATCACTTCTCGATATAAGCCATCACGCAGTCGCACCTGCGGACGAAGCTCACTGAAGTTATAGAACTCCTCGGGGTCGATACTGGCGAAGCGACGCGCTTGCAGCTGTTGCACCAAAAACTGTGCGGCGTACGTTGCCGCATTCCCAGCGTCGTTCCATCCGGCGAAAGCGACAATTAACACCGGATCAGTTAACTGCGGGACTTCATCAATTGTCATTGCGCTCATGGCTATCCCTCCTCAGGACGTGCTCCAGAGCCAGAGTGCTGCGGAGCTCATTAAGAACCGCAGGAGTCTATCTACTTCTCTGTCTATTGCCAAGACATTGCTGTGATTAATATCTAAAAAAGAACCACAGTAGGGTGAGCAGGACGATGATCGCAGGAACAATAAGCGCTCTCAGCTGAATAAAGGAACGTGAGGGAGGATGGGACTCTCCGAGTTCGCTAAGGGGGTCTTCTGTCGTAGAGACGGACTGGACAAACTGCGCCGTTGTCTCGGCAGGATCAAGTCCAAGAAACACAGCGTACGTGCGGAGAAAGGGGACGAGATATAATACATCAGAAAGGAGACGTGCATCGCCTTTACCTTCCAACAGTTGTAAATAATACACGGGAATACGAGTCGCAGCTTCCGCCTCTCGTAGGGATAAGCCTTTTGCTTCCCGCGAGTGTTGCAGCCGGAGGGAAACTTCCGGAATCGTCACTTCCGATGCAGGACTGCTACTACTCTTGTCCTCTTCCACGACGTTTCGCCTTTCTTCTGCAGACGGCTGTTTTCACAACGCCACTTAGGCGGCTATGCGGTGTAACAGATAGGCTTCGATAAACGTGTCAATGTCTCCATCTAAAACGGCGTCGGTATTGCCGACTTCTGCCCCTGTGCGATGATCCTTTACCATGCGATAAGGGTGAAGAACATACGACCGAATTTGGCTTCCCCAGGCGATATCCTTCTTACTTTTATGAAGATCTTCCATCTTCTCTTTCTGTTTTTCTAATTCGACCTCATAGAGTTTTGCCCGGAGTATCTTCATAGCCATCGCGCGGTTCCGATGCTGCGAACGTTCATTTTGACACGCAACCACAATTCCTGTCGGGATATGAGTAAGGCGTACTGCCGAGTCGGTTTTGTTCACATGTTGCCCACCGGCACCACTAGAGCGATAGGTATCTACGCGTAGGTCCTCGGGGCGGATGTCTACCTCGACGGTGTCGTCGAGGTCTGGGTAGACAAATACCGATGCGAAGGACGTATGTCTTCGAGCATTCGCATCGAATGGAGAGATACGAACAAGGCGGTGAATCCCGGCCTCGGCCCGCAGATAGCCATAGGCGTACGGCCCTTCGACCGTTAGGGTTGCGCTTTTCAAGCCTCCTCCTTCACCGGGTTGGTAGTCGACTACGTCTGTTTTATATCCCTTGCGTTCAGTCCAACGCAGATAGAGGCGCAAGAGCATATCGGCCCAGTCCTGTGCCTCTAGACCACCCGCTCCAGGGTGCAAACTGAGAATGGCATTACCAGCGTCATGTTCTCCACCAAGCATGCGTTCAAGTTCAGCTTGGCTGACATCTTTTTCAAGTTGGACTACTTGTTGTTCTACTTCAGTCGCAGCTTCTGCATCCCCAGCCTCGGCCATTTCCATAAACACCGCCGCGTCGTCGAGTTCGCGCTGGTGCTTTTTCCACTGGTTAATAGTCGCGACCAGCCCAGATCGCTCTTTAAGAATAGTCTGCGCTTTTTCCTGATCTTGCCAGAAGTTTTCCGCGACCGTGAGTGTCTCTAGTTCTGCCGCTCGGGCCTCTTTTCCCGCGATGTCAAAGACGCCTCCCGAGGTTATCGACTCGAGTCCGCAGTTGCATCAGTTTTTCTTTTGTCTCTACCAGCATGGAATCCTCCGTGAAATATTTCTCCTTATTTCTTCTAACCCTATCCTTGTCTCTCTCTGGCTACTTTCGTCCTTATCCAATGGTATCCTAGCATGAGACCTGTGCTTGCGACACAGAACCACACAAACACGTCGCCGTACTGTGCGTAAAAACTACTCACCTGTGGCCAGGCGAGATCCTCAACTATGAAGACTGTCTCATACAAGTTGGTACGGCTCGTGATCCGCCCGTCAATGTCAACCACGGCAGAGAAACCAGTATTTGCCGCGCGGACCAACGGCACACGATTCTCGATGGCTCGTACTGCCTCCATTACTAAATGCTGATACGGCGCAGAGGTGCGGCCGAACCATGCGTCGTTGGTAATATTGACAAGCAGTTCCGCTCCTTGCGAGACGAAGCGACGAGTAAGGGCCGGGAAAATACCTTCATAGCAAATCAATACGCCGAATTTTGCCTGTGACAACGTGAACACAGTAGTCGTTGAACCAGCAGCAAAGTCACCAATGCCGACAACCAGTTTGTCGAGAAAAAACAATAGACTATGAAATGGTACATACTCGCCAAACGGTACCAGTTGGATCTTGTCGTAAGAGCCGAGGACTTCTGCGTTCGACGAGAGTAGATACGCTCGATTGAACATCGAGATGTTCCTTTTCTCCACCTTGAAGGCCGGGCTGCCGAATAGGATCGGTGTGTGAAGCTCCGTTGCTAAACGAAGGAGCCTCTCACGATACGCTATTTCTCTTTCGCGGTCGGGCATGTCTAGTGGGAGGGGCGACTGGAAATA
>Ga0114129_10017737_pt1 | contig 10136 bp, 9 predicted proteins | sample RhiMetdeltSRZDD1_FD_80071 | JGI IMG/M metagenome (GOLD analysis project Ga0114129, IMG submission 80071) | Populus rhizosphere microbial communities from Tennessee, USA - Rhizosphere MetaG P. deltoides SRZDD1 (version 2) (version 2) | ecosystem: Host-associated > Plants > Roots > Rhizosphere >...
GCCAACCATCCAACTCGCCGCAACATCAATCTCGAAATCCTTCACCGCTCGATCGATTAATCCCGTCTTTGGTTTGCGACAATCACAGTCAATCCGGTACGGCGGCTCGCCAACTGACGGATGGTGCGCACAATAGTAAATCGCGTCGAGCTGCGCGTCGTGCAAATCACGTTTCAACTGATCGTGAACGTTGACGATCAACTCCTCCGAAAAATAACCACGCGCGACGCCGGCCTGATTCGTGATCAGGATCGCCAGCCAATCGTTGTTGTTCAGGATGCGAATTGCTTCCGAAGAATACGGAAACAGACGAAAGCGCGACGGATGATTGACGTAACCAACTTCCTCCGAAATCGTTCCGTCGCGATCGATGAAAACGGCCGGCTTCATTTTGCCCCCTTCACGCGACAGAGTCGCACAAACTCCTCACTGTCTTCGCAAAACTCCCGCGCTTCAGTAACGCATGCGAGTGCTCGAATACTTCGTCGACGGTTATCGCCGTCATGCAACGATGATCTATCGGACAGTCGCGCAGCATACACGGCGCGCATTCCGGCGGGTGTCGCAGAATCTCCGCATCCGGCGCGAACGGCCGCGTTGTTAACGGATTAGTGGGGCCGAAGATGACAATTGTCGGACGGCCGAGCGCAGCGCCGATATGAGCAGGCCCCGTGTCGTTAGTCACAATAAGATCTGCTCGCGAGAGCACCGCCGTAACCTGGACCAGATTGGTCTTTCCTGTGAGCACGACGGGCTGATAACGCATCCGATGCGTCACTTCTTCAGACACGTCAACCTCATCCTTCGATCCGATCAGCAACACCTTTCGACGATTCTCAACAAGCCGATCCGCCAACGCTGCGTACGCCTCCGCAGGCCACCTCTTCGCGCGACTGTTTATCGATCCGGGACAGATTGCGACTACCGAATCATCCTCCGTTACGCCATACGCACGAAGCAGATCGCTCGCCTCCACTCTGCGCGCTTCCGAGATCTCAATGCTCGCATCAGGCTCACTCTCACAAATCTCGCTGCGGCCGAACAGCATCTGTTCCAGCGACGTGACCAGATACAAGTAGTAAAAAACTTCATGCCGCGACGAACGCCAATCAGGCAGTGCGAGCGGGTGCGTCAACAGGGCTTGCCGCAACTCGGTTGCGTATCCGAGTCGCAGCGGCACGCCCGCGAGGAAGGGAATCAGCGCCGCCTCAAAAGCGTTTGGAAACAGCAAAGCAAGATCGAACTTTCGTCGCCTCCACTCCCGCGCCTGCGGAATAACCGAAAGCGCCCCCTTCCGGTCGTAAACCAGGATGTCGTCGATGAAATCAGCCTCAGCGAAGATCCCTCTTGTGCCCGGACGAATCGCGAGCGTGATGCTTGCGTCCTGCAACACGCGCCTGAGCGCGCGCAGCGCAGGTATCGTCATCACGGAGTCGCCGACCCAGTTCGTGCCTCGCACGACGACTCGCTTGATACTTTCAGCCTGCACTCTACTCATCCAACAACAATCCTACAGAAGTACTTGCAAACCATCATCGATGCCGATTTGCGGCCGCCACGCCAACTCGTCGAGGATGCGCGAGATGTTAGATACATAACGCAACGGGACCGGCGCCGGCATCGCAGGATCTTCCTGAATTATGGGCTCGATATCGATCATTGCGCCGACTCTTTTTAGGAGGTCACGCACACTGACGGCATTCGATGGCCCGCCGCCCACGTTGTACAGTCCAAACTCAACTCTAGAGCCGATAAAGGCCTGGCACGCCCGCGACAAGTCGTCGACGTACAAAATGTCGCGCACCGGATCGACCCCGGACGGCAGTCGAACCGGCAAGTGGCGTTTGACGGATTCCACATAGTGCGTGATAACACCGGGAGCGTTATCAGTGGATGGTCGCGCGTAGATTGTCGAAAGCCGAAAGATCGCGGCGCGAACCTTTTGTCTGCGAGCGTAATACTCAACGTAGCGTTCACCGATCAGCTTGGACCACTCAAACGCTGACTGGCCACAATAGTCGGTGCTGGTATACTCGCCCACCTGTTCCATGTCGCCGGCATGACCGCCGTAAACGTCCTTTGTCGACGCATAAACAAACGCCGCGCCAGGTTTCATGTTGCGAATCACATTCGCAGTCCCTTCGGCGTTCGTCCGAAAACATTCAGGCGCGCCTTCGGGACTCTTATCAAAGTGTGCAGCAAGGTGAATGACGGCATCGTAGTCTGCCACTTTCTGAACTGCCTGCTCGTCAAGAATGTCCAGATAAGAACGGCGGGAAAAGTCGTCGGCTGAGAAATACTGTCGTACGTAAGTCCCTAGATATCCGCTGCCACCAGTGACCAGAACCTTCATTCGACTAAGCCTCGATAGTCCTTTCTTCCAGCACGCGCCCTCGCGCGAGCGCGTTCAGCCGCGTTAACGAATCCGAGTTCCCGATGGCGATGAGCATGTCGCCATTCTCGATCTTCGTCTCGCCGCTCGGATTGAAGATTATCTCTCCGTCGTTACGACGAATACTCACGATCACGATGTTCAGTTCGGAGCGAATGACCGTTTCACTCAGCTTACGACCGACGAGCCGAGACGATGCGTCAACTTCGAGTTGTTCAAAACCAAGCTCGAGGTGATTCGCAGTCACGGAATCGAGGAAGTCGCCGACGGCGGGTTTGGTCAAAGCCATCGCCATGCGATGACCACCAATGATCGTCGGCGCGACTACACGATTTGCACCAGCTCTGATCAGTTTACTCTCGGCCTGCTCTTCCGCGGCGCGGGCCACGATGTGAATGCTCGGGTTCAAGTCACGAGCAGTTAGCACCACGTAGACATTATCAGCATCGTCCGGAAGGCAACTGGCAAGACCGCGCGCATGTTCCACCCCAGCTTCGACCAGACTCTCCTCGAGCGTCGCATCTCTCACGAGCACTGGGATGCTGGCGTCCATCAGTTCCTCGACCTTTTTCGGATCGCTCTCGATGACTACGAAGACGCCGTCAACAGCGCGCAGGCTGCGGATCAGATGTGACCCGACTCGGCCTGCGCCGCAGATGATAAAATGATCCCGCAGTTTGCTCATTTTTCGTGTGTGACCATACCGTGCAAACAATTCCGAGTGAACGATCGACTGAACCGTACTGGTCAAAGCATAAAGCACGATGCCTACGCCCACCATCATGAACACGGTCGCGAAGATGCGGCCGGGAACTGTGCGTGGCGCGATGTCGCCAAAGCCGACGGTGGTCACCGTCTGGGCCGTGACGTACAGGCTATCAAGTATAGACCAGCCTTCGAGCACGTGAAATGTGAGCGTTCCCAGCGCGATTGCCAGTAGTACCGCCATCAAGACGATGCGGATTCGCGCCCGACTGGGGAGAAGGAAACGCGGAAGGGGTGATAGACTCATACATGCAGAGTGGCATCAAAGCCAGGGAGGGCAGCCACGTTAGCGAAAGCGGCTATCACTGTCAAACTGAACGTCGACAGAACCGCGGGCAGAATGTTACGTAATAGTTTAGAGTCCAAGCGGCGAGTGCTCCGGAGGAGCACAATGTTTATAGATTTGATCAGCTTTAAACGTATGCGCTCCAGAGGAGCGCGATGTTTCACATTTCGCTCCTGACGGAGCGAGAGAGTTTATACGATCTTAGGCTATAAACATTTTGCTCCTCCGGAGCAAGGCTGACTCAAGCTTTTATGCCAGTACGCTATCCACCAGATAATCAAAATCTCCGAACAAGTAATCGTGATCCTCGCAAGCCACGCGTCGTGTCTTACGTCGAAAAGGGTCCGGGTTTCGGGCGCAGGTTGATGCGGCGGCTGCTGAGTGCGACGGTCATCATTCCAGTCGTTTTCATCAGCGCGATTGTGCTGGGGGTTTTGATCTATTACTGGACGGTTTTCTCGGGACGAATCGACAACCTGCTCGCCGGCGAAGTCTACACGCGAACTGCCGGAATCTACGCCGCGCCGAAGCAATTGCGAGTCAACGAGTCGATCTCAGAAGCTGACGTGATCGCGTTTTTGAAACGTGCCGGTTACGTCGAGAAGGGACAACAAGCAGACACCGGTCGCGGTCGTTACGCGGTGAACGGAGCGACTCTCGACATCGAACCAAGTAGCGCTTCGAGTGTAGATGGCGCGAAACAGTTTCAAAGCGTCAGGGTTCAGTTTACCGGTTCGGGGAAGGCGATTACGGGGCTCACGGATCTCGAAGGTCGCGGGGCGCTGGAACGCGTTTGGCTCGAGCCTGAGTTGATCAGCTCCGTCACCGGCACCGAACGCGCGAAACGCAAAGTCATCGGCTTTGGCGATCTGCCGCCACACCTCGTGAAAGCGATCACGGCGACGGAAGATCGCTCGTTCTTCGAACATTACGGCGTCAACATTCGCGGCATCATTCGCGCATTTGTGAGACGCGTCGATTCGGATCCCAACTCACCTATTGCGCGACAAGGCGGCTCCAGCATCACGCAACAGCTCGTCAAGAATCTTCTGCTTTCACCGGAACAGACGTGGCGACGCAAGATTAGCGAAGCTTACATGTCGGTTATTCTCGAGACGCGGCTGCGTAAAGAGAAGATTTTTGAGTTGTACTGCAATCAGGTTTACATGGGCCAGCAGGCCGGGTTTTCGATCAACGGTTTTGGCGAGGCTTCGAGTGCTTACTTCAATAAGGACGTCACGAACCTGACGCTTGCGGAGTCAGCGTTCCTTGCAGGTTTGATTCGTAGCCCCAATCGCTACAACCCGTACACAAAGATCGAAACTGCCACCGCGCGCCGTAATCAAGTGCTCGACTCGATGGCCGAAGCGGGTGCGATCACGCCGGACGAAGCGAAGGCTGCCAAGGAGACGCCGCTTCACGTTGTTCCCGCGCGAGGCCGGATCGACGTTTCAGACGCGCCGTACTTCGCTGACTACGTGCAAAACCAGCTCGGCGACATGATCGCGGGCGCCGGCGCTGCTGAACACCTGCGCATTTACACCACTATCGACATGGATCTCCAGCGCGCTGCCTATGCGGCGTTGACGAAGCAGATGACTGCGCTCGACAAGATCCAGTCGAAACGTTTTGAGCCGGGAACTTTGCAGGCAGCGCTCGTCGCAATGAACGCGAAGACTGGCGAGATTGTCGCGATGGTTGGTGGTCGTGATTACTCGAAGAGTCAGTTGAATCGCGCTACTGATGCGTTCCGGCAGCCAGGCTCGGTCTTCAAGCCTTTCGTCTACGCGACGGCGTTGAATACGGCTTTCGATCCTGTGCCGCGCGTGATCACTCCGGCCACGACTTACATGGACGAGCCGAAGACGTTCACGTTTGATAACCAGGAATACTCGCCGGGAAACTTTGGCGAGACTTACAGTCACGCGCCTGTTACGTTGCGCGATGGCCTGGTCCACAGTCTGAACGTCGTGACGGTCGAGGTGGCGATGGAAGTGACAATTGGACGTGTGATGAATCTCGCTGCGAAAGCCGGGTTGCCGAAACCGCCGCGTTCTTATCCGGCGATGGCGCTCGGCACGAGTGAAGCAACTCCGCTCCAGATTGCGTCCGCGTATACGGCATTCGCGAATCTCGGAACGAGGACGAGCCCGATTGCAATCAATCGCATCACGACCGGCAGCGGCGCCACGATCGTCGCTCCGACCGCACAAAAGAACGAAGTGCTTCGTCCGGAAGTGGCATACGTGATGACATCTTTTATGAAGGACGTGATCAATCGCGGAACCGCTGCGAAAGTGCGTGCTCGCGGGTTGAAAATGCCTTTGGCCGGAAAGACTGGTACATCGCGTGACGGTTGGTTTGCCGGTTACACCCCGGACCTTGTTTGCGCTGTTTGGGTCGGTTTTGACGACGGGTCGCAACTCGGCTTGACAGGCGCAAACTCCGCGCTTCCAATCTGGGCCGACTTTATGCAGGTGGCGCTGGAGCAACATCCCGAGTGGCAGGGCGATTGGCAGATGCCGGCGGGCATTGAACAAGTCGAGATCAATCCGAAGACAGGCGAGTTGAGCGCTGCGGAAGATACGGAACACAGAGTTGAGCTATTCATCAACGGCACTGGTCCAAACAATGTTTCCGACATCGCCACAGAAGAAGCGACGCCAACCGAATTGCCTGAGCCATCGCCTCCTCCGATCGATCAGCCGTACCTCGAGCCGCCGATACCGACTGTGTCGCCGTCACCATCGCCGCGCCGTGCGCCTGCGTTACCCGACAGCGGACTCGAAGGAACGATCACGTTGGACATCGATCCGCAGACCGGGTTGATCGCGGTTGAGACTTGCCCGGTCATTCGAACGAAAACGTTTGTGTTGGGGACGGAACCGAAAAAATATTGCGGGCCCGAGTATCACCGGCGCAAGACGATCGAACCCGCAGACAGGCCGCGCGTCGTAGGCACGCCACAGCCTCGCTAGGACAGTTGGGCCAGCGCTGAGTTGAGTGTTTCGATGGCGAGTGCGGCGGCGTGATGTTTTCTTGAGGGCAAGCCGCCGATGGCGTTCAAGAGATCAGCGCGCGTTAACTGCCGAGCTTCTTCCGTAGTTTTTCCGCTAATCAACTCAGTCAAAACGGATCCGCAAACAAGTGTCGGCGGGCAGCCGTAGGCGAGGTACCTTGCCGTCTCGATGCGGTCGTCTTTGACGATCAGTGCGAGACGCAGACGATCGCCGCAAACCGGGTTCTTCTCGTCGGCGACGGCGTTTGCTTCGGGAAGTTCACCGGCGTTGCGCGGATGTGCGAGGTGATCTTTGAATTGAGCGGAATAGGACAAGAATCCGTGTTATCCGTGTAATCCGTGGCTAACTAACGTCAACGGCGACAGAGCCCGTAATCTTTCAACCGCGCGCGCCAGCACCTCGACCGCATAGTCGACATCAGTCTCAGTATTGTCTTTCCCGAAGCTAAACCGAATCGAGCCGCGTGCGAGTTCGTCGTCAACGCCGAGAGCGCGAATCACCGGCGACGGCTCCAGTGTTCCTGAAGAACACGCCGAACCGGTCGACACGGCAACACCCTCCAGGTCGAGATTAATCAACAGTCCTTCGCCTTCAATGAAACGAAACGAAATGTTCGACAGGTGGCCCAATCGTTGCTCGCGATCTCCGTTCATCACCACTTCCGGGATGCGTTCGCGCACTTGAACCTCAAACTTATCCCGCAAAGCACGATCGTGTTGCGCGCGTTCGTTCAACTCCTCGCGTGCAAGTTTAGCCGCCTCGCCGAAAGCAACGATACCGGGAACGTTCTCTGTGCCTGCGCGTCGTTCGCGCTCCTGATGCCCGCCGACGTTTTGCCCCTGCAGTCGCACGCCACGTCGAACGTACAGCGCTCCGACACCTTTCGGCGCGTACAACTTGTGCCCGGAAATCGTCAACAGGTCGCAGCCAAGTTCGTCAACATTCAACGGCAGTCGTCCGGCGGCCTGCACTGCGTCCGTGTGCAGCCAGAGATGTTTCTGGCCCGCCGCTCGTCGCTCGCGAACAAGCGCGCCCATCGCGCGAAGAGGTTGAATGGTCCCGATTTCGTTATTCGCCAGCATGATCGTGATCAGGACCGTTTCCGGTCGCAGCACTTCGGCGACATCTTCTACACGCACAAGACCATTTGCGTAGACTGGCAGACGCGTCACTTGCCAGCCTTGTTTCTCGAGTTGACTACAAACTCCAGCGACCGAGGGATGCTCGATCGCGGACGTAATCACGTGACGGCCATGAGAACTCGCAGCCTCGCACAGACCACGAATCGCGAGGTTGTTTGCTTCAGTTCCACCTGACGTGAAGACGATCTCGTTCTGCCGGGCGCCAAGGAGAGCCGCGACTTCACGCCGCGCGCGATCGATCGCTGCGCGCGCTTGTTGCCCAAAACCGTGAACGCTGGACGCATTCCCAAACGTCTCCGTCACCGCGCGGACCATTGCCGTCGCGACGCGCGAATCCACAGGTGTCGTGGCGCTGTTATCCAGGTAAACTCGGCGTGTTGGCATCAAATTCAACTCCGATGGCATCTGAACGGGCAGTTTGCCCACAGTTTGCCACAAAGAGGCACAAAAGGCACAAAATGAGTTTGTTTGACCGCGCTAATCTGATTTCTGTTTTTGAGCTTTTTGTGCCTTTTTGTGGCTGGATTTGATAGCATGCGTTCGCTACGAGGTTGGCTCTCCCAAGACGCTACGGCCGTCCCGGTCGTTAATTCTTTGGAAGGACACAATATGAATTATTTCAAACTTCCCCTGGTGGTTTTGTTGAGCATCTGCGTCAGTGGTTTGCTGGCCATCGTCCCCGCGGCAGCGCAGGGACAGACTACCGCGCTCGAGCGCGGCTATCGAACAGGTTATTCAGACGGTTACGCGGCAGGGAATCGAGACGTTACTGAGCACGCACCGCGTGACTATAAAAGCAAAGAGGATTACCAACGCGCCGATCGTTCCTACAACGACGTGTGGGGACCAGTCGAGGATTATCGCGACGGTTACCAGCAGGGGTTCGAGAACGGCTACACTGCCGGTTACGAACGTCAGCAGTTCAATTCCGCTCTGCCAACCGGACTGCACAAACGCGGCACTCAGGATCAAGGCAGCGTTCCGGTAAACACGAATGCTCCACCGGCTAACGACACTCAGACTGAACCCGATAACACAGCAGCACCGCCAAATGGTTCACTTGCGATTCCGCGCAACACGATCCTGGCGCTTGAGCTGTTGACGCCGCTTTCAAGTGACATAAGCCAGCGCGGCGATCGACTCCAGGCGCGAGTCATCGAACCAGCGCAGTTCTCCGGCTACATGGTTGAAGGTCGAGTCGCGCAGGTTAGGCGTGCCGGCAAAGTGAAAGGCGTCGCCGAACTGCAATTGGCGTTTGATCAGATTCGTTCGCCCGACAATCGCACCGCGGCTCTGCACGCCGAGCTTATCGAAGTTACCCCGATCGGCGGTGAAAACGCGGAAATCGATTCTGAAGGTGGAGTCAAAGGACAGGATTCGACCAAAGACGATGCCGCGAAAGTCGGTGCTGCTTCAGGCGTCGGCGCGATCATCGGTTTAATCGCCGGCGGCGGCAAAGGAGCGGCGATCGGAGCGATCATCGGCGGCGGCGTGGGCACTGCCGGCGTGATGACGCAACGTGGCAAGGACATTCGGCTGGAACGCGGTCAGCATTTGAAGATTCGCACGTCTACTGACACGAGCGTTCTGTGATCTCTTTGCTCACCGATTTCGGGACGGCTGATTATTTCGTGGGCGCGGTCAAAGGCGCGATTCTGTCGGTAAATCCGCAGGCGGTAATTATCGACATCACGCACGAGATCGCGCCGCAGGATATCGAAGCCGGCGCGTTCACTCTTCTCGCCTGTTACAACACCTTTCCAGCGGGAACGATTCACATGGCCGTAGTCGATCCGGGAGTCGGATCTGCACGCCGGCCGATCGTTGTTAGCGCCAACGAGCAATTCTTTGTTGGACCGGATAACGGGATCTTCAGTTACATCTGCGATCGAGAAGCTTCACATCGAACGTTTCACGTCACCGCGGAGAAATATTTTCGACCTTCACCAAGCACGACGTTTCATGGACGTGACATCTTCGCGCCCGTCGCCGCAGCGCTTTCAAACGGCGTAACACCCCAGCAGTTGGGGCCGGAGATTGAAGATGAAGTGCGTCTACCTGCTCTGCTCGAACCACTGCGAATCATTCATATCGATCGCTTCGGCAACTGCGTTACGAACATCACGCGCGACATTTTGAATTCACAAGAGGGCGCCACTCTCATGATCAACGGCGAAACAATCCGCGACTTCCGGCAGTTCTACGGCGAAGCCTCCTCAGCTTCACCCTTCGCCATCTGGGGCAGCGCCGGCTTCCTGGAGATTTCTGTAAATGGCGGTTCGGCTGCAAAGATTCTTCATGTCAAGAGAGGCGATAAAGTAAGTTTCCCGCAAAGGCGCAAAGGCGCAAAGGAAAACTGAGAATCCCTTTGCACCTTTGCGCCTTTCCGTGAAACCTTCTACTGCGCTTTTGCTGCCGCTTCCTTGGGGAGGGTGGTGGACATGTAGTAGCCCTGGCGCGAGCTTACCTGGAGTTTGCGGTTCTTGCCTTTTTCGTCTTTGGCTTTTACACGCACTTCGAGACTGTGCATA
>Ga0114129_10017738_pt1 | contig 10136 bp, 9 predicted proteins | sample RhiMetdeltSRZDD1_FD_80071 | JGI IMG/M metagenome (GOLD analysis project Ga0114129, IMG submission 80071) | Populus rhizosphere microbial communities from Tennessee, USA - Rhizosphere MetaG P. deltoides SRZDD1 (version 2) (version 2) | ecosystem: Host-associated > Plants > Roots > Rhizosphere >...
ACGAAGACCCGAGGATCGGATCGGCCGCAAGCCGAGGCGACGCCATCCCCCGACGAGGGGCGGCACATCCTGTACCTGCTGAAGCTGTGCCGGTATTTCGACGAGCGTATGGACACGCTCTACCGGCAGGGCAAGCTGCCCGGGGCGATCTACTCCGGTCGCGGCCAGGAGGGGACGCACGTCGGCGTGGTGCTCCCGCTCGGTCCCGAGGACTCGCTCTTCCCGACGCATCGGGATCTCTCGGCTCAGTTGGCGAAGGGGCTGGATCTGAAGCGCGTGATGGCGCAGTACTGGGGACGGATCGACGGCTACACGCGCGGGCGCGACGGCAACAGCCACATCGGCGACTGGTTCGGGAGCAAGACCTGGACCGTGATGTCCCACCTGCCCATCGCGTACCCCGTGGCATGCGGTGCCGCGCTCGCCTACCAGCGTCGCGGCGAGCCGCACGTCGCGCTGGCGATCTGCGGTGACGGCGCGACGTCGAACGGTCGCTGGCACGAGGCGCTGAACTGGTCGGCCGTGGGCAGGCTCCCGGTCGTCTGGGTCGTGAACAACAACCAGTACGCGTACTCCACGCCCAACCCGCTGGAGTTCGCGGTTCCCACGATCGCCGAGCGCGCCGCCGCGTACGGCATGCCCGGCGTTCGCGTGGACGGGTCCGACGTCCTCGCGGTCGAGGCGGCGGCGCGCGAGGGCGTCGACCGTGCCCGCGCGGGCGAGGGACCGACGCTGATCGAGTCGGTCTCCTTGCGGTGGATGGGCCACGCCGGCCACGACCCGGCGAAGTACGTGCCGAAGGAGCTCCTCGAAGAGTTCAAGGAGCACAAGGACCCCGTGAAGAACTTCGAGCGCCGCCTCCTGGAGGACGGGACGGTCTCCGAGGACGACGTCAAGGAGATCCAGGCGCGGATCGAGCGCGAGTTCGACGAGGGCTACGAGTACGCGCAGGCCTCGCCGTTCCCCGAGCCCGGGGACCACGCCAAGGGACTCTGGGTCGAGGACGGCTACTGGACGAGCGAGCCCGGACGCGGCGGGCCCACGGAGTACTCGTGACGGCCCCGCAGGCCCCGACGGAGGCGGGTGCGGCCGGCCACGGCGCGGAGCCACGCGGCAAGCGCACCGAGGACGGCCAGGCCACCTACCTGATCGCGATCGCCGAGGGGCTCTGGGAGGAGATGGAGCGCGACGAGCGCGTCTTCATGCTCGGCGAGGACATCGGCGTCTACGGTGGCGCGTTCAAGGTCACCGAGGGCTTCCTCGACCGCTTCGGTGCCGAGCGCGTGATGGACACGCCGATCGCCGAGGAGACGATCGTCGGCGTCGCGATCGGCTCGGCGATGGAGGGTCTGCGACCGGTCGCCGAGTTCCAGTACTCGGACTTCATGACGAGCGGGTTCGACGAGATCTCGACCGCGCTCGCCCGCGTGCACTACCGGAGCGGCGTGCCGCTGCCGGTCGTGCTCCGCGGCCCGTCCGGCGGGATGGTGCGCGCGTCCTCGTTCCACTCGGTGAACCCCGAGCCGTGGTTCTCCTACGCCGGGGGGATCAAGGTGATCTGCCCCGCGTTCCCGTCGGACGCCAAGGGCCTGATCAAGTCGGCGGTCCGCGACGACAACCCGTGCATGTTCCTCGAGCACAAGTGGATCTACCGGCGGATCCGCGAGCAGGTGCCCGAGGACCCGGACTTCCTCGTCCCCATCTCGTCGGCCGACGTGAAGCGCGAGGGTGACGACGTCTCGATCGTGACCTACGGCGCGATGGTGCACCGGGCGCTCGAGGCGGCGCAGATGCTGGAGGAAAAGGGCGTGTCGGCGGAGGTCGTCGATCTCCGAACCGTCTACCCGATGGACGAGGAGACGGTCCTCCGCTCGATCGAGAAGACGTCCCGCGCGCTCGTGCTGACGGAGTCCTATCGGTTCGTCGGGATCGGGGCCGAGGTGGCCGCGACGATCGCGGAGAAAGCGTTCCAGCACCTCGATGCGCCCGTCGTTCGGCTGGCGCCGCCGAACGTGCCGGTCCCGTTCTCGCCGCCGCTGGAGGCCGCGTTCCTTCCGAGCGTCGACGACATCATCGCGCAGGTGGATCAGCTCTCGGCCTGGTGAGGAGACCTCGATGACCACGATCCAGATGCCCCAGCTCGGCGAGACGATCGTCGAGGGAACGATCCTGAAGTGGCTGAAGCGCGAGGGCGAGGAGATCGAGCGCGACGAGCCGCTGTTCGAGATCTCCACGGACAAGGTGGACACCGAAGTCCCCTCGCCCGTGAGCGGCACCGTGTCCAAGATCCTCGTCGAGGAGGGGCAGACCGTCCCCGTCGGCACGGACCTCGCGGAGGTCTCCGAGGACGGCCAGGCCGCCGGGGCCGGGGCGGCCGCTCCGGCCGCCGAGGCGTCCGCCCCGCAGGCGCCGGCCGCCGAGCCGGCCGCCCAGCCGGGCGCCGCCGCGGAGAGCGCGCAGGCGGTGGCCGAGGGATCGGCGGCGGAGATGCCGGCGGCCGAGCCGGCGACCCCGCAGGGCGAGGCCGCGAGCACGCCGAGCGAGCCCGCGGCACCCGCGGCCGCGGCACCCGCTCCCGAGAGCGGGGCCTTGCCGGATCGCGGGCCGAGATCGCGGATCCTTTCGCCCTTGGTCCGGCGTCTGGCCGACGAGCACGGCCTCGACCTCTCGACGATCGAGGGAACGGGAACCGGCGGACGGATCACGAAGAAGGATGTGATCGCGGTGATCGAGTCGGGCGGTGCCGCCGCCGCGGCGGCGGCACCGGCAGCGGCACCGGCCACGGCCGAGGTACCGCCCGCCGCTGCCGCACCCGCTCCGGTGCCCGCGGCACCCGTCGCTCCCGCGGCGGCCCCGGCCGCGGCGGCGCAAACGGTCCCACCCGGCGCCGGCGAAGAGATCGTGCCGGTCGACCACATCCGCAAGACGATCGGCCAGCACATGGTCGCCTCGGTCCAGACGTCGGCCCGCGCGTGGACGATGGTCGAGGTCAACGTCGATCACCTCGTCAAGCTCCGCGACCGCGCCAAGGAGGCGTTCAAGGAGAAGTACGGCGTGAGCCTCACGTACCTCCCGTTCGTGATCCGGGCGACGTGCGACGCGCTCCTCACGCACCCGGAGGTCAACTCGCAGCTCCGGGGCGAGGAGATCGTGCTGCACCGCTTCGTCAACATGGGGATCGCGGTCTCGTACGACAAGGGGCTGATCGTGCCGGTGATCAAGGGCGCCGACGCGATGAACACGGTCGGACTCGCGCGCTCGATCGCCGACCTCGCCGCGCGCGCCCGCGCCCATCAGCTCAAACCCGACGAGGTTCAGGGGTCGACGTTCACGATCACGAATCCGGGTCCGTACGGATCGGTCGTGAGCGTGCCGATCATCAACCAGCCGAACACGGGGATCCTGTCGCTGGACGCGATCACGAAGCGCGCCGTCGTGATCGAGGACACGATCGCGATCCGCTCGATGGTGAACATCTCGATGTCCTGGGACCACCGGACGATCGACGGCGAGATCGCCACGCGCTTCCTCGCTCGCGTGAAGCAGAACCTCGAGAGCTGGGACTTCGCCGAGGACGTCGCGATCTGACGATGCGGCGGAGCGGCCAACTGATCCGCCCCGAGGGGCTGATCCCGTACGACGCCGCGAACGAGGCGATGCATCGCCTCGCGGAGCAGCGCCTCGCGGGAGAGATCCCGGACACGATCATGTTGCTCGAGCATCCACCGGTCTTCACGGCAGGGCGCCGCGCGCGGCCCGAGGAGCTGCTGTGGTCGCCGGACGAGCTGGCCGCGCGCGGCGCCGAGGTCCATCGGATCGACCGCGGAGGCGCGTTCACGTTCCACGGCCCCGGACAGCTCGTCGGCTACCCGATCCTCGATCTCGGCGCCAAGCCGGACGCCGCTGCGCACCTGCGGCGGATCGAGGACGCTGTGATCCGCGCGGGCGCGGACCTCGGCGTCCCACTCCACCGCCGCGAAGACGTGCAGACCGGCGTCTGGAGCGGCGACGACAAGGTCTGCGCGATCGGCGTCCGCTTGCTGCGCGCGAGGGTCACGCTCCACGGCTTCGCCGTGAACTGCGATCCCGACCTCTCGTGGTTCGACGGGATCGTGGCGTGCGGTCTCCCGGGTCACGGCGTGTCCTCGCTGAGCCGCCTGGCGGGTCGCGACGTGACGGTCGACGAGTTCCGCCCGGTCCTCGAGCGCCGGCTCGAAGCGGTCTTCGACCTCGAGCTGGTCGCGGCGCCGTCGCCCTTCGCGACGGAGCGCCTGGTCGGCGCCTAGACGTCGGCTCTCGTCGTCGCGCGCTTCCGCACGATCCAGGAGGCCACGCACACCGCGACGAAACCGAGCAACGCCCCGACGAAGAAGGTCGTCTCGCTCGGCTCGCCCTCGTCGGAGAGCAGCGAGCCGCTCCCGAGCACCACGAGCCCGACGCCCGCGCCGACGATCAGCGCGAACAACGCGCCCAGCCGCTGTCCCTCGGGGAGCGAGACCCCGAGCGCCCCCGCGACGAGCACCCCGAGCCCCATCAGCATGACGCCGAGCGTCACCCACGTCTCCGGTTCCATGCGCGAAGGATGGCCGACGCGGACGCCCGGGGCCAGGCTCCCGACGCGGATGCGACGGGAACGCCACGGTTCCGCCACACGGGGTACCGTCTGCGGGTGACCGACGAAGTCCGCATCCGTCCGGTCCAGCCCGAGGATCTCCCGATCCTCTTCGAGTACGAGGCGGATCCCGAGGCGGCGCAGATGGCCGTCTTCGAGTCACGGGACCGAGCCTCGTTCGACGCGCACTGGGCGAAGGTCCTGGGCAACGAGACGGCCATCGCCCGCACCGTGGAGGACGCGGGGATCGTGGTCGGGAACATCGGGTGTTGGGAGCAGGACGGCGAGCGCCACGTCGGCTACTGGATCGGGCGCGAGCACTGGGGCCGCGGTCTCGCGACGGAGGCGCTCCGCGCCCTCGTCGCGGAGGTCACCGACCGCCCGCTGCACGCGGACGTCGTCGAGACGAACGCCGGCTCGATCCGCGTGCTGGAGAAGTGCGGCTTCCGCCGGGTCGGCGACCCCACCGTCTCCGACGAGGGGGTCGTGGAGCTCCGCTACCGGCTGGACGGAACCGGCTAGAACAGCGCCATCGAGAGCTGTCGGCGGTATTCCTGGACGATCGGGTCGTCGTCCCCGACGGCGGTGAAGACGGTGATCATCGCGTCGCGTGCCTCGTCACGATCCTCGCCGAGCGCCTGGAGGAGCCCCGCCAGGGCGCCGGACGTGTCGCCCGCGGCCGCGAGCCGCTTGGCCTGGCCAAGGCTCCCGTCCTCGGCGATGTCCGCCCAGCGGGTGACCAGGATCGTCGCGTGGATCTTCTCGGCCTCCGGATCGGGACGGTGCTGGTTGGCAAGCTGCTCGGCCTCGTCGAGGTCACCCCGATCCGCCAGGATCCGGGCGAGCCCGAGCGCCGCGTCCCGGTTGTCCGGATCGTCGGACAGGACGTCTCGGTAGCCGTCCTCCGCGGCGGCGAGGTCGCCCGAGACCTCCACCGACCGCGCCTCCTCGGCCTTCTTGTCCGCCTCCGTCGGGAGGATCGAGTCGACGAACCGGTTCACCTCCTGCTCCGGGTAGGCGCCGACGAATCCGGTGACCGGCTCCCCGTTCGCGAAGGCGATCACCGTCGGGATGCTCCGCACACCGAACGCCGATGCCGTGATCTGATTCGCGTCGGTGTCGAGCTTGGCGAGCAGGAACGCGCCGCCTCGCTCCTCGGCGACCTTCTCGAGGATCGGCCCGAGCTGACGGCACGGGCCGCACCACTCCGCCCACATGTCCACGACCACGGGACGGTCCTCGGAGCCCCTGATCACGACCTCCTCGAAGGTCTGATCCGTGACGTCCACGACGTTGATGCCGGCCATCCGCGCGTTCCTTCCCTTCCTCGATCGGTCGTTCCTTCAAGTGTCGGTGACGTCCCCCGCTTCGACAACGGGGGTCCTCATCGACCCGAGAACCTCGCCACGGCGCTCATCAGCTCCTCGACCTTGTCGTCGCCGTCGCCGCGCTCGATGCTCTCGGTCACGCAGTGGCGGACGTGCGCGTCGAGGAGCCCCATCCCGACCGCCTTCAGGGCCGCGGTCACGGAGTTCACCTGCGTCAAGATGTCGATGCAGTACGTGTCCTCGTCGACCATCCGCTGGAGCCCGCGCACCTGGCCCTCGATGCGGCGCAGGCGGTTCATCAGATCGTCCTTGTTCCGCGCGTATCCGTACATCCACGCCTCCTCGAGCGAGCCACTCCCTCCCGATGATACCCCTGGGGGGTATAAGCAAGGTCCCGGGCACGCAGGGGGCACTTGTTATCCTGCCGAGCACGGTGCGAGGAGAGACGGCGTGTCCACGCAGGTAGCCGAAACCCCCCACGGCGCGCTCGGTCTGTCCACCGACGACCTCCTCGCGATGTACCGGCTGCTGCTGACGACGCGACTCCTGGACGAGGCGGCGCTCCGCCAGAACCGGATGGGCCGAGCCCCCTTCGTCGTGCCTGCGGCCGGACACGAGGGCTGCCAGATCGGCACGGCGTGGGCGATGCGGCGCGGGAGCGACATCTGGCTCCCCTACTACCGCGACCTCGGCGTCGTGCTGACGGCCGGGATGACGCCGTACGAAGTGTTCCTGGGCGTGTTCGCCAAGGCGGACGACCCGTCCTCGGGGGGCCGTCAGATGCCCGCGCACTGGGGATCGCGGCGCCTGGGCATCATCAGCGGCTCCTCTCCGATCGCCACCCAGGTCCCCCACGCCGCCGGGATCGCGTACGCCGTGCGGTATCGGGGCGAGGACGCCGTCGTCGGCTGCTGGTTCGGCGACGGCGCGACGAGCGAGGGCGACTGGCACGAGGGGTTGAACTTCAGCGGCATCCACCGGCTGCCGGTGATCTTCGTGTGCGAGAACAACCAGTACGCGATCAGCGTGCCGCAGTCCAAGCAGATGGCCGTCGAAGACGTCGCGATGCGCGCGGAGGGCTACGGCTTCCCCGGCGTGGTCGTCGACGGGAACGACGTCCTGGCGTGCTACGGCGCGATGAAGACCGCGCACGAACGGGCGCTCGCGGGCGAGGGACCCACCTTGATCGAGTGCAAGACCTATCGCTTCCTCCCGCACACCTCGGACGACGACGACAAGTCCTACCGCTCGCGCGAGGAGGTCGAGGAGGCCAAGGGGAAGGACCCGCTCGCCCGGTTCGGCGCCTACCTGCGGCAGCACGACGTCCTGGACGAGGCGGCCGAGGAGGAGCTCCGCGGATCGGCGAAGAAGGAGATCGACGAGGCGATCCAAGCGGCCTGGGACGCAGCCGATCCCGATCCCGACTCGGCGCTCCGGCACGTGTTCCAAGAGGACGAGTCGTGACGGAGAAGAATGTCGTCACCGCGATCCGGGACGCCCTCCACGACGAGATGGCCAACGACGAGCGGATCGTGCTGTTGGGCGAGGACGTCGGCGCGCGGGGCGGCGTGTTCCGGATCTCCGACGGGTGGCTCGACGAGTTCGGGGAGGAGCGGGTGATCGACACGCCGCTCGCGGAGTCGGGCATCGTCGGCGTGGCGATCGGGATGGCGCTCCACGGGCTCCTTCCCGTCGCGGAGATCCAGTTCGCGGACTTCATCCATCCGGCGTTCGACCAGATCATCTCGGAGGCCGCGCGGCTGCGCTACCGCTCCAACGGCGACTTCGGCGTCCCGATGGTGATCCGGACCCCGTGCGGCGGTGGGATCCACGGCGCCCTGTACCACTCGCAATCGATCGAGACGTTCTACGCCCACGTCCCGGGGCTGAAGGTCGTGATGCCGTCCACGCCGGCCGACGCGGCGGGCCTGCTCCGGAGCGCGCTCCGGGATCCCGATCCCGTGCTCTTCCTCGAGCACAAGAAGACCTATCGCGCGATCAAGGGCGAGGTGCCCGATGACGCCTCGCTCGTGCCGATCGGCGTCGCGGACGTGAAGCGCGAGGGCGGCGACCTGACGTGCGTCAGCTACGGCTACTCGCTGCACGGCTGCCTCGACGCGGCCGAGCGCCTGGCCGACGACGAGGGGATCTCGGTCGAGATCGTCGACGTGCGGACGCTGGCGCCGCTGGACACGGCGACGATCCTGTCGTCGGTGCGCAAGACGTCCAAGGCGATCGTCGTCTACGAGGACAACCGGACCTACGGGGCCGGCGCCGAGATCGCATCGACGATCGCGGAGGAGGCGCTGTTCGACCTGGACGCGCCGATCGTCCGCGTCGGCGGCCCGGACATCCCCGCGATGCCCTTCGCGGCGCCGCTCGAGCACTACTTCATGGAGCCCGAGCCGGACCACCTCTACGCCCGGATGCGAGCGCTCGCCCACGCCTGAGCTCCGTTCAGGAGCGCCGCGAGCACGTCGATACCTCGTGGGTGAACGATCGTGCTCGACCGCCGGGCGCGGCTCCGCGAAGCCTGCGCGAACTCCTGATCATCGGCGCCGCCCTGGTGGCGATCTTCAGCCTCGGCGCAGCCACCGGCGTCTTCCAGCTGCTGAGCGACTGGCTCCTCACCCGCGAGCAGAGCGGCGGGGTCCTGGCGCTGCTCACGCTCGTCGCGGTGGGCGGCGCGGTGTTCGCGGCGCTCCGGTGGCGGCAGGCGGAGGTGGAGGCGCGCGGGAGGATCGAGGCCGAGCGCCGCTACCGGCTTCTGGTCGAGCAGGCGCCCGTGGTGATCTACGCCTGGGACCCGACCCGCCCGACCGGCGAGATCGCCCCGCCCTTCGTGAGCCCGCAGATCGAGACGCTGCTCGGCTTCACGCCGGAGGAGTGGACAGCCGACCCGAGGTTCTGGATCGACCACGTCCACCCGGAGGACCGGGACGCCGTGATCGCGGCCTCCGACGAGGCGAACCGCACCGGCGGCGACTTCCAGCTGGAGTACCGAGCGATCCACCGTGACGGGCGGATCGTGTGGATCCACGACGAGGCCCAACCCGTGAACCGGGCGGCGGACGGCACGCCCACGCTCGTCCAGGGCGTCATGGTGGACATCACGCGCACCCGCGCCGCCGAGGACCAGCAGCGAGAGATCCACCGTCGCTTCCGGGCGCTCGTCGAGCACCTGCCGGTCGTGACGTACGTGGAGGACGCGGAGTCGGGACGCTACGAGTACCTGAGCCCGCAGATCGAGGAGCTGACCGGGTACCCGTTGGACCGCTGGCTGCACGATCCCGACCTGTGGTCCCAGGCCTTGCACCCCGAGGATCGGGAGCGGGTCCTCGAGGCGAACGCGGCCGACACGGGCGACACGTGGGCGGTCGACTACCGGATGGTCCGCCCCGACGGACGGACGGTGTGGGTCCACAACGAATCGGTGCTGATCCGCGACGAGGACGGCACGCCGCTCGAGTGGGTCGGCGTCTGCACGGACCTGACGAAACTGCGCGAGGCCTCGGAGCAGGTTCGCGCGGCCGAGGAGCGATTCCGCGCGATCGTCGAGCACATCCCGGCGGCCGTCTACCTCGACCGTCCGGACGGCACGATGGCGAGCGTCTACGTGAGCCCGCAGGTCGAGGACGTGATGGGCGTCTCGGTCGACCGGTACCTCGCCGAGCCGGAGCTCTGGCTGGAGCTGATGGACGACGAGGATCGCCGGCGCTGCGAGCGCAGCTATCACGACGCGATCGAGCGCCGGCGATCCTGGCGGGACGAATACCGGATCCGGAAGCCGGACGGACGGTTCGCGTGGATCCACGACGAGACGACGCTGCTCACCGGCGCCGACGGCGAGCCCCTTTTCCTGCTCGGCGTGCTCTACGACGTCACGGAGCGCAAGCGCGCGGAGGAGACCCTTCGCCAGTCGGAGCGTCGGGAGCGGGACGCCGCCGAACGGCTCCGGATGCTCGACGACATGAAGAACACCTTCCTCGCCGCCGTTTCGCACGAGCTCCGTTCGCCGCTCACCTCGATCCTCGGGCTCTCGCTGACCCTGGAACGGACGACCGACCTCTCCGAGGGGGACCGCCGGGATCTCGTGGCGAGACTCTCGGCGAACGCGCAGAAGCTCGACCGGCTCCTGCGGGATCTGCTGGACCTCGACCGGTTGAACCGAGGCATCGTGGAGCCGCAGCGGCGGA
>Ga0114129_10017739_pt1 | contig 10135 bp, 11 predicted proteins | sample RhiMetdeltSRZDD1_FD_80071 | JGI IMG/M metagenome (GOLD analysis project Ga0114129, IMG submission 80071) | Populus rhizosphere microbial communities from Tennessee, USA - Rhizosphere MetaG P. deltoides SRZDD1 (version 2) (version 2) | ecosystem: Host-associated > Plants > Roots > Rhizosphere >...
GATTCATCTCTTATCAGGTACACGTCATTCGCACCCGTTTCCATGATTTCCTTCAATGTGCCGAGCGGATTTCCATTTTCATCTATTGCGTTGATACCCAAAAGCTCATGCTGATAATGCTGACCCTCAGGCAGTCCCGGTAAATCTTTGGTCTTTGCGTACACCCATTGATTACGGAATTGGCCCGCACCTTCCGGCGTATCAATTGCCTTGAATTTTATCAACACGCCGTGCCCATGTGGACGAACACTTTCAAGGGTAACCGGCTTGTGTTGCTCACCCACAAATAGCCTGCGGCCTTTGCGCAATCGCTCAGGGAAATCGGTGTGTAAGTCCATAATGATTTCCCCACGCAACCCATGCGGACGGCGCAGAAACCCCAGGCTCAAATAAAGAGGCTCGCCGGTTGGCGAGCCTTTGTTTATTGCATCAGCCATTATTCTGGCTCGACCACATCGAGAGTGACTTGCTTGCCTTCCCGCTCGGCGGCCACCCGCAAAAGGGTACGGATCGAGTTAGCGACCTTGCCAGCTTTGCCAATGACTCGACCCATGTCATCTTTGGCCACGCTCAACTCAAGGCGGACGCGTGACCCACCTCCCGATTCGCGTACCTGCACCTCTTCAGGGTGTTCCACTAACGACTTGGCGATATATTCAATAAGCTCTTTCATAGTTTCTTCTTGTCATTGCGCGATGCGCTTTAGCCCGACGAAGCAATCTCAAACTGATGAGGAGATTGCTTCGTCGACCTCAAATTAGTTACTTGCTTGTTTTAGCAGTCGCGGCACGAATTGCTTCCGCTTGTTCCGCTTCCTTCACGAGAGCCTCAACCGACTCACCCTTCCTGAAGCGTTCCCAGCGGTCCAACACACCAGCAGCTTTGAAAACCTGAGCCACAGACTCAGTCGGCAAGGCGCCGTTCTTCATCCAGTGATACACACGGTCTTCCTTCAAATGAATTGTCGCAGGCTGCGTGCGCGGGTTATACACACCGAGAATTTCCAAAAAGCGACCATCGCGAGGGGACTCTTTGTCCGCGGCGACGACACGGTACGTGGGCTGACCTTTCAACCCAATTCGACGTAAACGAATACGAACCATCTTACATTTTCTCCTTGAAATATTTTACGTTTCAGGCAGGCATAGAGAGGTGCGTGAAAGGACGCATGCGGGCTGAAATCGCAGGCGCTATTTTACCAGAGATTACGCGTGGGCGGGGCTATTCCCGCCCACGCGGGAGCGTGAACGAAATCCTGGAGCCCTTCCCCACTTCGCTCTCTGCCGAGATTTTTCCGCCGTGCGCTTCCACCAGGTACTTCGCGATCGATAGTCCCAATCCCATCCCGCCCGAGTCACTGGATTTATAGAATCGGTCGAAGATATGACTCAGATCGGACGCCTCGATCCCCGGACCACTATCCTGGACGAAAACGACCACGCTACGTTTCGACACGGCTTCCTCAGTCAACGCATCGCTTGCCTCGACGGTGCTTGCTCCTTCTACTCCGACTTTTATCTCCCCCCGGTCGGGTGTGTAGCGCAACGCGTTCCCCAGCACGTTCGTCAACACCTCACGGATGCGTAAGGGATCGACTTCCATCTCCTCAGCATCTTCAAGCAGCAATGCAATCTTGATAGCTTTTTCCTTTGCCTGAGTCTCAAACCCAGCCACGGTATCTCGAATCAATTCCTTTAAATCCGTCGGCTCGCGCCTCAATTGTAACGATCCGCTCTCTGCGAGGGCGAGAGTCCGGAGATCGTCCACCAGCCGCGATAGGATTTGCGTTTCCTCCATGATGGACCGCAGCCGCGCTTCGTCCGCCGGATACAAACCATCCAGGATGCCTTCAATATTTCCCTGAATGACCGTAATCGGCGTGCGAAGTTCGTGAGATACATCGGCCAGCATAGCGCGTCGCTGTTGATCATTGACCTGTAAACGCTCCGCCATCGAATTGAAACCACGCGTCAACGCTCGCATCTCCGGTGGACCTCTTTCTTCCACACGCGCTGAAAAATCTCCGTCTGCGACTTTACCGGAGGCCTCTAATAAATTATCTAGTGGTACCGACACGCGTCGCAAGCTGCGCACTCCCCAACTTATCGCCATCAACATCAGGATAAAAGCGATGAAACCAAATGGGAAAATCAGGCCGGATCGGCCATCCGGCGCAGAGCCCTGAAAGAACGTAAATATCAATTGTAGAATAGCCAATAGACCGGTGAACGCCAGGAGGGCGAAAACAAAAAACACACATCCCATCCGCCGAAAGAAGGGCATGCGCCTGCCCACGCGTCGCCATGCCTCGCGCGATGGAGGCCATTCTTCGTTCTCGGGCCACCACGGCGGGCGCTGACGAGAGGAGAAACGATGCTGAGGTCTCATAAGATCATTTGCGTTGAGCGCGAGAAATTTTATTTATCCGCAAACTTATAACCGACTCCATACACAGTCAGCACATACTTCGGCTCACTTGCCTTGACCTCAATCTTCCGGCGGATGTTCTTGACATGCGCATCGATGGCACGCTCATAGGACTCAAATGCCACGCCGTGAATTGCATCCAGCAATTGCGCGCGGGTAAAGACGCGCCCGGGTTGGCGCGCCAGCGCTACGAGCAGCTCAAACTCCGTGGGAGTCAGTTCTTCGAACTCACGCCCCTCTGCTGTTACGCGCAGCCGGGGAACATCCAGAATCAAATCAGCAACACGAAGAATCTCTGAACTCGCGTTGGCAACGTTTTCGATTCGGCGAAAGACCACCCGCACGCGCGCCACCAGTTCTTTTGGGCTGAATGGCTTGGTCATGTAATCATCCGCGCCAAGCTCGAGACCGATGAGTTTATCCGATTCTTCAGAGCGCGCAGTCAGCATGATAATCGGCGCGTTGGAGGTTTTTCGAAACTCACGGGTAAAGTCCAGCCCATCGAGCTGAGGCAGGCCCAAATCCAGGATGACCGCGTCTGGTCTTTCTGTCTTCGCCAGGGACAAAGCTTTCTTCCCGTCATGCGCGATGAGAACTCCGAAACCTGCACGCTCCAGATAGTCACGCACAAGCTGGGTGATCTTGGGTTCGTCGTCTACAATGAGGATTGATTTCATGTGATTTAGTAGGTCGGATTGCGCCCTTTGAGCATCTTCCACAATCCGACCTACATTATACGTTCTTATGCTTTCTTTTCTTCAGGCTGTTCGTCGTGCGCGCGCTTGTGCCATTCCTCGAACATCGGCGGGACGCCGTTTTCCCAATGCCTGCCCCACGGTCCGCGACCACCATGATGTCCCCATCCCCAGCGCGGTCCCCAGAAGAGGAGGCGGAAGGACTTCAATGCGATGAAGATCAGGAACAGCGCCAGCAACGGACCGAAGCAACCGAACCCAAATCCGAATGGGTGATGGAAGGGCCTCCCATATCCATAGCCATAATATGGATACGGTGCGGTCACCGTGTTCGCGTCACCCGCAGGGGCTTCGATGGTGATCGGTGATCCTTGCGCAATACCAGCCTGATAGGCAAAGAAGCCAATGCCGGCAATTGCGGCGAGCAACACCAAAGCCGAGACGATACGTAAACCAGTATTTCCGTTCATGTTTTACTCCTTTTGTAAACTTATGATCGAAGTATAGGATTCGGTTGTGAATTAAGTGTGAAGAGAGATGGGAGAGAATAAAGTGCATTTTTCGACATTGACGTACTAGAATGTGTGTTCTAAAATGTACTCAATGAGCTGATCACGCAGTAGGAAGCGAAGGAATGACGACCTCCAAAATTGTTCGTTTTATTGTTTCCATGAGCCTTATCATGGTCATCTTTGCTCATCCCGCAAGCGCAAGTGCCTGTTCATGCATTGGGCCAGGTTTACCCGACCAGGAATTCCAGAAATCCAATGCCGTGTTTACTGGCAAAGTGCTAGGGATCCTCGATGAGTACGTGCCCGTTTATTCAACGCTGGATCGAATTTTGGTTGCGATGGGCGAACAGCCCTATTTCTGGATCCAAGCCGGAAGATATGTGGGTTACCGAGTACATTTCCGTGTTCACAATTCATGGAAAGGCGTTGAAGAGACAACTGTGCTGGTGGATACAGGTTACGGGATGGGCGATTGCGGTTATCCCTTTGCCGTCAGCAGCGATTACCTGGTCTACGCCTCCCACCCCTACGGCATCCCTGATAATTATTGGGTCACCAGCACATGTTCGCGCAATGCGGAGATATCCGCCGCGGGTACAGACCTCAGATATCTCAACACCTTGCCCTTGCTTCCACTCCGCTCTTCCATTCAGATTTTTGGCCTGCCTGCTGGTGTCGTGATGTTATGGGCCGTTTTCTTTTTGACGGCCGTTGGGGTTTTTGTATATAGACAGGGACAGCAGTCGTTCCGGTCAGAAGGTTAAACAGTGCATTCACCTCATCCGGTCAATCTTCGATATGCCACTACAAGCGACGCCAGGATGTTATCCGAGTTGGGAGCAAAGACTTTCTACGATACGTTCGCAAGAGATAACACACCCGAAAACATGGCGGCCTATTTGAAAAGGTCATTCTCGCCAGAGATTCAACACGCAGAGCTCTCCGCGCCGGAGAATATTTTTCTGATTGCGGAGTTTGAAAACGAGCCGATCGGGTTTGCACAACTCATCCTGGATAGCAAAGAAGATTTACTGCGGGGCAGCCAGTGCCTGGAAGTGCGGCGAATATACGCGTCACAGGAATATATAGGCAAAGGGGTTGGCAAATTGTTAATGCAGGCTTCCATAAAGGAAGCAAGACAAAGAGGTTGTGACAGCCTCCGGCTTGGCGTCTGGGAAAAAAACCCAAAGGCAATTGCTTTTTATAAGAAGTGGGGATTCAACGAAGTCGGTACCCATACATTTCACGTCGGTGATGACCCGCAACGTGACTTCATCATGGAACTGATGCTGACGTGATATTCATCTTCAGGAGAGATACATGGACAAACTCACCCGAACCCATTTGGAAAATATCCATTCTAAAGACAGGGAACTACAAAACAAAGCGTTCTTTTATATTCTCAATGTAACAGAAAAGCCCGTGGACTGGGCATATGATGTGTGGGATGAAATGTTGGTGGGACTGACAAATAGTGATAATCACGTAAGAGCCATCGCGGCGCAGGTGCTTTGCAATTTAGCCAAAAGTGACCCAAAGGAGCGAATCCTCAAGGACTTCGATGAATTGCTGAGCGTGACAAAAGATGATCGATTTGTTACTGCCAGACATTGCATGCAAGCCCTATGGAAAATCGGTGTGGTGGGGAAAAAACAACAGAAAATCTACATGGCCGGTCTCGAAACCCGCTTCAAGGAGTGTATCTCAGAAAAGAACTGCACCCTGATCCGCTACGACATCCTCCAAAGTATGCGGAATGTGTATGATGTGGTGAAAGATCAGAAAATAAAAAAGAAAGCACTGGAGTTGATCGAAACCGAAGAGGATCTCAAGTACCGCAAGAAGTATGCAAGTCTCTGGAAGAAGTGAATAGACAGCCACCATCAAGGTGACTGTCTATTTGGGAGCAAATCCATGAACATGAAAGACCACATCCTGACAGCGCTGAAAGAGCTATTCGACCGTTGGGAAGAATAGCTCGCCAGCTTGTTACAAGAACAGATCACAACTCCGCACTTTGACTTGGACTGGTCCATCAAGGATGTTATCGCCCATCTGTGGGGCTGGCAGCAGATTTCCATTGCGCGGCTGGAAGGTGGTGTGCTTGACCGGGAACCGGAATTTCCCCAGTGGGTCACGGAATTAGGCGGCGTCTGGGAAGAAGATGCGAATCAAACCAATAATAGGATTTACCAGAATTTTCATCAAGAGCCTTGGTTAGAAGTACATCGGCATTGGCGCGAGGGATTTCTGCGATTCCTGGAATTAGGAAACAAAATCTCTGAAAGAGATCTGCTGGATGGGGGCAGATATTCATGGCTAAAAGGATACTCGCTCGCCTTCATTCTCGTCGCTTCCTACGAGCATCATCAGGAGCATTTGGAGAAATTGGTAGACTGGCTGGGACAGTATGGCAATTGAATAGAACTCTCGCCGAACAACTCCAGCTAACCACTGCCACTCGCCGCGACATAACAGTACAAACGGAGCAAATGCTAATGAAGCGCTCAACAAACTCCCTTAGGGGCATTGTCATTATCAGTATTTTTCTCCTGGCTTGTTCCCTTTTGTCCAGGGCGGTCACCACCACTGAAACGTCGTCAACTTTGACTCCGGCACCTCTGATTCCATCAATAGAGCAACCAATTGAAACACGAACGGGATTGGAAAACGAAAATTTGTTAGCTGAAATCCCGGAAGGATTTAGAATCGGTTATCAAGCCGAGCAGGGCAACATGGTGATAAATGAAATGGTTCCTGAACGCGAGTCAGTCAACGCTTGGACGACGCTCGTCACTGTTCAAATCTTCCTGGGAGAGACGAATATCACTCCGAAACAATACCAAGAAACCATGACGCAAAACTAGTTCAGTGCCTGTCCAGGCAGTGAATCTTATCCAGTAGCAGATGGGTCTGAAAATGGGTATGGCTTTGTACTCTGGCAACTATATTGCCCATTAAATCCCGCCACGCAAAAAGTTGAATACACGTATATGAAGGCCATACAAGGTAATGACAGCTTTTATCTGGTACAAGTCGCGTTCAGGCACGAACCGTCCGAGGAGGAGATTACGCAATGGATGAAGTATCTTCGAGAGGTCCGGGTTTGTGATTCAAGACTTCCCGAACAGGCCTGCCCCTGACCTGCATGAGGTCGTTGCAAATCATGCAAGTGTCAGGTTCCTTGGCATGACATCTCGTTAGCCAAACAATTTCCCCAACCCCTTCCCGCCAGTCTTCTGCACCATCTTCATCAACTTCTGCGCCTCCCGGAACTGCTTAACCAGCCGGTTCACGTCCTGTACTTCCATACCACAGCCCCCAGCAATGCGGCGTCTGCGTGAGGCGTTCAAGATATCTGGATCGCGGCGCTCCTTAATTGTCATCGAATTGATAATCGCTTCGGATTGCTTGAAATTTCTGTCGATTTCTTTCGGGTCGATCTGACGCGCGGCCTGACCCAACTGCCCCGGCAACATGTCCATGATTTGAGCGAGCGGTCCCATTTTTTTCATTTGCTTCATCTGGTCGAGCCAATCTTCCAGCGTGAACTGTCCCTTCATCATGCGGTCGGCGGTCTTTTGCGCAGTGGCTTGGTCAAAGGCGGCTTCGGCCTTTTCGATCAAACCAATCATGTCGCCCATGCCTAAAATCCGCGACGACAGCCGTGCAGGGTCATATGCTTCGAGGGCATCAAGTTTTTCGCCTGTGCCGATAAACTTGATCGGCACACCCGTTACCGAGCGGATGGAGATCGCCGCGCCGCCGCGCGAGTCGCCGTCCATCTTCGTCATTATCAACCCCGTGATCGAGACATTATCGCGGAAGCCCTGTGCGACGTTCAAAGCCTCCTGACCGATCATTGAATCGACGACGAGCAATGTTTCCACAGGCGGGACTTTCGCCACGATAGCCTTTAACTCGTCCATGAGCTGCGCATCCAGCTGCGACCGACCCGCTGTATCCACGATCATGATCCCGAATCCACCCTTTTCCGCTTTCTCGAAAGCGCGCTTCACAAGTTCCGGCGGCTTGATGTTCAAATCTGCTTCCACAGGCACATCGATGCGCTCACCAAGCTGCTGTAACTGTGTCACCGCCGCGGGACGATAGGGATCGCCTGCAACGAGCATCACCCGCTCCCCTTTTGAACGGAGCATTTTCGCGATTTTACCCGCCTGAGTCGTCTTACCAGAGCCCTGCAACCCCACCAGCATAATGACATGCGGTCTGGGTCCTCTAAAATTCAGCGGAGCAGGTTCACCTAACGTCTGTATCAATTCCTCGTTGACGATCTTGATCACTTGCTGACCGGGATTCAGTGCCCTCGATACTTCTGCACCGATGGAGCGTTCACGCACGCGCGCAATGAACGCCTTGACGACACTGAAGTGTACGTCGGCTTCCAGGAGCGCAAGACGCACTTCACGCATGGCTGCATCTACATCGGCTTCTGAAAGTTTCCCGCGGCGGCGGAGTTGGTCGAATACCTGGTTAAGTCGGTTCGTTAGGGTTTCAAACATGGATTTATTTTCCACCGTTCATCCCGCAGTTGAACTACGGGACGAACAAAATGTGTCAGAGCAGGCAAAGATTGTAGTGTGGAAGCACGTTGAGGTCAAGAGATGCTCCGTCTCCAAGCTTCGCCCTCCGCTCAGCACGAATAAAATACCTTGCTTGACAATCCCTCTATCCCAAAGTAAAATTCCGCACGCTTACCGCTAGTTTCATAAAAAAGCTAAAGTTTCAAAAGGTGGTTGTAGGCTTATCTTAAGACTCAAGTTTAGCTGATTAGGCGGTACTCGATAACAACGAAATAGCTCGCCGAGATAGCTCAGTTGGTAGAGCACGCGACTGAAAATCGCGGTGTCCACAGTTCGATTCTGTGTCTCGGCACTCTGGCGTATAATATGGCCGGAAACGCGGGCGTAGTACAGTGGTAGTACGTCTCCTTGCCAAGGAGAAGGTCGTGAGTTCGAATCTCATCGCCCGCTCAGTTGTTTGAAAATGGCGTCGTGGCCAAGTGGTAAGGCAAGGGTCTGCAAAACCCTTATTCAGGGGTTCGAATCCCCTCGACGCCTCTCGTAATTCATACATTCAGATCGACAATTTTCAATGGACGCCGCAAGGCGTCTTTTATTTTGCTTTCATATTTGTTTTTCAAGGTCCGCGCTTTATCAGGTACTTTGTTTTATAATGTTTTTGCCTTTCCGTGATTGGGGAGAGTAGATTGCTCCTCATCCGAAGAGTTCGAAACCTTATGAAAATTTTGTACGTGGAAGACGAGCCCGCTCATGTTGAATTAACCCAGCGAACCCTGGATGATAACCTCCCGGGCCGGTTCCTGCTGTATCAGGTTGATTCTCTACGAGGTGCCTTGAAAATGCTGCAACGCGAGCCAGATATCGATCTGGTCCTCACTGACTTGCGCCTGCCCGACGGGTCTGGTTTGGATCTTCTTCAAAGGGTGAAGGATTTACAGCCCGCACCCGCCGTGGTTCTGGTGACGGGACAAGGCGATGAAAAGATCGCGGTCTCCGCGCTTAAGGCAGGTGCGGCTGACTATCTGGTCAAGGAGGGGGATTATCTGATTCGTCTTCCGGCGGCACTTACCAACGCGGTGGCCCAGAACCGATTGGCGCGCGAACAGGCGGCTCTACGCGCGGCGGAGCATCGCTTCAAAATCCTAGTGGAACAACTGCCAGCCGCGGTATACACAGACAACCACGACGAATACAGTTCTGCGCTATATATCAGCCCTCAAATCGAGGGTATCTCCGGCTATTCTGCGAGCGAGTGGCTCGCCAACCCAAAATTCTGGCTAGATCGTATTCATCCTGACGATCTGGAAGCTGTTCGCCGCGAGATTAAGGCAACTTATGAGTCTCTGGCTGATTTCAGCATGGATTACCGAATCATCCATCGAAATGGAAAGGTTGTTTGGTTAAGAGACTATGCCAAACTCATCCTGGATGAGGACGGGCAGCCAAAGTATTGGCAGGGTATTTTGTTCGACATCAGCCAGGAAGTGGAAGGACAGGCCACCCTGCGCGCCAGTGAGGAGAGATTCAGGCGTATCTTTCATTCAACACCGATTGCAACCTGTGTTGTGACTTTAGAAGAGGGGCGCTTTATTGACGCCAATCTCGCGTTTCAAAATTTAACCGGCATTTCACTCCATGACCTGGTGGGTCACACCTCCCAGGATTTTGGCTTTTGGGAAACCGCGCAGCATCGAGCTGATTTCATTCAGGAGTTGAGGCAGCAAGGTTTTCTAAAGGAAGTCGAGTACCAGTATACGAATGTGCCCAATGGGCCGCGCGATACACTGGCGTATTATGAATTGATTGAACTGGGTGGAGCAACGTGCATATTGGCAATGTTTTACGATGTAACAGAGCAGAAAAAGGCACAGAGGGCCCTACAATCGGAGAGAGACTTTGCTTTACAGGTATTAAATAACATGGGACAGGGCCTCACGGTGGTCGGTCCGGACAGTAA
>Ga0114129_10017741_pt1 | contig 10135 bp, 8 predicted proteins | sample RhiMetdeltSRZDD1_FD_80071 | JGI IMG/M metagenome (GOLD analysis project Ga0114129, IMG submission 80071) | Populus rhizosphere microbial communities from Tennessee, USA - Rhizosphere MetaG P. deltoides SRZDD1 (version 2) (version 2) | ecosystem: Host-associated > Plants > Roots > Rhizosphere >...
CCAGCGCCTGGCCGGCCGCAACGGCCGCCTCAAGGCACTCGCGATCGCCTCAACAGGCCCGTCGGGCCAGATCGCGCAGAGCTCGCAGCGACTGACGCTCGCGCTCCGCTAGCACGCAAGCGGCCCCGCCCCCCAGCGGGGCGGGGCCGCTCTCGCGTGAACGCCCTTAGAAGCCGCTCGACCCGCGACGGGCGAATTCCCCGCTGGTCACTCACCGGGCGGCTGCGCACAGCGTGATCGCCGGCCTCCAGCGCGTCCTCCGACTCCCAGAGCGTCACGGACATCAGGCGGCCCGTCGGCTCCTCGCGCAGCTCGTATCCGGCGATAAGCCCAGGACCTGCAACCTACTCCGCGACCAGTCAGTTGTCGCTGTGGCGCTCAGCAGCGATTGGGTGGCGACCGAAGAACCCGGCGATTGCGAGCGCGACGGGTTCCGGGCGCTGGATCTGCAACAGGTGACCGACCTCCTCCACGGTCAATTCCTCGACGTTCGGGAGCCATGAGCGCAGCAGCGCCGCGCCCTCGACGAACAGTTGCCCAGTGTCGGCGCCGAGCACGGACAGGACGGGCTGTGAGACGGCCGCCGCGTCGTCAGGCCCGAACTCCCAGGCACTGAGGGCCGGCAGGTCGACACCACAGAAGGTGTCAGCGTCCTTGATCGCCTGCGCCACGCTGCCAGGGACGTAGTGGTCTATCACGGCCCGAGATGTCTCCCACTCGAGGCCGCTCGCGAGGCTGATCAAGCCGGCCATTGCGGTCTCCTTCTCCCCCGAGGCGTAGGCCTCCATTGGGGCTCCGGCCTGCTCGAAGAAGGCCCCGGCGCTCGGCGAGGCGGTCAGCCAGGGCTCGAGAAGGGCAAGCGTCTGGACGACCTCGGTCCGGTCGAGCGCCAACTGCAGGGCGATATTCGCTCCGGTGGAGTGCCCGACGACGTGCGCGCGAGTGATGCCAAGGTGGCCGAGCAGCCCGGCGGCGTCCGCTGCCTGCTCCTGGTAGCTCACGGGCGCAGTGGCCTGCGAACTGCCCACCTGTCCCCGTCGGTGATACTGGATCAAGCGGTAGCGATCGGCCAGGGCCTCCTCGGAGAGAAACGGCAAGAACCCATCCGCGAGGGGACCGGGCGGGATCAATAACACCGCTTCGCCCGATCCGGCCAGCTGGTACTCGAGCTCCACTCCGTCGAGTCTGGCCCGATCCATCACGGGCGCGGTCATGCCTGCGCCTTGATGAAGTCGATGACGTGGTTGAACTCGTCAGAGGGCGAGAAGTCCACGTACTCGCAGTCCTCGAGCGCCTCGGGCGCATGCCCAGGTGCCCAGTAGACGGCCTGGCCGGCCTCGTATACCTCCTCGCCGTCCCGTGTGTGCATCTTGAGGCGACCCTCGAGCAGGTACCCCCAGTGCGGGCACGGGCACAGGTCGTCCGGGAGTCCGACGAGGGCGGCCCTGAAGTCGACGCCCTTGGCCACGCGCACGAACGCCGTTGTCATGCCACCGCCCAGCTTCTGCATCCGAAGTTCGACACCGTCGCCCTCGATCACGACGGGCGCCTCCGCCCGTGAGATTGCCTTCATGGTTCCTCCGTCGATTCGAGTTCGTGCGAGCGTGCCGGACCGGTGTTCCCGAAACGTTCCTGAGGTAGGGTGCGCCGGGGGATCCGATGGCCTCTGAAGCGCAGGACGCTCGCGTCCGCATCGAGTTGCTGGGCCGGTTCCGGGTCGCCATCAGCGGCGACGAGGTGCTGGCCAAAGCGTGGCGGAGTCGTCGCGCCGCCGAGCTCGTGCAGCTTCTGGCGCTCGCCGACGGGCATCGCCTCACGCGCGACCAGGTGATCGAGGCGCTATGGCCCCACCTGGAAGTCGAGGCCGGCGCCGCGAACCTTCGAAAGGCTGCCCATTTCGCCAGAGAGGCGCTGACCAGCTCGGAGGCGATCGCGCTCCGCGGCGGGCAGGTCGCCCTGTTCCCGTCGCAGCCCGTTGAGACCGATGCCGGCCAGTTCGAGGCTGAGTGCGCTGGTGCTCTGGCCAGCGGCGACGTGGCGGCCTGTGCCGCCGCGGCGTCGGCCTACACCGGCGAGCTGCTCCCGGAGGCTCTGTACGAGGAGTGGACCCAGGCGCCGAGGGAGCGTCTCCGGTCACGGTACGTGGAGGTGCTGCGACGCAGCGGCCAGTGGGAGCGGTTGGTCGAAGTTGAGCCAACCGACGAGCCGGCATACCGGGAGTTGATGCGGCGCGAGTTGACGGACGGCAGCCGTCCCGCCGCGATCCGCTGGTACGGGCGCCTGCGAACCGCCTTGCGACGCGAGTTGGGGATCTTGCCGAGCCGCGAGACTGAGGCCGTCTACGACGAGTGCGTCGCGGGGTTGGGGATCGATGAGCCTGCCTTCGTCGGCCGTCAGCTCGAGCTGGCGAGGGTCACTGCCCAACTGCGGTCCGACGTGGGCGGCGAGCTGGGCGTGCTGGTGATCCGGGGCCCGGCGGGCATAGGCAAGTCGGCGCTGTGCCGGGAGGTGGCGCGGGTGGCGCGGGCCGAAGGTTGGATGGCGATCGCCGTCGGATGCAGCGAGGCCGGCGCCCCATATGCGCCCGTCGCGAGCGTGGCCGACCAGCTCGTAGCCCGGAACCGCGCGCTGCTCGACGCCGTGGGCGATCGCGCGCGCTCGGTGCTGGCCGAGCTGACCTCTCTGGCCACGCCAGCCGCGCCGCTGGAGAGCCCTCTCACTCGCCACCGCGTCATAGGCGCGTTGCGGCGCCTGCTTCTGGCCGCCGGCGATGGCGCACCCGTCGCGCTCGTCGTCGACGACGCACACCTCGCCGACGAAGCCACGATCGATGTGCTGGAGCACCTCGGCTCCGCCGGTGGGACGCCGATCCTCGCAGTGCTTGCGTACCGCCGGGAGTCAGCACCCGAGGTCCTGACCCGGGGAGTGGCGAGGCTGGCGCGGGGCGGCAAGGCCCTGGAGATGGACCTCGGCCCACTCGAGCGTGAGGATGCGGCCGCCCTCGTGGCCGCTGGCGCGCCCGCGCCGCGCGCTGCCGAGGTTGTCGATCGGATCATCGATCTCGCGCAGGGCAATCCCTTCCTCACGCTCGAGTTGGCCCAAAGTGCCGTCGCGGGCGTCCCGGCGCTCGTCGCGACGGCCCGAGACGCCATCGCCTCGAGGTTCGTCGATCTCGACGAGAGCACGGTGGCGATGCTGCAGCGGCTGGCGCTGGCCGGCGACGATCTCGATCCCGTCAGCGTCGTGGCGCTGACCGGCCTGTCGGAAGCGGAGGCGTTCGCGCTGCTGGATGTTGCCCTGGGCGCTGGGGTCGTCGTCGTCGCCGGCGCGCACTACCGGTTCCGCCACGAGCTGGTCCGCCAAGCTCTGGTCGAGCAGCTTTCGCCACACGAGCGGCTCGTGGTCCACCGCGACACGGCGCGACGCCTCGCGCGCGCCGATGCGCCACCGGGTGCAATCGCCCGTCACTGGCTCGACGGCGGCCGCCCGGACGAGGCCATCCGCTGGCTCCTGGCCGCGGCCCGGAAGGCGCTGAGGCTTGGGGCGTTTGCCGATGCGCTGGTTCACCTGGGACTCCTGCTCGATCACGAACCGGACCACGGCGACGCGCTCTGCCTGCGAGCGGAAGCACTGGACGCGCTCGGGGATAGCGGTGCACCGGCGGCCTATGCCGCCGCTGCGGCCGTCGTCGGCGCGCCGGCTTCGCAGGAGATCAGGGCGAAGCAGGCGCTCGCCCAGATCAAGCTCGGGGATCCGCGCGGCGGCCTCCAGGTCCTCGAGGGAGTCGAGGCCACGACGGTTGATGGGCGACTTGCCCAAGCACTGGCGCTCAGCGGCGCCGCAGCGCTCGGATTCGGCGATCCCGCGCTCGGCACGGCCAAGGCCGCCGAGGCGCGGCGGCTCGCCCTGAAGTCGGGCGACCCCGCCGCGGCCGCCGTCGCGTCATGGGCACAGGCGGCTGCCGCGCACGCCCGTGGCGAGCTGCGCAGCAGCGTGCGAACCGACCTCCACGAGACGCACGCGCTGCCGAGGCTGGCCGTCAGCGTCTTCGACGGCCAGCTTTGCATCACGCAGAGGCTCCTCTACGGAGCGCGCCCCTATCCGGACGTGATCGCGTTCGCGGACTCCCTGGCGGCGGAGGCCGGGCGGCTCGGTGCCGCGCGCGGGCGCGCGTTCGCGGTGACGATACGGGGCGAGGCGAAGCTGCTCGCCGGACAGCTGGATGCCGCGGACGCCGACCTCGCCGCGGGTGCTGAGCTTCACCGCGAGATCGCGGCTGCAACGGGTGAGGCCTTCGCGCTTCAGCGGCGAGCCGAGGTCGCCCTCCACCGCAGCCTCCAGGCAGAGGCCGTGGCACTCCTCGACGAGGCGCTCGCGGTAGCCCGGGAGTCTGATGTCGGCTTCCACCTCCTGGATCGAATCTACGGAACGCGCATTGCCGCCGCCCTGGACCCCGCGTCCGCCCTGGCCGCGCTGGAGGAGGCGGAGGCGGCCGTACGCGGCCCGGTCGAAACCTGCCCCGGCTGCAGGATCACGCTTGCGGTCCCGGCGGCGATCGCAGCCGCGCGTGGCGGAGACCTCGAGCGTGCAGCCCACTGGGAGCAGGTCTCGGAATTCCTGGCGACGGTCGTGATGCGCCTGCCTGCCTGGTTCGCCGCGCTCGAGGAGGTCAGGGGTCACCGCGCAGAGGCCAGCGGCGACGCCGTCACCGCCTCGGACCACTTCCGTACCGCCGCCGCCGGCTTCCGAGCCTCGGGTCAGCCACTCGACGAGGCTCGCTGCGCCCGCAGCGCCAGCTCGAGCTCGAAGCGCGCGTCCGAATCGTCCAGCGCGTCGCCCAGCAGCTCACGGAGGCGCCGGACGCGGTAGCGGGCGGTCTGCGCGTGGACGCCGAGCGTCCGCGCCATTGCGGCTGCGTTGCCGTGCTGCTGGACGTAGGCCAGCGCTGTCTCCTCCATGCGGCGGCGGGCCTTCGGCGTGAGCGCGTCGAGCACCGCCAGCCGGCGCGCCGCAATCCGGTTCACCAGCGCGCCGTTCTCGAACAGCAGCAGCTGCGTGAGCGCCTCGTCGACCCGCACCAGGCCCTGCGCATCGATGGCCCCGGCCTCGATGGCTCTGAGCGTCGCGCGCGCCAGCGCCCAGGAGGCGCCGAGCGCAGCAATGGGCTCCGTCGGGCCGAGCGCGGCGCCGACCACCCGCTCGGTCTCCCTCCGCCGGCCGGGGCCCTCCGGATCGGGCACGATCACGCAGCCCACGCCGTCGAGCGGGGCGGCTAGCGCGTCGGCGGGCAGCCGCGCGGCCAGCCGCTCGAGCCGGTCCTCGGGGCATGCGAGTGCGGCGGCTGTGCGCGGAACCGTCCAGCCGGCGGCGTCGGCCGCGGCTCGCAGGTCGGCCTGCTCGGCGGGCGGGTCGCGGAGCAGCACGGCCACCAGCTCGCGGCGCCGGCGGCGGCGCTCGCCCTCGAGCTGCGAGCTCGCCTCCGCGTAGCCCTCCACCGAGTCGGCCGACAGCTCCTCGATGTAGGCGAAGATCGACTCGGCAAGCAGGCTGAGCACCTCCGGTTCGACACCCGCACGGGTGGCTGCGGCGGCCAGGCGCCGCCAGGCCACCCGCGCGCCCACTCGGTAGGCGGACTGCAGGGCGTCGAGTGTCCTGCCCTGGCGCAGTTCGCCGCGACCGAGCGCCACGTAGACCTCGCGTCCCGGCCCGCGGGCCCCGGACGGGCTTCGGATCAGGTCGGCGAATTGCCGCAGCGCCTCGGTGACGCCGGTCCGCACGCCGTGCCCGAACGCGCCTTCCAGGGGGCGCGCGTAGTCCGGCACCTCGCGCGCGATCGCGACCAGGATCGCATCCGTGGTCGCGTCGAGCTCCGGATCGATCAGGTCCGCGATCTCGGCGGGCAGCCCGCGCCAGGGCTCAGAGTGGGGCGTTTTTGTCATTCAGATGAGCAAAACATCAACCGAAGTCCATCGTGAACAGCGTACTCCTATGTGCTGGAGACGGGAATACTTCGGATCATGACCAAGCTTGAGAAGCGCGTAAACCTCGCGGCCGTGGTGCTCCCGTTCGCCGCCTTCCTCGCCGCGATCGTGCTGCTCTGGAACAGCGCGGTCTCGGCCACCGACCTCGCGATCCTGGCCGTGATGTACGTGCTGACCGGCCTCGGCGTGACCGTGGGCTTCCACCGGCTGCTGACGCATCGCTCTTTCCAGGCCCCGAAGCCGCTCGAGTACGGCTTTGCAGCACTCGGGTCGATGGCCGTCCAGGGTCCGGTGATGAGCTGGGTGGCGGACCACCGCAAGCACCACGCACACGCCGACGAGGAGGGCGATCCGCACAGCCCGCACGTCGGGCACGGCGACGGCGCCTCCGGCGTCCTGCGCGGCCTTTGGCACGCGCACACGGGCTGGCTGTTCTCGACCCAGGGCCGCGCCAGCGCCCGCCAGTACGCGAAGGACCTCTACGAGGACCCGGGGATGCGGCTGATCAACCGCCGCTTCCCGGTGCTCGTGCTGCTCAGCCTCGCGATCCCGGCCCTCGCCGGCTGGGCGCTGACCGGCACGCTCGCCGGCGCCGCCAGCGGCCTCCTGTGGGGCGGCCTCGTGCGGATCTTCCTCGTGCACCACATCACCTGGAGCGTCAACTCGGTGTGCCACTTCCTCGGCACGCGCCGCTTCCAGACCGACGACCACTCGACCAACGTCGCGTGGCTGGCGCTGCCCTCCTTCGGCGAGTCGTGGCACCACAACCACCACGCCTTCCCGCGCTCGGCCGCCCACGGCCTGCGCCGCTGGGAGGGGCTGCTCGACCCCTCGGCGCTCGTGATCACGCTGCTCGAGAAGCTGGGCCTTGCCCGCAACGTCGTGAGGATCGCACCGGAGCGCCAGCACGAGCGCGAGCGCCAGGGACGGCCGGCGCGGGCCGCAGTGCCCAGCTAGCGACCAGGGGACCTCACAGGCCCAGATCCTCCAGGGCCCGCCTGGGCTCGCGGTACGGCTCGTTGCGCAGCAGCTTGCCGTCCTTCAGCGTCCAGATGTGGGCGGTCCGCTCGGAGAGGCTGGCTCCGCTTCCCTTGCCGCGCGCGTGCATCGTCATCACGATAACCACGCGCCCGTCCGCACCCTCGGCCACGCGCTCGACCTCGACCGTCCAGTCCCTCCAGGCGGCCTCGACGTCGTCGAAGTACTCGCGGATGCCGTTGTGCCCGAGATACGCCCGCCCGCTGATGCCGAGCACGGAGTTGAACTCCACCTCCGGGTGGCAGAGGGCGACCGCGGCCGCGCGGTCGCCGCGCGTCACCGCGTCCGCAAACAGCCGCGCAGCCGCCTCGCCCTTACTGGACACCCGCCTATTGTGGCCGCTTACCCCCTCGGCTCGATGTTCTGGTTCAGCCGGAAGACGTTCGTGGGGTCGTACTCGGTCTTGATGTCCACGAGCCGCTCGTAGTTGGAGCCGAAGCTCGCCCGCATCAGCGCCCCGCCCTCCTCGATCATGCCGGGGAAGTTGAGGTACGCCTGCCCGGTCGAGAACCCGTGCAGCTCGTCCCAGAGCGAGCGCGTCCACCTCACGTTGGCGTCGTCGTCGGCCGGGTCCTCCCAGGTCGCGTCGACGCTCACGTTGAAGGAGGCGCTGCGGTCGCCGAAGCCCGTCGCCTCTGGCGGGACGCGCGCGATCGCTCCTCCGAGCTGGCGCACCACGACCATGCTCATCGGCGAGGGACGCTCGGCCGCCCTGGTCACCAGCAGGTCGATCAGATCGTCGCCTAGCCCGTTCGTGTAGAGCGCCTTCCAGTAGTAGCGCAGGCCCGCGGGGAAGGCGGGGTCCAGGCTCGACTGCAGATCGAGATATGACATGCGCCCGCTCTGGTCCACGATCGGGTCGCCGAGGTGACGCAGCGCGTCGAACGCGCGCTCGCCCTCCTCCGCTGCCCCGGCGTAGAGCCCGCCGACGATGACGGCCGGTGCGCCGTGCAGCTCGACCGGCACGTCGGGGGTGGCGGGGATCGACCACAGCACCGCGTGCGCGGTCACCTCCTCGGGCGCGTCGGCGACCGCGGCGCGGAACCCCCTCAGCACCTGGCGGGCCTGCTCGATGGGGTAGATCACCTGCGAGGCGTAGACCTCCGGCCCGAGCGGGTGCGCTTTGTACTCGAAGGACGTGACCACGCCGAAGTTGCCGCCACCGCCCCGCAGCGCCCAGAGCAACTCGCTGTTCTCGGTCGAGCTCGCGCGCACCACGCGCCCGTCCGCGGTCACGAGCTCCGCGGCGACCAGGTTGTCGACCGTCATGCCGTCGCGCCGCCGCTGGTACGAGAGCCCACCGGACAGGGTCAGCCCGGCGATGCCCGTGTTCGAGACCACGCCGCCCGGCACCGCGAGCCCGTATTGCTGCGTGGCGCGGTCGACGTCGCCCCAGGTGGCGCCCGCCTGGGCCCGCACCGTGCGGCTCTCCGGGTCGACATGCACGTCGCGCAGCTCGGACAGGTCGATCACGAGCGCGCCGTCGGCGACCGCGGTGCCGGCCACGTTGTGCCCGCCGCCGCGCACGGCGATCGGGAGGTCGTGTTCGCGAGCGAACGCCACGCACTCGCGCACGTCCGAGACCCCGGCGCAGCGCGCGATCAGGGCCGGGTGGCGGTCGATCATGCCGTTCCACACGCTGCGGGCCTCGTCGTAGCCGCTGTCGCCGGGCCTGATCAGCTCGCCGGCCAGACGCGACGACCAGAACTGTTCGATCACCGAGTCGTCGAGGCCGGCGGCGGCTCGGTGCGTGGCCTGGGTTGCAGCTTCCATGCGAGTCCTCCTAGATAGAACGATCGGTCGTGCTAAGTAGCGTAGAAGAATACGACCGATCGTGCTAACTTGTCAAGCGTGACTTCGACGGCGGCCACAGCCGCAGGAACCGACGCGCGCCCACGGCGCCAGCGCGCCGACGGCGAGCGCACCCGCCGCGCGATCCTCGAGGGCGCCACCCAGCTCGCCACCATCGAGGGCCTGGAGGGCCTGTCGATCGGCCGGCTGGCCGACCACATCGGCATGAGCAAGAGCGGGCTCTACGCCCATTTCGGCTCGAAGCAGGAGCTCCAGCTCGCGGCGATCCAGACCGCGGCCGAGATCTTCGACCGCGAGGTCACGGAGCCGGGACTCGACCACCCCGAGGGTGTCGCGCAGATCGTGGGGCTCACCGAGGCCTTCCTCTCGCACCTTGAGCGCGGCGTCTTTCCGGGCGGGTGCTTCTTCGCGGCCGCCGGGGCGGAGCTAGCCGGCCGCGACGGACTCGTCCTGGAGACCGTGAGCGAGTTTCTCGCGGGCTTCGTCGAGACCTTCGCCAACCTCATCCGCGACGCCCAGCGGCTCGGGGAGATCGACCCCGGCGTCGATCCGCAGCAGCTGGCGTTCGAGATCGACTCGTTCCTGGTCGGAGCCAACGGAGCCTTCGTCCTGTTCTCAGACGAGCAGGCGCTCGAGCGGGCGCGCAGGGCGATTCGGGAACGGCTCGACTCGGTCGCGCCCTAGCGCGCGCCGCCGCAGGCCAGCTCGCAGTCCGGGTCGGGCTCGATCGACTCCCAGTGGCTCGAGAAGTCGCGCAGGTCGAACACGAGGCCGCGGCCCAGGGTGGCCGGCTCGCTGATTCCGGTGATCCAGTGGATCACCTCCATGGCGAGCAACGACCCGATCAGGCCGGACGGCGCGCCCAGCGTGGCCGCGACCGGCGCCGTGGCCTTCCGGTGCTCGACGAGCTCGTCGTAGAGCGGGAAGCTTTCGCGGATCGCCCGCTCCTGGCACTCGAGGCATGCCGTTCGGCCCGGCACGAAGGTGGGCCCGATGCGAACGCGCGGCGGGAACTGGCCAGCTGAGGTGTGCGGCACGCCGAGCTCCAGGCAGGCTCGGTTGACCCAGCGCCCGATGTCGTGCACGGGCCAGTCCGCGGTGCAGACCACGAAGTCGGCGCCCGCGGCCACGCAGCGCACGTCGGCCACGCTCCGGACCCGCCGCGCGACGGGCACGAACTCGATCTCCGGATTCAGCCCGCGGAGCGACTCCGCGGCCACCTCGACCTTGGGCCGGCCGATGTCGGACATCCGGTAGAGCACCTGGCGGTTCAGGTTGCTGAGCTCGATCGTGTCGTCGTCCAC
>Ga0114129_10017742_pt1 | contig 10135 bp, 7 predicted proteins | sample RhiMetdeltSRZDD1_FD_80071 | JGI IMG/M metagenome (GOLD analysis project Ga0114129, IMG submission 80071) | Populus rhizosphere microbial communities from Tennessee, USA - Rhizosphere MetaG P. deltoides SRZDD1 (version 2) (version 2) | ecosystem: Host-associated > Plants > Roots > Rhizosphere >...
GAGTCGGTGACGTTGACGTGCTGGCCGCCCGCGCCGCTCGACCGATAGGTGTCGATGCGGATGTCCTTGTCGTCGATCTCGACGTCGACGTCCTCGGGCAGTTCGGGCCACACGTACACGGACGCGAACGACGTGTGCCGCCGCGCCGCCTGGTCGAACGGCGAAATGCGGACCAGCCGATGGACGCCGGCCTCGGCCGACAGCAGACCGTAGGCGAACTCTCCTGTCACGGTGAGGGTCACGCTCTTGAGTCCCGCCTCTTCGCCCGGTTGATAGTCGATGGTTTCGCGTTTGAAGCCTCGGCGCTCCGTCCAGCGGAGATACATCCGCAGCAGCATCTCGGCCCAGTCCTGCGACTCGGTACCGCCGGCGCCGGGATGGATGGCGAGGATCGCGTTCCGGCGATCGTGCTCTCCTCCGAGCATTTTCTTGACCTCCGCCGTCTGCACTTCGTGATCGAGCGCGTCGAGCGCCTGCGCGAACTCGGCGTCCACCGATTCGCCCGCTTCCGACCATTCGACCAGCACCGCGAGATCGTCGCTTTTCATCTTCAGCGACAACATCAGCTCGCGGTCCTGCTCCAGCCGGCGGCGCCGCTGCAGCACCCTCTGCGCTTCGATTTGATCTTTCCAGAAGTCCGGCGCCGCGGCGCGGGTCTCGAGGCGGGTCAGTTCGTCGGCGGGGTAGGCCGCTTCAAAGATAGCTCCGCAGTTCGGCGGCGCGCTTGCTCAGATCCTCGTAACGGTTCATTAACTCGTCGACTGTTGGCATATCGTCATTGTACACGTCGCTGCGGGACAAGGAGCAGCGCCAGCGCGATCGCGGCGGACGCATAGGCGATCAGGTCGCCGTGTCGCGCATAGAACGTCGACGTCTGCAGATACCGGACCGAACCGACGACGACCGCGGGCTCGAAGATCCGGGTCTGCGCCAGCACCCGGCCGTACGGATCGACGATGCCGCTGATGCCGGTGTTCGCCGATCGTACGAGGTAGCGCCCCTCTTCGATCGCGCGCATCGAGGCCTGAGCGAAATGCTGGTACGGCGCCGACGTGGCGCCGAACCACGCGTCGTTCGTGATCGTGGTCAACAGCTCGCTGCCGGCGACGACGAGTCGCCGGACGAGCTCCGGGTAGACGATCTCGTAGCAAATCGCCGTGCTCACGCGATGCGGGCCGACCGGCAGCAGCTCCGCCTTCTCTCCCGGCGAGAAGTCGGACACGGCCTCGACGAGCGGCGCTGCAAAAAACAGGAAGCGCTTGAGCGGGACGTATTCGCCGAACGGCACGAGATGAATCTTGCGATAGACGCCGGCAGTCGATCCGTCAGGACGGACGAGGAACGCCGCGTTGTACAGCTTGTCCAGCACGCGCCGGCCGTTCACGTCACGCCACTCGATCTGATCGCTGCCGAACAGGATCGGCACCCTGTGTGCGCGCGCGAGCGCCCGAATCTCTTCCGCGCCGGCCGGATTCTCCTCGAAGAGAAACGGCATCGACGATTCGGGCCACAGCACGAATTCGGCGCCCGACGCGAGCGCCTGCTCGGTGAGGCGGACATGATCCTGAAAGATCGAGGCGGCGTGCGCGGCGTCCCACTTGACCGCCTGATCCACATTCCCCTGGATGAGACCCACACGCACAGGCTCCCCGACGCGCGTCCACTCGCTGGCCGCGAGGCGCGCGCGGCCCCAGGACGCGACGCCGATCACGAGAACGACGACAACCGCCGCTGGAAGATATCGCCGACCCCGAGGCGGCCAGGTGCCCACGGCGATCGCCGCCAGCGCCGCGCTCGCGCTTGCGACGAGCATCGAGACGCCGTACACACCGAAGACCGACGCGAGCTGCGCAATCGGCAGCACGCTCGCCTGGCTGTAGCCGAGCAGCACCCACGGGAAGCCAATGTGCGGCATGTTCGTGCGGGTCAGCTCCGTCGCCACCCAAACGACGGGCGCCGCGACGATTGCGAACGGTCCCTGAGCCGCGACCGCGCGCCGAACGATCAGCGCGAACACGGCGATGTGCAGGGCCAGACAGACGATCATCGCGGCGTTGACGAGCACGGCGACCCACGTCTGCAGGCCTCCATACACGACCATGACGCGCGTAATCCAGTAGAGCGTGCCGGTGAAGTAGACAATCCCCGTCACGAGCCCCAGGTTGAACGCGCGTCTCAGACCGGGTCCGCGCGTCAGGAATTGCGATTCCCCCGGCTGTGGCGAGCCGCACAGCGCCACGAGCAGCGGGACGAGCGCGACCCAGGCGTACGCGGGATAACCGAACTTCGGAAAACTGAGCGCGAGCAGGAGACCGGAGAACGCGGCGAGGGCGAAATCGGACGAACGCGTCAGCGAGTGACCCAGGGGTTGAGCTGCTCTTCTTTTTTCAGCTTCGCGACGATGAAATCCGCTTCTCGCCGCGTGGGAAACTTGCCAATCCGTACGCGGAAGATCGATGGCGTCCCGTCCGCTGGTGCGAGCACGTACGCGGCGTAACCCTTCGAGCTGAGGCGCTTGGCGACCGCCTCCGCTTCGCTGCGCGCGTTCAGCGCTGCGATCTGCACGACGTATCCAGGTCCAGCCGGCTCGCCGGAAACCGGCGGCGCTGCAGGCATCGTCGCGATCGCCCGCGGCGGCTCTTTTGGCGCCGGCGGGGCGGGGCGCTCGGGGGGCGGCGCGCTCGGCGCCGCTTTCTCGGACTCCGCCTTCACCTTCTGGGACGAGGCTTTCAGTTGCTCCTTCGGCGGGGTCTTGGTTTCAAGCCGGTTGAAGTAGCTCAGATCGTCGACCGTGGGCGGTGGTGCGGCCGCTCGTGGATCCGATCCGGCAGGCGGCGCCGGCGGCGCGGCTTGTGGTTGCGGCGGCGGGGTGGTTTCGGCAACAGCGCTGATCGGCGTCGCGTCGGCCACGGTAGCGCGCTCGGCGCGCACGCCGCGCCCAACGAGGACGCCCCACAAGAAAATGACCACGGACACGACCGTCGCCGCCATGAACAGGAACACCACCTGCTTCCCGTTCAACTGGATCTCGTGAAATCCGTCGTCTCGAGGCGGCGTCACAGCCAGACGAATTGTACCACGTCAGCGGCCGTCGATCCGCGCCAGGAGCTGCTTGGCATCAGCCGACGCGGGATCGATGGCCAACGCACGCTCGGCCTCGGCGCGGGCGGCCACGAGATCCTTGGCCTGTCGGTACGCTTCGCCGAGCGCGACGTGCACGTCGGCGGTCTCCGCGCTCCACAACGAAATCTTGAGCGCGTCGATGGCTTCGCGGATGCGGCCGCTGCGCAGGTGGATGCGACCCATCAGCAAGTGCGCCTCGGCGAGGTACGGCGAGACGTACAGCGCGCGATCGAGCTCCACCAACGCGTCGCGATCGTTTTCCTGCTGAAACAGCCGGCGGCCGCGATCCAGGTGGAACCGGGCGACCTCCTCCTGGTCACGCAGCTCGCTGGCGGCCAGCCGGGTCTCGATGCGATGCGCCCGCGGCAGCTCCACGTCGACCTTCACGCGCTCCAGACCTCTCGGTACCCCCTCGACGAGGTTCAGGGCGGGCTTCTTCTTCTCGAGCGACTCGTACTCCGACGACAGCCGCTTGGCCAGCTCGTGTTCGCGGGCGGCTTCAGACGTGCTGCCGGTGGCGGCCAAGGCCGTCCCGAGGACGAAGTGCGCGTCGGCGTCGGCGCGGTTGCGGCGCACCGCCTCCCGCAGCCAATAAATCGCCGCTCGCGCATCCCGGCTCAACCAGTACGCATAACCCAGGTTGAAGGCGTAATCGGAATCGTCGGCGTCGGCGCGCGCAGCCTTGTCGAAGTAGTGGATGGGCAGACCGGTCAGCGCCGGCGCAAAGCGGCGAAGCTGCAGCACCCCGAGGTTGTTCAGCACCGTGGCCGTCGGCTCGACATCGGCCAGCGCGGTGAACGCCTTGAACGCCTCGTCGTAACGCTTCAGCTCGAGCTGCGCCAGCGCGGCGAGAAACTGCGCGCGACGCGCGAACGGAGAGTCGGCCGGCCACGACTCGACCGCGTCGAGCGCATGCCCGTAGTCGCCCTGGTTCGCGTAGACGTCCCAGAGCGCGAGCCTGGCGCGCTCGAAGTTCGGCTGCAGCTTCAGCGCCGCCCACAAGTAGCTGATCGCCGTTTGCGGCGTCTCCGCGAGCAGCCCCTTGATGAAGTTCGCGAACACGTCGAGAGGCGGATGCTGGCGGCGGATGTCTTCGGACGATTTTTCCGACGGAGGCGCGATCCGGCGCGCGATTCGCTCGAACGTCGCAAACAGGTCCGCAAGCGGCCCACGCTCCGTGATGTCCAGCCGGACCCGGCCCGTGTCCAGCGCGATGGCGCGCGCGCGTACGACGAGGACATCCTGCTCCAATTGAATGGCGCCGACGACGATCTCCGCGGCGCCGACGACCTGCCCGATGCGGATCAGCGTGGCGTCGGTCAGCGCCGCCGCGGGAGGAACCTGCAGCCGCTTGAAGGCCTGCTGGCGTTCCTGACGCGTTACCGCGTCGCCGCCCAGCGCATTCACATCGTCAGTGAGCAACACGGCGGACGCTTCACCGAGCCAGAAGATGCGGGCGTCGCGCGTGACGTTTTCGAAGGGCATCACGAGGACGCCCGTCTGGGCGCGAGCCGGCATCGCGCCCAGCAGCAACAGCGCGACGATCGCCATCAGGCGTCCAGGCCTCATGGGTTTTCAACGCCGGCCGCGGCCGCCCCGTTGGCCAGCGCGACCTGAAGCAGGCACGTCGACTCGCCTCTTCCGCGACATGCGATGACTTCCGTGTGGGCGCCGATGTTGAACATCTCCATCAGCCGCGTCACGGCCGCGGCATAGAAGCCGCACAACGGGTGCGACACCGGCTCCCGCACGAAGCAGAACGGAGACGCGCGAACGTCGATGCTGGCGGTGCCGCGCCGCATCCGCGCGATCGCGCGGCTGTCGCGACAGCTGCTGCGCACGAGCCGTCGCGCGATGCGCAGGAGGATCCGGCTGCGCAGCCAGCGCGGCGCGGCCCTGATTGCCGTTCGCTGCGGACCGGAGAGCGACTGAATAGTCCATTCCGCGGCGTACTCACCCGCGCGGCGCGTGATCATCGCGTAGGCGTCGCCTTCCTGCCGCAGAAAGCTCAGCACCGCGTACAGCGGCGCCAGGCCGATCGTTCCGTCGCGCAGACCGCCGACGCTCAGCCAGTTCTCGTAGAAGCCCAGCCGCGTCGGAAGGATGTCGGCAATACCCTGATGCAGGCTGGCTACGAGCACGCGACCGACGCGAGCGTCCTTCATGATCGCGGTAAGATCACGTCCATCCCATGTATTCGGCAGCGATTCTCGTGGGCGGTCGCGCCACACGGTTCGGCGGTCGCGACAAAGGCGCCCTTGTCGTCGACGGGCAGACGATTCGCGATCGACAGGTCGCGGCGCTGTCGGCCGTGGCCGACGAGCTCCTGATCGTGGGCGGAGATGGACCCGATCATCCAATGAGTGGCCAGCGACACATCCCAGACACGGTGCCGGCATGCGGACCCATGGGCGGCGTGCACGCGGCGCTGTCCGCCGCGCGCGGCACGGCGCTCGCCGTCGTCGCGTGCGACATGCCGTACCTCACGGGGCCGCTGATGGCGCATCTGCTCGCGCTGTCGCGCGGCGCCGATCTCGTGATCCCGCGCACCGAGCGCGGCTATCATCCGTTGTGCGCCGCGTACACCCGCGCCTGTCTGGAGCCGCTCGCGAAGCGCCTGTCGGCGCGCGAGCTCAAGATGGCCGCGCTCCTCGACGATGTCCGCGTGCGTGTGGTCGAGGCTGAGGAGATCGAGATGTTTGGCGATCCCCATCGGCTGCTCGCCAACGTCAACACGCCGGCCGACTACGCAGGCCTCGAGGCGCTTCACGGTCACAAACGCTAATCGTATCACCGAAGATCGCAGGGCTCCGGCCCGTTACACTCTGAAATCTGAACTCTGAACTCTGACGTCTGAACTGATGATCCTCCCCGTCCAGCGCCTCATCCACGACCGAGTGGCCGACGCCATCCGCAGCCGGTACGGTCTTGCCGAAGTCCCCGCCTTCGCCGTCGAGGTGCCGCCGTCGCGGGCGCTCGGGGATCTGGCTGTCCCGGTCGCGTTTCAACTCGCGCGCACGCTGCGGAAAGCGCCGAAAGCGATCGCGGAGGAAGTCGTCGGCGCGCTGGGTGAGATTCCGGGCGCGGCCCGGCTGATTGCGGCGCCGAACGGATACGTCAACGTGTACCTCGACCGCCGCGCGTTTCTGCTGCCGCGCGTGCGGGACCTGGTGGCGCGCGAGGCCGCCGCGCGGGAGAAAACCGTCGTCGAACACACGGCGATCAATCCCAACAAGGCGGCGCACATCGGCCACCTCCGCAACGCGGCGCTCGGCGACACGCTCGCGCGGGTCCTTCGCTTCCGCGGGACGCCCGTCGAGGTGCAGAACTACATCGACGATCTCGGCGTGCAGGTCGCGGACATCGTCGTCGGGTTTCGAGAGCTCGAGGGTGCGTCGCTCGACGAGGTTCGGCGCATCGCCGACACGACGCGGTTCGATTACTACTGCTGGGACTTGTACTCGCGCGTCACGGAATGGTACGAGCCGGATGCGACCCGCCTCGAGCGGCGCGCCGCCGCGCTTCACGATCTCGAGCGCGGCGGAAACGATGCCGCCGCCATGGGGGCGTTCATCGTCGAGCGGATCGTCGCCGCGCATCTCGCGACGATGGCGCGCTTGAACATTTCGTACGACTTGTTGACCTACGAAAGCGACATCCTGCGTCTCGAGTTCTGGGCCCATGCCTTCGAGCTCCTGAAGGCGCAGGGCGCGGTGTTTCTGCAGACCGAGGGGAAGCTCGCCGGCTGCTGGGTCATGCCGATCGAGGAAGGCGACGGATCGGCGGCGTCGGATGAAGAGGGCGACGTCAAAGAGAAGGTCATCGTGCGCTCGAACGGCGTCGTCACCTACATCGGCAAGGATCTGGCGAACCAGTTCTGGAAGCTCGGCCTGCTCGGGCGCGACTTTCGCTATCGGCGATACGGCGCGCAGGCAGACGGCCGCGTCCTCTGGTCCACGACGTCGGTGGAGGGCGATGCCAACGCCCCGGCGTTCGGCCATGCGTCCCGAATCTACAACGTCATCGACTCGCGGCAGATGTACCTGCAGGCGCTGCTGAGCCAGGCGCTCCGCACGCTTGGCCGGCCGAAGGAGGCCGACAACTCGATTCATTTCTCGTACGAGATGGTGGCGCTCTCGCATGCCACGGCCGCGGAACTGGGTCACGCGACGGCGTCTGGCAGCGACGAGGCGAGCAAGCCGTTCGTCGAGGTGTCGGGACGCAAAGGGCTCGGCGTCAAGATCGACGATCTGCTCGACGTACTCACCGCGAAGGCCACGAGGGAAGTCGCGACCCGTAATCCGGAGATGCCCGCCGACGAGCAGTGCCGGGTTGGCGCGCAGATTGCCGTGGCAGCGATTCGGTACTTCATGCTGAAGTTCTCGCGCGGGAAGCTGATCGTCTTCGACATGGAGGAGGCCCTCAGCTTCGAGGGAGAACCCGGCCCGTATCTCCAGTACGCCGTCGTCCGCGCCAACAACATCTTCAACAAGCTGCAGGAGCGCGACCGGGTGTCGGAGGCCGACGTCCTCGGCGCGCTCGAGGGGACGGCGCCCGACGAATTGAGCCAGGACGAGAGCGATCACACGTTATGGGCGGTCGCCTTCGAGGCGTCGCGGCTCGACGAAGTGGTCGAGCAGGTGGTCAGGTCGCTCGAGTTCTCGACGCTCGCCAAATACGTGTTCGGGCTGGCGCAGCGCTTCAACGCGTTCTATCACCGCTATCCAATCCTGAACGAGGCGGAGCCCGACCGGAAGCGGTGGCGCGCGGCAGGCGTCGCGTACGTGCGGGCGCAGCTCACGCGTGCGCTCGACCTGATGGGGATTGAAGTTCCGGTGCGAATGTAGCAGGCTACGGGAGCACCGACCCACCACGCCATGCCTGTTATTGGAATCGCGAATTGCCGGAAGCTGGAAGACTACCGGCAATCGATCCTGCACGTCGGCGGCGAGCCGCGCATCCTCGAAAGCTCGATGGGCGTCGAGTCGGCGCTTGCCGGCATCGACGGGCTGATGCTGACGGGCGGAGACGATGTGGCGCCGTCGCTGTACGGGGAGCACCGGCACCCCGCGAGCGTCGACGCCGAGCCGGGCCGCGACGAGTTCGAAATCGGTCTAGTCGCGGCGGCGCGGGATCGCCGTGTGCCCATCTTCGCGATCTGCCGCGGCGTACAGGTGCTGAACGTCGCCTGCGGCGGCACGCTCGTGCAGGACATTCCGTCACAGGTCAAAGGCGCGCTGCTCCACGACCTGCCGGTGCCGCCGAATCAGTCGTATTCGCTCGCGCACGAAGTCTGGCTCGACAAGGATTCGCTGCTGTCGGTATTGATGCGCGAGCGGCTGAGCGACGCCGACGCCTGCGAGGTGAACAGCCGGCACCATCAGGCGGTGAAAGACCTCGCGCGCGGCTTTCGGGTCTCGGCCACCGCGCCCGACGGCGTCATCGAAGCGATCGAGGATCCGGAGCAGCGCTTCTGTCTGGGCGTGCAATGGCACCCGGAGAATTTCTTCCGCACGGGCGAGTTCCGGCCGCTCTTCGAGGGCTTCCTCGAAGCCGCACAGACACGCTGACCCTACTGTTGGCGCAGCGTCACGGCGGGATCCACGCGACTCGCCCATCGAGCCGGTAGCCATCCGGCCGCGAGCGCGACGGCCGCCAGAATGCCTCCGGCGGCGCCGAGCGTTGCGGGGTCAAGCCCACGCACGCCGTACAGCTGCGCTTCGACGTACCGGCCGAGCAGCAGCGTCAGGATTGTGCCCAGGCCGATCCCGGTGACCGTGATCGCGGCGACGTCGCCGAGGACCATGCGAAGCACCGTGGCCCGCCGGGCGCCGAGCGCGAGCCGGACGCCGATCTCCCGCGTACGCCGGGCAACCGAAAACGCCATGACGCCGTAGAGACCGATGGCGGCGAGTGCCGTGGCCAGCAGCCCAAACGCGAGCGACAGCCACGCGACGAGCCGCTCGGGCTGTAGGAGGCGATCGATCTGTTCGTCGACCGTGCGGTAGGCAACGATCGGTATATCCGGATCGTGACGCTTCACCAGTTCCTCGAGAGGCCGCCGCAGCAGCGCGGGATCGCCGGCGGCCCGCACGAGCACGAACGCGGCGTTCAGGACGTCGAATTGCGTGTACGGTAGATAAAAAGTCCGTTTCGGCTCGTCGCGCAGGTTGTTCAGGCGCGCGTCCCGCGCAATTCCGACAATCTCATACGTGAAGCGCGCAGGCGCGCCGTAGCCGAGCGTGAGCGTGCGGCCCAACGGATCGGCGCTCGGAAAATACTTCCGCACGAACGATTCGCTGACAATCGCGACGCGGCGCGACACCGCCGTATCGCTTCGCGAAAAGTCACGGCCCCGCAGGAGCGGCGTCCCTACCATGCCGAAGTACCCAGGCGCTACGGCATTCGCGACGGACATTCGACTTTCGCGCGGCTGGGGCACGTAGCCTTCGACGTCGAGACCGAAGCCAATCAGGGCGTTGCTCAGGACCGGCGCCACTGCCAGCGTCGCCCCGCTGACGCCGGAAATGGACAGCACCTCGTCGAGTACGCTTCGAAACAGCGCTTCGGAGCGCGCGCGATCGTACCCGGCGGCGCCCGCGTTGAGCTGGAACTGAATGAGATGATCGGTCCGAAAACCGGTGCTCGCCCGGTGCAGGTTGTACAGCGTGCGCAAGAACAGACCTGACGCCGCAACCAGAACCAGTCCCAAGGCGATCTGGGCGGCCACCAGCGTGCGGCGCAGGCGCACCTGCCCTCCTGTCTCGTGCGCGGCGCCTTCTTTGATCGCCGACGACACCGCTGCGCGCGTCGCGAACAGCGCCGGAAAGACACCGAACAATGCAGCCGCGCACACGGTTACCACGAATGCGAACGCCAACACGCGTCCGTCGAGAAACGTCGTGACCACCCGGAAACGCTCTGCGTCGTCGCCGAGTTCCGCGATCAGCAGACCAATCGTGAACCGGGCGACGGCCAAACCGGCGCCAGCCCCGAGCGCCGCGACCAGCGC
>Ga0114129_10017743_pt1 | contig 10135 bp, 12 predicted proteins | sample RhiMetdeltSRZDD1_FD_80071 | JGI IMG/M metagenome (GOLD analysis project Ga0114129, IMG submission 80071) | Populus rhizosphere microbial communities from Tennessee, USA - Rhizosphere MetaG P. deltoides SRZDD1 (version 2) (version 2) | ecosystem: Host-associated > Plants > Roots > Rhizosphere >...
AATCTCGGCAACTCCACTCCCGCGCGGACGTTCACGAGTCTCCGCGTCGACATCTGCGCTCGCCTCGCGGAGTGCCTGCCCACTTGTGTACCGCTCCGGGCGCGCAGCAGATGGCCCGCGAGCCTGCTCACCCGCCGGCGGTGACCAGGGCCTGGCCGCCGTCGGCGGCTCGGACGCGCAGCCGTGCCTGGTGCAGCCGGCTCTTGAACGCCCTGGCCGATCCCGGTGATCTCAGCGGCCTCGTGTATGGAGAGGCCCTCGACGTCGCCGCAGGCCGCACTCGACATGGTGGGATAGGTGCCGCGGTGACCACCGGTGGTCATCAGTGGGGCCGGGCATGCCCGTCACCTCTCCCCTTCCGGCTCAGGGCTGGGACTGCCGGTTGTCACGGGTGTGGATCACCCCGGGCCGGTCCCGGCACGGCGGTCAGATGTCGCCCTGCTCCTGGCTCGTGGCCGCGGGCTCGAACGCCAGCGAGCACGAGTTGATGCAGTACCGCTTGCGGGTCGGCCTGGGACCGTCGTTGAAGACGTGGCCGAGGTGGCTGCCGCAGCGGCGGCAGACGACCTCGGTGCGCCGCAGGAACCGGCCGTTGTCCGGCCGCAACTCGACCGCCTCGGCGGCCGTGGGCTGGTTGAAGCTCGGCCAGCCGGTGCCCGAGTAGAACTTGGCGTCCGAGCTGAACAGCCTGGCGCTGCAGCCGGCGCACCGGTAGAAGCCGTCCCGGTGGTTGCGCAAGTACGCACCGGTGAACGCCATCTCGGTGTGCGCCTTGCGCAGCACGTTGTACTGCAATGGAGTCAATTCCTGGCGCCACTGCTCGTCCGGCTTGGTGACCTCGCGGGCGGCGGTTGCCTCGGCGCTGGCACGAGACCTGCGCATGGATCGGGTTCCCCTTTCCCTCTGGCCCGTCACCTGGTTAGACCCGCCCCGCGCCGAAACGATTTCCCGGTCACCACGCCGCAGCGGGCCCGGCAGCGCACCGGCTCGGCGCGGCTGAGGGCTGTGATGATCGCGCCAGTCACCGCACGCATATCAACCGTTCGGGTACCCGCTTGACGTTGTGCTGACAGCTTCCCCTGACCCGGTGAATGGTAGACGTTCACCGGGTCTCCTCAAGGCAAAGAAAACCGTGGCGCGCCTGAGAATTTAGGCCAGCTTGATCCGCAGAATTCGTCCACCTCGGCGCGGCTCCAGGCCCGTGGGCTGCGTCGGGCCGCCAGCGTGAACACGACTGCGTCGAGGGTGTGTTTTGGCTGGTCTGGTCAGTCTCCTGGGTTGGCGAGCGGAGCGGGCTGGTGCAACCGGGCCGCGCGCAGTTCGAGGTAGCGCTGTTCGGGCAGGCTCGTGGTGATCTTGGCCGCCCGGAGGTAGGAGTGGCGGGCGGCAGTGATATCGCCGGCTTGTTCGAGCAGGTGGGCGCGCACCGCTTCGAGGCGGTGGGTGTGGGCCATCCGCTCGTCGGTGTCGAGGGTACCTAGCAGGGCGAGCCCGGCTCGGGGCCCGTGAACGTGCGCGAGGGCGACCGCGCGGCTAAGCGTGACGACCGGTCCGGGGGCGACGGTGGTGAGGACGTCGTAGAGCGCGAGGATCTGCGGCCAGTCGGTGGCCCCGGCGGTGGGGGCCTCGTCGTGCAGCGCGGCGATCGCGGCTTGGAGCTGGTACGGGCCGACGGGGCCGGTGCCAAGGGTCCGGGTGAGGATGGCCTGTCCTTCGGCGATGACGGCGGTGTCCCATAGCTCTCGTTGCTGGTCGGAGAGGGGCACGATTCGCCCGTCGGTGTCGGTGCGGGCCGCTCCGCGTGCATCGGTGAAAAGCATCAGCGCGAGCAGCCCGGCGACCTCGGCTTCGCCGGGCAGCAGGCGGTGCAGGAGCCGGGTGAGCCGGATCGCCTCGGCGATCAGATCCGTCCGTTGCAGCGCCGGGCCCGAACTAGTGGTATATCCCTCGTTGAAGATGAGGTAGAGCACGTGCAGGACCACGCCGAGCCGCTCTGTGCGCTGCGGCTGGGCCGGCAGCCCGAACCGGGCCCCGGCGGCGCGGATGCGCCTCTTGGCCCGGGAGATGCGCTTGGCGATGGTGGCCTCGGGAACCAGGAACGCGGCCGCGATTTGTGCGGTGGTCAGGCCGCCGGCCGCGCGCAAGGTGAGTGCGAGCTGCGAGGGCGGCGACAGGGCGGGATGGCAGCACAGGAATAGCAGCACGAGCGTGTCGTCCCGGTCGGCACCGGGAAGGTCGGCGTCGGGGATGCCGGCCGGGTCAGCGGCCAGTGCGTAGTCAGTCGGGTCGTGGGCCGCCACGGTCTCTCGGCGGCGCCGGGCGCTGTCGGCGCGCCAGGCATCGACCAGCGCACGGCTGGCCACGGTCAGCAGCCACGACCGCGGCCGGTCCGGTACCCCCTCAACTGGCCACTGCACCGTTGCCGCCAGCAGTGCCTCCTGCACGGCGTCCTCACACGCATCGAACTGGCCGCACCGGCGCACCAGCGCGCCAAGGACCTGCGGCGCCACCTCGCGCAGCAGGTCCTCGACCCGATGCTGGCCGTTCATCGTGCGGGGCTGTGCGGACCGGTCACGGCTGCGCAGAGTGGTCCATGATCCGCCGGACCTCCATCGGGTACTCGGTGTAGGCGACCACCCGGGAGGCGATCTGAAGGGCCCGCTCCTCGTCCACGTCAACGATCCAGTAGCCGGCCAGGGACTCTTTGACCTCCGCGAACGGCCCGTCGGTCGGCACCGGGGCACCGTTTATGAAGCGGACGGTCTTGGCCTGGCTGGGATCCACGAGCGCGTCGCTGGCCACACACTCACCCGATTCCTTCAGCTCGGTGTCCAGCTTCATCAGCAGCTCGTGCATGCCAGCGATCCACTCCGCCGAGCGGTCCTGCGTGGCGGCGCCAATACCGCCGAACATCATGATCAGGTATTTCATCGCGTGGTCCCTCCGTACCGCGGCGCCCCGGGCGGGCGCTCGGCCTCTGGTCGGAGCCGCCGCGCGGTTCTGGACATCCCAACCAAGATTTTCCTCGCCGGACGTCCCGCTGAGCGCCAACCCAGGTCAGACGCTGGCGCGGCGGATCCCCGCGGTCCGGCGTGGTCGAGGGCCGATAGCGACGCTGACGACGCTGCCATGATCCCCGCCCAACGGACCCAGGTATAACCCCAGCCCGAGACTGCGCGTGTCGCACGCAGATCACCCCCTGATTCGCGCGCCACCATCAATCAGGCTAGGCGGCAGCGAAGCTACGCCGTAACGGCGGCTCGGCGCGGCAGCCCGGCCGCCTTCTATCACTTCGATGCTCGTCCCCGCCGCCTGGCAGGAAGCAGCGGCGGGGCGGCTGTGGCCGGCGATGGCGGCCATAGCAGCCCGTTGCCGGGCCGGCGGGCATCGGCCTGCCCCGCGGCGGGAACATTACCCCTGCCGGACCTGGCCTTGGCCCGGGGTGTCCGCGTGGAGGGTGAGGTCTTCGGGCTGGGTCTGGCGCCGCTCGGCGAGGGTACGCAGCCCAGCGAGCAGGTCGTCGACGACGCTGCGGAGCCTGCGCCGTATGACCAGCTTGTTGAGCACGGCGGTGACCGGGTTCGCCGATGTGTAGAACGTCTCGATCCGCACCGTGGTCCGCCCGCCTGCCGCCGGGGTGAAGTGGGCGGTGAAGCCGTAGCCGGTGAACATCGTGGTGAATCCGAAGGAGTCGTCCACGACCAGGAACGAGGCGCGCGCGGATGGCACCGCCTCGACGCATCGCTCGACCATGGTTCCTTTTTTGCCGTTCATGGTCACCGCGCAGGTGCGGGTCGCGCCCAGGCCGGTCTCGCCGCCGCCGTGCTCGTGGGTGACGGCGTCTACGGCCGGTGCCCAGTTGGCCAGTTCGGCGTTGTCCATGAACAGCCGGTAGACGGCCCCGGCCGGCGCGCTGACCGTGGTGTCTCGCTCCAGTTGCTTCTTGCCCTGCATGCCCATCCCGGCCTCCTCGGTTGCCTACTCGAACGTACCTCCCATTGGTGACAAAAACTGTCACTCATCGCCGGTAGAGTTAGCGTCCATGCGCACCATGGACCGGCGCGACCAGCTGCTGCGGCGGCTGCGGCGGCGCGCCGACTGGACCGCCGCCGGTCTGGCCCACGAGCTCGGCGTCTCCCGCCGCACCGTGCTGCGTGACCTCGGCGCCCTTCGGGAGGCCGGCTTCGACCTCGCCACATTCTCCGGGCCCGGCGGTGGGGTGCGGCTGAACCCCACCTCGGTCATGATCACCTCACAGCTGCGCGCCAGCGAGGTCGTCGCGCTCATCGTGTCCGCAGAGATCGCCCGCGCCGCCAACACGGTCCCGTTCGCCGCCGGTGCCGAGCAGGCACTTGTCAAGATCGAAGCGGCCCTGCCCGCTTCCCGGGCTGATGAGCTGCGGACGTTGCGCGAGCGAGTCCTGGTCGGCGACCCGTCCAGAGACACGCGGCCCGCCACCATCGACCCGGCCCTGGTCGAAGCGTTCGAGACCGCCTTCACGACAACCCGCCTGCTCGCCTTCACCTACCGTGACCACCAAGGGCGCAGCACGGAACGGCAGGTCGAACCGCACGGCCTGCTGGTGCGCCCGCCGCTGTGGTACGTGCTGGCCTGGGACACCGCCAAGAACGCCCCCCGGCTCTTCCGCGCCGACCGCATCAGCACCCCAGCCGTCCTCGGCCACACCTTCGTCCCCCGGCCCAGCGACCTGGTCACCGGCGTGTGCCCCGACGCCAGGCCGGCAACAACCGCCCGGGCCGGACCGGGCACGCCGGGCCGCCGGGTCACCAGGCCAGATTCACAAGCCACCCTTGATCGCCGCGGCCGCTGATCCTCGTCCCCTGATCAGCCGGAGGTGCAATTCCCGGATGTTGTCTCCGGGAGGGTTCCTGATGGCGGCCTGCGGTCAGGTGCTGGGGTCCGGGCCGGGATCACTGCCCCGGATCCGCTGGCCGAGCCGGCCGAGGTAGAGTTCCCATCCCTTACGGTGGTGGGCGCGTTGCCCGTCATCGGGCAGGCCGTGGTGGCGCAGCACCACCCGGGTCCCGCCGGTTTCTGGCTCAAGCGTAACGACGACGCGGGTGGCGCCGGGCGGCACCGCGGGGTCGTGAGTCCAGCCCCAGGTGAACACCAGGCGGCGCGGCGGGTCGACCTCGACGAACTCGCCGGACGCCTCGACACCGTCTCGCATGAGGACGCGGTAGCAGCCGCCCGGTACCGGCTCCAGCCTCGCGTCGGTGCCCATCCATTGGACATAACGGCCGGGGTCGGTGAAGTAGGGGAACACCGTCTCGGGCTGGGCGGCGATATGCACGCTGACCTCGACCACGCTGTCACCGGTCATGACCGGTCCTTAGCCCGCTGCTCGGCCTCGGCCAGATCCTTGACCCGGCCCAGGCCACGCCGCCAGTGATCTTCGACGGCGGAGCGGAGCGGCCCGAGCGCGGCCCTGTCGGCCCGGTAGATGCGGCTGGTGCCCTCGCGGCGCTCGGCCACAAACCCGGCCTCCTTGAGCACGCGCAGGTGCTGGCTGACCGCCGACCAGGACACCTCGAACTGCGCCGCGATCTCGCCTGCGGACAGCTCCCGGTCCCAGACCAGCTCGAGGATGCGCAGCCGGCGGGGTGCGGCGACCACCTGCAGCGGTTCCACGATGGCTCGCTCCCGTCACCCCCGCCGGCTGGTGCCCGGCACCGCCCGGTGACCGGCTTGACGCCAGCCAGCTATTTTAGATAGAACTAAAATAATACTCAGTGTAAGGCGGGAGCAACCGGAGCGATGCATGGACCGATCCATCATCTTGGCCGCCGACGTCCAGGCAGACCATGCCCGCGTCTTCGAGATCCTGTCCACCACGCAGGGGCAGCGGGGCTTTTGGACCGCCGACTGCGAGGTGACCGGCGGCCACGCGCGGTTCGGCTTCCCGCAGGCCCCGATGGACCTGCGGACCGAGGTGACCACCGAGCCCGGCAAACTCGTCCGCATGCGCGTCACCACCGGCTTCCCGTTCTGGGAGGGCTCGACCTGGGAATGGGAACTGGGCCCGGCCGCCCGCGCCGAAACCGGAACCGGCGTGCTGTTCCGGCACTACGGCTTCGCCGACGGGTACACAGAGATCGACTTCGCCCACACCGCCCAGACCTGGGCACTGATCTTGCAGCGGCTGGCCGGCTACGCCGCCAGCGGCAGCCCGCAGCCCTTCTTCCCCTAAGGCCGGCCCCGACGGCCACATGGGCCTGGCGGAGCCGTGATGCAAGCCAGCGATTGTTGACCCGCCGCCCCTGTCTGGATGACCCCGGGTACCGGCTCGTTGACGGTCTTGTTGAGGCAGAGTTTCTGCGGCTGGAACCACTCCCGGCCGAAGATGACCAGCCCCGCGCCGATGAACGCGGCGGCGGCACTGATGACCGGGTGCCTGCGGGCAAGCCGGCCCAGCGGACAGCGCCAGCCCGGCCGCCCGCCGCGGCCGGCCTGCTCGTTCTTCTCAGCCATCGCACCCCCTTGGGGACTCATATCCAGTGGGCGCCGGGACGCTCGGAGGCGCGCTAATGCCGTGCCGGGCATGGTCGGCTCAGCGCCCGAACCGCGCGCCCATGGCCCTCACCGACTCGCACGGAACATGACTGCAATGGCCCCGTCACGAAATTTTCGCCCGCGGCGTGTAACGCTCGTGCCTTTCGGGTGACTGACTGACGTGGGACCCAGAGAACCGGGAGGAGAGCCATGTCGCCCGCTGTTTATGTTAAGACCAATGACTCCACCGAAAACGAAGTCATCGCGTTCAGCCGCGCTGACAATGGCGCGCTCGCCCCGCTGGGGCGCTACTCCACGGGTGGGCGCGGGACGGGTAAGCCGCACCTGGCCTCGGCGGGTTCGGTCATGCTCAGTGACGATGGCCGGTGGCTGCTGGTGGTGAACGCGGGCAGCGACGAACTGTCGTTGTTTGCCGTCCAGCCAGACGGCCTGCGGCTGGCCGACCGTGCCGGTTCGGGCGGCAGCAAGCCAACCAGCGTCACTGTCAGCGGCGCGCTCGCCTACGTGCTCAACAACGGCACACCAAACATCAGCGGGTTCAATCTCACTGACGGGAAGCTGACCGCGCTCACTGGCTCGACGCGCCCGCTGAGCGGCGCCGATGCGGATCCTGCTCAGATTTCATTCACCTCAGGCGGCCGGGCATTGATCGCGACCGAACGAGGGACCAACAGCATCAGCAGTTACGTGATCGACGAGCGCGGATACGCGCAGGGCCCGACGACGATCAAGTCCTCAGGACAGACGCCGTATGGCTTCGGCCTGACAAAGGACGGCTTGTTGATCGTCTCCGAGGCGTTCGGTGGCGCGATAGGAGCGGCGGCGGCTTCCTCGTATGCGGTGTCCGGGGCAGGAGAGCTCACAATGATGAGCGGCTCTGTTGGCGACACCCGCAGCGAGGTGTGCTGGGTCGCGCTGACAAACGACGACCGCTTCGCCTATGTAACCAACTTCGGCGACGGCACGGTGTCGTGCTATCAGATCACCGCCGATGGACGCCTCAAGCTACACGATCCGGTAGCGGGCTCGACTAGGCAGGGCGAGAAGGGCCTGCGCGACGAAGCGATCTCCGGCGATGGCCGCTACCTGTATGCGATTGACGCCGACGCGCAGAAGCTGTTCGGCTGGGCTGTGGGCCAAGGCGGCCACCTCACGCCGGCTGGCGAGTCCGGCGGGGTGCCCGACACGGTTGCCGGACTGGCCGCCAGCTGATCGAGATCGAGCTCCCGACGCTGATCAAATCGGACTCACTGAGGCGCTGGGTACCGGATGATCTTGGTCGGGCATGGGGCGGGGGGCGGCGGCAGTCGGTGGTGCTGCTGGCGCAGAACCAGCTGGCCGTCATCCACGCACACTCGGAGGACCAAGATCGGCGTCCCTAACTGGACTCCCCAGCTCGGATAGCACGGAATCGGCGAAACTGCCTTCGGACGGGATGCTGGGTATTTCCTTGCGATCGCGCGGCTTTCTGGGCTTGTCATTGCGGTCCCGCTGGATCTGTCACCGGGCCTGGTGTATGGGGCGTAAGCCGCGGTGATCGCCTTGGGAACGCCGCCCGGGACCGGCTCGCACAGCACGGCGTGCAGCCGGCAGACGAGCTGGGTGCGGGTCCGGCCGAGGTCGGCGCGGCTTGCAACTACTCGAGCCGTGCGGGGGAGAACGCGCAGATCATTCGATCCTGGAGCTGTGGGTGCCCGCCGGGGCTCGACGAGTTCAACGCCCATCGTCGGGCCGGTCCAAGTTGTCTACGAGTTTCGCTGAACCAGGGGTTGGCCTAACCCCTCATGGCGCTTTGGGTCCCGGGCCCTATCGCAAGGTTAATATGTAATGCTAATGTTACATGTATGCGCGGCAGCGTGGTGCCACTGGAACGCGGGCTGGAGGAAGACATCGCCCCACTGTGGCGTGCGCTGGCCGACCCAACTCGCCGCCGGATCCTGGACCTGCTGCGGGAGCGGCCGCGGGTGACCGGGGAGATCGCCGCGCAGTTCCCGATATCGCGGATCGCGGTGATGCGGCACCTCGAGGTGCTGTCCGAGGCCGGGCTCGCCGTCAGCCGCAAGCGGGGCAGGGAACGCTGGCACTACCTGAACGCGGTCCCGCTGCAAAAGCTGCACCGGCGGTGGGCCGATCCGGCGGCCGCCGGGTTCGCCTCCGCGCTGCTGCGGCTGCAAGACACCGTCGAGACTGAAGGCAGGCCCATGGAACCGATCCGGCCCACTGTGGACGTGGCGCTTGACATTGAGATCGCCGGCACGCCCGCCACCGTGTTCGCCGCGCTGACCAAAGACATCGGCGGCTGGTGGGGGCACCCGTTCGTGACCGCCCGGGCCACCTCCCTGGCCCTGGACCCGCGGCTCGGCGGGCTATTTACCGAGCGATGGGAGAACGGCGGGCAGGTGATCGCGTCGGTGACCGGCTGGGCGCAGGACGAGTACCTGCAGCTGACCGGTGCGTTCCATATGGGCGTCGGCATCGGTGTGGCCGCCTTCGACCTGGCCGAGTCCGGCGCAGGCACCCTGCTGCGGTTCTCGTTCCGCGCGATCGGCGTGGTAGATGCCGCGGCGGCCGGGGCCATGTCCGGCGCGTGGGCGGAGCTTGTCGGCACCCGGCTAAAGGCGCTGGTGGAGACCGGGACGAGGCTCGGGATTGACCCGATGAGCCACCCAGCATCCGGTCCATCAGATAGGGGAACGATCGTGGCCGAGCCGCTCAATCCGGCCGCGCCCGGTTCGCGTAACTCGACCCGACAAGCGAAAGGAACAGCGAAATGCCAACCGAAGTCGCGAGCACGGAATACGGCGTGATCATCCACCACGCCGAGTGGAACGCCCTCGAGCTCAAGTGGCTGCCCGCCACCAAGGACGCCACCGAAGCGCAGGCCAGAGACACAATGTCACTGTTCGCTGCCGAGACCGAAAAGCGCAAGCCGCGGTTCCTTATCGTGGACACCACCGAGTTCTTCCACCGGTGGGCCGATGACATGATGGCCTGGCGCGATAAGGAGATCATTCCTCACTACAACGCCGGGGGTCCCACGAAGTTCGCCTTCATCACTGGCGAAGATGTTCCATTCCCGACCGTCGAGTCCGGTGCCGACCCGGCGCCTGAAGGCGCCGCGACCTTCCCCACCGGGTGGTTCGCCAGCCGGGACCGGGCCTACCAGTGGCTGGCCGAATGACCCTCGGCCCAGCCCCGGAGACCGGCGCGACCGGCCGCCAAAGCGGCATGGTACTCCGGCACCTGCTCGAGGCCGCTGCGCGATCGCCACCCTTCATCACCACGTCAGAAGCGCGAGACCAAGAGAGGAGACACAGATGCCCGTCGCCTACGTCGACATTCCAACAGGCGTGAATGACGGCACCAAGAAGAAGATCTTCCAGGAGCTGTACGAAGAGATTCACCAGGCCTGGCCGATTCCTGATACGCGTGTCCTGATCAGAGAATGGCCGAACGAAGCGGTAAGCCAGGATGGCCGGATCGAGAACGCACCGATGCGCCCGATCTGCACGCTCGCCGTCCCACCGGACCTCGAACACGACGCCAAGCAGAGACTGGTCCGGCAAATCAGCAACACGATCGGCGAGGCCTGCGGCCGGGA
>Ga0114129_10017744_pt1 | contig 10134 bp, 7 predicted proteins | sample RhiMetdeltSRZDD1_FD_80071 | JGI IMG/M metagenome (GOLD analysis project Ga0114129, IMG submission 80071) | Populus rhizosphere microbial communities from Tennessee, USA - Rhizosphere MetaG P. deltoides SRZDD1 (version 2) (version 2) | ecosystem: Host-associated > Plants > Roots > Rhizosphere >...
GCGAGCCGATGCGCCGGATCGCGCCCGGCCAGACCGTCGAGGCTGTCGGCGAGGCCGTCGAGGTGGAGGCCCCCGGTAACGAGCTTCCAGGCCGTCACGGTGAGCAACGCGGCAAGCAGCGAGGGAAAGACCAGCACCGTCATCAGGTCAACACCTACTAGAACCGCGCCGAGACCCAAGCCGACTACCGGAAACCAGACGGCGGCGCCGCCAAAAGCGTTGGCCCCGCCGGGGGCGGCGCCGGGGATGGGGAGGATCGTGAGGTAGCGGGCGGCCGCGACGAGGCCCGTCACGACGCGAATGCTAGCACGTTCTTCTTGACGGTCCTGCCGAGCGAGGGGACAATTTCCTATTGGAAGCAACCTCACCCCAAAGCGCGAGAGGCCCCTCATGACTGTGACCAGCGTGGCCCAGAAGTGGGTGTCCGAGGCGGCCGGAATGACGCGGCCATCTCGCGTGGTCTGGTGCGACGGCTCCAAGACCGAGTACGACGGGCTCATCGAAGCCATGCTGGCGGACGGCACGCTGCTGCCGCTGAACCAGAGGACCTATCCGAACTGCTACCTGCACCGGAGCCATCCGTCCGACGTTGCGCGCACCGAGCAACTCACATTCATCTGCACCCGCGAGAAGGACGCGGCCGGACCCACGAACAACTGGATCGCGCCCGTCGAGGCCAAGGCGACGGCCGGCGCGCTGCTGCGTGGCAGCATGCGCGGACGCACGATGTATGTCATCCCCTACCTCATGGGCCCGGTGGGCTCGCCCATGAGCCGGGTCGGCCTGATGGTCACCGACAGCGCCTACGTCGTCGCGAGCATGCATATCATGACGCGCGTCGGCCAGGTCGCGCTCCAGCACATGCGACGCGACGACGACTTCATCGCCGGTATTCATTCGCTCGGCGACCTGTCGCCCGACCGCCGCCTCATCCTGCACTTTCCCGAAGAGCAGCTGATCTGGAGTGTTGGATCAGGCTACGGCGGCAACGCGCTCCTGGGCAAGAAGTGCCACGCCCTCCGCATCGCGTCGTGGCAGGCGCGCCAGGAGGGATGGCTCGCCGAGCACATGCTGATCATCGGCGTGGAAGATCCCGAGGGACGGATCACCTATCTGGCGGCGGCCATGCCGAGCGCGTCCGGCAAGACCAACCTCGCGATGGCGGTCTCGCATCTGCCGGGCTGGCGCATTTGGACGGTGGGCGACGACATCGCCTGGATGTGGGTGGACGCGAGCGGCCAGTTGCGCGCGGTAAATCCGGAGCGCGGCTTCTTCGGCGTCGCGCCGAACACGAGCCCGAAGACGAACCCGAACGCCACGTCGATGGTGCGCTCGAACACGATCTTCACCAACGTGGCCCTGACGGGATCGGACGAGCCGTGGTGGGAGGGCCTCAGCCCCGCACCGCCGGGCGGTCTCACCGACTGGCAGGGCCGGCCGTGGAAGCCGGCCGAGGGGCCCGCCGCTCATCCGAACTCCCGCTTCACCGTGCTGGCGCAGCAATGCCCGTCCATCGCGCCCAACTGGGAAGACCCGCAGGGCGTGCCGATCTCCGGCGTCATCTTCGGCTCGCGGCGCACCGGCGTCATCCCGCTCGTGTTCGAGGCCTTCGACTGGTCGCACGGCGTCTTTCTCGGCTCGGCGATGAGCACCGAGACGACCGCGGCGATCACTGGCAAGGTCGGGGTCGTCCGGCGCGACCCCATGGCGATGATCCCGTTCTGCGGCTACAACATGGCCGACTACTTCAGCCACTGGCTCGCGATCGGATCGCGTCTGAAGACGCCGCCTCGGATCTTCCGCGTGAACTGGTTCCGGCGCGACGCCGAGGGCCGCTTCCTGTGGCCGGGCTACGGCGAGAACGTGCGCGTGCTCAAGTGGATGGTGGAGCGCATTCGCGGCACCGGGCGGGCCGAGGAGACGCCGATCGGCTGGGTGCCGGCGCCCGGCGCCATCGACATCACCGGGCTCGACGTCACGCCGGCCCAGCTCGGCGAGGCGCTGCGGTGCGACGCCGGCGAGTGGCTGGAGGGGCTCGACGAGCTCAGCGAGTTCAACAAGCAGTTCGGCGATCGGCTCCCCAGGCCGATCACCGAGTCGCTCGCGATCACCCGGCGCCGCTTCGGCGGCTGATCGGAGAGCGCGCCCGAGCGCGCGTCCGGCTGCTCACGCCCCCGCGATCTGCTGGATAACCCGGCGAACCTGGCCGCGATCGAACGGCTTGCTCAACCCCGGCACGCCCGTCTGCTCCAGAAACGTCTGGATCTCCGCGCTCAGCACGTCGCCGGTCATCAGCACGAAGCGGCGGCAGAGATCGGGGAGCCGCCGCTCGAGCGCGCGGTAGAGTCCGGGGCCGTCGAGGTACGGCATACGGACGTCGCTCAGGATCAGATCGTAGGAAGTCCGCCGGAGTACCTCGAGCGCCTGGGTCCCGTCGCCGACGGTATCGACCGTATGGTGATCGGCTCCGAGCATCTCGCCCAGCAGCTGAAGCACGAGCCGCTCGTCGTCGACAACGAGGATGCGCTTGCCGGTGACGGCGGGCGTCGTCTCGAGCGCGTTCTTGCCGGTGGCGGCCGGCGGCGCCACCACCGGAAGCTCGACGCGAAAGATGGCGCCCTCGCCGGGCTCGCTGATGAGGGACAGCGTTCCTCCGTGCCCCTCGACGATGCCGTGGCAGAGCGAGAGGCCGAGACCCGTGCCCTGACCGACGGGCTTGGTGGTGAAGAACGGCTCGAAGATCCGATCGCGGATCTCGTCGGGAACTCCCGGGCCCGTGTCCTCGACGTCCACCGCGACGCGGCCGCGCGCCGTGTCGGCGCGGGTGCGAAGCGTGAGCCGGCGCGGCGGCGGAGCCTTACGCAGCTCGTCACGGGCGTTGGTGATCAGATTGACCACGACCTGGTGGAGCTGGTGCGGATCGGCCCACAGGACCGGCAGGCCTTCTTCCAGATCGAGCTTCACCTCGATGCCGTCGACGCGCAGGTGATAGGCGAGCAGCTCGGCGGCGTCGCGCGCGATGTCGTTGAGCCGCACCAGCTGGCGCTCGGGGGGATACTTCCGCGCCAGCGCCAGAAAGTTGCGCACGATCGAGGCGCAGCGATCGGCGGCATGCGCGATGTTCTCGGCGCGCGTCGCCGACGGCGTGCCGGCCAGGTCCTGACGGAGCAGATTCGCGTAGCCGGTCACCGCCGTCAGCGGATTGTTCAGCTCGTGGGCGACCCCGGCCAGCACTGTGCCCATCGTGGTGAGCTTCTCGGTCTGGTAGAGGGCCTCGCGCTGGCGGCGCAGCTCGGCCTCGGTCCGCTTGCGCTCTGTCATGTCGCGCACGATCGCGGACACGAACTCGACGGCGCCGTCCGCCGCGGGGTGGGCGACGGCCACGACCGACACCGGCACCTCGCGCCCGTCGCGCGCGAGCAGCACGGATTCGCCCGTCCACCGACCGTCGCGGAGCAAGGTCGGCAGGATCTCATCCTGTACGACCGGGCGCAGCCGCTCGGGCACCAGGCCGGCGATCGGCAGGCCGAGCGACTCCTCGGCCGTCAGGCCGAGGAGTGACTGGCCGGCGCCGTTGAGGTAGAGCAGCCGCGCCGAGAGGTCCGAGATCGCGACCAGGTCGGTCGTGACGTCCAGGATCGCCGTCAGCCGCTCGCGCGCCTCGAGCTCCTGGCGCAGCCGGCGGTAGAGCCGTGCGTTCTCAACGGCCACCGCAGCGTGATCGGCGAGCGCCAGCAAGAGCCGCTCCTCGACGGCGGTGAACTCGCGCGGACGCGCGCTGCCGACCGCCAGGACCGCCACCAGGCCCTCGGGCCCCACGAAGGAGACCGCGAGCGGCTGGCCGGACGTCCCGAAGATCGCCGTCGGGTGCGGGCCGCCGGCCTGGGCGAGCAAATGGCGCACGGAGACCTTGCGCTCGCACGCCAGGCGCTCGGCGAAGTTCTGGGTCAGCGTGAACCGCAAGGGCTCGGCCGCGCGGTCCTCGATCCCCTCCCAGGCGACCGGCCACAGCACACCGGCCTCGAAGAGCCAGAGCACGCTCGCCTCGACCTTGATGAGCTCGCGGGCCGCGCTCACGACACGGCGCAGGACCTCGTCGAGATCTTTGATGGTGGTGAGCGACTTGGCGAGGTCGTTGAGGACGGTCAGGCCGTCCTTCTCGTCAGCCAGCCGGCGCTGGGCGAGGACGTTCTCGATCGTCGACGGCAGCTTGGCCAGGTAGCCCTCGCGCTTGATGAGGTAGTCGGCCACGCCCAGCTTGAAGGCTTGGACGGCGGTGTCCTCGTCGTCCTCCGCGGTCACCATCACGACCGGGATCCGTATGCCCTCGGCCTGCAGCTCCTTGAGCACCTCGATGCCCGAGAGATCGGGCATACGGTTGTCGAGGAGGAGCACGTCATAGTGAGCGGTCTTCAGCCGCGCGAGCGCCTCGCGAGCGAGCGTGACCATCTCGACGTGTGCGCGGCGGTCGTGCTCCTCGAACGCGCGCAGCGTGCGCGCCGTATGCTCGGGATCGTGATCGGCGTACAGCAGCCGTACCGGCGCGCGCCGGAGCTCGCTCGCGGTGCGAAACCATCGGCACGCGCTCTCGAGCACGACCGGGAGCGTGACCAAGTAGGCCGCGCGCTTCACGAGAAAGTCGGTTGCGCCGGCCTTGAGGAGTCGCACCGCTACGTCGGCGTCGCCGGAGCCGGTCATCAAGACCACCGGCACCTCGAGGCCCCTCGCCTTGACCGCGTCCAGCAGATCGAGCGCGGTCCCGTCCGGCAGGCGATAGCCTGCGAGCAGCACGTCCATGTCGCCGACGGTGACGCGCTCGAGCGCCTCGGCGACGGTGCCGGCGACGGTCAGCTTGATATGCGGTGCGTGACGCGCGAGGTGACGATGCGTCCGGTCCTGGTCGGCGAGATTGTCTTCCACATAGAGCACGCGGATGGAGTCCATGGCGTTCTCAGCCCGTGAGGGAGTGGGCTCGGGTCGACGCAGCGAGACGCTCGAGCTCGCGCACGACGACGGTCGGATCCAGTGGCTTGGTGACGCATGCATCGGCCCCGGCGCCCCGGAGCACCGGAATCACCGACGGATGCCCCGTCACGCCGAGGATGCGAATGTCGCGCGTCTCGGGAAGGCGACGCAGGCAGCGGCACGCCTCGATCCCGTCGAGGCCGGGCATGACGGCGTCCAGGACGATGACCGCAGGCCGAAATGTCCCCACCTTGACGAGCGCCTCGTAGCCGTCGGTGGCCGTCTCGATCGTGAACGGCCCCTCGGACAGGAGATCGATCAGCATCGCCACGACGAGCGGCTCGTCGTCGACGACGAGGAGACGCGTGCGTGTCCCCGCACCGACCGGATATGGCGGCCTCCCCTGCGCGGCCAGGAAGCGCTGGAACTCGTCGAGGTCGATGCGGCGGTGGCCGCCGGGCGTGAGGTACGCGCGGAGGTCGCCGTTGCGGATCCACCGGCGGAGCGTGGGGATCGAGATCCGGCAGTGGGCCGCCGCCTGGCGGGTCGTCAGGTGTGCGCGGCGTCCGGCCAACGCGAGTTTCATTTTTTGCACATTTGATTCCTAGCATGGGGACCGCGTAAAACCGCTCGAAATAGTGGCGCCGGCAGGCGCCGCCGCGTCGGGGGAACCGCGCGGTCAGACCGGGTAGACGCCGTTGCGGCGCGCCGGAAACTCGTGGACCTTCGTCTGCGCGTAGGCGAGCCGCTTGATCAGCTCGTCGCGCAGTGCGCTGCCCGGCACGATGTCGTCGACCAGCATCTCGGAGGCGAGCTTGTATGTGTCGACGTCCTGCGCGTACTCCTCGCGCTTCTGCCGGACGTACTCTGCGCGCTCGCTCTCCGGCAGCTCCATGATCTTGTTGTAGTAAACGGCGTTCACGGCTGGCTCCGGGCCCATGATCGCGATCTGCCCCTGCGGCAAAGCGATGGCTGCGTCGGGCTCGAAAGCGGGTCCGCACATCGCGTACAGCCCGGCGCCGTAGCACTTGCGCACGATCACGGAGATCTTCGGTACGGTAGCCTGTGACGTCGCGAAGACCATCTTCGCGCCGTGACGGATGATGCCCTGCTGCTCGACCTTCGTGCCCACCATGAAGCCCGCGATGTCGGCCAGGTAGACGAGCGGAATATTGAACGCGTTGCAGAGCCAGATGAAGCGGGCCGCCTTGTCGGCGGAGTCGACCATGAGCACACCGCCCTTCACCTTCGGCTGATTGGCGACGATGCCCACCGGGCGGCCGGCCAGGCGCGCGAATCCGACGATGACTTCCCCGGCGAACAGTCGCTTGATCTCGAACCACGAGCCCGCGTCGATGACCCGGTCGATCACCTCGTACATGTCGAAGTACTTGCGCTGGTCGTACGGCACGATCTCGTCGATGGAGCGGCCGGGCTTCGCGGCGGCCGGTTCGCGCACGGGCGGCAGCTCGCCGTACGACTGCGGCATGTACGTGAGGTAGCGGCGCGCCAGCTCGATCGCCTCCTCGTCGGATTGGGCCAGCACGTCGCCGCATCCGGACACCTTGCAGTGCATGAGCGCCCCGCCCAGCGCCTCGAGCGTTGTCTTCTCGCCGATCGCCATCTCGACCATGCGCGGGCTACCGACGTAGAGCGAGGCCTTGCCCTCGACCATGATGACCACGTCGGTGAGCGCCGGCAGGTATGCCGAGCCCGCCGGCGAGGGACCGAACAGGATGCACACCTGCGGGACCACGCCGGAGAGCTGGACCTCGTTGTAGAAGATGCGCCCGGCGTGGAACCGGCCCGGGAAGATCTTGATCTGCTCGGAGATGCGCCCGCCGGCCGCGTCGACCAAATAGATGAGGGGGATCCGGAGCCGGGCGGCCTTTTCCTGGATGCGCACGATTTTCTGGATCGTCTTCTCGCCCCACGAGCCGGCCTTGACTGTGTAGTCGTTGGCCATGATGCAGAGGGGACGGCCTCCGACCGTGCCGACGCCGGTGACGACGCCGTCGGCGGGCGTCTCGGGCTCAGCATTGCGGGCGAATAGCCAGTCCTCCTGGAACTCGGAGCCGGGATCGAGGAGGAGCTTGAGCCGGTCGCGCACGAAAAGCTTGCCCTCGGCCCGAAGCTTGTCGCGGTAACGGGTGTGGCCCTGCTCGATCCGCGCGCGTTCCTGGCGGTAGCGCTCCTCGCCCGAGCTCACTGCGTGGTCCTCCCGATCACGGCGTGGGGTTCGTCCAGAGGATGATGATGAGCGTGCCGGAGCCGTGCTTGGGGCCGCCGATCACGGCGGGGTTGTTCGACTGCGCCTGGATGTTCGTCGAGACCTCGGCGATGCTGCCCCGGCTGAGACGCACGTTGAAGCTCACGGCGCCTCCCTTCACGCTCTGGGGCGTGACCTCGAGCCGGCGATCGCCCGGGACCGGCCACTTCTGCGTCGTGCCCACCGGCACCTCGGCGCGATAGCGCTCGAGCGAGGTGTACTCCTTGTAGCGGAAGAGCTGGCGGAGCTTCGGCAGGAACGCCTCCAACCGCTCGTCGGGCGGCTCCGGCGCCCGTGGGGGCGCGTTGGGCGGCGGCCCGTCGCTGGCGAGGACGATCCGGGTGCCGAAGCGGACGATCTGCTGAGCCTGGGCCACGGCGGTGAGGGCGAGCGCCAGCAGCAGGGCCAGGATCAGGACCAGCAGCGGCCCGAGTGCTTCCCGCAGGCGACGCCGCGCGTTGTGCAGCCGCGACATCACGGTCCCCATCGGGATGTTCAGCACCTCCGCGATCTCGCGGTACGAGAGTCCTTCGAGATCACTCAACATGATAATGGTGCGGTGCGGCTCGGACAAAGTGGCGAGCGCGCGGTTGATCCGCTCGCGCTCCTCGACCTCGGCGGCGTGCGTGTCGGGCGCGGTCCCGGTGTCGGTCAGCGCGCGGTCCCAGTCCGCTTCCTCGACGCGCTCGGTGCCGAAGGCGCGGCCGCGGGCCGCGTGTTGGCGGGCGCGGTCGCGCGCCACGTTCATCACGATGCGAAAGAGCCAGGTGTAAAAGGCGGAGTCGCCGCGGAAGGATGAGAGCGCCTGGTAGGCACGGATGAACGCGTCCTGGGCGACGTCCCACGCTTCCTCGGGGTCGCGCAGGATGTTGTAGGCGAGCCGGTAAACCCGCTGGCGGTACTTCTCGACCAGCGGCTCGAAGGCCGCCAGGTCGCCGCCGCGGCACCGCTCGATCAGGACCGCGTCGTCGCTGTCCACGTGGAGTCACCCGCTCCCCCCTCACGTCGCGGTTAGACGCCGGGGCGGCGGCGGCGATTCACCGTCGAGGCGGTCGGCGCGCGGGCGCCGTCAGCGCGTCGAAGCCGAGCAGGTAGCTCTGCGGTCCGAATCCCGCGATCTGTCCGCGGGCGACCGCCGCGATCACCGAGTGGCGCCGAAACTCCTCGCGGCCGTGCACGTTCGATAGATGGACCTCGACGACGGGCAGCTTGATGGCGGCGACTGCGTCGCGGAGCGCGATCGAGTAGTGCGTGAACGCGCCGGGGTTGAAGACGACGCCGTCAAACCCTTCGCGCTGGGCCGTCTGCAGCCAGTCGACCAGCTGGCCCTCATGATTCGACTGCCGGCAGTCGACCGAGCCGCCGCGGCGCCGGGCGTGCTCGCGGATCAAGCGGTCGACCTCGGCGAGCGTGACCTTGCCATAGACGCCGGGCTCGCGGGTGCCGAGCAGGTTCAGATTCGGGCCGTGCAGGACGAGGATCTTCACGACAGGCGCGAGCTTAGCATCAGCGGGCGCCGAGGGGCGACACGAGCCAGTCGGCGAGCGCGAAGAGCACGAGGCCCGCGAAGACTGTCCAGCCGACCGCCGGCCCGCCTTCGCGGTTCACCTCGGGGATCAGATCCGACGCGGCCACGTAGATCGTGACGCCGGCCGAGAGCGCCAGCGCGTAGGGTATATGATGGCCCGCCAGGAAGCTTGTCGCCACCGCGCCGGCCAGCGTGAGCACCCCCAGGAGCGCCCCCGCGCCGATCGCCGCACCGCGCGACTGGCCGCCCGCGAGCATAATTGACGCGATTGTGAAGCCCTCGGGTACCTTGTGCAGGAGCACCGCGATGAAGAGAAGCGTGCCGAGCGCCGGCCCGATCATGAACCCGGCGGCGATGGCGACGCCGTCGAAGAGCGTGTGGACGCCCAGGCCGAAGAGCGCCAGATAGCCGGCCGACGGGCGCAGAAGCGCCTCGGGATGGACTTCCTCACCGAAGTGGAAGTGCGGCGCCACTGTGTGCTCGAACAGGTGCACGCCGAAGTACCCGATCAGGACGACCAGAAACGCGTGCGGCACCTGCACACTCTCCGGCAGCATCCGGACGAAGGCCGCCGCGAGCATGAACCCAGCCCCGCCCGCTACGAAAAAGCGCAACGGCACCAGGCCTTTCTGATGCGCCGTGGTGACGAGAAGAGCGCCCGCGAGATCCGCGGCTGCCGCGGCGGCCGCGAGGGCCAGGTATGCTAACATGATCGGTGAGCATAGCATGGGAATTACGGCGCTTTTTCGCCGGCTCGGCGAGATCCTGGTTCACGAGCGCGTGACCACCCCGGACGTCGTGGATAAGGCCCTCGCACGCGCGCGGACCACGGGCGAACGGGTTGGTGAAGCGCTCGTGGCGATGGGCGCCGTCAAGGACGACGAGGTCCTGCGGGCGCTCGCCCAGCAGCAGCATCTGCCCTATCTCACGCGCGACGAACTGCCGGCGCCCCTGCCGATCGTGAAGAACCTCTCGCCGAAATACTTGCGCCAGTACGCCGTGTGCCCGGTGAGCGTCGAGGGCAACGTGCTGACCGTCGCGACGGCGGATCCCCTCAATCCTGTCATTTTCGACGACCTCACACAGTCGACCGGCCTCGCCGTGAAAGTGGTGGTGAGCTCCGCCGAGGCGATCGTCGAGGCGATCGACCGCACGTACGATGGTGTGGCGACGCCGCTGCAGCGGATCGTCGAGGGCATGGACGACGACCGCGCCGGCGAGGGCGACGAGGACATCAACCAGCTGCGCGAGCAGGCGTTCGAGGCGCCGGTGGTGCGCCTGGTGAACCTCCTCATCGAGAACGCCATCAACGCCGAGGCCTCGGACATTCACATCGAGCCGTTCGAGGACACGCTGCGCATCCGCTACCGCA
>Ga0114129_10017746_pt1 | contig 10134 bp, 13 predicted proteins | sample RhiMetdeltSRZDD1_FD_80071 | JGI IMG/M metagenome (GOLD analysis project Ga0114129, IMG submission 80071) | Populus rhizosphere microbial communities from Tennessee, USA - Rhizosphere MetaG P. deltoides SRZDD1 (version 2) (version 2) | ecosystem: Host-associated > Plants > Roots > Rhizosphere >...
ACCTCGCTCAGCTCGGCGTCGTCGACGTCGGCGACGAGCAGGCGCGTGGTGTTCGTGCCCTGGTCGATCGCTGCGACGCGCACTACTTCCTCGGGTAGACCGCGGAGACGCTGGCCCACTGCTGCTGGACCCGGCCGAGCGCGCCGGTCAGGATCTCCAGACGCCGGCGCGAAGAGTCGAGCCGGTCGAACGCGGTCGCGACGGCGCCGGTGTTCGGCGGCTCGAACGAGTTGAGCTTTTCGAGCGAGTTCGAGAGCACTTCGAGCTCGATCGCCAGCGCCCCGGAGAAGTCGCGGGTGATGCGGAAGAACTCGAGTCCGCGGAGCACGACGACGACGATTCCCGCGACGAATGCGGCAATTCCGGCCAAGAGCGCGAGCAGGACGAGCGACATGCGGTGCTATGATGCACGCCGCGACGCGGGGTGGAGCAGTCAGGTAGCTCGCCGGGCTCATAACCCGGAGGTCGCGGGTTCAAATCCCGCCCCCGCTATGTCAGTCCACGAAGGGGGAACCGTCGGTTCCCCCTCTTTCGATCTCCCCCTCCGATCTCGGCGGAGTGGTTGCGATCAGTTCGCGGTACTGGTGCTGCCAGTTGGGATGGTCGTCGAGTGCGGCTCGGAGCGGTTGCTGTGCGATCGGGATCGGTGCAGGTCGGAGGCCGGCGTGGATTGGGGCGCTGCTCCAGGGCCAGTCGAGCGGGTCGGCGGTGAGCCGGGCGACGACGGGGTTGTGGGCGAGGTAGCGGTAGAGGGTGAGCAGGTGTTCGTCGGTGTCGATCCGGCGGGCGAGGCAGTGGGCGCGGAAGAGGTGGGCGCGGCGCTGGTGCCGGCGGTTGTGTTGGCGCGAGTAGCCGGTGTGGAGCTGTTGCAGTGCTTCGGAGAGGCCCGCGTCGGGGAGCTGGACGAGGGCGTGGTAGTGGTTGCCCATCAGCACGTAGGCGAGCAGGTCGATCCCTCGTGGCCAGAGCGCGGAGCTCAGCCGTTCGAGGAAGTCGCGGCGATCGGTGTCGTCGAGGTAGAGGTGGCGTTGGTCGCTGCCGTGGGCGGCGAGGTGGTAGATGCCGGCATGGAACTCACGTCGCGGCCGTCCCATCCTGCGAGGGTAGGCGCGTGGCGCGTCGGATGAGGCGGCGGCGAACGAATTGTTCGACTCTTGCGACACTCTCTGGGTTGACGAAGCGCCACGCGCCAACCCGGTGTCGGACACCGACGCTTACCGACGCTTACGCGACGCTTACGGGCCAGCGTTTCTCAGCCGCTGAAGAGTTGTGGGTTGCCGGCGACGGCGTAGATCGCGGCGTTGCCGGGCATTCCTGAGGGGACGATCGAGAAGGGTGGGAAGGCCGAGTTCGAGGTCTGGCCGAGGATGACCGTGCTCCCGTCCAGCGGCCCGTCGACCAGGGAGGTCGTGGCTGCGTCGACGATGTTCGTGCCGTAGATCGCGCCTTGGACGTGTGAGCTGACGATGTAGACGCTGTCACCGACCGGGACCTGGCTGTCGGGCGCCCCAGTGGAGCCGTTGCCGTTCGCGACGAACGTGATCAGGTTGGTGTTCGGGTTCCAGCCCGTCGTCGTGCAGTTGTTCGAGTTCGCGGAGTCGAGCTTGCCGCACAGCTTCGAGTTCTTGACGAGCAGCGTGCCCGACATGTAGATCACCCCCTGGCCGACGTACGAGTTGGTCAGACCGTTGTCGATCTTCGCGCTTCCGTCGAGATACATCGTCCCGCTGACCGTCAGGACTCGGGACGAGGCGTCCCATGAGAGCCGTCCGGCCCACGTGCGGCAGGAGTAGGAGGTCGGCGGCGTGAGGTTGATCAGACCGGCGTTGTTGTTCTTATAGGTGAGCTTGGTGATGTCGCTGGCGCTACCGGCTGCGACCGGAGTGTCCCAGGCCCAGGTTGGATTCGGTGCTTGGCCCGGCTCCGTCGGGTTGCAAGGGTAGTACGGGCCCGGGCTCGCGTTCAGGTACCACTCGTTCCACAGCACGCTCGGCGGCTGGACGGCGCCCGCGTTCGCGTCCAGGGTAAGTGCCCAAACCTTGTCGCCGGCCGGCGGATCGCCGCCGACGCACGGCGTGTGCGCGACCTGGCCCGTGTACTTGCACCCCTTGGCGATGTGCGCGTCATTCAGCTTCACCGCCGACGTCCCGACGAAGTTCTGCGTCGAGTTCTGCGACAGCGAGCCGCGCACGAACAAGCCCCCAGCCGTGATCCGAGCCTTGTTCTCGAGACAGAGGTTCCCGTTCACGAAGAGCGGCGAGGTCACCTCGACCTGGTTCGTGAGCGTCATGTCGCAGCCGCTGAACGGTTGGCCGGTCCCGAGCGCTCGCGAGTAGATGTAGTTCCAGGACGGGCTGTTCAAGGGCTGACTCGGCGCCGGGTAGACCGGCGCACGCGCCGTCAACGTGCGATGCAAGACCCTTGTCCCGTACGGGTTCCGCACCGAAGACGTCGAGGTGAGCGTCCAGTACGCACTCGCGGATTGAACGGTCAGCGCACCCGTCCACTGAACCGTCCCGCCTTCGTACGCGTTCGTGTTCCAGCATGGCAACACCGGTGCGGTATCCGCGGCCGGGCAGAAGTCGTACTTGTTCAACGCATTGGTGCCCGGCTTCATCAAGACCGCGATCGCGTTGTTGATCCCCGCCTCCGCGAGCGCGAACGCGACCTTGTCACCCTTGCTCCTGACCGAACTACGCGCGTTCGAGGTCGACGAGTCGAGCACCACCATCGTGCTGATCGTCAACACCGCCAGGATCCCCAACGCAATCGGGAGGACCATGCCTTGCTCGCCGCGAAGCCGCATACCTCACGCCAGTAACGGCAGCACCCGGCTCCCCCTTGATCCCGATCGAGCCCCGGGACCCCCGTATTGATCCAGATGGGTTACGGCCGAGGCGGGAGCGTCGCCACGATCCGAGGTGCGGCCTGTGTCTGACGTACCCGGCTGATGGGACTACCGCTGGTAGCCCTCACGAGGCGTCGGCCGGAGCTACCGTCTCCGGGTGGACACGAAGCGGGAGATCCAGGAGTTCCTCACCTCCCGGCGAGGACGGATCACGCCCGAGCAGGCAGGCGTTCGCACCTTCGGCCGCGGGCCGCGCCGCGTTCCCGGATTGCGCCGCGAAGAGGTCGCGTCGCTCGCCGGCGTCAGCATCGCCTACTACGCCAAGCTCGAACGCGGCGACGCCTCCGGGGCCTCCGACACCGTGCTCGAAGAGCTCTCACGCGCCCTGCAACTCGATCAGGATCCCGTCGCGCCCCGTCTCGAATCCCGGGCGCGGCAGTGATCCGTGTCCTGCACATCGACGACGAAGCGCCGATCCGGCTGCTCGCGCGCGTCAACCTCGAGGCGGAGGGCATGGAGGTGATCGAGGCCGGAGACGGGCGGACCGGCGTGCAGCTGGCCAAGCGTGAGCAGCCGGACCTGATCCTGCTCGGCGTGATGATGCCCGTCCTCGACGGCTGGCAGGCCGCGGAGGAGCTGCGCACAGATCAGGAGACCCGCGAGATCCCGGTCGTCTTCCTTACTGCCCGGTCCAGGCTCATGGATCGCGCCCGCGGGCTCGAGCTCGGCGCCGTCGACTACATCCTCAAGCCGTTCAACCCCGTGGAGCTGGCCCCACGCGTGCGCGGGTTGCTGGAACGGCTCGAGCGCGGCGAACGTGACGAGCTGCGACGCGAGAAGATCTCGGAGCTGCACGCGCTCAGGGACGCCGGGGTCCCCTGGGACCAGTACCCGTCTGCCTGAGTAGCGGCTCTTCCTCACCCGGCCGTGACGAGAGTCGCACGTCCGACCACGAGTGGACGCACGATCGCCGGCATGCCGCGCCACTCGACGTCGTCGGCCGTGACCTCGAAGCCTCCCCGGGCCTCGTTCATCGACGACCACCCTAGAGCGGCGGCGCGTTCGCGTACTCGTCGTCGGTGACGTGCCGTCCCCACTCGACGACGCTGCCGTCGCTGTCTGCCCGCTGGATCGCGACGTGGGTCATGAGCCGCGTCGGCGCCGCGCCGTGCCAGTGGGTCTCGCCGGGCTCGAAGAAGACGCGGTCGCCAGGGCGGATGACCTCGATCGCCTCGCCCTCCCGCTGGCAGAGGCCGACTCCCTCCGTGACCCAGATCGTCTGGCCGTGCGGGTGCGTGTGCCACGCGGTGCGCGCGCCGGGCGTGAAGTGGACGGCGGCGGCCCCGACCTGCGACTCGTCGCCGACCGCCGCGATGGTGTCGATGTAGACCGAGCCGGTGAACCAGTCCGCCGGGCCGGCGCCGGTCTCGAGTGTGTTCCTCGTGATCTGCAAGACCGTCAGGCCGGGAGGTAGGTGAGGAGGACCACTCCCGAGTCGAACCGCTTCACGTCCTCGAGCTCCATCCGAAGGGTTCCCCGGTCGCCGAGCACGTGCACGTTTCCCTCGCCCCAGACGAGCGGGTTCACGTAGATCTCGTATTCGTCGATCAGGCCCTTCTCCGCCAGGGCGTACGCGAACTCGCCGCTCCCGTGCATGAAGAGATCGCCGTCGACCTCGTCCTTGAGCTTCGGGATCGAGTCCTCGAGGTCTCCCTCGAGCAAGGTCGCGTTCCACTCGAGCTCTCCGGACAGCGTCTTCGATCCGACGTACTTCGGAATCGCGTTCACCATGTCCGCCCACTTGCCCGTCTGGCTCGGCCAATAGCTCGCCAGTCCTTCGTACGTCTTGCGGCCCAGCACCAGCCCGCCGGACGCCGCCTGGCGCTCGAACGAGTACTCGCCGTGGTCTCCGTCCGGGTCCACCCACTCGCCGACCGGATCGATGACGCCGTCCAGGGTGGCCTGCGTGGTTGCGATCAGCTTGCCCATTGGTTCAGGACGCGTCGGCCAGCGACGTCGTCCAGACTCCCCGGCCGTAGGTCGCCGCGTACAGCGTGTTGCTCCCCGCCGGAAGATCGATGTCGTTGATCGGGACGAGCGGCAGATTGTCTCCGACCTTGATCCACGTCTTCCCGAGGTTCGTCGTGCGGAAGACGCCCACGTCGGTCGCGATGAAGAGCCACTTCGGCTTCGACGGATGTCGGATGACGTCGTTGATCGGCGCCTGCGGAACCTTCTTGCCGACGATGTCGACCCACGTCCGGCCTCCGTCGCTCGTCATGACGAGATGCGGGTACCCGTCGCCCGACCGCCAGCCCGAGAAGCTCGCCCACGCGATCTTCGCGTCGTCGGGGTCGACCGTGATGCGCGTGACCCAGCGGCCCGGGAAGACCGGGCTCGTCAGCTTCTCCCACTTCACCTCCGCGGGCGCGGCCATCGCGTTCCGGCTCACCCACATCAGCCCGCTGTCCGTGCCGGCGTACACGAGATTCGGGTCGGCGGTCGTCGTCCCGAGCGCCGTGACGTTGCCGAAGCCCGGCGCGCGGGGCTCGGTTCCCTCGGTGATGTCGGGGCTGATCTGCTCCCACCGGCGCTGCCCGACGTCGGTGTTCATCCGATGGACGAACTCGCTGGCGCCGAACATGATCCGCGGGTCGGCTGCGAACTCGATCGGCGCGACCCAGTTCGCGCGGGCGCCCGGGATGCGCATGTTGAAGCTCGGAGTCCCGTCCTCGAAGCCGCGGCAGCCGCCGTTCTGCGAGCAGCCGTAGTAGCGGCGATCGTTGGTCGGGTTGATCCGGTTCATCATCCCGTCGCCGCCGACGAAGCCGAACCAGTCGCCGTTGACGGCGTTGTTGTTCGCCCACGACTTCAGCGAGCCGTTGTCCTGCGAGCCGGCGTTGACGCGGGAGCCGTCCTGGACGGAGACGTCCATCGCGTAGAACTGCGTCGCCGGCAGGCGCGGAGTCTTGCTCCACAGGCCGCGGGCGCGGCCGTTCTCGAGCGACCAGTAGAACCCGCCGTCGTTGGCGAGGAAGGCCTTGTTCGCCGTGAACGGGTCCCAGGCGACGCCGTGCTGGTCGGCATGCGGGGTCTGCGACGTGGTCCAGCTCAGCCCGCCGTTGAGGCTCTCGGCGAGATTGACCCCGTCGAGGAAGACGTGGAGCGGGTCCTTCGGATCGACGTAGACGCCGCCGAACCACCACGCGAAGCCGCCGCTGATGTTCTGCAGCACGCCTCCCGAGGTCGGCCCGACCGCGGTCCAGGTCGCCCCGGCGTCGGTGCTCGTGAAGAACCCGTTGAAGTTGCCGCGGGCGGTGCTGGAGATCACGTAGGCGCGAGTGGGATCGCTGTCGCTGAAGACGACGCCCATTCGGCCGACGAGATTGTCCGGGGTCTGGAGCGCCGGGTTCGTCTCGCTCTGCGGGAGCGGCGCGTTCTGCACCTTTGCCCACGTGCGCCCTGCGTCGGTCGACCGGTAGACGTACGAGTGCGGGCCGTAGATGCGCGACTTCTCGTCGCGGATCTTGTCCCACGTCGTCGCCAGCATGACGTCGGGGTTCGACTTGTCGATCGTCACGTCGATCGCGCCGGTGGAGGTGCTCTCCGGAACGATCACGCGGGTCCAGGTGGAGCCTCCGTATGCGGTCATGAAGAGGCCGCGTGACGGCAGCGTGTCGTGCCGCGCGCCCATGACGGCGACGAAGACGCGCCTGTCGTCGCGCGGGTCGATGACGATCTGGCCGATCGTGTCGCCGTCCTCGAGGCCCATGTTCGTCCACGTCGCGCCGTCGTCGGTCGACCTGTAGATCCCGTTGCCGTAGTACGCGGAGCCGCCACCGTGGTCGGGCTCGCCCGTGCCGGCCCAGACGACGCCGTGCGAGTCGACCGCGACCGCGCCGAGCGACTGGGGCAGGTAGGTGTCCCACGCGCTCGCGAACGTCGCGCCGCCGTCGGTCGAACGCCAGAGCCCTCCGCTCCCGGCCGCGATGTAGACGACGTTCTGCGTGGTGGGGTCGACGGCGATGTCGCGGACGCGGCCGCCGATGTTGCTGGGGCCGAGCTCGGTCCACACCTGATCCGTCGCCGGCGAGCCCTTGCTCGCCTTGCCGGCCGCCTTCGACTGCGCGATCGCCTCGGCGATTGCAGCATCCGGGATCGACCCGTCGGGGTTCGCCCGCTGCATGTACATCCATTCCTCGGCGCCATCCGGCTCGGCCATCGCCGGCACGGTTGGTGCCGCCCGCTTGTGTCCATCGCCTCGTGTCGCGAACGCTGTTGCTGCAGCGAGCACGATCGCAAGCGCAGTCGCGGCGGCAGCGATCACGGCATAGTTCCGCCTCTGCATCGGTACGAGTCCTCCCCTCACTTGCGGCGCCTCAGCGCCCCCTGGCCAGCGCGCGGATCGCGTCTCCTGGAGGGCCGACCCCAGTCGGGCGGATCGTCGCCGCGGGAGCGTACACCCGGAGCGGCCGAATTGCCGTGAGCGCCCGACGCTGGTGGTGGATCGGCGGGATCGCGGCGCTCGCGGTCGCGGCGGCCGTCGTCCTGGTGACCGCGACCAGATCCGACGCGGAAGACGCCTGCGAGGCGCCGAAGGCGGCTCCCGCGTCCGACACCGCGCTGATGCCCGAGGGGCTGAGCTTCGACCAGATCGGAACGGTCACGCACGTCGAGAAGAAGGAGCCCAACGTCGAGGTGACGGCCGTCTCGGAGAAGCCGCTCGACGAGCTCACGGTGCTGATCCAGGACGCGGTCACTGCCGCGGGCTATCGGCCCGCCGGAATGGACAACGAAGGTGACGAGGCCGAGGTCTTCTTCCAGTCGGGCTCGCTGGCCGCAGGTCAGGCCCGCGTCGAGGGGTCCGGCTGCGAGGGCCGGTGGGAGATCGAGCTCGTCCTCCTGGATCGGGCCGCCGGAGGCTAGCGCCGGCGCGTGTACGGCTTGGGGAGGCGCATGCCGTTGGCCGCCATCACCTCACGCAGACGATTCGGGTAGTTCGTGATGATCCCGTCCACGCCGAGGTCGATGAAGTAGTCCATCGTCTCGGGGTCGTCGATCGTCCACGGGATCACCTTCAGCCCAAGGGCGTGCGCGTCGGCGATCATCTTCGCGTCCGGATACGGAACGAAGCCCGGGTCGGAGATCCTGCCGTTCTGCGGAAAACCCTGGACCGGTGAGAGCGCGGTGACGCCGTCGATCGAAGCTGCCGCCGCCACGAAGTCGCCGCCGAAGTCGTCGGCGTCGATGCCGCCCAACCACGGCGACGCGCCCGGCTGGCCGACCTGGAGGAAGTCCCTGTTGGTGAGTGCGACGAGCGGGAGCTCGGGCGCCAGCTCGTGCATCGCCATCAGCGCGCCCCAGTCGAACGACTGGATCGTCACCTGGTCGCTCATGCCCGCGTCGCGGATCTCCTCCCAGACGCGGCGAACGAACAGATCGCGCGGGGCGGTCTCCGCCGGCGCACCGGCTTCCACCTTGGTCTCGATGTTGAGCATGAGCTTCTTCGCGTCGTAGCTCTTGACGAGGTCGAACACGTCGCGCAGCTCGATCAGCGGCCCGCTCACGACCTCCTGGTTCGGGAAGTCGGGCAGCGCCTGATAACCGCACTCCAAGGTCTTGATCTGGGCGAGCGTCAGGTTGGTGATGAAGTCCCCGACGTACGGGAACTCCGGGTCGCCCGGGAACGCGGGCGCGGTGTCACGGCACTTCACGCCGTTGATCTGGCGGTCGTGCGTGACGACGACCTTCTCGTCCTGCGTTACCTGAGCGTCGAGCTCGAGCGTGGTGACACCGAGCTCGATCGCCTTCGCGAAGCCCCTGAGCGTGCTCTCGGTCGTCAGCCCGATGCCGCCGCGGTGGGCCTGGAGGTCGAAGTGGGTCTTCTGCGGCAGGAGCGGGTCGGCGGAGGCCGGCAACGCCTGGATCAGACAAGCAACGGTGACCGCCAGGACAGCGCCCAGCGAGCGGATGCGCAACATCGGTTTCCCCCTCGGTTCGTGGCTCCGTCGGTGATAACCCGGAGCCCGCCGGTCGAATCCCCCGAGCAGGATTGACAGGGGACCGTTGCGGGGAACCCGAAAGAAGTCGATGGCAGCGCCACGCGAGGATCGGGCAGAGATGGCGGAGGACGCCGCCGAGGCGAAGCGCGCCCTGAACGAAGCTGCGTTCCGTGAAGCCAACGACGACATCAACGCGATCATCGACGGTCACGGCGCCGACCTTCCAGCTGCGCCGTTCGTGTGTGAGTGCGGCGACCGGGCGTGCCGGCGGCTGATCAAGGTGCCCGTGAGCACGTACCGCGAGGTGCGCAAGTCGCCGCGGAGATTCCTCTATGCCGCGATGCACGAGGGAAAGGAGGCCCCCGAGACCTCGACGATCGAGACGCACGGTCACTTCCTCGTGGTCGAGAAGACCGGCTTGGCGGCGGAGATCGCCGAAGCGCGATGGGCAGCGGCGAGGCGTGGCTGAGCGCGAGTTCACGAAGCGTGATGAGCGGCGCGCGCTCAACGAGGCGGCGTTCAGGCGGATCAACGAGCGCATCCGCTCCATCAACGAGGACTTCGCCCCGTGGACCGGCCAGTTCAGCGTGGTCTGCGAGTGCGACGACGCGAGCTGCATCGAGCAGATCGTGATCGCGGACGACATCTACGAGCAGGTGCGCGACGACCCGACGTTGTTCATCGTCTGCCCCGGTCACGAAGCGCCGAGGGTCGAGACCGTCGATGTCGTCAAGGGCGACTACCTGATCGTCAGAAAGCGCGAGGGGGAGCCGGCCCAGATCGCTCGGGCGACCGACCCTCGCGACTGACCCCATGAGGGCGGTCGTGCAGCACCGTTACGGAGGTCCCGAGACCCTGGAGCTCGACGAGGTGGGTCTGCCGACGACCGGGAGCGAGCAGGTGCTCGTACGGGTCCACGCGGCGGCGCTCAACCCGACGGACTACGTCGTGATGCGTGGTCGTCTGCGGTTCCAGACCGGGTGGCGGCGCCCGAACGAGCAGATCCGGGGCTTCGACGTCGCGGGGACGATCGAAGCCGTCGGCGCAGACGTGGTCGATCTGGCTCCCGGCGACGCCGTGTTCGGAGCGTGTCGGGGAACCTTCGCGGAATACGCCGTCGGCGCTCCGGAGAGACTCGTGCCGAAGCCGGAGCGACTGAGCTTCGAGCAGGCGGCGGGGATCGCGGTCGCGGGCACGATGGCACTGGAGGGGCTGCGCGATCACGCGCAACTTCGCGCAGGACAACGAATCGCGATCACCGGCGCGACCGGCGGCGTGGGGAGC
>Ga0114129_10017747_pt1 | contig 10134 bp, 9 predicted proteins | sample RhiMetdeltSRZDD1_FD_80071 | JGI IMG/M metagenome (GOLD analysis project Ga0114129, IMG submission 80071) | Populus rhizosphere microbial communities from Tennessee, USA - Rhizosphere MetaG P. deltoides SRZDD1 (version 2) (version 2) | ecosystem: Host-associated > Plants > Roots > Rhizosphere >...
CACGTTGCCGTGGCCGTCGGCGACCACGAACCCCGTCGTGTCGCCGTCCGGATCACCGCCCGCGTAGACGCCGGCCTTGGCGGGGTCGAACGCCGTGCGCCGCCGCGCCGCATAGTCCTTGCTCAGCAGCGCGTCGATCGGCACGCGGACGTGGGCGGGATCGCCGACCCACCGATCGCGGTCGGCGTAGGCGAGCTTCACGATCTCCAGGAGCAGATGCAGGTGCTCGGGGGACTGCAGCGGATAGCCGGCGACCCGTTCGCCCTCGAGGAGGTTCAGGGCCAGCAGCGCCGCCAGTCCCTGCGTGGGCGGCGGCGTCTCGTACACGACGTGGCCGCGATACGAGGTTCGAAGCGGCTGGCCCCACGCGCCCGTGTGCGCGGCCAGGTCCTCGGCCGTCAGGAACCCGTCGGCGGCCATGCGCTCCGCGATGGCGCGGGCGACGCGCCCGCGATAGAGCGTGTCGGGACCGTCGCTCGCGATCTCGCGCAGGGTGCGCGCGAGGTCCGGCTGGACGAGCACTTCGCCGAGGACGGGCGCGCGGCCGGACGGCCGGAAGACCCGGTGCCATTCGGGGTCGGGAGTGACGCGCGAGAACTCCTCGATGGCCTGGCTGGTCAGCGAGGAGACGGGAAACCCGAGGGCGGCGCAGCGGATGCCCGGCGCCAGCAGCTCGGCGAGCGGACGCGTGGCGAACCGCTCGTGCAGCATGGCCCACCCGCGCACGCACCCGGGCACGCTCACCGTCGGAGCCCCGGTGACGGGCAGCCCGGTCATGCCGCGTCGGCGGAGCTCGTCGAGCGAGGCCCGCGAGCCGGAACGGCCCGCTCCGTTCAGGAAGTGCACCGTGTGGGAGTCCGCCTCGTAATAGAGGACGAAGATGTCGCCGCCGATGCCGCACATGTTCGGCTGCGTCACCGCCAGCACGCCGTTGACGGCCAGCGCGGCATCGGCGGCGGTGCCGCCGGATCTCAGAACGTCGACGCCGGCGAGGGTGGCGTACGGGTGCGCGGACGCGACCATGCCCTCGCGTCCGAGCGCGACCGGGCGGTGCGAATATCCGATCTGGAGCACGGTCAGTCCTCCCTGAAGAGCCGCGTGATCTCGTCCTGCGGGAACACGGGCATCGGCCACGACTTCGTGCCCTCGACCAGCGTCACGCCGCGCTGGCGCTCGACCACCTGACCGATGAAGTGGCAGTCGATGGATTCGCGCGCGAGGGCGTGGATGACCTGGCCGGCCTCGGCCGGGTCGAGCGTCAACAACAGGGCGCCCGAGGCGATGGTGCCGAGCGGATCGAGCCCGAAGGCCTCGCACAGCGTTCGCCCCTCGGGAAGCACCATGACCCGATCGCGATCGATGCGCAGCCCGACGCCGGCGGCATCGGCGAGCTCCACGAGGGCAGTGGCGATGCCGCCCTCGGTGGCGTCGTGCATGGCGTGCACGGTGGCCAGCTCACAGGCGATTTCGGCTTCCGGCAGCACGCTGAGTCCGGGCGTGGTGAGGAACGCCTTGGCGCGGCGGATCGTGCCCGCCGGCACGCCGCGCGCGCGGAGCTCGCCTTCCTTGGCGCGAGCGATGATGGCGGCGCCCTCCAGCGGCACGCCCTTGGTCATGACCACCGCGTCGCCGACGCGGGCGCCGCCGGTCGTCACCAGCTTGTCCTTGGCCACCTCGCCCAGCATGGTGCCGGCGATGATGGGGCGGTCGAGCCCGTGCGTCACCTCCGTGTGGCCACCCACCAGCGTGACGTCGAGCTCCTCGCACGCCTCGTGCAGCGACGAGAACAGCGCGGCCACCGACTCTTCGCTCGTCGTCCCCTCGGGAAGCAGGAGGGTCGCGAGAAACCAGCGCGGCCGGCCGCCGCGCACGGCGACGTCGTTGGCGTTCACCACGAGCGCGTAGCGCGCCAGGTCGTCGGCCGCGAACGTGATCGGATCGGCCGTGGCCAGCAGGTAGCGATCGCCGAGATCGATGACGGCCGCGTCTTCGCCGACGCGCGGGCCGACGACGACGCGCGGATCTCGGATGGGATGCTGATCGAAGACCGCCTGCAGCGCCTCGGCGCGGAGCTTCCCGACTGGCAGGACCCGCATGCGGCCGGTAGTATACGGTCTCTCCGCATGATTATCGAGTGCGTCGCCAACGTCAGCGAAGGGCGCGACGCGCGTGCGATCGCGGCGCTGGCGGACGCCGTGCGCGCCGTCTCCGGCGTCCGGCTCGCCGACGTTCACAGCGATCCGGATCACCATCGCTCGGTGTTCACGATCCTGGGGCACGGCGTCGACGTCGAAGCGGCGGCGCTGGCGCTGGCGGAGGCGGCGCTGGCGCGCATCGACATGCGCGCCCATCAGGGACTTCATCCGCGGCTCGGCGCCCTCGACGTGGTCCCGTTCGTGCCGCTCGCGGGGACGGCCATGTCGCTGGCGGTGGAGGCGGCCTGGCGCGTGGGGGAGGCGGTCGCCGCGCGTCACGCGATTCCCGTCTACTTCTACGGCGCGGCCGCCCGCCGCCCCGAGCGCCGGGAGCTGCCCGACGTCCGCCGCGGCGGCTACGAAGGCCTGCGCGCACGGCTGTCCACGCCGTCCGGCGCGCCCGACGCGGGACCGGCCCGCTTCGACGCGCGCGCGGGGGCGGCCGTGATCGGCGCCCGCGACGTGCTCGTCGCCTACAACGTGTGGCTCGATACGACCGACGTCGAGGCCGCGCGCGCGGTGGCCCGCGCGGTGCGCGCGCGCGACGGCGGGCTGCCCGCCGTGCGCGCCCTCGGGGTGCCGCTGCCCACTCGAAGTGTCGTGCAGGTCTCCATGAATCTCCTCGACGTGCGGCTGACGCCGCTGCCGGTCGTCTTCGACCGCGTGGGGCACGAGGCGCGCCGGCTGGGCGTCGGCATTCGTCGCGGCGAGCTGGTGGGGCTGGCGCCGCGCGCGGCCTTCGCGGGACGGTCGCCGGAATCCGTCGGTCTTCCCGAGTTCACGAGCGAGCACGAGCTCGACGCTCAGCTCGCCCGCGTGCTCGCGTAGCTCAGCCGAGCAGCTTCAGGAGGTCGGACGTCAGATCGAAGAGCTGGGCGCAGCCGGCCGGGCCGCCGAGGTGCAGCTGGATGCGGCGGCGGAGCCCCTCGTCTGCCGTCTCGCCGAGCAGGGCGCCCAGCCGTCGCTGCGGCTCCGAGCAAAGGCCCATGTACGGGAGCCGCGGCGTCACGTGCTCGGCCTTCACGATCCGTCGGGTGGCGGCGTCGATCTCGTAGGTGAGCTCGAAGCCGTGGACGTTGTCGTGCATGGAGTGGAAGAGCGCGATGCGACCGTCGCGCCGCTCGAGCCGGAGCATCTTGCGCCGCTCGAACACCTTCGTCTGGCCGGGGCGCGGATGGTACAGCTGCTCCGTGCTGGCGGCGGCGATCGTGCGGGTGCCGAAGAGACGACGGGCGGCGTCGCTGTACGTGAAGCACGAGTCCGGCAGATCGATCCAGCCGGTCATGTCGAGCTGCCAGCACTCCCACGCATCGCCCCCGCGCGCCCGCGCCGCCCGCTCGGCTGGGAGCTTCGCCACCTGCCGCGCCAGCCGCGCGACCTCGATGACGGCGTCCACCATCAGCGCGGCGTCGGGCCCGGAGCCGACCGCCTCGGCGGCGCGCCGGGTGAGCCCGGCCACCATCGCGGTGCCGACCAGCGAGGCGAGTCCGGCGCCGGCGGCGGCGTCGACGGCGCCGGCGCGCGTCCGGCAGCGCGCGGCACGGATCGCGTAGTCCGGCGACGGGGTGACGAGCATCTCGAGCTCCACCGCGCGCTCGGCGTCGGAGATCCGCACCGTGTGGGTGAACGCGTCGTCGTGGGTGTTGTCCACCCAGCCGTCGATCACGCGCGCGTACCGCTCGCGACCGCGCAGCAGCGGCGGCTCGAGCATCAGCGCATCGGGCTCGAGCCACCCGCGAGGTACTTCTCCGGCTCGCGGTCGAACTTCTGCTTGCACCCGACGGCGCAGAAGTAATAGGTCTGGCCCTTGTAAAGGGATTGCGCGGCCGCCTTGGCCGGCTCCACCGCCATCTTGCACACGGGATCAGTTGCCATCGTCAGGTCTCCATCGCTTGAGTCTGAGGCTGTTGGTCACCACCGACACCGACGAGAACGCCATGGCCGCTCCGGCCAGGATCGGCGACAGCAGCACGCCCCCCAGCGGGTAGAGCAAGCCCGCGGCCACCGGGATCAGCACCACGTTGTAGCCGAACGCCCACGCGAGGTTCTGCTTGACGATCCGTATCGTCTTGCGCGAGAGGTCGTACGCCACCACCACGCCTCGCAGCTCCGCGCGCATCAGGGTGACGTCCGCCGCCTCGATGGCGACGTCCGTGCCGGACCCCATCGCGATGCCGACGTCCGCCCGAGCGAGCGCGGGCGCGTCGTTGATGCCATCGCCGACCATGGCCACGCGATGCCCGGCCAGGCGAAGCTGCTCGATCTCGCGCGCCTTGTCCGCCGGCAGGACCTCCGCGGCCACGCGCTCGATCCCGGCGCTCCGCGCGATGGCGGTTGCCGTCGCGCGATCGTCGCCCGTGAGCATCACCAGGGCCGCGCCGCGCTCCTTCAGGGCGGCCACCGTCCGCGGGGCGTCCGGCTTGATGACGTCCGCGACCGCGATCAGTCCGAGCGGCCGCAGCGCGACGGCGAGATAGACCACGGTCTTGCCCAGAGCCGCCAGCGCGCTCGCCTGCGGGAGCAGGGGCGCGACGTCGACGCCACGCGATTCCATGAACGCGCGGTTGCCCAGGAGAACGCGGCCTTCCGGCGCCATGGCGTCGATGCCCTGCCCCGGCACCGCGGCGAAGCCGGTCACCGGCGGCAGCGCAAGCCCGCGCTCCTTGGCGCGCGCCAGGATGGCCGCCGCGATGGGATGCTCGGAGGCCTGCTCCACCGCCGCCGCCAGCGACAGCACGTCGTCGTCGGTCGCCGGCGCCAGAGGCACGACGTCGGTGACGGCGGGACGTCCGACGGTGAGCGTGCCGGTCTTGTCGAAGACGAAGGTGTCGACATGATGGAGCGTTTCGAGGGCCGCCGCGCTCTTGACGAGCACTCCGTGCTCCGCCCCGCGGCCGGTGGCGACCATGATGGCCGTCGGCGTGGCCAGGCCCATCGCGCATGGACACGCGATGACGAGGACGGCCACCGCGTTGCTGAGCGCGAAGAGCAGCGAGGGCGGCGGCCCCAGCAGCCACCAACCCACGAAGGTGGCCGCCGCGATGACGAGCACGACGGGCACGAACACCGCCGCCACGCGATCGGCCAGACGCTGGATCGGCGCGCGCGAGCCCTGCGCCTCCTCGACGAGCCGGGTGATGCGGGCCAGGGTCGTGGCGGCGCCGATCCGCGTCGCCCGGAATACGAAGCCGCCGGTGAGATTGACCGTCCCCGCGGACACGGGCGAGCCGGGCGTCTTCTCCACGGGCAGGCTCTCGCCCGTCAGCATCGACTCGTCGACGGTGGAGGCGCCCTCCACCACCTCGCCGTCCACGGGGACGCGCTCGCCGGGCCGGATACGGACGAGATCGCCGGCCTGGACCTCCGCGGTCGGCACGTCGACCTCGGCGCCGTCGCGCAGCACGCGGGCCGTGCGCGGGGCCAGGCTCACGAGGCGGCGGATCGCCTCGGACGTGCGGCCGCGCGCCCGCGCCTCGAGCCAGCGGCCGAGCGCCACCAGCGTGATCACCACCGCCGCCGTCTCGTAGTACGGCATGGCGCCGAGGGCCATGAACGCGTGCGGCCACAGCGTGACGGCCACGCTGAAGAAGTACGCGGCGTTGGTGCCCAGCGAGACCAGCGTCGACATGCTGGCGCTGCGATAGCGGAGATCGTGCAGGAAGTCGCGATGGAAGGGCGCGCCGACCCAGAACTGGACCGGAGTCGTGAGGATCAGCAACAGCCCGGGATCGCGCAGCCAGGCCGGCGCCCACGGGAAGATCTCGGGCATGCTCCCCAGCACGATCGGCACCGAGAGGACGGCGCCGACGATCACGCGCGTGCGCAGCTGGCGCTACGCGCGGGCGCGCGCGGCCTCCTCGCCGTCTGGCTCGCCATCGACGGGGGCCGCCGACTCGGCGCCGAGCTCGTAGCCGGCGCGCTCGACGGCCGCCCGAAGCGTGTCCAGATCGGCGCGCGCGGGATCGTACGCCACCGTGGCCCGCTCGGTGGCCAGGTTCACGGACGCCTGCTCCACCCCCGGCACCCCGGTGAGCGCGCGCTCGACCTTGCCGACGCACGCCGCGCAGTGCATCCCGCGGACAGGCAGGGTGGCGCGAGCCATCACTTCGCTCCGAACCGTGCGAAGACGTCGAGCAGCTCTTCGATCTTCTGCTGGCGATCCGTCTTGCTGCCGGAGCGCAGGGCGTCGGCCACACACGACTCGATGTGGCGTCCGAGGAGCAGCTTCTGCACTTGCTCCAGCGCGCCCTGCACCGCCGAGATCTGCAGGAGGATGTCGACGCAGTAGGCGTCGTTCTCCACCATCCGCTGCAGCCCCTGCACCTGTCCCTCGATGCGGCGCAGCCGACCGCGCGCCTTGTCCTTCGTCTCCTCGTTCCGCATCGGCTTGATACCCCCAAGGGGTACTATCCCGCTCCCGGCCGGACGTGTCAACCGACGGCGGGGACGCGGAGGCGGAGGACGCGGGGAGCGGCGGCCAGCGTCACCGGGGTGGTGCCGCCGACCTCGCCGTCGACGTGGGTCGGCAGCGGCACCGGCGCGTTCACGGCCACCACGGACGCCCGGCGCGTGACCACCCGCGGACTGGCGAGGTGACGTCCCGGATAGATCGTCGGCAGCCAGCGCAGCATCTCGAGGCGCGTGAAGGCGCCGAGCACGACCACGTCGAGCCGGCCGTCGGCTGGATCCGCCATCGGAGCGATCTTCATGCCGCCGCCGAAGTACCGTCCGTTGGCCACGATCGCCGCCGCCAGCGGCGCCTGCCACATCAGCGCCCCGTCGACGTGGACGGTGGCGGCCCGCGGCCGGTAGGCGCTGAGCGTGGCGAGCACCGCGAAGAGGTACGGGAGCGTCCCCCGCGCGGTGACCGACGCCGCGCGCGCGGCCACCGCGGCGTCGAAGCCGGTGCCGGCCGCGCCCAGAAAATAGCGCCGGCGGCCGTCATGCCACGTGACCACGCCGAGATCGAAGATCGCGTCGCCACCCGAGACGACCGCGGCCGCGGCCGCCTCGGGGCGGCGGGGAACGCCGAAGTTGCGGCAGGCATCGCGGCCGCGCCCGGTGAGAATCGCCCCAGTGGTGGCGAGCGGCACGCCGTCGTCCCCGGTCACGCCGTTGACGACCTCGTTGACGGTCCCGTCACCCCCGACGGCGACGACGAGCCGATGGCCGGCGCGGGCGCCCTCGCGCGCGAGACGGATGGCGTCACCGGCGGCGCGGGTGGCGGCCCAGTCGAAATCGAGCCCCGCTCGCGTGAGCGCCTCGCGCACCCGCGGCCACGCGCGCTCGCTGCGACCGCCGCCCGCCGCCGGGTTGACGACGACGAGCGCGCGGCTCACTCGAAGAGGGAGATCTGGGCGGCGGCCGCTGTCACACGCGCGCGGCCGGCGCGCGCCTTGTCGACCTTGCGAAGCTTGCGGGGCTTCTCCGGCGGTGGCGAGGGCTTCGGTAGCTTCCAGCCCTTCTGGTGCGCGATGCGCTCGCCCTGCTTGATCACCACCATGTCGATCAGACGCGCCAGCGGATTGCGGAGGAGCACGAGGTACTTCTCCCAGTACTTCGGCGAGTGGGCCAGCGTGCGCATCTGATCGAGCGCCAGCGAGAGGGCGGCCCGATCGCCCTTCTTCGACGCCAATCGCAGGTCGCCGAGGATCTTCTGGCCGCTGATCCGCGACGGCGTCACCTTCGCCATGGCCCGGGATGCTACCGGCGAAAGACGAACACGTCCAGAAGCTCGTCGACGGGCCGGCCGGGCGGCAGCGAGGCGCTCCACGCCTCGAACCGCTGAAGTCCCCGCGCGAACGCCTCGTCGGAGATCTGCTGGAGCGACGAGAACGCCCGCGCGCGAACGCGCTCGCGGTACTCCTCCGGCCCGTCCGTCAGCGGCTGGCGGACGGCGCGGTGCGCCGCGACGGCGAAGCCGCCTCGATCGAACAGCATCTCGAGCGCGGCGCGCGAGGGCAGCCGTCGGCGATCCAGCTCGAGGCTCTCGGGAAAGCAGCGCAGGAATGGAAACTCGTCGAGGCCGTCGACCGTCGGCGTGCGGATGAAGACGGCGCCGCCTTCTCGCACGACGCGGGCGAGCTCGGCCACCGCCGCCCCCGGCTCCCGCACGTGATGCCACACCATCGAGAGAAACGCGAGGTCGAGGCTGGCCGCGGCGAGCGGCAGCGCCTCGGCGGAGCCGGCCACGTACGATGCGCCCGGCCTCCGCTCGGCGGCGGCCAGCATCGCGGTCGACGGATCCAGGGCGACCACGGGGACGCCGAACGCCTGCGCCAGGCACGGGACGAAGCGCCCGGTGCCGCAGCCGATGTCGGCGACGCGGGCGACTCCGGCCGGAGGGACCAGCTCACGAAGCATCGCTTGCCAGATGGCCATGGCCGAGGGTGGCAGGGCACGGGCGCGCCGGTACGTCGCGGCCACGCGCGCGTCGTCGTAGTCCATCGAACCGTCACCGCACGCGGATCTCGAAGTCCTCGCGGTGGGGCTGCTTGTCGACCGGCTGCACGGTGATCTTGACGTCGAGGGCGTTCTCGAGCTGCGAGAGGTCGGCGCGCACCTCGCTCTCGAGATAGGCCGCCACGTCGGGGTGGACGCGCGCGACGATCTCCCGCCGGCCGCCCGGCTCGCCGTCGCCGGCCAGCTTGGCGCGGACGGCCCGCAAGACCTCGGCCGCCAGCGTCTCGTCGGACTTGGTCACGCCGCTGCCGCGACAGGTCGGACACCCGACGCTCAGCAGCGCCCGCAGATCCTGGCGCACGCGCTTGCGCGTCATCTCGACCAGCCCGAGCTCCGAGATCGGCATCACGTTGGTCCGCGCCTTGTCGTCGGCGAGCGCGCGCTTCAGCGCCTTCTCCACCTGCTCGCGGTGCTCGGGCACCTCCATGTCGATGAAGTCGATGATGATGATGCCGCCGAGATCGCGCAGCCGGATCTGACGGACCACCTCCGTGACCGATTCCAGATTGATCTTGAGCACGGTCTGCTCGAAGTCGCGCTTGCCGACGTACTTGCCGGTGTTCACGTCGATGGAGACGAGCGCCTCGGTGTGGTCGATGACGATGTAGCCTCCCGACTTGAGCCACACGCGCCGGCGCAGCGCCTTGTCGATGTCCTTCTCGATGCTGAAGGCGTCGAAGATCGGCGTCCGCTCGCGGTAGAGCTTCACGCGCTCCTCGAGGGCGGGCACCAGGGCGCGCACGTAGCCGAGGACACGCTCGTGGACCTCCGCATCGTCGACCACGAACTCGTCGACCTCTGGCGAGAAGAGATCGCGGACGACGCGGAAGGTGAGGTCCGCCTCCTCGTGGAGGGCGGCGGGCGGCGTGGCCCGCTCGTAGCGCGCCTGGATCTGCGCCCACAGCCGCGACAGGAACTCCACGTCGGCCGCGAACTCCGCCTCACCCTTGCCCTCGGCGTTGGTTCGCAAGATGAAGCCGCCCGGCGGCAGCTCGAGCGCGCGGAGCGCCGCCCGCAGCCGGTCGCGCTCGCGCTCGTCGCGGATGCGTCGGGACACGCCGGTGTGCTTGGCCTGCGGCATGTAGACGAGATAGCGGCCGGGCAGCGAGATGAAGGACGTGATGCGGGCGCCCTTCGTCCCAAGCGACTCCTTCGACACCTGAACGAGCACCTGCTGGCCGCGGGACAGCATCTGCTCGATGGGGCCGGTCGCCTCGCGGCGCGGCGTCTCACCCTCCTCGACGTCGATCTCGGCGTCGCCCTCCGCGGAGGGCAAGAGGGTGGCCGTGTAGTCGCCGGCGTAGAGGAACGCATCCTTGGTGAGGCCGATGTCGACGAAGGCGGCCTGCATCCCGGGGAGCACGTTGGTCACCGTGCCCTTGTACACGCTCCCGACGATCGAGCGGTGACGCTTCCGCTCGAGGTACAGCTCGGTGAGTAGGTTACCTTCCTGGACGGCGACGCGGGTCTCGATCAG
>Ga0114129_10017748_pt1 | contig 10134 bp, 6 predicted proteins | sample RhiMetdeltSRZDD1_FD_80071 | JGI IMG/M metagenome (GOLD analysis project Ga0114129, IMG submission 80071) | Populus rhizosphere microbial communities from Tennessee, USA - Rhizosphere MetaG P. deltoides SRZDD1 (version 2) (version 2) | ecosystem: Host-associated > Plants > Roots > Rhizosphere >...
CGACCGGCAGATCGTCGAGGCTGAAGAAGAGCTCTACCGCCGGACTGCCCCGCAGGGAGCGCGACTGTGAAGGCTTGACGGCGATGCGGGACGTCCGGCTGGGGATCGACGTGGGCGGGACCTTCACCGACCTGGTTGCGCTGGTCGATGGGGAGATGGTGACCGCCAAGGTGCTGTCGACCCCGCGGGACCAGGCCGAAGGGGTGCTGCGCGTGCTGGCGGCCAGCGGTATCGACGCGGCCCGGGTAGGGGTGTTCGCCCACGGCACCACGGTGGCCACCAACGCGCTGCTGGAACGGCGCGGGGCACGCACCGCCCTGGTCACCACGGCCGGCTTCCGCGACGTCCTGGAGATCGGCCGGCAGCAGCGGCCGGCCCTCTACGACCTCGCCGCCGACCGGCCGCCGCCGCTGGTCCCGCGCGAGCTGCGCTTCACCGTGGCCGAGCGTGCCGGCCCGGACGGGGTGCTCCGCCCGCTGGACGGCGACAGCCTGGCCGCCGCGGTCGCCGCCGTGCGCGACGCGGGCGTCGAGGCGGTCGCGGTCTGCCTGCTCTTCTCCTTCCTGCATCCGGAGCACGAGCGCCTTCTCGGCGCGGCGCTCCGCGACGCCCTCGGCGGGTCGGTGGCGGTCTCGCTCTCCAGCGACGTGCTGCCCGAGTTCCGCGAGTACGAGCGCTGCTCCACCACGGTCGCCGACGCCTACCTCACCCCGCGGCTGGGCGTCTACCTCGCCCGGCTCGCCCGTGAGGCCGAGGCCGGCGGGCTGCCCACGCCGCTGCTGATGCAGTCATCCGGCGGGGTGATCGAGGCCGGACGGGCGGCCGGCCACGCCGCCAGCTGCGTGCTCTCCGGGCCGGCCGGCGGGGTGGTCGGGGCGGCCTGGGTGGCCGGTCTCTCCGGCGAGGAGGACCTGCTCACCTTCGACATGGGCGGCACCTCGACCGACGTCGCCCCGGTGGTCGGCGGGCGGGTACAGACGACCACCGAGGCGGTGATCGCCGGGGTGCCCCTCAAGCTGCCCATGGTCGACGTGCACTCGGTGAGCGCCGGCGGCGGCTCGGTCGCCTGGGTGGACGAGGGCGGGGCGCTGCGGGTCGGGCCCGCCTCGGCGGGCGCGGACCCGGGACCGGCCGCGTACGGCCAGGGCGGCGAGGAGGCGACCGTCACCGACGCCAACCTGTGGCTGGGCTACCTGCCCGACGGCGCCGAGCTCGGCGGCGAGGTGATGCTCCGCCGCGAGCTGGCCGAGCGGGCCCTCGCCCGCGTCGGCGAGCGGCTCGGCGTGGACGTCGGCGAGGTCGCCCTCGGCGTGGTGCGGGTCGCCAACGCCGAGATGGTCCGCGCCCTGCGGGTCATCAGCGTGGAGCGCGGCCTCGACCCGCGCGAGTTCACCCTGGTCGCCTTCGGCGGGGCCGGCCCGCTGCACGCCTGCGCGCTGGCGGAGGAGATGGGCATCGGCCGTGTGCTCGTGCCCAGGGCAAGCGGCGTGCTCAGCGCGCTCGGCCTGGCAATCTCCGACCTGCGCCGCGACTACGTCCGCCCCCTGCTCGGCCGGCTCGACCAGCTCGACGAGGCCGTGCCGCGCGCCGCCTGGCGGGAGCTGGAGGACCTGGCCCGGAAGGAGCTGGCCGCCAGCGGCGAGCAGCCGGACCTCACCCGCCGCGCCGACCTGCGCTACCGGGGGCAGTCCTTCGAGCTCACCGTCGACGTGGTGGAGGCCGAGGACCTGGGCGAGCGCTTCGGGCAGGCGCACCGGCAGCGCTACGGCTACCGCATGGACGACGAGCCCGTCGAGGTGGTCAACCTGCGGCTGGTCGCGGCCGTTCCGGCCGGCAAGCCGGAGCTGCGTGCCGAGCCGGCACGCGCCGGGCGCACGGCCGCGCGCCGCCGGGTCAACCTGGACGGCACCTGGCGGGAGGTGGCGGTGCTGGCCCGCGAGGAGCTCGGCGGCGGCGACCGGCTGGACGGCCCCGCCGTGGTCGAGTTCGCCGAGGCCACCCTGCTGCTGCGGCCCGGCTGGCGCGCGGCGGTGGACGAGGCGGGCACGCTGGTGCTGCAGCGCGACGGAGACCACCGCTGATGGACGGGATCACGCTCTCGGTGCTGGTGAGCGCGCTCACCGGGATCGCCGAGGAGATGGGCTCCGTGCTGGTGCGCAGCGCCTACTCCTCCAACATCAAGGAGCGGCGGGACTGCTCTACCGCCCTGTTCGACGCGCGCGGGCGCATGGTCGCCCAGGCGGAGCACATCCCGGTCCACCTCGGCGCCATGCCCGAGGCGGTGGCGGCGGTGATCGCCCGCGATCCCCGGCCGGGCGACGTGTTCGCGGTCAACGACCCCTACTCCGGCGGCACCCACCTGCCGGACGTGACCCTGGTGTCCCAGCTGGTCGACGGCGACCAGGTGCTCGGCTACGCGGTGACCCGCGCCCACCACTCCGACGTCGGCGGCATGCGGCCCGGCTCGATGCCGGCCGACTCCCGCGAGATCTGGCAGGAAGGCCTGGTGATCCCGCCGGTCCGGCTGGTCGCCGGAGGGGAGTACGTCGAGGACGTCTTCGACCTGATCCTGGCCAACTCCCGCACCCCGCGCCTGCGCCGTGGCGACTTCCGCGCGCAGATCGCGGCCAACCGGCTCGCGCAGGAACGCCTGGCCGAGCTGTGCCGGCAGCGCGGTCGCGACACCGTCCTGGAGGCGTTCGACGAGGTGCTGGCGTACGCGGAGCGGCGGACGCGCGAGGCCATCCGTGCCCTGCCCGACGGCTCCTACCGCGCCGAGAGCGAGATCGAGGGCGACGGGGTCAGCGACGACGACATCCCCATCAGGGTCATGGTGACCGTCGCCGGCGACCGGATGACCATCGACTTCGCCGGCACCGCCGGCGCGGTCGCCGGCAACGTCAACTGCCCGCTGGCGGTCACCCGCTCGGCCTGCTACTTCGCCCTGCGGGTGCTGCTTCCCGACGACGTCCCCGCCAACGCCGGCACCTATGCGCCGCTGAGGATCGAGGCGCCGGAGGGGAGCCTGGTCCATGCTCTCCCGCCGGCCGCCGTGGTCGCCGGCAACGTGGAGACCAGCCAGCGCGTGGCCGACACCGTGCTGGCCGCGCTCAGCGCCTGCGCCGACCTGCCCGCGCAGGGCCAGGGCACCATGAACAACCTGGTGATCGGCGGGCGTGGCTGGACCTACTATGAGACCCTCGCGGGCGGCCAGGGCGCCTCGTCGGCCGGTCCCGGCCCGTCAGGCGTCCACGTCGGCATGACCAACACGCTGAACACCCCGGTCGAGGCCCTCGAACTCGAGTACCCATTGCGCATCGAGCGCTACGAGCTGGAGTACGGCTCAGGGGGCGACGGCCGCCATCGTGGCGGCGACGGCCTGGCACGCAGCGTCCGCGTGCTCGAACCGGCCAGCCTGTCACTGCTGACCGACCGCCGCCGCCACGCCCCGGCCGGCGCGCGGGGCGGCGGGCCCGGTCGCCCTGGCCGCAACCTCCTGGACGGCGAGGAGCTACCATCCAAGACCAGCCGGGAAGTGCCCGCTGGCGCCGTGGTCACGGTCCTCACGCCCGGCGGCGGCGGGATGGGGGCGCCGTGACTGGCACGGCCCGCTTGACTGGCGCTGCTCGGGGTATGCAAGGCATGGTGCAGCAGGACGACATGAATCCGTAACCGCCCGTTCGGCGGACGGACGGGCGGGGATGGAGCGACCGGAGCCAGCAGCCGCCGCTCCCCGAGCCGTACCGCCCGCCAAGCCCTGCCAGTCGCGTTGCCGGCGGGGCCGTCGCCGGAGGCCGATCATGCCAACGCTACCGAACCTCGAAACGGCCCGCCGCTGGCCGAATCTGACCCTGGTCGCGAGCGACGGGTCCCCGGTCGGCCGGATCGAAAGCATCTACGTGGACCACGCCACCGGACGGCCCGAGTGGGCCCTGGTCGGTATCGACAGCGGCGGCAACGGCGCCCGCGAGGCGTTCGTCCCGCTGGCCGGCGCGAACGAGCAGGCCAACCGCGTGAGCGTCCCGCGCGCGCGTGCGCTGATCACCGACGCTCCCCTGGTGCCCGCCCGGCCGCAGCTGCTGCGCTCGGAGGAGACCCGCCTCTACGACCACTACGGTATCGCCTACTCGACCGCCGCGTCGCCCAGCGTCCTGCCCGCCGCCGAGGCCGACCCCTCCGACCTCGATCACCCACTGGCCGACGACGAGATGGACGAAGTCGGATCGGAGGTGGACACGTCGCCTGGCGGCGGGGTGCGCTCGAAGGACCCCCGCGCGGTGCCGACCGCCCTCGCCACCGAGCCGCTGGTCGCGGCGGAACACGCCAGGCCGGTTGAGGTGCCGGCGGCTCGCGGGCGCGGCCGCCTGGTCGGCCGCGGGCTCGCCGTGGCTGGCCTGGCCGCCGCCGCGGCCGGCGTGGCGGCCACCAGGCGCCGCCAGCCACCGGCGCTGACCGAGCGGCTCGGTCTCTCGCCGCCGCGCCGGCGCGGGCTGTTCGGCGGACGTGCGCGGCGCTCAGGCTTCGGTGGGCGCCTCACCGCCGCCGGCCAGGGGCTCGGCGCGGGGGCTGGCGGCGCCGCACGCCGGGCGAGCAGGGGCGCGGCCGCGGCGAGGCGGCGGCTCGGCGGCCGCCCGACCACCCGGTCCGGGCGGGCCGCGGCGGCGGCCGTCGCCGCGTTCGGGCGCCTGCCAGGGAGGTCGAGAGGCGGCGTGGGCACGGAGGTGACCAGGCAGATGCGAAGGACCAAGCGGAAGGTGACGAGAGCGCAGCGCCGCCTGGAGCGGGCCGCCAAGGTGGCGGAGCAGACCAGCCGGTGGGCCGCCGAGGTGGCGGAGCAGACCAGCCGGCAGGCAGCGAGGCAGGCGGCGGCGACCAGGCGGCGTACTGCCAGGGCGGCCGCTGGCACCGCCGGTACGGTCGCCGGCGCCACCGGCGCCGCCGCCAGGGCGGCGGCGGACACCGCCAGCGCGGCGGCCAGGACGGCCGGAGACGCGGCCGGGACGCTGGCCCGGCTGCCGGCGGCAAGCGCGACGGCAGCGCGCGACCGGGTTCGTGAATCCATCCCCCGTCGGCAACGGAGGTCGAAGAGGATGCGCAAGATGATCAGCAGGTTCGGGCTCGCCATCGGCGCGGCGACCGGCTACGTGCTCGGCACCAAGGCCGGCCGGGAGCGCTACGAGCAGATCGTCGGCGCGGCCAAGCAGCTCGGAGAGCGGCCAGAGGTCAAGCGGATCGTCGAGCAGGCTCCCGGCGCGATCGAGACCAAGGTCAGCCAGGTCGCCGACAAGGCGGCCGACAAGGTCGGGCAGGCGCGCGAGAAGGTCGCGCCCAACCCGTCCACGGCGGGCACGACCGGCGGCGACCAGACGGCCTGACCGGCTCGTCCCCGATCGGCGGCCTCCGCGGTCCTAGACTCTGCCGAGGTTGGGGCCGACGCGCGGAGGCGAGCACCATGTGGGAGTACGCGATCAGGGAGTACGCCCGGCAATGGGGGGTCGACGAGGCCCAGTCGGCCACCACGTTCCTCGAGGAGCTGAACGAGCTGGGCCGCAACGGCTGGGAGGCGGTCGGGATGACGCCACGGACGCACTACGACCGTGGCGGCGGGCCGCCAGGCCCGGACACCTACAGCTTCGTGGTCCTGCTCAAGCGCCGGCTGATCCAGGAGCCGGCCTCGATCGAGGAGGCGCTCGGCATGTGGGCCTCCCCGCCGGAACCCGGCTGATGCCGGCCGGTCAGGCTCGGGCCTTCCTGGCGGGCCGCCCGCTGAGCAGCTCGCCGGCGGGAGCGCCGCGGATGGCCGCGTCGACGACCTCCATCACGTGGGCCATGGGCAGGCGCTCGCCGAGGCGGGCCAGGCTGGCGCGGAGCTGGAGCAGGCAGCCGGGGTTGGCGGTGGCGAGCAGGTCGGCGCCGGTGGCGAGCAGGTTGCGGGCCTTGCGCTCGCCGAGCTCGGCGGCTGGCTCCGGCTCGAACAGGTTGTAGACGCCGGCCGAGCCGCAGCAGATCTCGGCCTCGGAGATCTCGCGCAGCTCCAGGCCGGGGATGGCGCCGAGCAGCTCGCGGGGCGGCTGGCGGATGCCCTGGGCGTGAGCCAGGTGGCAGGCGTCGTGGTAGGCGACCGCGACGGGGAGAGGCTGCCGCTTGGCCCTCGGGCCGAGTTCCGCGAGGAACTCGGTGGCGTCGCGGACCTTGGCCGAGAAGCGCGCGGCCCGCTCCGCCCACTTCGGGTCGTCGCGGAGCAGGTGGCCGTACTCCTTCATGGACGAGCCGCAGCCGGCGGCGTTGACCACCACGGTGTCGACCCCGGCGGCCTCGAACACCGCGATGGTGCGGCGCGCATAGCGGCTGGCCTCGGACTCCCTGCCGGCGTGGAGGCTGAGCGCGCCGCAGCAGCCCTGCTCGGGCGGGGCGGCCACCTCGCAGCCCTCGGCGGCCAGGACCCTGGCAGTTGCCGCGTTCACCTGCGGGAAGAACACCGCCTGGACGCAGCCGACCAGCAAGCCGACGCGTGCCCGGCGCTCGCCGCTGGCTGGGGTCAGCTCCGGCACCTTCTCCATCGGGCCGAGGTCGGGGAGGAGCGCCTCGAGCGCGCCCAGCCGTGCCGGCAGGCGCCGGGCGAGGCCGGTGCCCCGCAGCAGGGCGCCGACGCGGGCGCGCTGGTAGGCGCGGAGCGGCCCGCGTGCCAGGCGGAGACGGCGTGGCTTGGGGAAGAGGTTGAACACCAGCGCCCGGAAGGCGCGTTCCCGCCGGGTGCGCGGGTGGCGGCGCTCGACCTGCTGCCTGGTGGCCTCGATGAGCTTGTTGTACTGGACCCCTGAGGGGCAGGCGGTGACGCAGGCCATGCAGCCGAGGCACTGGTCGAAGTGGCCGACCATCTCGTCGTTCATGGGCTCGCCGGCAAGGCCGATGTCCATCAGGTAGATGCGGCCACGCGGCGAGTCCATCTCCTCGCCCCACAGGACGTAGGTTGGGCAGGTCGGCAGGCAGAAGCCGCAGTGCACGCAGTCGTCGATCAGCTGCTTGTCGGGCGGGTGGTGGTGGTCGAAGGCGGGCGGGACCTTCGTCTCCAGCTCGGGCCCGTCCGTTACCGCCATCAGATCCCTCCCACGAAGCGTCCCGGGCTGAGCACGCCGTCCGGGTCGAACTGCCGCTTGACCCTGCGCATCAGGTCGATGGCGTCGCCGGCCGGGCCCCACACGTCCACCGCCTTCTTGACCTCCGGCGTGGCCTGCCGGACCACCAGGGTGGCCCCGCCGAGGGCGAGCCGGTCGCGGGCGTCGGTCACGAACGCCGCCTGGGCGGCGGCGTCGCCGCCGCGCAGCGCCGCGGTGAGCACGCCGGTGGCGGCGTGGCCCCGCACCTGCGCGTCGAGGTGGTGGGCGCCGGCCACCTCCCAGAGGGCGGTGAGCGCCACCGGCAGGTCGGCCGGCACGGTCGCCAGCTTGACGCCGAGCACCTCGGGCTCGGGTGTCCAGGGAAGGGCGCCGAGCGCGGCCACGGCCGCGTCCACCTCGCCCGGGTCCCCGACCCGGGCCTTGCCGTGCTCGGCCAGCAGCCCGGCGGCCGCGCCGGTCTGCGCCTCGACCCCGGGAGCGACGCCCTCGACCAGGACGCTGAGCATGCCCCGACCGGCCGAGTCGGGCCAGTCCAGCTCGACCGCGCTCGGGACCAGGCTGGAGGCCGACAGCGCGCGCACCGCCGCGCCGGTCCGTTCCGCGGTGACCACCTCGGCCACTGCCAGCCCGGCGGCGGCCGGGAGCGGGTGGAGCCGGAAGATGAGCTCGACCAGCACCCCGAGGGTGCCGAACGAGCCGGTGAACAGCTTGCCCAGGTCGTAGCCGGCGACGTTCTTGACCACCTTGCCGCCCGAGTGGGCCAGGGTGCCGTCGGCGAGCACCACGGTCACGCCGATGAGCAGGTCGCGCGGGGTGCCGTAGCGGAGCCGCCTGGGCCCGGAGGCGCCGGTCGCCACGATGCCGCCGAGGGTGGCGCCCTCCTCCGGCGGGTCGAGCGCCAGCATCTGGCCGGCGGGGGTGAGCTTGCGTTGCAGGTCGGCGAGGCGGACGCTGGCCTGGGCGCGGACCACCAGGTCCCCGGCGGCGTGCTCGAGGACCTGGTCGAGCCTGGCGGTCGACAAGAACAGGTCGAAGCCTGCCAAAAAAGCGCCCCAGCCGAGCTTGGTGCCACCGCCCCGCACCACCACCCGCAGGCCGGCCCGGTGGGCGGCCCGCATGACCTCGCGGACCTCGTCGACCGTGCCCGGCTCGGCGACCAGGGCGGGACGCACCCCGTCGACCTCGTCCGCCGCGCCGCCCGGGCGGGTGTGGTCCGTGCCGGCGGCGCGCCGCACCGCGTCCAGCGGTTCGGCGGCGATGGCCATCAGAACACCTCCGCCAGGCCGGCGGCCTCGACCGGGTGGACGCGGCGCTTGCCAGGCACCTCGCCGCAGAGCCGCGGCGTCGGGAACACCTTGCCGGGGTTGCAGCGCCCGTCGGGGTCGAAGGCGCAGCGCAGGAGCTGCATCACGTCGAGGTCGTCGGCGCTGAACTGCTTGGGCAGGTACTGCTTCTTGTCCGCGCCGACGCCGTGCTCGCCGGTGATCGAACCGCCGAGGTCGAGGCAGGCGAACAGGATCTCGGCCGACAGCTCGGAGGCGCGCTCCTCCTCCCCCTCCACGTCCGCGTCGTAGAGGACCAGCGGGTGGAGGTTGCCGTCGCCGGCGTGGAACACGTTGGCGACCCGCAGCCCGCGTTCGGCGGCCATCTCGCTGATCCGGCGCAGCACGGCGCCGAGGGAGGTCCGCGGGATGACGCCGTCCTGCACGTAGTAGTCGGGGCTGATCCGCCCGACAGCGGCAAAGGCCGACTTGCGGCCCTTCCAGAACAGCGCCCGCTCGGCCTCGCTCTGGGCGATCTGGATGGTGGTCGACCCGGCCTCCTGGCAGAGCCGCTCGACCTCGGCGAACTGGTGGGAGACCTCGGCCTCCGGCCCGTCCAGCTCGACGATCAGCACCGCGTTCGCGTCCGGGTAGTTGGGGTGCACGGCCGCCTCGGCCGCCTCGATCGCCAGGGCGTCCATCATCTCGACCGCGGCGGGGACGATCCCGGCCGCGATGATCTTGGAAACCGCCTCGCCGGCGGCGTCGGTCGAGTCGTACGCGGCCAGCAGGGTGCGGACCGCTGCGGGCTTGCGCAGCAGGCGGAGGGTGACCTTGGTGGCGATGCCGAGCGTCCCCTCGGAGCCGACGAACGCGCCGGCCAGGTCATAGCCGACCGGGTCGGGACCCTTGCCGCCGAGGTGGACCAGCTCGCCGTCTGGCAGCACCACCTCTAGCCCGGTGACGTGGTTGGTGGTGAAGCCGTACTTGAGGCAGTGCGCGCCGCCGGAGTTCTCGGCCACGTTGCCGCCGATCGAGCAGACCAGCTGGCTGGACGGGTCGGGCGCGTAGTAGTAGCCGCGCGGGGCGACCTGCTTGGTGACGTCGAGGTTGATCACGCCCGGCTCGACCACGGCCCGCTGGTTGTCGTAGTCGATCTCGACGATGGCGCGCATGCGGGAGAGGACTACCAGGACGCCGTCGGCCGCCGGGAGCGCGCCGCCGGACAGGCCGGTGCCCGAGCCACGGGCGACGAACGGGACCTCGGCCTGGTGGCAGGCGCGCACCACCGCCTGGACCTGCTTGGTGGTCTCCGGCAGGACCACCAGCGCGGGGATCACCCGGAAGGCGGCGAGCCCGTCGGTCTCGTAGGTGCGGAGCCGGTTGCGCTCGTGGATAACCCCGGCGTCGCCGATGATCTGCCGCATCTCCCGGATGAGTCGGTCCCGGTCCACCATGCCCTCCTCGTCTCAAAGGGCAGACACGCCATGTGGTGTGGTCAAGGAGTCGGGCCGCCCGCTGGACAGATAGTTGCCCTGCCTGCGGGGCAGTCGGGGCTAATCCAGGTACTGGTAGGCAGGCAGGGTGAGGAAGTCGATGAAGTCGTCGGACAGGGCCACCCGCTCGAACAGCTCGCGGGAGAGCTGCGGCTGGCCCTTGCTGTAGAAGAACTCGTCGCCGACCTGCTGGCGGATCTTTTCCAGTTCCTCGGTGGCGGCCTGGCGGACCAGCTCGGCGGTGACGGTCTGGCCCTC
>Ga0114129_10017749_pt1 | contig 10134 bp, 5 predicted proteins | sample RhiMetdeltSRZDD1_FD_80071 | JGI IMG/M metagenome (GOLD analysis project Ga0114129, IMG submission 80071) | Populus rhizosphere microbial communities from Tennessee, USA - Rhizosphere MetaG P. deltoides SRZDD1 (version 2) (version 2) | ecosystem: Host-associated > Plants > Roots > Rhizosphere >...
CCGCAAGGACCATCGTGTCGCCGGCCATCTTTGCTTGCGCGAAGAAATAGCGATCGCCGTAGCGATGAAACACGAGCTTCGTTTTTTCCGAAGCGGTTCCGGTGACGTCAGTCGTCTGAGTGATCGCAGCCCAGTGACCGTCGCTGCTTCGTATTTGCAGCACCTTTCGATCTGACGCAGGGTTGACGATTGTGATCGTGTACTTCCCCGCGGGCAGTGTTTTCGCTTCGACGTTGAAGTCAAAGGGAATCTTTGCGACCACTGGTTGCGGGCCGGCGGTTTGAGCGTACGCGCTGGTGGTCAAAGCACCGGCGAGGATAATCATCGCAATCGCTGTGTTGAGATATCTTTTCATGACGGGACCTCCATTTGTCATTTGCACTTTTTTGTCTCCATTAACTAACGCGGACGATTGGTCCCGTTCCCCTCACGACCTCGAAACATTTGTTGTAAACTCTGCGGCAATTAGAGATGGTTCATATATGAAGCCGCCGGAAGGCATAACTCAGCTTTTGGTTGACTGGGGCAAGGGCGACCGCGCGGCGCTCGAGAAGCTCATGCCGCTGGTCTACAGCGAGTTGCGGCGGCTGGCCAGCAACTACCTGCGGCGAGAGCGTGTGGGCCACACGTTACAACCCACGGCGCTCGTCAATGAGGCCTACCTGAAGCTGATCGATCAAAGGAATGCAAAATGGCAGAACCGCGCCCAATTTTTTGGAATCTCCGCGCAACTGATGCGACGCATCCTGGTGGACCACGCACGCCAGCGACAGGCTGCAAAGCGCGGTGGATCGGAGCAGCAGCGGCTCTCGATAACAAGCGTCGAGGCGGCGATGGTGCAAGAACCTGCGGTCGACTTGCTGGCGTTAAATGAAGCATTGGATGAACTTGCCGAAATGGATTCGCAGCAGAGCCGGATCGTCGAGCTTAAATTCTTCGGAGGCCTTTCTATAGAGGAGACGGCGGAGGTATTGGGGATCTCACACGCCACCGTCGAGCGCGATTGGAAAATGGCCCGCGCCTGGCTGCGACGGCAGTTGGAATAAATGAGGGAGTTTCGTTATGCCATGCGCGTCTTTGGTAGGGGCAACAGGGCCGTTATCAGGTCGAGGTCAGTACCACCCGCCATCGCAGGTGGTACTGACATTTGTCCAAGTCGGTGGCCAGCCTTTTTGAAAGACGACGATGACACCGGAGCGTTGGCAACAAATCAAGGACGTTTTCAACTCGGCACTGAGATACGAGCCGGTGCACAGAGCGCCTTTTTTACTGCGCGCTTGCGAGAACGATCCGAACCTTCTCAGCGAGGTCGAATCGCTGCTTGCCGCGCACGAAAAAGACGGCAGCTTCATCGATTCCCCCGCGTATAAAAACGCCGCTGAGATTTTCGCCGAATTGAAACCCGGACAAGTCGTGGGCTCTTATGAAATCACCTCGCTCCTCGGTCGCGGTGGAATGGGTGAAGTCTATCTCGCGCAGGACAACCGACTGCGACGCAAGGTCGCCTTGAAGCTCTTGCCGTCGTCGCTCACGAGAGATTCGAATCGCCTGCACCGGTTCGAACAGGAAGCCCGTGCCGCCTCCGCACTGAACCATCCAAACATCATCGCGATCTATGAGATCTGCGAAGTCAATTCCTCACTGGTAATGGCCACCGAGTTTGTCGAAGGAGAAACTCTACGCCACCGTCTCACATTTCGACGTCTAGACCTGAATGAAGTTCTAACGATCTCGATCCAGATTGCGGACGCGCTCTCAGCCGCGCACAAGGCCGGAATCGTCCATCGCGACATCAAACCCGAAAACATAATGATCCGTCCCGATGGCTACGTGAAAGTTCTCGATTTCGGTTTAGCAAAACTGTCCGAAGGCTCGGCAGAGTTATTCACAGAAGCTTCCACTCAGATCGTCAAGACCGGCTCCGGTGTCGTTATCGGAACCGTCGGTTACATGTCGCCCGAACAGGCGCGCGGGCAGGAAGTCGATGCGCGCTCGGACATTTTCAACCTGGGCGCAGTGATTTACGAGATGGTCGCCGGACATAAACCATTTACCGGCGACACACCGAGCGACACTTTCGCCGCGATCTTAAAGCTCGAGCCGCCACCGCTTTCACGCGTCGCGCCCGAAACACCCGCTGAGCTGGTGCGCATCGTAACGAAAGCGCTCCGGAAAGATCGTGAAGAGCGTTATCAGGTAGTCAAAGATCTGCTTCTCGACCTGAAGAGTCTTAAGGAAGAGCTCGACTTCCAGGCAAAGCTCGATCGCTCCGCGAAAACTACCAGTCAAACGAAGTCAGAAACAAACGAGATCAAGACACCTGTTTCCTCAATCGACAACTCTGTCACTATCGAGGTCAAGCTTAACAAGACTCGAGCGTTTGTTATCGGAGTCGCTCTCGTTCTCCTGCTGGTCGCCGGCGGCATCGGACTGTACAAGCTTGTAAACCGCAGCCCGGCACAATGGACTGACGCGCCGCAGGTGCTGAAGCAAACCCAGATCACTTTTTCTTCCGGACTCGACGTCTTTCCCGTTTTGTCGCCCGATGGCAGATCGGTGGCTTATGCTTCGGACCAGAACGGAAATTTTGAGATCTATATAAAGCAACTCGCGCCCGGCGGTGGCGAGCTTCAGTTAACCAACGACGGCCAGCAGAACCTGCAACCTTCATGGTCGCCCGACGGACAGCGTATTGCCTATTATTCAAACAAGCGTGGAGGCATTTGGGTGGTTTCTGCGCTGGGAGGTGCATCAAAACAAATAACAGAGAAGGGTGGCAATCCCGTATGGTCGCCGGATGGCTCGCTGATCGCGTTTCAATCCGCACCCTTGAGCGAAGTCTTCACGTCGCGCGTCATACCGCCATCTGCGATTTGGATTGTGCCGGCACAAGGCGGGACACCAAAGCAGATTAGTCACCCAGGCAATCCGTCCGGAGGACACTCCACTCCTTCCTGGTCACCGGACGGCAAGCGAATCGCCTTTCAAGCGTCGGACTTTATTTTTAGTTCTATTTGGACCATGGGTATCGACGGTAGCGATCCAAAAAAGATCACGGATGGTATTGACCCGTTCTTTGGAGGAGATGGTTACATCTATTTCTCGGGCGGACACAACGATAGGCGGGGAGCGCTTTCAAGAATCCGCATCTCCGAGTTGGGCGAGCCGGTCGGCGAGCCTGTAGCGGTATTGGAACCAGGACCCGGAACGTTTCGTGGAACGCCTTCGATTTCCAATAACGCCAAACGGATCGTCTATAGCGTCAGCAGGTTCCAGAGTAATCTCTGGTCCATTCCATTGTTACCTGACGGCAACGCGGCTGGTCCACCATCCATTTTTTTACCTGACACGAGCCAACGGAGTAATCTTCCACGGTTTTCTCCCGATGGCCGGAAGATCGCTCTCAACCGGTGGCGTCCGGGAATGAGCGCCGACATCTGGGTCGCAGACGCGGATGGCAAGAACCTCACCCAGCTTACATACAACGCGACGACTGATTCGCAAGCAAGTTGGCTCCCAAGTGGTGACAAACTAGCTTTTCTCAGTAACCGTAACACGAAATATTTGACGCTTTGGACCATCTCATTAACGACCGGCAAGGAAGAGCCTCTATTGGATCTCGGCGAAGGCGTCGAGTTTGCCACGCTTTCGCCCGACGGTACGCGGGTCGCTTACAACTTCACTCAAAACGGAATCATGAATGTTTGGGTTGCGGACGTGCGGAACGGTCAGCGCAAGCAATTGACTTTCGACGGAGAGATGGCTGGTTTCCCATGCTGGTCGCCGGACGGACAAACAATCGCTTTTGAAGTGAAACGCGGCCAGGACGACTACATGATGCTGATGCCAGGCAATGGAGGACAGACCACGGCACTGATATCCGACAAAGGTAAGAGCTGGCCGCACAGTTTTTCACCCTCCGGTAACGAGATTGTTTTCGCGGGACAACGGGATGGGATCTGGAATATCTACACGATCTCGATAAAGACGAAACTTCAGAAGCAACTGACAAATTATTCAAAGCTGAACGTCTTCGTTCGATATCCGGCGTGGTCGACTAATCGGATCGTATACGAATATGCTGAGACGACGGGTAACATCTGGATGCTCGAATTGAAATAGGGCCACAAAAAGGCATAGAAATAATGAGTCCCGAACGCTGGCAACAAGTGAAAGAGATCTTCAACTCGGCGATCAATTATCGTCCCGAGGAGCGCGGGGTCTTTCTTTCGCAAGCTTGTTCCGGGGATGAGAACCTGCGAAGAGAAGTTGAGTCGTTGATCGCGTCGCACGAACAGAGCGGAGAGTTCATCGATCAACCCGCGTTCGTCGCTGCCGCATCGTTGTTGGCTGACGAGAAGGTCGAACTGCGTGCCGGCGACACAATCGGGTCGTACCAGGTTCTATCGTTCATCAGTCGCGGTGGAATGGGCGAAGTTTACCTTGCGGAAGACAAGCGACTCGGTCGCAGAGTCGCTTTGAAACTGCTCCCTTCGTCATTCACCACGAACGACGATCGACTGCGACGTTTCGAACAGGAAGCTCGTGCAGCGTCTGCTCTCAACCATCCAAACATCATCACCATCTACGAGATCCGGCAGGCCGCAAACTCTCACGTCATCGCGACTGAATTTGTCGAAGGCGAAACGCTGCGTCAGCGGCTCAGTCGCTCAGGGTTGACGCTGTCCGAGACGCTAAACATCGCGATCCAGATCGCCGATGCACTGGCAGCCGCGCACAAAGCGGGAATCATTCACCGCGACATAAAACCTGAAAACGTGATGCTGCGGCCCGACGGTTACGTGAAAGTTCTCGATTTCGGTTTGGCAAAACTAAGTGAACAAGCGTCGCCCGCGGTTGCAGCAGAAGCACCGACGATCCAGGTGCGCACCGGTTCGGGGATCGTGATCGGGACGGCAGGCTACATGTCGCCGGAACAAGCGCGCGGGCTTGGTGTGGACCACCGTTCGGACATCTTCAGTCTTGGCGCAGTCATTTATGAAATGATCGCGCGGCGCAAACCCTTTGAAGGCGAGACACCCAGCGACACACTCGCTGCGATACTCAAGACCGAGCCGCCTCCGCTTTCACGCATAGCGCCGGGAGTTCCACCCGAACTCGTCCGCATCGTCACGAAGTCGCTGCGTAAGGATCGTGAGGAGCGCTATCAAGTCGTCAAAGATCTCTGGCTCGATCTGAAGGCACTGAAACAGGAACTCGAGTTTCAGGACAAGCTAGGCGCTTCCGAAACTGAACCAACAGCCGTAATGATTCCGGGCGAGCCGACCGCCACATTGTCTGGACCACGACAGACCGTATCGCGCAGTGCCGTCAGCGAATCGATCAGCATCGAACTCAAACGGCACAAAGTTGCCGCTGCGATCACTTCGATTGTGTTCATCCTAATCGTCGCCGGGGCTGGATTCGGAGTCTACAAGTGGCTCAATCGCGCAGCACCAGCCGAACACTTTGCAAACGTCAAGTTCACGCGGTTGACCAGCTCCGGAAATGTGATCCACTCCACGATCTCACCTGATGGAAAGTACATCGTGTACGCGTTGAGCGATCGGAGCAGTCACAGTCTTTACATTCGTCAGGTGAGCACGGCAAACGACACGTTGATCGTTCCGCCGGCGCCCATCGGAATTTTCGGTATGACTTTTTCACCCGACGGCACTGAGCTTTACTACGTAGTCAAAGCCAACCTCGATGCCGGCACCCTTTATCGCATTCCCGCTCTCGGGGGAACTTCGGCCAAGGTGTTGGAGGGAATTGATTCGCCCGTAAGCTTCTCACCGGATGGCAAGCAATTCACCTACTTTCGTGGCAACTATCCAGGCACAGGCGAGAGCGCACTCGTGATCGCAAATTCGGATGGCAGCGGTGAACGAAATCTTGCAGTGAAAAGGCTCCCGGAAACTTTAGCGTCACCCACCTTTGCTGGTCCATCGTGGTCTCCTGATGGAAAGATCATCGCTTCCACCGTAGCGACGTTTGGAGGGCGAAGTAAAGTCGTTGGTTACGCGGTAGCAGATGGCAGTGAGAAGGATCTTTCTCCGGAGTCGTGGCCGTTTTTGGGGCGTGTTCAGTGGTTGCCCGATATGACAGGGCTGCTGGCGATAGCTGGGGACCAAGCCGCCGCGATGCTTCTGCACATTGGTTATCCCGATGGCAGGATTAGACGCATTACAAATGATCTAAGTGAATACCGTGGGATTGGCTTGACTCAGGACGGCAAGAAGTTGACTGCTATCCAAACCCAGGGGCTGATGAATCTGTGGGTAGTGCCGGAAGGGAATGCAGCGAAAGCGATCAGACTGCCCACCGGTAACGTCAGCCTTCTTTATTCGCGCAGTGCAAATAACGTATCGTGGGCCCCCGATGGAAGAATCGCGTATGTTTCTAATGAAAGCGGAAGCGCCGACATTTGGCTCGCCGATTCCGAGGGTGGCAATCGTAAACAGTTGACCGCGAATGGCGGGACGAACCTTTCCCCAGCGGTTTCTCCCGATGGGAAATACGTCGTGTTTGTGTCATTGCAGAACGACAAGCGAAATGTCTGGCGGGTGGATCTTGACGGTCGTAACCCTGTGCGTTTGACTTCCGGTGTGATGGATTCTCTTCCCTCGATTTCGCCGGATAGTCGGTGGGTTGTTTACACAGCGCTCGAGGGCGTTAAGCCCACCCTCTGGAAGGTATCGATCGATGGCGGCACGCCTGCGCAGGTTACAGACCATGTTGCAACAACGTCGAGCGTGTCGCCAGATGGTCGATACATAGCCTACACGTATCCGGAATCATACGATCCATTTGCGCCGCCGAACCGTGTTGCCATCATTCCATTCGCAGGCGGTGCGACCCTGAAGACCTTCAACATACCGGATAGCGGAGTGGTTTTGACGGTGGTCCAATGGGCGGCGGATGGCAAATCGATTTTTTATACAGTCAGCCGAAACAACGTGACGAATATTTGGAAACAGCCGCTCGATGGTGATCCACCGAAGCAAGTCACGGACTTTAAAGATTTGCTAATGACCGGATATGCGTGGTCGAGCGATGGAAAACAGTTGGTGTGCACACGCGGAACTCGTCTGCGCGACGCAATCCTGATTACGGACTTGAACTGAGCCTGGAGACTATTAATGGACCTGCGAGTATTGCTGACAACTTTTGGGATCATCTTTTTGGCGGAGATGGGAGATAAAACTCAACTCGCGGCGATGACGATGGCAGCGGATACAAAGAAACCGTGGGCCGTGTTTGTCGGCGCCAGTCTCGCGCTCGTGGCGGTGTCGGGGCTGGGCGTGCTAGTGGGAAGTGTCATTGGAGATTATGTCCCGCTGGTTTGGGTAAAGAGAGTAGCGGCGATTGCCTTTATTGCCATCGGAGTGCTGATGTTGTTAGGAAAATTTTGAGACAGGATTTACAAGATGTTTCATGATTTAATCTTGTACATCCTGAAAAATTTTGTAAATCCTGTCCAATTATGCCCCAGACTCCCCATATCGAACGCCACTTTACCTCCAGCGAAGTTGTCCGCGACATCGTTATCGGAATGGCTGATGGTTTGACGGTCCCGTTTGCGCTCGCCGCAGGATTAACGGGCGCGATCGATCACACCGGGATTATCGTCACCGCCGGACTCGCAGAGATTGCGGCCGGATCGATCGCGATGGGACTTGGCGGCTACATGGCCGCGAAGAGCGACGCTGAACACTACGCAAAAGAACGCGAACGCGAGAAACGTGAAGTCGCCGAGATTCCTCACGAGGAGATGCGCGAAGTCGCAGAGGTGTTTCAGGCGTATGGATTGAGTGAAGACGAAACGTGGCCCATCGTTCAGGCTTTGAAGCGCCAGCCACGAAACTGGGTCGACTTCATGATGCGTTTCGAGCTCGGACTCGAGAAACCTAATCCACGCCGGGCACTAACCAGCGCACTCACGATCGCAGGGGCATACATCGCCGGTGGTTTTATTCCACTCGCACCGTACATCTTTGCACGAGAAACATCAGTGGCATTGTTGTACTCGGTGGGTTTTACGCTCGCGGCGTTGTTGATCTTCGGATTCGTAAAAGGGCGCTTCACCGGAACTCGACCGGTAAAAAGCGCCCTTCAGACTGCGTTTATTGGAAGTGTCGCCGCCGGAGCAGCATTCGCGATCGCGAGACTGATCGGCGGTTGATCAGTACACAGATTACACAGATTATTTCTTGGCTAACACGACCGGCGCATTCTCTGCGGCGCGGATGCTTTCGTAAAACTTTCGCACCATCTCGTAATCAGCAGGAGCGATCGTGGTTGCCTGTTGTGATAACTTCCGCTTGAAAACGAGTTTATTGTCCTTCACTTCATAGCTCGTCACGTATGAACCAAACGGAGTATCGATCTTCACCGCATCCGGAACTTCATCGACCGTGAACCCCGCCGGCAGTTGAACATTCACCGTCTCCGAGTATGAATTCGCTCGCAGCACAACCGGATGCTGGCGTTTCGCTGCCGTTAACGTCAGGTCTTCACGCCGCGAAACGATCGCCGGCTTAAACACCATCAAACGGCCCTGCATAATTTGACCGTAGGTCTTCGCACTAAACTCCACGTTGAGAGTGAAGCGACCGTCGGCGCTGTTGTCCGACGGCTCCATCTTGCTTAGCCGTGCGGCGGTCGCGCCTGTTGTCAGCCAGCGTTCGATCATTCCGGTGTATTCGGGTTTCGACATCCTGCGAAACTCGGAGCGAAATACGACCGCAGTCTGTCCGTTCGCGAGTTCCTGAATCTGACCGCCGATTGCGCCATCGGCTGTCAATTCCAACGTGGCGACCCGTTCGAGGTGATTCGTTTCGGGCGGAGTGACGGGCATCCGCATCAACTCTGTTTCACTCTTCGAAACGATCAGCGCGAGGCTGCCCTGAAGGTAGTAGGGCAAGTCGCCAAGCGGTGTTTGATCGTCAGTCGCATCGAAGATGAGCAGACGGCCGAGGGTCGGATGCTGGATGATCGTGTTCGCCTGTGTTTGGTCGCTAACTTTCACCGCGATGATGCAGTGGTTGAACTGCTGTGGCGAAGGCCATCCGGCACGAACATAGTTCGGATCGCCCGAGTAAATGCTCACCGGAAACGCCGTGATACCCACAACCTTGAGCATCGCGCGCATCAGGTTTGCTTTGTCCTTACAATCGCCATACGACTTCGCAAAAACCTGGTTCGACGCATGCGGGCGATAACCACCGCCGCGCCCGATACCAGTTTGAATCGAAATGTACTGAATGTTCTGCGCGTACTGCGAAATCGCGCGAATCTTTTCGAATTCAGTTTTGGCGAGCGCGGTCAGTTCATAAGCCTTTCGCGCGAGCGCATCGTCGACAACGACCTGCGGGTCGTTCAGCTCAGTCAACCAGGAAGCTACCTCACCCCAGCTTGCAAAAGTTTTGATTGGCACCGCCGTGGAATTAGCCGGTGCGTAATAGCTCACTGCCAATCGAGGAACCAGATTACTAAGTCGCGGACTCATCGGTTCGTAGGGAATTGGTGGAAGGTTCGAGAGTTCCCACGAATACGTTGTGCCGTTGACTTTGGGTTCGATCTTGTCGTGATTAAAAGTTACACCTTCTGCGCGCCAGCCTTCCGGCAGCGTGAGGTTGTATCGCGAGCTGATGACGGGAAGGGAACCGCCCTGGAACGCCCAGTCGGCCTGACTGAAAACGGATCGATCCTCGGTCGTGTAGCTGTAGGCGAAAACAGAACCGGCATCAGCCTCGGACGTTCCTGAGATCTTCTTGACTCTATATTCGTTGTAAACGTCGTTGAGGTCGCCGGCGGCATCCAGCGTCTCGTCTTTGCCGTAACGCTTTGTTTCCCCGCCGGGCCGAATCAGCCATGCACGGAACTCTTTCACCTTGCTGATCTCGGGAATGTAGCCAACGTTGCCCTCGGCATAATCGCGTCCTTCGCGTCGTAGGATACGGACCGCGTAGTTGTAGACCTCCGTGATCTTTCCGTCTGGGCCAATCGTGGTCATCGATTCGTCGACAAGCACCACCGCCGGAACCTCTTTGTCGTAGGTGGGGACCTGAATCGCAACTGCCTTCTGCACCCATGGCGGCGTTTCGTCACCAACTGCGGCACTGACGGGCA
>Ga0114129_10017750_pt1 | contig 10134 bp, 10 predicted proteins | sample RhiMetdeltSRZDD1_FD_80071 | JGI IMG/M metagenome (GOLD analysis project Ga0114129, IMG submission 80071) | Populus rhizosphere microbial communities from Tennessee, USA - Rhizosphere MetaG P. deltoides SRZDD1 (version 2) (version 2) | ecosystem: Host-associated > Plants > Roots > Rhizosphere >...
CGGTTGCGACCAGGGCTCTTAGGCCGAAGGCGGCCAGCACTACGAGGATCAGGAAGCCGGAAATGCCCACCGCGGCAGTCATACCGCCGGTCCGAAGGGCTTCGACGGCAGCGCTCCCGAACGTGTTCGCGATCGCGCTACCCACCGAATCGAACACCGCCGACCGGACACGCTGGCCCGCAAGATCGAAGAAGAACAGGAACGCATCGAGGCGGACAGCCATCCACACGGCGAAGACCGACACGATCAACGCGAAAACAGATGTCGCCGCAAGCGCCATGGCTCGCGCGGGTCGCGACGCTGGAATCCACTGCTTTACCGTGTCGAGCGCGGACACGTGCCACGGCTCGAACACCTGTACTTGCGACATGACCCGCTCGCGGAACCGCGGCGCAGGCGCAAAATGGGGTAATCGCTCGAGGGCGCTAACAACCTGCCGCGCCTGGGCGAGCTCGGCGCGGCAGCTAGGGCAGTTCTCGACGTGCGCCTGCAACGGGGCGACGCCGAATCCGGCCTCGCCGTCCAGGAGCTGGTCGATTTCGTCTGGTAGTAGGTGCCTGTGTTCCACAAATCCTCCAACCGGGCCGTACGGGCGGGTTTATGACGAGGTTTCAGGGGTTTGGAAGTGGGTGTTACCCGGGGCCCTTCACGCGCTCGAGCGCCTCACGGAGCTCGTGCCGCGCGCGGTGGATGTAGGTCTTCACAGTGCCAAGAGGCAGGTCGAGCGTGGCGGCAATCTCCTCGTACGACCGACCCTCGACGTGGCGCAGCATAATGCACGAACGATACTCGGGACGGAGTCGAGCGATCGCTTGTTCGATCGCCGATCCGAGCTCCCGGGCTTCCATCTCATCGAGTGCCGACTCCTGTCGCGCCGCGAGATCGAACGATGTCGCCTCCACCTCAGCCGCCGTCGCGGCGTGCGGCGACCCATCTATACTGACGGTGTCGAGCTGCCGCTTTCTCAGGTGATCGATCGCGACATTGTTTGCGATCTTGAACAGCCAGCTCGATAGCTTGAACTCCGGCCGATATCGGTCGATGTGGTTCAACACCTTGATGAACGTGTCCTGCGCCAGGTCTTCCGAGATCTCCCGGTCGCGAACCATACGAAAAATCAGCGAAAAGACCGGCCGTTCATAGCGTCGAAGAAGCTCGCGGAACGCCGCCTCGCGCCCTTGCTGGGCGAGCGTGACGACGTCGGCATCCGGGAGGTTCGCTAAGTCGAGTGATGGCGCCATGCACGGGACGGCGGCGGCACCACGAGAGAAGAGCGTCGCCGGCTGTGGCAGGAAGCTATAGCTTTCGGGCCGAATGCCAACAGTCGACCTCGAGACGACCGAAGCCAGAGCGGCCGCGGCGGGCGGAGCGGAGAAGCGCGCATACGTGCGGCGCATCTTCTCCGAGATCGCCCCCCGGTACGATCTGCTGAATCACCTCCTCAGCTTCAATATCGATCGCCGGTGGCGGCGCCGGGCGATCGCGACGCTCGACCCGACGCGACGGCCGCGGGGCGTCTTCATCGATCTCTGTGCTGGAACACTGGACGTCGCTGCGGAGCTATCGCGAGCGCCCGGGTTTCGTGGACTCGTGCTCGGAACCGATTTCGCCGAGCCCATGCTTCGAGCGGGTCTCGACAAGGCCCCGCGTGTGCTCGTCACCCCCGTGGCAGCCGATGCGCTCGAGCTCCCGGTTGCCGACGAAACAGCAGCTGGAGCCATCGTGGCATTCGGCATTCGCAATGTGGCAAGTCTTTCGGCCGCCCTCGCCGAGGTCTATCGGGTACTGGAGCCGGGCGGTCGGTTCGTCATTTTGGAGTTCTCGACCCCTCATTCCGCTGTCGTGCGCGGAGCTTACCACGCCTACTTCCACACCGTTCTGCCGACCATTGGCCGAATCGTGAGCGGCCACCGCACGGCGTACCGATACCTGCCGGAATCGGTCGCGCGGTTTCCCGTGCAAGCGGAGCTGGCGCGTGCGATGCGCGACGCGGGCTTCGTCGATGTTCGATGGGAGTCATTGACGCTCGGTGTCGCCGCGATTCATTCCGGCGACAAGCCGCGAAACGGTCCCGCGCCCGCCTGAGCCTCCGGGCAGACGCCTACTCCACCATGCCCCTCGAGACACTCTCCGATTTCCTCGCCGCCATCGAAGAGGCGGGCGAGCTCGTCCGCGTTAGGCACCCGGTCGCCGCGAAGCTCGAGATGTGTGAGATCGCCGACCGCGCGATGAAGATGCGCGGTGGAGGGCCTGCGCTGTTGTTCGAGCACGTCCTGCTCGACGACGGTACAAGGTCCGCGTATCCGGTCGCCATCAACCTGTTCGGATCGATGCGTCGCATGTCTCTGGCGCTCGGCGTCGACAACCTGGACGACATTGGCGCGCGCATCACACAGCTCATGGACCTCAAGGTCCCCGATGGGATCGTCGCGAAGCTCTCGCTCATTCCGCGGTTACTGGAGGTGGCGCGCTTTCCGCCCCGTGTGAAGGGAGGTTCGCCGCCGTGCCAGGAAGTGATCTGGCAGGGCCCGCAGGTCGACCTTCGAAAGCTTCCCGTCATGACCTGCTGGCCTGAGGACGGAGGTCCCTATGTCACGCTGCCGATGGTCATTTCCCGGGACCCGAAGCGTGGCATCCGAAACGTCGGCATGTACCGCGTACAGGTGCTCGATCTGCGCACGGTGGCAATGCATTGGCAACGCCACAAGGTTGGCGCGGCTCATTGGCGTGAGATGGCGGATCGTGGAGAGACAATGCCGGTGTGCATCGCGATCGGCGCCGACCCGGCGTCCATCTATTCCGCATCGGCGCCACTTCCGCCGACGGTCGATGAGTTTCTGTTTGCGGGGTTCCTCCGTGGTGCTCCGGTCCACCTCGCGAAAGCCATCACGTGCGATCTCGACGTGCCGGCATCCGCCGAGTTCGTCCTCGAAGGCTTCATCGATCCGCGCGAGCCGCTCGTGGTCGAAGGGCCATTCGGCGACCACACCGGGTTCTACTCGGAGGCCGACCTCTATCCGCAGGTGCATATCACGGCGGTGACGATGCGACGGAACCCGGTGTATGCATCCACGATCGTCGGTCGTCCACCCATGGAGGACTTCTATCTCGGACATGCCACCGAGCGCATCTTCCTACCGCTGCTCAAGCTCACGATCCCGGAGATCGTCGACTACCACATGCCCGCCGAAGGCATCTTTCACAACCTCGTGTTCGTGTCGATCGACAAGCAGTATCCGGGGCAGGCGTACAAGGTGATGAACGCGATGTGGGGGCAGGGGCTCATGTCGTTGGCGAAGGTGCTCGTCATCCTCGACAAGGAAGTGAACGTCCGGAATCCTCAGGAGGCCTGGTGGGTCGCGCTGAACAACATCGATCCGGAGCGCGACACTCGTTTCACGATGGGCCCTATGGACGTGCTTGATCATTCGAGCCGCGCATTCACGTACGGATCGAAGATGGGCATCGACGCGACGCGAAAGTGGCCCGAAGAGGGTTTCACCCGGAATTGGCCGAAGGTCATCGCGATGGACTCGGCTACGCGCAACAAGGTCGACGCCATGTGGACGCAACTCGGCATTACCGGTCGCGAGTGATGCCGTCCATGACAGCATTCTCCCGGGTAGCCACGTTGCAGGAAGCACCGGCCTACGACGTATCGCGGCTGTATGTGACACTCGCGTTCATGTTCGTGGTGGTGACTGCCGCCATCGTGTTCGTCCGGATTCGCTATCCACGCCGCCTGATCGCTGACATCGCGGTCACGCTCGGCGTGTTCATGCTCGTGATCGGCACGATCGTCTACACGGTTGCATTTCGCGGGTTGCAGCCACTTGAAGCCGTCATCGCGTGGCTGCTTTCGATCGGCGCGATCGCGTGGTTCGTCGCGCGGCTCAACCGGATCATGTCGCGGCCGCTGTCGCTCCTGGAGCAGCTCGCGGGGGCGGTTCGGCGCGGCGACTGGGCGGTGCTGCTGCAGGGCGACGGCGACGTCGCCAGTCAGGACATTGGCGCGGCGCTGCGTGAAGTTGGGGCGCTGATAGGTGAGACTCGAAACACGGCGACACGAGTGCTCACCGCGTCGACCGACGTCGCGCGCATCGGTGCAACGGTCGCAGACGGAGCAGGCAGGGTCACGGCATCGCTCACCGGGGTGACGGGCGGCGTGGAGCGGAGCATGGAGGCCGCGCGGCAGATTCAACAGGCCGCCGCGCAGCTCGATGACGGCGCGACGGCGACGCACGCCTCGGCTCGCGAATCGCGCGAGATCTCGGCGAAAGTGGAAGGCAGCGCTCAGCTCGGCGTTAGGCGGGCAGCCGACGCCATGAGTGCTGTGACCGAGCTTGCCGGACTCGCGCGAGATCTCGTCGAGCGGATGGACGCGCTTCGTGCGTCATCCGGCGCCATCGGCGACGTCACGACGGTCGTGGGCGACGTCGGCCGGCAGACGAACCTGCTCGCGCTGAATGCCTCGATCGAGGCGGCGCGCGCCGGTGAGGCTGGCCGCGGCTTTGCGGTGGTTGCCGAGGAGGTGGGAAAGCTCGCGATGCAGAGCGGCGGGTCGGTGGGGCGTATCGAGGTGCTCGTTCGCGAGATGACCGATCGTATCGAGGACGCATCCGGCCGAGTGGCGCGTATGGAAGCGGCGGTCAAGCGAGGCGAACAGGTCATGCAGGAGGCGGTCGCCGTCTTTCAATCCATCGAGCACGACGCGAGACGAACGTTGGAGCTCGCGGATGCGGTCCTGCGCGCCTCCGAGCGTCAGGACACGCTCGTCAGGCAGGTGAACGAGGCGTCGACGCTCGTTGCCGGCGCAGCCGACGCGTCGTCGGCCGCCACCGATGAAGCCTCTCGCGCGATGCAGCACCAGCGGTCGCTCACCGAGCAGCTGCGCGATACCGCGCTGGGTCTGGAACAATCGGCGAGCTCGCTCGGTGACGTCGTCTCACGGTTCGGTGCAGGAGGGAGTGAGAAATGACACGCCCGCGAGAGGGGCAGACGTTCGACGGCGGATCGCGACTCGTGCGATACGTCAATTTCGTAAAGCTGCCGCACACGGTGTTCGCGCTGCCGTTTGCGCTCGTGGGTGCGACGCTTGCCAGCTTCAGTCGTGGGGTCACGCTCGCCACGTTAGGCTGGATCGTGTTGGCATTCACGGCGGCGCGCTTCGCCGCCATGGGATTCAACCGTATCGTCGATCGTCAGATCGATGCGAAGAACCCGCGCACCGCCCGGCGCGAGCTGCCTGCCGGACTTCTAGGCGTTCGCGAAGCGTCGGTCGCGGTGCTGCTCGCGAGCGTCGTCTTCGTGATCGCCGCGTGGCAGCTCAATCCGTTGTGCGCTGCTCTGAGCCCCGTCGCGCTCGGGTGGGTGCTCTGGTACAGCTACACGAAGCGGTTCACGCACTGGTCGCATGTCGTGCTCGGCGTCGGACTCGCGATTGCGCCAGTGGGTGGATATCTCGCGGTCGCGGGCACCTGGAGCACGCCGTGGTGGATGTTGATCGCGCTCGCCCTCGGTGTGTCATCGTGGACCGCCGGATTCGACATCCTGTATGCGCTCCAGGATGAGGAGTTCGATCGCGCAGAGCGGCTGCACTCGGTGCCTGTGCTGTTCGGGCGACGCGGGGCGCTGGCGATCGCGCGCGGCCTGCACGTGCTGACGATCGCTTCGCTCGCGGCGGTTGGTACGGCGGTGCCAGTTGGGTGGCTCTACGCGCTCGGCGTTTGTGTGGCTGCGGGCCTCCTGCTCTACGAGCATTCGCTGGTGCATGGCGATGACCTCTCTCGTCTCGATGCCGCGTTCTTCACCATGAACGGCGTGATCAGCCTAACGTTTTTCGGATTCGTGCTGGCCGAGCGATTGGTGCGATGACGAGCGCCGCCGAGCGGCCGATCGTCGTGGCCGTGACCGGGGCATCGGGTGCACCGTACGCCGTGCGGTTGCTCGAGACGTTGGTAGAGGCCAAGCAGCGCATCGCGCTCATCGTGTCGGACCACGGGTTGCGCCTGCTCGATACCGAGATGGCCATCAAATCGGTGGACGATCTCCGCCAGCGTGTCGGCCCGGCGGGCTGGGATGCGATGGTTCGAGTGTACGACGATCGCGACCGCGGCGCGGCGCCAGCGTCAGGGTCGGCGCGGACGGCAGGGATGGTGATCTGCCCGTGCTCGATGGGTACGATGTCCGCGATCGCCGTTGGGGCATCGCGATCACTCGTGGAGCGAGCGGCCGATGTCGCGCTCAAGGAACGCCGGCGACTCATTCTGGTGCCGCGCGAGTCGCCGTACAGCGCGATCCACCTCGAGAACATGCTCGGCCTAACGCGGGCTGGGGCAGTGATATTGCCGGCCTCGCCCGGGTTCTATCATCGGCCGCGAACGATCCAGGACCTCGTCGACTTCGTCGTGGCGCGGGTGCTCGATCACCTCGGTGTGGAGCACAGCCTCGTGCCACGTTGGGGGGGTGAGGGCAGGGAGTGACCCACTCGGGCGGATCCACGCGTGTCATCGGCATCATCTCCGACACGCACGGGCTCGTGCGACCCGATGTCCATGTGGCACTGGCCGGCGTCGAGCTGATCCTCCATGCGGGCGATGTCGGGGGAGACGACATACTCGTGGAGCTCGGCCTGATCGCGCCGATTCGCGCCGTCTTCGGCAACACGGACCCACCGGGCCAGCCCGGGCTGTCGGAAGCGATCGACATCTCGGTCGATGGCGTCTCGATTCACGTCAGTCATGGGCACGAGCTCGGCTCACCCACGCCCGCGAAGCTGTTGGAGCGTTATGCAGCCGACGTGGTGGTGTACGGGCACACGCACCGGCCGCTCGTCGCTCGCGCTGGCGGCCGCCTCGTGCTCAATCCGGGGGCCGCGGGCCCTCGACGATTCGACATTATGCCGAGCGTCGCGCGTCTCACCATCAACGCGGGACAGGCAGAGGCGGAGCTGGTCGCACTCCGTGCCTAACGCGGAGCGCTGGGGGAGAAAAACCGGAGTTGACTGCGATCTAACCGGTCAGACGACTTTGAAATGCGAGGCCGGGTAGAGGTAGTCCTCGCCGGAATCATCCACGATGCGGTAAAACGACCCGCTGCCTTCAACGCCAAGCAGCTCGTAGATGCGGCCGAGCGTGAGGTCATGACACCCACCCGGCTCATCACAGCCCGGATAGGTCAGCCACGGCCGCACGCTGATGCACTGCACGAGGGTCGTCGGTTGCCAAGAGGTCGTCATCGCTGCTCCCGGAGCTGGTGACCGCGCACCATTGGCTGCGCGGCGGCTTCGAGCGAATGTGCAAGACGCCGGCCACCCTACAACGGACGACCGGCGCGGTGTTTCAGTTGCGGTGTGATGCATACTACACCGTTTGTGGACGATCGGCACTGCAAGTGTTGTCAAGCTCTGCCGGGTTTCTTCTGAACCACGATGACAACAACAACAGTTCGTCTATCTCGTGCGTCGGCACCGACGTCGTGCGGCGCTCCGGCGGCGAATAGACCGACTGGACCAGTGCGTCGAGCGCTCGGCGATCTCTCGACGAACGCGGCGTCGGTACCTCCGCCCGCACTCGCCCTCGACGTATGAGATATAGTCGATCGTCGCCCTCGTGCCCTCGCACCGTGTAAAGAAACGACAACGTTTCGACCGCGAACCGCAGACGGCCGAACTGCTCGCGAAGCTCTTCCAACCTGTGAAGCTTGTCACGCAGCGAGGCGGCCCGCTCGAACTCCATGCGGTCACTCGCGACTTGCATCTCCCCGCGAAGCCGCTCGATCGGTCCATCGTCCGCCCCATCCAGGAACGCACGTGCCATCGATACGCGCTCGGCATACGCGTTCACTGTGCACGCGCCGATACACGGACCGAGACACTTCCTGACTTCGTGACGGATACAACCCGGCGTTCGCGCTGGCGTTCCGAACAGGTCGACCTGGTCCGCGAAATACATCTTCTGGTCGAGCGAACAATCACGAAGACCAAGCGCGTCACTCAATTCACGCACAGCCTCGCCGATTCGCTGAGCGCCGACGAACGGACCGTAATAAACACCACCGTCCTCGCTTCCTGCGCCACGAACGACCATCAGCTTGGGCGCGGCGCCGCGACTGAGCTTGATGAACGCGTAGTGTCGTGCATCACGTTTCATCGCGACGTTGAGGCGCGGGCGCAGTCGCTTGATGAGCTTGAGCTCCGTCAGGAGCGCGGCGAACTCACTCGGCGTGTACTCCCAGTCGATCGAGGTTGCCTCGCGGAGGATTCTTGCCCCCTTGTCCTCCGGATACGCACAGCGAAAGTAGCTGAGCAGGCGTGTCCGAACGCGCTTCGATTTGCCGACGTACACGATCTCGCCGTCGGCGGACAGCATGCGATAGATGCCAGGTCGATCCTGTGCACCATCACGCACCGCCCCGCGCATGCGCGCGAGCTCTTCGTCCGACGTCGGCGCGCGCCGCAGTGACTTCAGCGCTGACATTCCCAACAGAACACGGTGGAGCGCCCGTCTATCGCGTGGGTGACGGCGAGACGCCGACCGCAGCGGCGGCACGGCTCGCCCTCTCGTCCATACGCTCGCAACTGGTCGGCGAACGAGCCACGGTCACCCGACGCATCGCGGTAGTCGCGAAAGCTGGTTCCTCGAGCGATCACCGCCGCGGTGAGCACGTCTCGGAGTTCGGCATGGAGACGCTTCACCTCGGCCGGCGAGAGAGTCGCCGCCGGCCGTGACGGGTCGATCCCCGCGCGCCAGAGCACTTCGTTCGCGTAGATGTTCCCGACTCCAACGAGTCGACGTTGGTCCATCAACACCCGCTTTACCGCTTGCCGCGATGCCCGAACAATCGCCAATAGCTGTTCGACGGTAAAGCCCGAATCCAACGGTTCACATCCGAGCCCGGCCGAGTACCGAGCGAACCGCTGCTCGTCCATCACGCTCACGGTACCGAGTCGCCTGATGTCGCGATAGTGAAGCGATGTCGAGTTCTCCAGGACGAACTCGACGGTCGAGTATCGGCGTTCCTCGTCCGGGAGGCGCCCGGCATCGATGAGCAGGGCACCGGTGAAGCGCGGCTGGACGACGATGCGATCGCCCGAGGACAGATCGAGCACGATGAGCTTCGCGCGGCGCCATGCATGGCCGATCACGGTGCCGACCACTCGGCGACGCAGTTGCCGCGAGCTCACCTCGCGAAGGACGTCGCTTCGCTTGACCCTAACGTCGGTGATAGTGCTACCCGAGATCGCGCGGTTCAAGTCGCGCGCGATGGTCTCGGTCTCAGGTAGCTCGGGCACGCCGCGCCGACTCGCGCCATCCGATGTCGGCGCGGTATTGTTTGCCGCGGAACTCGACGGCTGCGGCATACTCGGTGCTCGCACGCTGCGCGTCGTCGAAGGTCCGCGCGACCGCCGTCGCCGCCAGCACGCGACCGCCAGCCGTGACCAGAGCGCCATCGCTTCGGCGGCTTGTCCCGGCGTGAAACGCAATCACTCGGGGCTGAGCCGCAGGTAACATGATCGGATCGCCCGTGACGGGCGAATCAGGGTATCCACCCGCAGCGACCACGGTCGTCACGCCGAACGATGGCTCCCACTCGAGCGACGCCATACCTGCCAGTCCAGCGCCCGACGCGACGGCGTGGAAGGGATCCAGCAGCGAGCTGCGCATGAGTGGTAGAATCGCCTGCGTCTCCGGGTCGCCGAATCGGCAGTTGAACTCGACCACTTTCGGCCCGTCGTCCGTGAGCATGAGTCCCGCGTACAACAGCCCGCTGAACGGCGCACCTCGCTCTCTCAGCGCGGCGAGCGTGGGCTCGATCACGCGCTCGCTGGCATCCCTAACGAGGGACGCAGTGCCGATAGCGACCGGCGCATAAGCGCCCATCCCGCCGGTGTTCGGTCCCACATCGCCGGCGAACAGTCGCTTGTGATCCTGCACGGGAAGCATCGTGAGAAAATGTTCGCCATCGGTCAAGGCGAAGAGTGAGAGCTCCTCGCCCTGCATGAACTCCTCGACCAGGATCTCGCTCCCGGCTTCGCCAAGCGCGCCATCGCGCAGCATTCGATCTATCGTCGAATGGGCCTGCGCGACGGTCTCACACACGACGACACCCTTGCCAGCCGCAAGGCCCGTGGCC
>Ga0114129_10017753_pt1 | contig 10133 bp, 8 predicted proteins | sample RhiMetdeltSRZDD1_FD_80071 | JGI IMG/M metagenome (GOLD analysis project Ga0114129, IMG submission 80071) | Populus rhizosphere microbial communities from Tennessee, USA - Rhizosphere MetaG P. deltoides SRZDD1 (version 2) (version 2) | ecosystem: Host-associated > Plants > Roots > Rhizosphere >...
GCATCCAGTTCCCCGAACAGTACGGCGGCGCCGCCATGAGCGCCGTCGACTACTGCATCTGCATCGAGGAAATCGCCCGCGTCGATCCGTCGATCGCGCTGTCGGTGGCGGCGCACAACGGCCTCGGCGCCGCGCACATCGCGAAGTTCGCCAGCGAAGAACAAAAACAGCAATACCTGGTGCCGCTGGCGAAGGGCGAGAAGCTCGCCGCCTGGGGCCTCACCGAGCCGGGGTCGGGCAGCGACGCCGCCGCCATGCGCACCACCGCGGTCCGGGACGGCGCCTGCTGGGTGTTGAACGGCTCGAAGATGTTCATCACGCACGGCACCTCCGCCCACACGCTGGTGGTGATGGCGGTGACCGACAAATCGAAAGGGTCGAAGGGAATCTCGTCCTTCATCCTGGAGCGCGGCATGGGCGGGCTGCTGGCCGGCAAGAAGGAAGACAAGCTCGGCATGCGCGCCAGCGAAACCACCGAAGTCATTTTGCAGAACTGCCGCGTCTCGCCCGCGCAGATGATCGGCGACGAAGGCCAGGGGTTCATCCAGACGCTGCAGGTGCTCGACGCCGGCCGCATCGGGATCGCCGCGCTGAGCGTGGGATTGGCGCAGGGCGCCTACGAAGCCGCGGTCAGCTACACCGCCGAGCGGAAGCAGTTTGGCCGCGCGATTGCGTCGTTTCCGTCAATCCAGGAGCGGCTCGCCGAGCACGCCTCGGCGGTCGAGGCCGCGCGGCTACTAACCTATCGCGCCGCCTGGCTCAAGGATCAAGGCCGCCGCATGACGCTCGAATCGGCGATGGCCAAGCTCTATTCGAGTGAGATCGCCGTCCGTGCCGCGGAAGACTGCGTGCAGATGCACGGCGGCTACGGCTTCGTCAAGGACTACCCGGCCGAAAAGTTCTTTCGCGACGTCAAGCTGCTGACCATCGGTGAAGGGACGAGCGAAGTTCAGCGCCTCGTCATCGCGCGCCAACTGCTGGCCGCCTGAAGGCCACCGATTCGACACCGATTAGACGCAGATGCCTCCCTCCTTAGCCGAGCGCGTGCGATCCGGTGACGTACGGGCGATGGCCCGCGCCATTTCCCTGATCGAAGACGAAGCCGCCGGCGCGGCGGCGCTGGTCCGCGACATCTTTCCTCATACCGGCCGCGCCTATCTCATTGGCGTCACCGGTCCGCCCGGCGCCGGCAAGAGCACGCTGGTCGATCGGCTGGCCGCCGAAACCCGAAAGGCCTCGGAAACCGTCGGCGTGATTGCCGTGGATCCGACCAGTCCCTTCACCGGCGGCGCCATTCTCGGCGATCGCCTGCGCATGCAGGCGCACGCCGAAGATGCCGGCGTCTTCATCCGCAGCATGGCCACGCGCGGACAGATGGGCGGCCTCGCCCGCGCCACCAGCGACGCGGCGCTGGTGCTCGACGCCGCCGGCAAAAGCCTGGTGATCATCGAGACCGTCGGCGTCGGCCAGGACGAAATCGATATTGTCCGCACGGCGGACGTGTCGATCGTGGTCCTGGTGCCGGGCACCGGCGATGACGTGCAGGCGCTGAAGGCCGGCATCATGGAGATCGCCGACATCTTCGTCGTGAACAAGTGCGATCGCGACGGCGCCGATCGCATGGTGACGTCGATCGAATCGAACCTCGCGCTGCAGCATTTCGGCGAAGGCGAATGGCGTCCGCCGATTGTGAAGACACAGGCCACCACCGGCCAGGGCATTGCGGAGTTGTGGGAAACCATCAAGGCCTTCCGGGCCCATTCGGAAGGAAAGCGCGCCAGGCGATTGAAGGAGCGCAACGAATTCAGGCTGCGCGATTTGCTCACGCATCGCTTCATGGAACACGTCGAGACCTCGACGGGCGGCGAGGCCCTGGCAGCGCTGATCGAGCGCATTTCAAGGCGCGAAGTCGATCCCTATACGGCCGCCTCGGATATTCTCTCGAAGACCCTGAAATCCTGATGAAAGCGGTTCTCGATCACGTAGGGATCGCCGTGAGCGATCTGCCGGCGTCGCTCGCGTTCTTTCGCGACGTGCTGGGCCTGCACGTGGAGTCGACCGAGGAGGTCGCGTCACAGCACGTGCGTGCCACGTTCGTGTCGACCGGCCAGTCTTCACTGGAGATGCTGGAGGCCACCGCCGCCTCGTCGCCAATCGCGAAGTTTCTGGAGAAGCGCGGACCGGGGATGCATCACGTGGCGCTGCGCGTCGACGATATCGACGCCGCCATTCAGCATCTGAAGGCGCGCGGCGTGCGGCTGATCGACGAGAAGGCCAGGCCCGGCGCTGAAGGCGCGCTCGTCGCGTTCATCCACCCGTCGGCGGCGCAGGGTGTGCTGGTCGAGCTGAAGCAGCCGGCGCCGAAAGTGGAGATGTTCAGGACCGTGGGCCGCCACACCCTCGGCGATCTCGAGCTGATCACGCTGGCCGACGGCTTCTTCGCGCTCGACGGCGGATCCATGTTCGGAACGGTCCCGCGGACCCTGTGGGAAAAGCGGCTGCCGCCGGACGATGCGAACCGGATTCCGTTGAGCATGCGGCCGCTGATTGTCCGGAGCGACCGGCACACGATGATCATCGATGCCGGCTGCGGCGACAAGATGGACGCGAAGAGCGCGCAGATCTATAAGTTCGATCGCCGCTATCACCTCGACCACGCCCTCGCGGAAGCCGGCGTGGCTGCCGAAGACATCGACATCGCATTGGCGAGCCATCTGCATTGGGATCATGTCGGCGGGTTCACGAAGATCGGACAGAACGGCGCCATCGTCCCGCGTTTTCCGAAGGCCAGGTACGTGGCGCATCGTGCCGAGTGGGAAGACGCCACGCACCCGCACGAGCGGAGTCGAGCCAGCTACTTCCAGCAGGACTTCGTGCCCCTGATGGACGCCGGCGTATTGACGCTGGTGGACGATGGCGCGGAGATCATTCCCGGTGTGAAATACCGCCGCTCGGGTGGGCACTGCGCGCACCATCAGGTCGTGATGATCGAGGCGGGTGGCAAGACGGCGGTGTTCACCGCCGACATGTATCCGACGTCCGTCCACGTTCCGGATCCGTGGCTGATGGGCTACGACCTGTATCCCATGGACACGCTCGCGTTCAAGCGCCGGTTCGCGCCTGAGGCTGTTGAACGGAACTACTTGTTGTTCTTCGAACACGATCCATCAATGGCAGCGGGTTATCTGAGAGAAAAAGACGGCAAACGGTTCGTCGAAAGGGTGATTTGATGGCGGCGCAGATCGGGATTATCGGCGGCAGCGGCCTCTATGACATGGCCGAGCTGACCGATCGCGAAGAGAAAGTCATCAAGACGCCGTTCGGCGACCCCTCGGGCCCGTACGTGCTGGCCACGCTGCGCGGCAAGCGCGTCGCCTTCCTCGCCCGGCATGGCGCCGGCCACCGGCTGAATCCGAGCGAGTTGAATTACCGCGCCAACATTTTCGGGATGAAGCTCCTGGGCGTCGAGTGGATCGTGTCGGCCAGCGCGGTCGGCAGCCTGCAGGAGAAATACGCGCCGACCGACCTGGTGTTCCCCGACCAGTTCATCGATCGGACGCGCGGCCGCATCAGCACGTTTTTCACCAACGGCATCGTCGCGCACGTCGGCTTCGCGCATCCGCTGTCGGAGTATCTCGCCAGCCTCGCGGCCGATTGCGCGACCGAAGCCGGCGCCAGGGCGCATCGCGGCGGCACCTACGTGTGCATGGAAGGACCGCAGTTCTCCACGCTTGCCGAATCGCAGCTCTATCGCTCGTGGGGCGGCGACGTGATCGGCATGACCAACCTGCAGGAGGCGAAGCTGGCGCGCGAGGCCGAGATTGCCTACGCCACCATGGCGCTGGTCACCGATTACGACTGCTGGCACCCCGAGCACGACTCGGTGACCATCGACATGATCATCGGGTATCTCACGGCCAACGTGAAGATGGCGCAGGAAGTGATTGCCAAGGTGGTGGAGCGGCTCGACGTCACGCATCGCGATCCGGCGCACCACGCGCTGCGCAGCGCGATCCTGACCAACCACGCCGCGATCCCGCCGAAGGTCAAACAGGATCTCGCGCCCCTTATTGGAAAGTACGTCAAATGAAACTGATCGTCACGGGATCGATCGCATTCGACTACCTGATGTCATTTCCAGGGAAGTTCACGGAACACTTCCTGCCCGAACACATGCACCGCCTGTCGCTGAGTTTCCTGGTCGACTCGATGGACAAGCGGCGCGGCGGCTGCGGACCGAACATCGCCTACACCATCGCCCTGCTGGGCGAGCGGCCGTACCTCCTGGCGACCGCGGGCCAGGACTTCGCCGACTATAAAGCGTGGATGGAGGCGGTGAATATCGACACGTCGCTCGTGAGGGTGATCGACGGCAAGTTCTGCGCGTCGTTCTTCTGCAGCACCGACCTCCACAGCAACCAGATCGCGTCGTTCTATACCGGCGCCATGGCCAACGCCGGCGAGCTGTCGATGCGGACCGTGCCCGGCATCAAGGACGCGCTCGTGATCATCTCGCCGAACGATCCTGACGCGATGGTGCAGTACGCCGAGGAATGCGCGGCGATGGGCGTGAAATACATCTGGGACCCGGGCCAGCAGTGCGCGCGCATGGACGGGTCGCAGCTGGCCCAGGGCGTGACGCGCGCGTTCATGGTCATCGTCAATGACTATGAAATGGAGCTGGTGCGCCAGAAGACCAGGATGAACGAGACCGACATCGTGGCGCGGGTGCCGGTGTTGGTCGTGACGCGCGGCGAGAACGGCTGCCGCATCTACACCCGCGACGGCAGCGAGGACGTCAAGGCGGTGCCGCCGCATCGCATCGAGGATCCCACCGGCGTCGGTGACGCATTTCGCGGCGGGTTCATGAAGGGCCTGGCGATGGGCGCGCCGTATCACGTGTGCGCCCAGCTCGGCAGCGTGGCCGCCACGTATGCCCTCGAGCACCTCGGCGGCACCTCGCATGCATATACTTGGGATGAGTTTGCCGCTCGCTATGAGTGGCATTTTGGAAAGCTGAAGGCGTAATCATGATTCGTCCGATCCTTTTCGTGAGTGGAACGATTCTCGCGGCGACGCTCGGCGCCGCGGTGGTGAGCGGCCAGGCGCCAACCAAGACCACCAACAGCGGCGTCTACACGGCGGCGCAGGCCGAGCGCGGCAAGAAGATCTTCGAAGGCAAGTGCACGGCGTGCCACGACACCGAGCGATTCACCGGCGACGTGTTTCTCGACCCCTGGGACGGCAAGCCGCTGAAGGATGTGTGGGACGTCGCGAGCGGGACGATGCCGGAAGATAATCCGGGCAGCCTGCAGCAGCAGGAGTACGGCGACATCATCGCGTTCTTCCTGAGCCTGAATCAGTTCCCGACAGGCGACACCGAACTCAAAGGCGAAGGCGCGGCGATGGCGACCATCAAGATCGAGAAGAAGAAGTGAGATGGTGGTGTCCGGCTGTAGCCGGATTGATACTCGCAACGACGATCGCGATCCATGGCCAGGATATGAAATCCGTGAAGACCGGCGTCTACACCACGGAACAGGCCGATCGCGGTGGCGCGTTGTTCAAACGCAAGTGCGCGAGCTGCCATGCGCCCAACCGGTTTACCGACGATCAGCTGTTCCTCACGCCGTACGCGGGCAAGCCGTTGTGGGAAATGTTCGAGGTAATCAGCGACTCGATGCCCGAAGACGATCCCGGCGGAATGAAGCCTGAAGAATACGCGGACGTGATTGCTCACTTGCTCAGGCTGAACGGGTTTCCGACGGGGCAGACAGAGCTGCCCACGTCGAAAGACGCTCTAACCCTGATTCTGTTCGAAAAGCCGTAGCGAGGCTGCGCCTCGCTGCGGCGCAGTATTTCTTGGCCGCGCCTCCGGCGCGGCGATCAGCTTTCCGACGTCGTCGGATCGATCACCGTGCGAATGCGCGAGACGCGGTTGGCCGGGAAGCCGCCCTTGGTGGCGTGCTCACGAACGGTGGCCTCGTCGGGCGCGATATACACGCAATAGATCTTGTCGTCGGTCACATAACTCTGCAGCCACTGGATCTTCGGACCCATGCTGTTGAGCACGCTGCACGATTTCTGCGCGACGCCATGCAGTTCCGCGGGCGACAACTTGCCGGCGCCCGGCAGTTCCCGTTCAATCACGAATTTAGGCATGCGTTCTCCTTATCAAGAGCCAGAAGTCTACCCTAGCGGCAGCGGCTTGCGGCGGGCGCGGGGGCCAGCTCGGGAGCGAGGGCAGTAGCGTCCTGATACTGAGTGTCGTTGAGGGCGCCGTTGTTACGCATTCTTTCGAGAAGGCGATTCCGCATGGCTATCGCGGCGTCCGGTTCGCACCAGGGATCCGTGCGGGTATCACCGGCGAATGACGCGATGAGCGCCGCTTCCTGCGGGGCGAGCTGCTCGACCGGTTTATCGAAGTAGCCCCGGGCCGCGGCATGAACCCCGCGCCAGCCGAAGCCGAATTCGCCCCTCATCGCCAGCGTGTTGAGGAATTCCTCTTTGGTCCACGACCGCGTCAGCCAGACCGCCGTTGCGAACTGGCCGATGGCCATGCGAAACGATCGTGGCTCGACGTTGTTGTCATGCATGTGCACCGTCGACAGGTAATCCACGCCCTGCACCGCGGGCATGCTCTTGAGACACTCCGCGCGCCGCTCGCCGCGAACCTTCGGATCGTCGTAGCGGATCGCCAGCGCGCGACACGCGCGATGCTGAACGAAGTTGATCGGATTGACCGGCCGCAGCTCGGTGGCGCGGCCGCCGTCGGCGCGGGCCCAGAGCGCCTCGAGCATCAGCGGCGGAGCGCCGGACGCTTCGGGCACCGGCCGCGGCGGCGCCAGCCACAGTCCAAGGAAATAGATCCCTGGAAGAAACAGGATGGCGCCGATCGCGCCGGCGATGAGGACGATGACGATGGTGCGCCGTTCTTCAAGTCGCATGACCTAGGGGCGGCAGGGTGGCGGATTCTCCGGAGGCGCAGCGAGGCCAAGCGGCATCGCCGCAGCCGCGCGGAAGTCGGCATCCGCAATCGCGCCGTTGTCGCGCATGCGCGCCAGGGTGCGATTCCGTGACTCCGTGACTTGGACAGGGTGGCACCACGCCTGAAGGTACTGCTCGCCGACAAACGACGCGATCAGCGCGGCTTCGTGCAGGGCGAGCTGGTCCGGCGCCTTGTTGAGATAGCCGCGGGCCGCGGCGTCCACTCCGCGCCAGCCGTAGCCAAAGTCGGCGCGCGCGGCGAGGGTATTGAGGAAGTCCTCGCGGTTCCACGATGCCGACAACCGCAGCATGCTGGCGAAGGCGCCCGCGCCGCCCCGAAATGAATTCCTCGACACGCCGCCATCTTTCACGTTCATGTTCGCCATGTATTCGAGGCCTGCCATGGCTGGAAGCCACTTGGCGCACTCGGCGGCGCGACGGTCGTCTTCCGGCCGTGGATTGTCGGGCACATCGTTCAGCAGTCGACAGGCGAGATGCCCGCCGAGGTTCATCGGATTGACCGAGCGAAGCTCAGTGGCGCCGCCGCCGCCGGCGCGCGCCCAGAGCGCGTGCTTGATGAGTAATGGAGCAGGCGTAGCCTCGACGGGCGGGAGGTTCGGCGCCACCGAGAGACCGAGGAAGAACAGGAACGTCAGGAACAGGACGGGGATGAGGGCGATGATGCCCCCACCCATCAGCGTGAACTTCAGCAGCCGCCGTTCCTCGATCCGCACACCGACTTTATATCACAAAGTGATTTACGAAACACCCGCCGCGACCCGCGCCCGCGCGGCGGCGGTAATGCGCGCGTACTTCGCCTGCATCAGCAGCCATTCCGTCTGCAGCAGCCTGACCTGCGCGTCGTTGAGCTCGGCCGAGGTAATCACGCCGTTCTCGTACGACACTTGCGCGATCGACACGCTCTCGCGCGCCAGTTCGAGCGCCTTTTCCTGCGTCGCCACCACTTCCGCGGACGATTCCAGCGCCGTCCACGCCGATTCCAGCTCCAGCCGGGCGTTGTCGGTGGCGAAGCGGAGACCGTGTTCGGCCTGCCGCATCTGCGACTGCGCCACGCTGCGCCGCGCCGCGGCGCCGGGCGCCGCAAACAGCGGCACGTTCAACTGGATGCCGAACGCATAGCTCTGATTGTCGCGGGCCAGGAGGCTCCCCAGCGAGTCTTGCTGGTACTGCATGTTGCCCGTGAACGACAGGCTCGGTTTCCACTCGCTTTGCGCCAGGTTCGATGCATACTCGGCGGCCTCGCGGCGCGCCGTGAATGCCTGCAGGTCCGGACGCCGCGGCAGGAGCGTGTCGAGCTCCTCGCGCGCGTGGCCGGCCACCGGCTCATCGAGGGAGCCTTCGAGTTTCAACGCCTGCGACTGCGGCAACGACAGCACCCCGCGCAGCGCCTGCATCGCGGTATCGACCTGCGCCTTCGCCTGAATGCGGCGGGCCCTGGCGTTGGCCAGCTCGACCTCCGCCTGCAGCACGTCGAGCCGCGCCACCGTGCCCGATTCGAAGCGCGCCTTCGCGAGCTCGAGCTGCTTCTGCGTCAGGCGGATCTGCTCGTCGGCCACGGCCACACCGCGCTCGTTCATCAACGCCGCATAGAAGGTCTCGACCACGCGGTACTCGATCTCCTGCCGCGTCCGATCGAGCTCGAGCTTCGAGGCATCGAGAGACGAGGTCGAGATGCCGAGCGCGTTTTCCAGACGGCGGCCGGTGTAGATCGGCTGGCTCACAAACAACTGCAACTGGTTGCGTTGCGCGAACCCGGCCTGAAAGGTCTGTTCCTCCGGGCCGAAGACGCCGGCAGGAATCCTGATCACCGGGAACCGTTGCGACGGGGTGAAGTTGTAGCCGAGGTTCACCTGCGGCAGGAACGAGGTCTTCGATTCCTGCACGCGGGCCTGGGTCTCGACGACTTTCTCCTTCGAGACCTTCAGACCCTCGTTGTTTTGCAGTGCGCGTTCCAACGCCTGATTGAACGTCAGCGTGACAGGAGCAGTCTGCGCGAACGACGTTGTCGCCGAGAGCAGCCAGCCGATCACCGCCACCAGCAGAATCACGCCGGTCACGCGCACCGCCTGCGGCACGCGCGCGCCTGACCGACGCCACGACTTCACGCGTTCGAGCGTCCGCGCCAGCAGCAGGTACGAGACCGGCACCACCACGAGCGTCAGCAACGTCGAGGTGATCAGGCCGCCAATCGTGGCAATCGAGATCGGCGAGCGGAACTCGCTGCCTTCGCCGCTGCCCATCGCCGACGGCATCATGCCGAGGATCATCGCGATCGTCGTCATCAGGATCGGGCGCAGCCTGACCGGTCCGGCCTTGAGAATCGCGTCCCGCACGCTCAATCCCTCACTGACGTAGTGGTTCGTGAGGTCGACGAGCAGGATCGCGTTCTTGGTGACGAGGCCCATCAGCATCACCACGCCGATCATCGCGGGCATGCCGAGGTTTTTCCCGGTCAGCAGGATCGCCAGCAGCGCGCCGACCAGCGCCAGCGGCAACGCGATCATGATCAAGAACGGCTCGAGGAACGATTCGAACTGCGACGCCAGCACGATATAAATGAAGACCGTCGCCAGCAGCAGCGCCAGGCCCATCGCCGACGCCGATTCCTGCATCATCTCGACGTCGCCGGCGAAGCCCCACTCGAAGTTCGCCGGCAGCGTGACGCCGGCCATCACCCTGCCCACATCCGCCGTGACTTCACCGAGCGATCGATCGGCGAGCTCGATGTTGATCTTGGCCTGGCGGCGCCGCGCTTCGCGCTCGATCGCCGCTGGTCCCACTTCCGGCTGGAGCCGGACGATGTCGCGCGCCCGCACCACCGCGCCGGTCGGCGAGTAGAGCGGCGTCCGCGCGATCGACTCGAAGTCGTTGCGGAACTCCGGGGCGAGGCGCACCCGGATGTCGTATTCCTTGTCGTCTTCGCGCAACCGCGTCGGGACGATGCCCTCCACCATGCCGCGCAGCTGCATCGCCACCGAGCCGACGTCGTAGCCGAGGTCCGCGGCCAGCTCGCGATTCACCGCCGCGACCATTTCCGGCTGCCCGGTCTCGAGCGTGCTGTCGACGTCGACGGCGCCCGGCACGGCCTTCACCTTCTGAAGCACCTCTTCGTTGATCCGCTGCAA
>Ga0114129_10017754_pt1 | contig 10131 bp, 8 predicted proteins | sample RhiMetdeltSRZDD1_FD_80071 | JGI IMG/M metagenome (GOLD analysis project Ga0114129, IMG submission 80071) | Populus rhizosphere microbial communities from Tennessee, USA - Rhizosphere MetaG P. deltoides SRZDD1 (version 2) (version 2) | ecosystem: Host-associated > Plants > Roots > Rhizosphere >...
GCGTCCGAATGATCTTTTCTTCATTCTTCGGAAACACTCCGATGATGCGGTCGACGGTCTTTGAAGCATCGATCGTATGCAAAGTGGAAAGCACCAGGTGTCCGGTCTCAGCTGCTTCCATGGCCACTTCCATTGTTTCGCGGTCGCGCATCTCGCCCACCAGGATCACCTTGGGTGCCTGACGAAGCGCGGCCCGCAAAGCGATGGGAAAACTCGAGGTGTCCGCGTAGAGTTCACGCTGGTGAATCGTCGAATTCTTATGCGTGTGCAAAAACTCGATTGGATCTTCGATCGTCACGATGTGGTAGTACTTCGATTCGTTGATCAAATCGATAACTGCAGCCAGGGTTGAGCTCTTGCCGGAACCGGTTGGTCCAGTCACCAGCACGATGCCGTTTTTCAACTCAGTAACTGCTCTCAGCTCTTCAGGAAGGTGGAGATCCTGAAAGCGCGGCGGATAATTTGGAATCACACGCATCACAATGGCGTGTGTACCGCGCTGCATGAAGATATTGACGCGAAAGCGCGCGAGCCCCGGCACACTGTAAGAAACGTCAGTCGAGCCGTGCTGTTCGAGATTCTTGGCCACGGTGACATCCTGGCCGCCTCGCAAGTGGCTACCGATGATTACCTTGGCCATTCCGGCGGTATGTGCCGGAGTCAGCTTTTCCAAACCCGGGATCTCAACGCCTTGTAGCTTCCCAATCAATTCAACTTGTGGCGGGCGTCCCGGTGAAAAGATCAGATCGCTGACTTTGTCCGAGACGGCCAGCATCTGCTGCAGAATTGAAGCGAGATTCAGGGTGGGCGCAGCTGGCGCTGACTGTTCGACAGGTGCTTGGGTCATGGTTGACTGTTGGTGCGCTCCCAATCAAAGCCGGCCGATCGAAACAAACTCGACGTGGGCATGATTTGATAAGACTTCACGGCGTATCGCAGGTCTACCGATTTGTTTGGCACGTGCACCATCACCTGAAAAATGAACAAGCCGCGCTTGTCGCTCTCATTGATCAAAACGGCGTACGTGTGGTTGGAAAGTACTTTCACCCTTTGCGCGAATTTCGAATAATCACCGTCGCTGTGAAGACGCCTGAGATTGAAAGCGCGCGACGCAGAGACTTCTTCGAGCGATACATTCGCGCCCAAGTCGGCGATTAATGAAAAGTCATCGCCGGCCGTGGACGCCTGAAACTCATCGTCGGATTTGCAAGCTCCGTTGAAGAGCAAATCAGGGCTGTTGCGTTGTTTTGAGTAAGACGAAATAAACAGTGCCGTCTGTTCGTAGCCCTTTTGGGCTTCCTCAGGCGTGCGGCAACTGTAGGAAGGCGATAAGGTAATCGTTTTGATTGTGTGCAGGTCCGGCAGACTATAATCCGGCTTCTGTGCAAACGCGGAACTCGCCGCGATTAGCAGTGCAAACAGAATGTAGGCAAACTTCTTCACCACGATATCCTCCCCGGTAACGCGTTACAGCGCTTTCACTATAAAAAAAGTCACGTCATCCGTCGCACCGCGCCCATCAGTCCAGGCCATTAGGTCGCGATGCAGAAAATCGATCATGTCACGCGCGGGGAGATCGCGCGCGCGACGGACCGCTTCAACTAAACGCGCGCCGCCATATTCTTCTCCGGCGGAATTGGTCGCTTCCGTCACGCCGTCAGTGTACAGCACCATCGTTTCTCCGGGATTAATCGTCGCGAAGTATTCGTAGTATCGCGAATCCGGAAACATGCCGAGCGGCACTCCGCCACGCTCTTCGAACCGCGCATTGCCGTTGGCATCCATCAGCAGCGGGTAATGGTGGCCGGCGTTTGCGTATGCCAGCGTTCGGTTTGTCGCATCGAGAATTCCGTAAAACGCAGTAACGAACTGATTGCGCTCGATCGATTCCCATAAAAGGTAGTTCACTTTTGACATCGAGATGTGCGGCGCATAACCAATGTGCGACGCAGCGCGCAGGCTCGCGCGCAGGAACGCCATCAAGAGTGCGGCCGGCACGCCTTTGCCCGATACGTCGGCGATGACGACTCCGATTTGATCGTCGTAAATCTTCACCCAGTCGTAGTAATCGCCCGAGACTTCCTCGGTCGGAAAGTTGTACGCGCTGATGTCGAACCGTTCGAGTTCCGGATCGGTCGCCGGCAGCAACTCAAGCTGCACCTGTCGCGCAATCTCGAGCTGCGTCTCGAGTCGCTTCTTCTCGATTAACTGATCGTGCAGCATCACCTTCTCGATGATGATCGCCACCTGCGACGCCAGCAGCATTAAGACATCCAGGTCGTCCTGGGAATACGCGTTTAGCTCGTCGCTTTCGAGGTCGAACACCCCGATGACTTCTTCGTTGGAAATAATCGGCGCGACCATTTCGGAGTGGGTGCGCGTGCGCGCATTGATGTAGCGCGGCTCTTTGCGAACGTCCGGAGAGATGAAGGGTTTGCCGCTCACCGCGACGTGGCCGATCAAGCCTTCCCCCATTTTCAGATGAAGCTCCTGCATGTCGGCGATGTCGTAACCACGCACCGCTTCCGTGTGAAAGACGCAAGTCTCATCCACGCCGCCCTCGCGATCGCCGAACGGCCGCGAGCATTTCACGAGGTAAATCCCGGCCGCATCGTAAGGGATCAGCGAGTCGAGCGTGTCCATGATGAGGTTCAAGACCTCCTGGAGATCGAGCGACCGGCTGATCTTGTTAGTGATGTCGAGCAGCATGCGTAGCTTGTCCACGATGGACAAACCCACGGTGCTTCGTTCGATTGTGGAAGCCATAAAGAATGCTTGAGCGGCGCAGGTTACGCGGTGTCAAGCTTGCTTATTATACGTGTGATTGCTTGTGGCAGAAACATCTTTGTAGACCGACCAAAGGTGGGTAACTTTGATGCGGTATTCGACGAGTTGCCGGCTGACGCGAAAGCGACGCGCGATCTGTTCGGCAGAGCGACCTTCAAAGACGAGTTGACGCAGCGCCGCATACGGGACGAGTGCCGCAGCTCCGATTGCATACGCGGCCTCTTCGTCGGATTTATTGTAATCGCGCGTCAAGATTTTGTTCGGTTCGCCCGGCCCGACTTTTCGAGTTTCCGGCACCGCCACCGCGAGTCGATTGGCTTTATGACCTAAAAAGACGTGCGCGATCTCTTCCATCAATGTGGCCCGATTCCGATGAACGCCGTGCGCTGGGTTCAGAATCACGATGCGCCAACCATTCGGCAGCGGCTGTGAACAAGCGCCACCTGACCATTCGTCCATGCCCTCACCCAACAGATGTGCACGCGATTCGTCTGACAAACCTTTGATCTGATCGAAATCGACAACCAGAAGCCTCGCGAATTGCGCCAGCGCAAATGGATCGAGCGCTTCATTTGCTTGCACACCGGCGAACTCACGCAAGCCGAGCGCGCGCAACTCAAACTGTTTTCGTTTTTCGCTGGGAGGAAGGGATAAGAAAGCATTCATCGTTCATCAATTAAAGAGACTGTTCACGTATTGCTCCGGATCAAAGACTACCAAATCGTCAACTCGTTCGCCGATACCGGCGTAGCGAATCGGCAGCCCAAGTTCTTTGGCGATTGCGACCGCAATGCCACCTTTCGCCGTGCCGTCGAGTTTCGTCAGGACAATTCCGGTAACACCGGCAATCTTAAGAAACTGACGTGCCTGCTCTAATCCGTTCTGACCCGTGACCGCATCGACCACGAGCAAAGTTTCGTGCGGCGCGCCTTCGACCTCGCGCCCCGCGACGCGTTTCATTTTTTCCAGCTCCGCCATGAGGTTCGCCTTGTTATGCAGCCGGCCGGCCGTGTCGACAATCAGCACATCCGAACCGCGCGCCTTCGCGGCTTTCATCGAATCGAACAAAACGGCGGCGGGATCCGTTCCCTGCTTCTGCTGAATCAAGGGTACGCCCGTCCGTTCGGCCCAAATCGCAAGCTGATCGCCGGCCGCAGCGCGAAATGTGTCCGCCGCACAAATCAAAACGTCGTTGCCTTCGGATTTGATTCGCTGCGCGAGTTTGCCGATCGTGGTTGTCTTCCCAACACCATTCACGCCGACAATCATCATCACGTACGGCATGATGTTTTCGGGCACGCTGCTTTCCGATGCGACGCCGTGCTCTTCGGCGCCTTTTAGGATCGTGAGCAGTTCTGACTTGATCGCGTCTTTCAGTTTTTCAATGTCGTCGATTTCTTTTCTACTAATGCCTCTCCGCACAGTTTCCAACACGTGCATCGTTGTGGGCACGCCGATGTCGGCGGCGATCAAAGCCTCTTCCAACTCATCGAGCAGCTCCGCATCGATGCGTTTCGCGCCGGCGAACACGTTGTCGATCCTTTGCGACAACGATTCACGTGTGGCCGACACCGCACGGCGGAATCGCGCTGAGAACTCCTGTTCAAGCGCCGCTTCGCGCACCCGTAGTTCTTCGATCGAAAGATCGAGCCCGAGTACCGACGTCTGCCACGGAGTTACAGCCGGCAGGGGTTCCGGCGGCGCGGGCGCCACTAGTAACAAGTCCTCTGGCGGAGGCGGTTCTGCGGCCGCCGGTTCATCAACAGCCGGTTGATTTAATCCAAGCGAGACAAACTGATCCTTTTTTCTACGCCAAAATGCCATGCAATCAATTCCGACAAACTTTTTCTTTGATTATACGTGGCAGAGGCACACACGTCAGCCGCCCGACGGAGTTATTGGACCGCAACGGGTTTATAATGTCGTCACTCAATTCTAATAACGAGAAGTATTCGAAGATGCAGAAGCGCAAACTTGGCAACAGTACGCTCGGAGTTTCTGCGATCGGGCTTGGCTGCATGGGAATGAGCACTTCCTACGGCACGCCGCCTGATCGTCGAGAGATGATCTCGCTGCTGCGCGACGCTGTCGATCGTGGTGTCACGTTTTTCGATACGGCTGAAGTCTATGGACCATTCAAGAACGAAGAACTCGTCGGCGAAGCGCTTGCGCCGGTGCGCGATCAGGTGGTGATCGCAACAAAGTTCGGTTTCAAACTTGATCCTACCGGCGCGAAAAGCTGGATCGGCGTAGACAGCAGGCCCGAGCATATTCGAGAAGTAGCCGAAGCTTCGCTGAAACGTCTGAGAACCGATCGCATCGATCTCTTTTATCAACATCGCGTTGATCCGAGCGTGCCCATCGAAGACGTTGCCGGAGCTGTGAAAGACCTGGTTCACGAAGGCAAGGTCAAACACTTCGGACTTTCCGAACCCGGCATGCAAACCCTTCGTCGCGCGCATGCGGTCCAGCCGTTGACCGCGATTCAAAACGAGTACTCGTTGTGGACGAGAACGCCGGAACGCGAAGTACTGCCAACCTGTGAAGAGCTCGGCATCGGATTCGTGCCGTACAGTCCGCTGGGTCGCGGGTTCCTTACCGGCAAGATTGACGAAAACACAACGTTCGAAAGCAACGATTTTCGTGCCAACCTTCCGCGCTTTACAACTGAAGCTCGCAAAGCAAATCAAGCATTGATTGATCTGCTGCGCACGATCGCCGCACGCAAGAACGCCACGCCGGCACAGATTGCGCTTGCGTGGCTGCTGGCGCAGAAGTCCTGGATCGTCCCGATTCCCGGCACAACGAAACTGCATCGACTGGAAGAGAATATCGGCGCAACTACTATCGAGCTTACGGGGGAGGACCTGCGTGAGATCGACCACGCCTCGTCGCAGATTCAAATCGAAGGCGCCCGGTACCCGGAACAGCTGGAACGACTGACCGGCATCTAGCGATGATTTACCGCTGAAGGAACAAACCTATGCCAGATGTGAAAGCCTATTCCGCCGCCAGTGAGACATCGCCGCTCGCGCCTACTACGATCCGCCGGCGCGATCTGACCGAAAACGATGTGCAGATCGAGATTCTTTTCTGCGGCATCTGCCACTCTGATCTTCATTCGGTGCGCAACGAATGGAGCGAATTCAGCGAGACGGTTTATCCAATCGTTCCGGGCCATGAAATCGTAGGCCGCGTCACCAATGTCGGCGCGTCGGTGACGAAGTTTAAGACGGGCGATCTCGCAGGCGTGGGCTGCCTGGTTGATTCGGACGGCACCTGCAACAACTGCGCAGAAGGGTTGGAACAGTTTTGTCCCGAAAGGATTCTGACCTACAACTCGCCCGACAGGCACCTTGGTGGAGTAACGTTAGGCGGCTACGCCGACAACATCGTCATCGACGAACGTTTCGTGCTGCGCATTCCGGAAAAGCTTAATCTGCCGGCTGTGGCGCCGTTGCTATGTGCCGGCATCACGACCTACTCGCCGCTTCGTCACTGGGGTGTCACTAAAGGCAAGAAAGTCGGTGTCGTCGGTCTCGGCGGCCTCGGACACATGGGCGTGAAGCTGGCGCACGCATTCGAAGCTCACGTGGTTGTCTTCACGACTTCACCCGGCAAGACCGAAGATGCGCTGCGACTCGGCGCGGATGAAGTGGTCGTCTCGCGCAACACAGCCGAGATGGAAAAGCACGCCAGCAGTTTTGATTTCATTCTGGACACGGTTTCCGCGCCACACGACATTAATGCATATCTCACACTGCTGGGACGCGACGGCAACCTGACACTGGTTGGCGCACCTCCAGAGCCGCTTAAAGTTGCTGCGTTCTTATTAATCGGTGGACGACACAGCCTGTCCGGGTCAGCAATTGGCGGCATCGCTGAGACGCAGGAGATGCTGGACTTCTGCGCCAAACACAACATCACTGCGGACGTCGAAGTGATCCCGATTCAGAAAGTCAACGAAGCGTACGATCGAATGCTGAGGTCTGACGTGAAGTACCGTTTCTCGATCGATATGGATTCTTTGAGAAGTGATTAGCGGAAGGGCTTAACTAACAGCGATCACAGAATCAGGCGTGGATGTGACAAACGGTTGCGTCGGCACATAGTCGCGCTGGTTCCGGTTGATGCGCAAAACGCCCGGACGAATCTTGCCGGATTCGCAGGCGGCAACAAACGCCGCCACGACTTTCGCGTCGTAACGGATGCCCACGAAACTCTTCAAGCGCAGCATCGCAGTCTCCAGGTCCATCGCGGCCTGATATGGCCGATCGGTCGTCATCGCGTCGAATGTGTCAGCAACTGAGACGACGAGCGCTTGCACCGGAATCTCCTCACCTTTCAAACCTTGCGGATAGCCCTGGCCGTTGATCATTTCGTGATGCATGAACATGCCGGGCAGGAATTCGCGCATCGCCGGAATTTGGGACATGATCTTGTGTCCTCTTTGCGGGTGCGTCTTCATGATTTCGAATTCCTCATCATCGAGCGCCGACGGTTTCTTCAGGATACGATCGTCAATCGCGATCTTCCCGATGTCGTGAAGCAGCGCGCTGATGCGAATGCCTTCAGTCTCAGTTTCACTAAGGCCGAGGCCCTCAGCAATCGCCACCGAAAAGCGGGAGACACGCTCCGAATGCCCGCGGGTGTAAGGATCTTTGCCGTCGATCGCAGCGGCCAAAGCTTTGACCGTGCCGAGAAAGAGTTCCCGGTTCTCTTCAGCCGAGCGCTGCAAATCCTGAATGAAGCACTCAAGCTGATCGGTCATGCGGTTGAACGACGTGCCGAGCTCGCCCAATTCCGTCCGACTGATGACTTTGACGCGTTGCGAAAAGTCGCCGCCCGCGATACGCGTCGCGCCCGCCGCTAACTCGCGCACCGGCCGCGTCAATCTGTCGGCAAAATAGAATCCGCATACCAGCGCCAGCATCGCCGCCAGCAAACTGACGAAGAACACCTGGTTCCGCATATCGCGAACCGACGCCAGCGCTGCCGATTCATCCTGAATCGCGATCACGCCGAGCATGGCATTGCGATCGAGTTCTGCGGTCGCGTATGAACCAAGCATGTAAACCTCGTGGCCGTCGCGATCGAGCGAGAACGGCGAGAGGGCCGATTGTACTTGCGAGCCTGACTCGAGCCAGTCCTGCACGACTTTCAAGTCCGTCATCGACTTCTCAGAGTACGCAATCGCGGGATCGGGATGCGCGACGGCCTTGCCGTTCTGATCGACGACGAAGATTACCGGCAGTCCAGCGTCCAACATTTCGCGGGCCGTCTTGGCGGACGATTGCTGGACCGTGTTGAAAACTTCCTGAAACGAAACGACGGCGACGACTGCCGCAACGATCTGATCGTTGTCCATTACGGGCGCGGCAATCGTCAGGCCCATCTCCTGGCCGGAACGAATGATTTGCGGGCGACCGACAATCACGTTGCGATTGTTCATACGCGCGAGCACGTCGCTGATGCGCTGATCAACTTCTTCTTTGCGAATGATGTCGGGTTGGAAAGCGCGATGGATCTCGCCTTTGACCGGGCAGATTGCCAGCGCGATTAGATTCGGATCTTCCTGGAGCGTCCGTTGCAGACGCACGTCTGAGCGCGCATCCGTCAGCGAGTGAATGCCACCAGCGATTTCAAACGCGCGCGCCAAACCCGTTACTACGTCGCGATAGCGTTGGCCGTACAATTCGATCTGACGGGCTTTTCCCTGCACGAGTTGCGCCTGATAGCGACCCTCGATCGCGCGCAATTCTTCCGCGCTGCGACGCGACACCATGGTGCCGGCAACGGCAAGTGGCAATAGGCCGACCAGCAGCAAAACTGCCAGCACGACATATAGCAAACGAATTCTGCGGAGACGTTCGAACACTGATCCGATTCCGAGGAAATTCGGCGAGGACGAGATGCGGGACAAAGAGAAAGGCTCGCCCGAGCCTTCCATTGCTGAGATTAGAGGTTCGAAGCCCCACCTGTCAACAGTTTGGTCATTCTTTAACTGCTGAAATGATTAAGCTAAACGTCAGGAAGGCTGCGGTCAGAGCCTGTCAGGGCACTGTTCGCTGGGGTGATTTATGGTGCGCCCAGGCGGTAGGCATTCATGCGATACTTTCTCAACTTGGCGCGCGGGCGCGGCGTCTAAAGGATTGAGCGCGCGGTGTTTTGGTGCGCGACATTTGGGCGGATCGCTCCGGGCGACTACCGAATGGAAATAGTCACGACCGACGAACAAGTGGTGGAACGGGCCTTGTCGGGCGACCCGGAGGCGTTCGGCGAAATTGTCCGCCGCTGGGAGCGTCGCATCTTTGCGCTGTCGTTCGGGATGCTCGGGCGCGAAGAGGACGCCCGTGACGCAACTCAGGAAACTTTTCTGGCAGCGTTTCGAAACCTTCGTGGGTTTCGCGGCGAAGCAAAAGTTTCGTCATGGCTGCATCGCATCGCCGTAAACCAGTGCATCACGCGACAGCGTCGCGCTAAGGTGCGCAGCGAGACGGCGCTCGAAGACGAAGCGGAAAAGAATGCGGCAGTCTTTGCTTTGCCATCAGAGGTTTCACCGGCACGCGCGGCTGAGCACAGCGAGATTAGTGTCGCGGTGAGAAAAGCAGTCTCAGCTCTGCCGCCCGATCTGAGACAAGTGGTTGTCATGAAAGAATTCGAGGAGCTGACTTTCCAGGAAATCTCAGATGTGCTTGACGTGCCGTTAAGCACGGTAAAGAGCCGGCTCTACACCGCGCTGCGACAATTGCAGCTTCGTCTGCAGAAGTTCGGCGCCCTGAAAATGTAATTGACTGAAGGATTGCCATGCAAAACAACGAACGTCCAATTTGTCATCGTGCTGAAGACCTGGTGACTTATCTCTACGGCGAAGCTACGGCTGAAGAGTCGCGCGACTTTGCGAATCACCTGCAGCAATGTGAGGCATGCCGCGCTGAGTTCGGTGTTTTCAGTCAGGTGCATACCTCGATCGCCGCCTGGAGAGACGAAGCGCTTGGTGCGGTAACGGTTTCGGCGAAGGCCGCCGAACCGGTTTACGTCGCGAATGATTTTGTCCAGCACGAGCGCAAATTGTCAGCCCTGGCCGCGTTACGCGAATTCTTCTCAGTCTCACCTTTGTGGCTGCGGGGCGCGACGGCGTTCGCAGGTCTACTGTTGTGTGCGCTGTTGGCGTTTGCAATTTCGCGTGTGTGGCGGCAATCGGCTCCAGTCGCTAACAACGGCAATCAACCGACAATTAATCAGCAGGAATTTGACCGCGCGGTCCAAAAAGAAGTCGATGCGCGGTTGGCCGAACACGCTCGTAACGAGCGACAGAAAGAATTGGCGCCGGTATTCACGCCA
>Ga0114129_10017755_pt1 | contig 10131 bp, 10 predicted proteins | sample RhiMetdeltSRZDD1_FD_80071 | JGI IMG/M metagenome (GOLD analysis project Ga0114129, IMG submission 80071) | Populus rhizosphere microbial communities from Tennessee, USA - Rhizosphere MetaG P. deltoides SRZDD1 (version 2) (version 2) | ecosystem: Host-associated > Plants > Roots > Rhizosphere >...
CGCACGGGTGCGGTTCCAAGGGACCGGCGCGTCGGCCCGGGTCCGGCGAGGCCCCGGGATGGGACGCGCCGAGATCTGGGCGGACGGCGCGTTCGTGCGTGTCGTCGACCTGTACGCGCCAGCGCCCGGGTACGCCACGATCGCGCTCGTCTCGGGCCTGGCGGATCGCTGGCACACGGTGCGGATTGTGGTCGACGGCTCGCATCGGGCGGCGAGCTCCGGTTCGACCGTGACGATCGACCGCTGGGTCGTCGTCTAGCCGGGGTCGGCGGCCCGGACCTCGAGCACCGACCACGTGGGGAGCGACTCCTCGCGCGTGGCGTGGCACGTGAGGCGCATCGGCGCGGCAGGCGCACGGGCGAGCCGCACCGCGGAGCGACCCCCGGGCGTTCCGAACGTCACCTCCGCCCGATCCCCGCTTCGCTCCACGCGTTCCAGCACCACGTCGTCGATCCGGTCGGCGCGGGAACGCTCCCGGACCGCGCGATCGGCCGCCTGGACGTGGAACGGATCGCAGGATCGGCCGCGGTAGCGGTCGAGCCTGCCGATCCGGCCGCCGGCGTAGTCGCGGGCGATCCCTGCCGCCTCCTCCGGTTCGACGCGGCCGAAGTAGAGCCCGTGCGGGAACGCGACGAGGTTCCCGGCGAACCGGTCGCCGCCCACGTGGGTGCTCTCCCAGGTGGCGTCGGGCGCGGCGGCCGCGAGCGCCTGCGCGAGCGGCCGGCCGCGCTCGGCGCAGCACGGGTCGCGCCGGCCGTGCGTGCAGACGACGAAGACGGGATCGCCGACGTCGGCGAACGTCGAGCGGTCGCGCGGATCGAGGGCGGCCGCGTCCTCGATCCGATCGATCGTCGCCGATCCGAGCCATGCATCGCGCGTGTCCACCGCGAAGCACCGGACCGGACCGGACGTGCCACCGGAGGACCGGTTCGGTCGGCGGATCAGGAGCACGCGCCCGCCGAACCGGTGCTCGAGCGCGCGGAGCGTGTCGCCGAGTCCCTCCGGGAGGCGCGCGTCCCGCAGGCCGTCGCGGCCCCACGGCCCGTCGTGCGCGATCAGGAGCCAGCGCCGGATCGTGGACGCGGTCGCGGCGAGCGGCTCGCCCGCCTCGCGGCTCCGCAGGGAGCACCGCTCTGCGGGATCGAGCGAGACCACCGCGGCGCTCAGCGTCCGCCGCGGATCGTGAGCAGTCCCTCGCGGATCAGCCGCCGGACCAGCACGCGGCGGCTCGCGGGAGCCATGAGGAACGGCGCCAGCTCGTGCACGCCCATCGTGTCGTCGTCACCGAGCTCCGCGATCCGGCGCATCGCGTCTTCGAGCGACGACGGCATCTCGAGCCGCCGGTCCCCGAGGAGCACGACCAACCGATCCGGGCGGGGCGAGAGCTCGACGATCGCGCCGAGCCGGCGCGCCACGACCGTGTCGTCGTCGACGTCGATCGGCGCCGACCGCTCCGCGATCGACCCGCGCGCGAGCTGAGCGCGCGACGAGAGGAAGCGCTCGCGGCGCTCGCCGATCACCCGCCGCGCGTCCACGTCGCCGAGCGAGGAGGCGAGCGCCGCGAGTCGCGCCCGGAGCTCGTCGGCGAGCGCGTCCGGATCCTCGGTCCACCCCGCCGGCACCGGGTCGTCGATCGCCGCGGTCGCGTCGGCGACGGCGCCCGCGAGCACCTCTCGCCACGGGGTGACGTGGATCCCGACCGTCAGGTGACCGGACAGGACGTCCTGCGCGCGCGCCGCGTGCGGCGTCCCGGCGGGCAGGTAGATCGTGTCGCCGCCGGCCACCTCCACGTCGAGCGGGTCGCGCTCGGCCTCCCTCGGCGCCGCGTGCACCTCCCAGCGCTTGCGCCCGAACGCCTGCAGGACGAACACGTCGTGCGCGTCGACGTGGAGGTCGAGGCCCTGGGCGCCGGGCGGCGTGACGTACGCGTTCACCTGGCACGGATGGCCGAGCTCGAGCTCGAGGTCGCGGCAGAACCGCGCGACCGGCTCGGCCCACCGGTGCACGCCCTGGAGCACGATCGTCGCGCCGCCCTCGAACAGCGCCGCGACGCGAGCGGGGTTCGCGATCCCGGCGACGTCGCGGGAGCCGGCACGACCCGACCGCGTGTAGGAGGACTCGGGGATCTTCTCGCCGGCCTTCACGAGCCGGAAGAACGGCGTGCGGAGCGCCGTCGTCGTGAGGAATCGATCGACGTCGTCGAGGGAGAGCAGATCCTCGAAGCCGGCGGGCGGGCCGCCCCGGCGGACCGCCGCCCGCTTGCCCCAGTCCTGCTCGAGGAACGCCCGGGGATCGGTGGTGCACCGCTCGAGGGGCCCGCGCCCGGCTCGGACGCGTTCGAGCGTGCCTCGGCTCACGACGTGCCGTCGGTCCCGTCCGTGTCGCCGCCGTCGGTCCCGTCGGCGTCCTGCGAGTCGGTGCCGTCGCCGTCGGCCGCGTCGCCGTCCTGCTGATCCGTCCCGTCGCCGTCCGTCCCGTCGCCGTCCGTCGCATCCGGATCCGTCTCGGCCTTCACGGCGTCCGCGGTGCCCGGCATCACGGTCCGGATGTCCTCGTCCGTGAGGTCCCTCGTTGCGGTGTCGTCCATGTCCAGACCTCCTCTCGGCCTCCGGTATACCCGAACGCGGACGGGTCCGCACACGCCCCCGACGGCCCGTGACTAGACTCCGCCGAGACTCGAAGGGGGCCCCCGCGTGGCGGAACTCGTGACGATCGACGGTCGGTCGTACAAGAAGCGCGACCCGCTCGGTGTGCTCGGACTGTCGTTCATCACGTTCGGGATCTACTGGTGGTACTGGTACTGGGCGATCAACGACGAGCTCCGCCGCTACGAGCGGGACGAGACGATCAGGCCGGGGATCGCGCTCCTCGCCGTCACGCTCGGTTGGATCCTGATCGTGCCGCCGTTCATCTCGATGTACAACACGTCGCTCCACGTCGTGAAAGACCAGCAGCGGCTCGGGATCGCGCAGCAGCTCTCGCCCGCGATCAACGTGATCCTGCTGCTGTTCATCGGGATCGCGACCGGGATCTACACGCAGGAGCACCTGAACCGGATCTGGGACGCGGCGCGAGGCACGTCGCCGTCGCTGCCGCCCCCCGCGCCGGGAGCGCTCCCGCCGCCGCCCGCGTGAGCGACGCGTCCGGCGATCACGTCCTGGCCAACCGGGTCTCCTGGGACGCGGACGCCGACAACTGGGTCGAGCGGGGCCGGGTTCTCTGGGAGCGCGACGACCCTGCCTGGGGGATCTGGCAGGTCCCGGAGACCGAGCTGGAGCTCCTGCCGGACGTGACCGGTCTCGGCACGATCGAGCTCGGCTGCGGCACCGGCTACGTCTCCTCGTGGCTCGCGCGTCGCGGCGCCCGCCCCGTCGGCCTCGACAACTCGGGGCGGCAGCTCGCGACGGCGGCGCGGTTCCAGGAGGACTTCCGGCTCCGGTTCCCGCTCGTCCACGGAGACGCCGAGCGAACCCCGTTCCGGGACGGCAGCTTCGACGTCGCGATCTCGGAATACGGCGCCGCGATCTGGTGCGACCCGTACGTCTGGATCCCCGAGGCCGCGAGGATCCTGCGGCCCGGTGGTCGCCTGATCTTCCTGGGCCATTCGACGCTCGCGATGCTGACGTTCCCGGAGGAGGACCTGCCGGCGTCCGAGCAGCTCCATCGCGATCAGTTCGGGATCCATCGGTTCGACTGGCCGGACGCCGAGGGGGCCGTGGAGTTCGCGATCACGCACGCCGACATGATCCGCACGCTCCGCGATGCCGGCTTCGAGGTCGAGCGACTCGTCGAGGTGCGCGCGCCCGCCGACGCCGTGACGCCCACTGATCCGCTGGCCACGGCCGAGTGGTCGCGCCGCTGGCCGGTCGAGGAGGCCTGGATCGCGACGAAGCGCCCCGCCTGATCCGGTCGTTCCTCACGACCCGTTCGTATCTTCGGGGGGACGAGAGGAGATGGCATCGATGCGCACGTTCAACCCCGCCGGCGTGGCAGGACCGTTCGGCACCTACTCGCACGGCGTCGAGGTCGAGTCCCCGATGCGCCTCGTGTTCGGCGCGGGGCAGACCGGCGTCGACACCGACGGCCGGATCGGCGAGGACATCGAGGAGCAGTCGCGCCTCGCGTGGCGGAACATCGAGGGCGTCCTGTCCGGTGCGGGGATGGCGATCGCCGACATCGTCCAGCTGAACATGCTGCTCGTGCATCGCGAGGACCTGACGACGGCGCGCGAGGTCCGGGAGGAGTACCTCGGCGTGCATCGGCCCGCCTCCACGCTGACGTTCGTCGCGGGCCTCGCCCACCCCGACTGGCGGATCGAGATCGACTTCGTGGCCGCGCGCGCGGACTAGCTCACGCGGGGACGGCGCCGGCCCGTTCCAGCGTGGCCAGACGCTCGCACAGGATCCGCATCAGCGCCAGGGCCGTCTCCGGCCGCTCGCGGAGCACCGCCTCGAACTGCCGGCGCTCGATCGACAGCAAGCGAACGTCGCCCCTCGCCGCGAGCGAGGCCATCCTCGCCCCGCCGGTGATGACGGCCATCTCCCCGATCACGTCGCCGGCCGAGCGGACGGCCAGGACCTCCTGGTGCCCGTCCGTCTCGCGGATGATCACCATCACGTAGCCGGACACGATGATGTGCATCTCGTCCCCGGGCTCTCCCTGCTCGGCGATCGTGTCGGCGTCCGCGAACGAGTGCTCGGACGCGATCGCGGCGATCGGCAACAGGTCGTGCGGCGGGAGGTCTGCGAACAGCGGCACGCGGCGCAGGAACAACACGCGTTCCATCATCGGGAGGGTCGTCAGGGTCTCGGTCATCGTTCCTCCTTGCTCGGTGTCGATGGTGTCGGGATCCACCGCCCACGCCGCCGTCGCGCGGATCCGCTCGTCGGTGTGGTTCAGGGCGGCATCGAGCCACGCGGCATCCGGTTCGTGTGTCCGATCGGCCTCCCAGAGGGCGACCAACGGCCGGACGGTGTCCCGGTCGGCCACGGTCTCGATCACCTCCAGCGCGTTCGCGCGCTGCGCGGGATCGTCGGCCGCGAGGCTGTCCAACGCCGTGTCGATCCGGGCGTGGTCGCCGAGGAGGGCGATCGCCTGCAGGGCGACGATCGCCCGGTCGCGCGAGGACGCGAGCAACGCGTCGCGGAGCACGTCGAGCCGGTCGTCGTCCCCGACGTCGATCGAGTCGGCGAGGCGCCGGTCCGCGAGCGCCGCGGCCGCGGACGCGGCCGCGAGCTCGCGGACCGGCGGCGAGGCTCGGTCGGGCGACGCGCCGACGGCCGCGTGCGCCGCCTCCAGGACGTCGCCACCTCCTTCGACGGACGCGAGGAGGGCGTCGACGCCTCCCGCCGGATCGGTGGCCAGCACCGCGCGCGCGGCCTGGGCGCGGACCGAGGCGACCGGATCCCGCAGGCCGCCGACCGCGAGCGCCGCGGCCTCCGGGCTCCGCGACGCCGCGAGCGCCTCGTACGCCGCCGCCCGCGCGTACGCGTGGGGCGACCGGCTCAATCGCGCGAGCGCGGCCTCCGCCACGCCGTCGTCCGCACCGTCGGCGAGCAGGATCGCCGCGGCGCGCGCCCGCACCGCCCCGTCGGCGTCGTCCAGCAGCGGCCGGGCGCGCGCCGCGGCGTCGGCGCGCAACGCGGCGACCGCCTCGAGCGCGGCCAGCCGCACCTCCGGGATCGGATCGGAGAGCAGCCCCGGGATCCCGTCCGCCGCCCCGAACGCCCCGACCCGCGCGAGGGACCGCAGCGCCGTCCCCCTGACGTCGGCGTCCTCGTCGTCCAGTCCGCCGACGAGCGCCTCGGCCGTCCCGGGCGCGTCGAGGTCGCCGAGCAGCTCCGCCGCGACGCGTCGCATGCCGACGTCGGGATCCGACATCCCGCCGATCGCGACCGACGCGGCCGCCCGGTCGGCTCGGCCGAGCCCGAAGGGCTCGCCCGCGCCGTGGGTGGCGCCGAAGACGTGCGGCCGGCCCTCGCGGAGCGCGACGAGCAGCTCCGCCGTGTACGCCCGGCGCACGCGGAGCATCGTGACGACGGCCGCGATCGCGGCCACGAGCCCGAGGGCGAACAGCACGCGCGGCGACACCGCTCGTTCGCCGATCAACGTCACGACGCCCGCGAGCACGGTCCCGACCTGCGTCGGACCGCCGTAGAGGAACGCCCGCACGCGGTCCCGCCGTTCGCCGGGCACGGTGTTGATCACGGCCTCCCAAGAGGTGGACGCCCCGCCCTGGAGCCACACCACCTGGGCGAAGCGGAACGCCAGCAGCAGGGTGAACGTGGCCGAGATCGTCAGCACGCCGAAAGCCACGAGGTACAGGACGGGGAGCACCATCATCACGGTGGGGACGCCCACCCGGGACAGGAGCCGGTTCATCACGAGCAACGCGAGAACGAGCGTGACGGCGGTCGCGATCGCCGTGAACACGCCCAGGAACCCGGCGAGGTCCTCGGGCGCGGGGTAGCGGTCCACGGCGGCGCGCGAGAACGGGAGGTAGAGGGAGAAGAACAGCAGCGAGAACAGGATCGAGCCGATCGACATCCAGCGCAGGAGCGGCGATCGGAGGGTGTAGCGCGCGCCGTCACGGAGCTCCTCGAACACCGGCACCCGGCGTCGGTGCGGCCGCGTGGTCGCCGGGTCGGCACGGGCGACGAGCATCCGGCCGAGGATCGCGACGACGATGAGCGTGCCCATCCACACGAGGACGAGGTTGTCCGTCCCGAGCCAGCCTGCGAGGGGGCGCGTGACGAGCCCGCCCAGCACCTGTCCGAGCACCGCGGCCGCGCCGATCAGGGGGAAGAACCGCTTCGCCTGCCGCGTATCGGTGACCAGGCCGGCCAGTCCCCACACCGCGAGGCCGATCAGGAACTCGGCCGCACCCCGCACGAGCCACAGCGCCGGGTAGACCCAGCCCGCGTCGGCGGCGAGCGCGAGCCTCGCCACCCCCGCGATGAGCGCGATCGCGGTGGGGACCAACAGGAAGGCTCGGCCCCGCCCCAGCCGCCCCAGCAACGCCGCCACGCCGATCGAGGCCGCGAACATCGTCAGCCCCAGCAGCACGTAGAGCCACGGGAGGTCGTCGACGCCGCCGTGCGAGAACAGGAGGGCGTCGACGCTGCTCGCGGCGATCGTCAGCCCCGCGGCCCCGATCCCGGCCACGGCCGACGCCAACCCCACCGTCGCCCGCTCGTCGGGTCGGAGTCCGAGCACCCGTTCCATCGTCGTTGGCTTTATCGTGGCAGGCCACGACGGGGGTGGCGTTGCGCCGATGACGAAGGACCGGATCTTCGAGGAAGAGGACTGGCGTGCCTACATGGAGGGCACGCACGCCAACATCCATCGGATGCATCGCACGCTGGGCAAGGTCCCGAGCGACCCGCGGTGCCGGTTCTGCGCGATCCCGTTCGCGGGGACCGGTGGTTGGGTCGCACGACACCTCTCCCAGAAGAACCGGCAGTGGGAGAAGAACCCCAACCTGTGCCAGCGGTGCGTGACCGAGATCGGGAAAGGCGACGTCGTCGGCGCCGAGGTCGAGATGTCGTTCCTGTTCGCGGACGTCCGCAAGTCGAGCGAGCTCGCTCGCCGGCTCGGGAACCGCGAGTTCACGCAGGTGATGTCGCGCTTCTACGAGCGCGCCACCTCGACGCTCTTCGCACACGACGCGCTCCTCGACAAGATCGTCGGCGACGAGGTGGTCGGGTTCTTCATCCCGTTCATGGCCGGGAAGGAGCACGCCGCCCGCGCCGTGGAGGCGGCGCGCGCGATGTTCGCGGCCGTCGGCTACGGCTCGGAGGCCGGGCCGTGGCTCCGGCTCGGCGCCGGCGTGCACACGGGGCCGTCGTTCATCGGGTTCGTGTCCCGCGGCCTCGACAGCGAGTTCACGGCGCTCGGCGACACGATCAACGTCACCGCGCACCTGGCCGCCCAAGCGAAGGCCGGGGAGATCCTGATCACGGAGGCTGTCGGGGCGGCGATCGAGACGGAGGGTCTCGAGCGGCGCCACCTCTCGCTCAAGGGACACGAGGTCGACGCGCTCGTCGTCTCGATCGACGAGCGTCCCGCCGTCGAGGCCGGTCTCGACGCGCCGGCGTCCGGCTCGTGAGCTCGATCGAACGGATGGGTTGACCGTGCCCAGGACCAACCAGCTGTCGGAGGACGAGTGGCGGGCCGTGCTCGAGGGCCGTGCCGACGTGATCGAGCAGATGCGAAAGCTCCGCGGGAAGATCCCGGCCAACCCCCGATGCCGGCTGTGCTACACGCCGTTCGCCGGACCCGGGGGCTTCCTGTTCCGCCGGTTGTCCAGCATCAACGAGCCCTGGGAGAAGAACCCGACGCTCTGCCGTCGTTGCGTCCAACAGCTCAACTCGGCGGACGTGATGGGCGCCGAGGTCCCGGCCTCGTTCCTCTTCGCCGACGTCCGTGGATCGAGCGACCTCGCACGACGCGTCGGCACGAGGGAGTTCACCGCCCTGATGCAGCGCTTCTACGCCGCGGCCACCGAGGTGTTCTTCGAGCACCAGGCGCTGCTCGACAAGATCGTCGGGGACGAGGTCGTGGGGTTCTTCCTGCCGTTCATGACGGGGGACGGGCACGCGAAGGCGGCGGTCGAGACGGCGGAGGCGCTCCTGCGCGCCGTGGGTCACGGCACGGTCGACGGTCCGTGGGTGCCGCTCGGCGCCGGCGTCCACACGGGACCGGCGTTCGTCGGCTACGTGTCGAGGGGGTTCGACAGCGAGTTCACGGCGCTCGGCGACACGATCAACATCGCCGCCCACCTGGCCGCACAGGCGAAGGCCGGGGAGATCCTGATCACGGAGGCGGTGGGGGCGACGCTCGAGACCGAAGGTCTCGAGCGTCGCCACCTCTCGCTGAAGGGCCACGAGGTGGACGCCTTCGTGATCGCGGTGGACGGCGTCTCGACGCCGCCCACCGGCGCCGCCTGAGGCGGCGTTACATCACCTGGAAGGTCTCGTACACCTCGATCGTCGCGCCGCCCTGCAGGACCGGACAGCCCTTCGACTTCGTCACGGCGTCGTCGAGCGAGTCGGCCGTGATGATCGAGTAGCCGCTCGCACTCCCCGCGCCGTCGCGGACGGCGCCGTCGGCCGAGATCGTCTTGGCCGCACCGGGCGCGAACGGGTTCCCGCCGTCCTTCAACGCCGAGCCCAGGTCGTGCATCCACGAGTCCCAGGCCTTCATCACCTGCGCCTGCTCCTCATCGCTCTCCGGCATGCTGCCGCCGCTGTAGAGGAGGAGATAGTCGGTGCCCATCGGCATCCCCCTTTCCCGCGCCCGCCCAGCGCGGACGCATCGGGAGCAGCATGGCACAAATCGTAAGAAGTTGCTTACGGATTCGTTTCCCCGGATCGCGGGGCCGCTCAGGCCGACAGACGTTCCGCCAGGTACTTCAGGGAGATCGGGTAGCGGTACTCGATCGACATGTGGGTGCCGTCGAACAGCTCGAACGAAACGTCGGTGACCCCGATCTCCTCGAGCGCGCGCCGGAACGCCTCCGCGCCCAGGTCGAGGTAGAACTCGTCCTTCTTCCCGGCGTCGATGTAGATCGCCCGCATCGATCGCAGCGTGTCGGCGTGATCGGGCACCATCCGGACGGGATCCAACGCGAGCCACCGCTCCCACACCTCCGGGATCAGCGCTCCGGTGACGGTGTCGTACGGCAGCCGAACCGTCCCGTCGGGATCGGCGGAGTAGCACGCCGCCATGCACCAGTCGTTGAGCAGGTGGCCGTCGGAAGGCTTCGAGAACGCCGGCCGGCTCCGGAAGTCCTCCCAGAACTTCTCGAACGAGCCCTCGTAGTCGTCGCGCAGCGCCCGCGCCGACTCGCGGAACTCCGGCTGGTAGCACGCCTCGAACACCGCGTCGCCGGCGTGCGTGGCCAGGCCGCCCCACAGCTCCGGACGGAGCATCGGCACGACCATCGCGCCGTACCCGCCGCTCGACTTGCCGGCGATCCCGCGGTGATCGCGGTCCGCGATCGTGCGGTAGTGCTCGTCGACGAACGGCACCACTTCGTCGCACAGGTACGTGAGGTAGTTGCCGGTGCCGGGCGAGTCGAGGAACTGGCTCCCGCCCAGCGACGTCCAGGCGTCCACCCATACGACGACG
>Ga0114129_10017757_pt1 | contig 10130 bp, 9 predicted proteins | sample RhiMetdeltSRZDD1_FD_80071 | JGI IMG/M metagenome (GOLD analysis project Ga0114129, IMG submission 80071) | Populus rhizosphere microbial communities from Tennessee, USA - Rhizosphere MetaG P. deltoides SRZDD1 (version 2) (version 2) | ecosystem: Host-associated > Plants > Roots > Rhizosphere >...
ATTGAAGTGCTGGTAGCGGGAGTTGAGCGGCAGCGCGAACAGGCTCTTCGGCCCCCATTCGAAGCTGTGCTTGCGCCCGTCGCTGGTCTCGATCGTGGTGTTGCCATGACCGGACAGCACGTAGACGACCTCCTCGAACAGATGCTTCTGCGGCGACGACTTCGCGCCGGGCGCGAGATCGAGCACGAAGATCGAGACGAAGTCGCCGCGACCCTTGAGGTGGACGAGCCCACCGTCCACGCCGAAGCGCGCCCATGGCGCGGTCGGCACCGCGAGCAGGTCGACGCCGAAATCCTCGGTGATCGGCACGCCTTCGCCCGCGGCCCAGGTGGCATAGGGGTCGAGCAACATCTTGGGATGTTGCATGTCGGTCATCGGCTTGTTCATGGGTCACCTCGACAATCGCCCGGCACGCGTGCCATACTTAGCCCTCTAAGCAAACTTTTAGCAATTTTGGCGTGCCCTGTCGAGTTGCAGCGCGCGCCCGGCAGGGACAACGGCGGTGAAGGCGTTGCGCGCGGCGAGCGAACCGGCAACCCGCGAAATCCTGCGCCACTGGCAGGAGGCGGTCCCCAACGACCGGCTGGCGCATCTCGTCAAGCACGCCGCCCGGGGCTTCGCCCGCGCCCTGCAGATGCGGCTCGCCGAGCACGCGGTGTCGTATGGTCATTGGAGCTTCCTGCGCATCCTGTGGGAGAGCGAAGGCCTCACGCAGCGACAGCTGAGCGGGCAGGCCGGGGTCATGGAACCGACCACGTTTTCAGCGCTCAACGCCATGGAACGATTGGGCTACGTCGTGCGCAAGCCTAGCCCGACGAGCCGCAAGGAGGTCCATGTCTATCTGACGCGCAAGGGGCGGGGGTTGAAGGACAAGCTCGTTCCGCTGGCCGAAGAGGTGAACGAGGTCGCGTTGCGGGACATCGGCGCTGCTGACATCGCCACGACGCGCCGGACGCTGCTCGCCTTCATCGAGAACCTGGCCGCCGACGAGATGGACTCGCTCGCGACGCGCCGACGCATCCCCTCGACGCGAGAACTCTCGCGCCTGCTCAATGGATCCGGCGCGGCCGTTCGCAAATCGGCGCCGCGTCCTCGCGCGAAGCACACAGCCAAGGCGGTGCGTCGGGGCGTGCGCTGATTGCAGCCGGGTGTTCGCACGAGTGTCGCACGGGAGGATGACCTTGAAGAGGCCCCATCTCACGCCCTCGCAGCTCGAACACCTTGAGGAGCATATTCCGTACGAGTTGCTGATGCTGCGCTTCACCTTGGGGAGACTGGTAACCGAAGCGCATCCTCTCGCGTGGAACGCGATGCTTGAGGCATTCGCGGTGCACGCGAGGAATCTATATTGGTTTCTACGCAACGACCGGAAACATCAAGAAAACTATATCGCCAGCGACTTTGTCGACGGCTACAGGGCACCAAATGCAGGTGACGTGACAGGGCCGTTTCAAGCGTTGAATCAACAAGTATTACATTTAGGAAAGCAACGAAAGAAGATCACAGCAGACAAGTTCCAAGCTGATCACGCCAGGGAAGTGTCCAGTTGGATCGAAAGTGGGATGGCTACGTTTCGAGAGGCGCTCTCCCTCGACGCCCAGCCGCACTTCAAACTTGACGCTATTCCTCCTCAGGGCAGCAGCCGTTTTACTGAGCTGCTTCCTCTCGATCCCCAACAGACGTCATCTTCCTTTCCGACATTTTGGTTTACGAAGATCCTGTAGAGGGAGTGCGGGAAAGAAAGCGGCGGCCCGCATTCGTTTTCAATCCACCTTGATGTTGGCTTCGCGGACGATCTTCGCCCAGCGCGGAACGTCGACCTTGATGCGCGCGGCAAACTCCTCCGGCGTGGTGCCGATCGGCTCAAAGCCGATGGCGGCGAATTTCTCTTTCACGTCGGAGAGCGCAATGATCCGCAGGATCTCGCGATGGAGAAGGTCGACGATCGCCCTTGGGGTGCCGGCCGGAACGAGAACGCATTGCGGCGTGTCGCCTTCCTGTCCGGGATAGCCGGCCTCTTCCAGCGTCGGCACGTCGGGCAGCAGGCTCACCCGCTTGGCCGTCGTCACCGCGAGCGCACGGACTGCGCCGTCCCGGATCAGCGGCGCGGCCGGCGGCAGCGATGAAAAGGCGATCGGGGTGTGGCCGCCGAGCACGGACTGGATCATGGGACCGCCGCCGTGGAACGGGACCGCGGTCAGGTCGAGCTTCAAGGCTGACCTGAACAGTTCGCCAGAGAGGTGCGACGGCGTGCCCGCGCCCGGCGTCGCATAGTTTCTGTACTTGCCGGCGCGGATGAGGGCGACGAGCTCGTTCACGTTGGTCGCCGGCACTGATGTATGCGCGACCAGCAGGTTCGGCGTCGTCGCCGCGATCGTCACGGGGTCGAAGTCCTTGATCGGGTCGTAGGGGACCTTGCCGTAGAGGCTCGGATTGATCATGAACGTCGAGCTCGCGATCATGATCGTGTAGCCGTCCGCCGGCGCACGCGCGACCATCCCCATGCCGATATTGCCGCCGGCGCCGCCCTGGTTCTCCACGTAGAACTGCTTGCCCAGGCCTTCGGAGAGCTTTAGCGCAATGAGCCGTGCGATCAGATCGCCTGGGCCGCCGGCCGCGAACGGCACGATGATGCGCACCGGCCGAATGGGGTAGAGGTCCCTTGTAGTCGGCGCGTTCTGGGCGTGACAAACGCCGATGCCCAGCATCGCGAGCGCGCCGATCACCCGGATGACTGTCACCATCGGGTTTCCTCCGTCGCCGACCATCTTTTCGCTGCTGGCCGTTCGCGGCTACTATAAGCGGCTTCTCCTGTCCGGCCAACGCAAGGCCGCGTCGACGGCACGCCCAAGCTCGCTGACATCGTGCGCTGGTATGATGCGTGTTCGATCGCGTGGGCCGGCCGTCCGCGTCGCGAGGGTAATGCGATGTCGTTGCGGATGATCCTCACCGGTGACGTGAACCTCATGAACGTCACCGATCCCAAAGCGCCGTTTGCCCTTGTCAGCGACGAGCTGCGCCGGGCCGACGTGGTGTTCAGCAATCTCGAATGCTGCCTGGTCGACACGCCGGCGGGGCACTCGGCCAGCAATGAGGGTTTCTTCGCGGATCCGACCGTCGGCGGCGAGGCGCTGAAGCTTGCCGGGATTCATGCCGTCGGCATCGCCAACAACGTGCACTATGGCGATTCGAATATTCGAATGTCGATTGCGCGCCTGGATCAACTGGGCATCCAGCACGCCGGCGCCGGCGCCGACCTCGCGGCCGCCCGTGTGCCGATCATCCTGGAGCGCAAAGGCGTTCGCTTCGGCTTTCTGCAGCGCAGCTCGGTCTATTGGCCGACCAATCACGAGGCGCGCAAGGACGCGGCCGGCATCGCCGTCATTCGCGGCCACACCGCCTACCACGTGCCGATGTTCAAGACGCGCGTCGGGGTGCCGCCGCCCAACCGTCCCGGCATTCCGCCCGACATCATCACCTGGGCGGACGCGGCCTATCTGGGATGGTTCAAGGAGGATATCTCGGCGCTTCGTCCCCGCGTCGACGTGCTGGTGGCGTCGTGCCACTGGGGGCTGGGCAAGGACGTTCTGCAATACATGACGGAGATCGCCCATGCGGCGATCGATGCAGGCGCCGACATCGTGGTCGGCCACGGACCGCACTATTCGCTGCCGATCGAGGTGTACAGGGGCAAGCCGGTCTTCTACGGGCTCGGCAACTTCTCGTTCCACACCGGCCACGGCGGACGCAAGCACGGTGATTGGGTCGGCATGCTGGTGCGGGCGAGCGCGGGCCGCGCGGGGATCGAGCGGGTCACCTTCCAGTTCGTGCGGCACAACGACCGCAACGAGACCGTCCCCTGCGACATGGCCAAGGAGGCCGAAGAGCTGGCCGACATCGTCACGCGCAGCGCGCCGTTCGGCACGAGGTTCATGACGGACGGCAACGAGGTGCGGGTGGAATTGAAACCGTAGGGTGGGCAAAGGCGCGAAGCGCCGTGCCCACGCGTCCCGGGAGCTCGTTATCCGGTCTGTGCGGAAGCGACATCCACGCGTGGGCAAAGGCGCGCAACATCTCGCACATGTCCACTCTTATGCTTTGCGCCTTTGCCCACCCTACAGATCAAACTCGCCCGGGACACGAGAGCTCGACCTCCCCACCGCCTGCATCAGCTCCGCGCAGGAGGGGCTCTCGTCCAACGCCATCACGCACTCGACGATGCGATCACGCGCGCCCTGCGCGAGCCGGGGCGAGGTCAGCGCGTTGAACTTCCGGACCACGGTCTCGGCGTCGAGCCGGCCGCGGGAAAAGCCGGGCGGGTAGGGCACCTCGACCAATTCCTCGCGTCCATCCTGCGTAGTGACCTGCAGCGAACAGGGATAGCTGTCGGGCGCGCGCGTGTTCCAGGCGCTGTCGTTGACGATCTCGAGCTGCGCCATCAGGGCGCAGACCTTGGGGTCGTTCCAGCGCTCGCCCTCGAATTGGGCCAGCCCGAACGCGCCATCGATCAGCGACACGGCGGCGAGAAAGTTGAAGCTGTGGTCGGCGGCTTCGCGCGAGACCGGTTTGATGCGGCCGGGATCGTCCTTCTGCCGGCGCAGCCCCGGCGTGTCGGGAATGAGGAGCCTGAAGGCGCGAAGCCCGTTCACCGCACCGCGCAGCCGACGGTGCATCTCGATCCCGGCCGCGGCGACACTCTGTCCCGTCGCCAGGCAGGGAAACGCCTTGACGTTGGCGGCCATGATGGCGCTCTCCGCCGGCAGCGGTGCGGTCAGGTCCGCCGCGGCGTCGCCCTTGCTGAACACCGCGCGCATGCCGCGCGGGTTCTCGAACAGGTCCAGCGGACCGGTGATGCCGCGCTCGGCCAACAGCGCGGCCTGCACGCCGTTCTGTGCCACCAGCGCGTTGGCAATGGATTTGGCGGCGGAAATGTCGCCGAAGCGCACCGCGGTCGAGGTCGCGGCGCGTGCGCCGCTCAGCGCAATGGCGTTTGCCAGGCGCTGCCGATCGAGCCGCATCAGCCGGCCGGCCATCGCCGGTGCGACCAGGCCCGACACGGTGACGCCGTCCCAGGCCGAGTCCCGCTCCATCAGCTCCTTGCAGCGGCCGAAGATCTCGTAGCCCAGCACGATCGCGGCAATCACCTCGCGGCCGGTCGCGCGATAGAGCTCGCCGGCCGCGAGCGCCACCGGAATGTTGTCGCTGGGATGGCCGCCGAGGTCGCCGGCCTTGGCGTTGACGTAGTCGTTGAAATCGAGGATGCGCACCAAGGCGCCATTGGCGAGGGTGGCATTGGCGGCGCTGGTGCGATGCGCCCGGCCGATCACCGTGCACTGCGGCGTGCCGCCCGACCCTTCCACCACCGCGAGCAAGGCACACGCGGATGGTTCATCGAGCGCGGCGAAGCCGCAGCCAATGGTGTCGAGCAGCAGAAGCTTGGCCTGGTCGCGGACGGCCGGCGTGAGATCGTCGGTGTGGACGGCGAGCACCCACCTCGCGAGCTGCTCGACGACGCCCCGTCCGTCCATGCGCGATGCTTCGCTTCCCGTCATATCCCTCACGCCGCGTGGTTTCCCGCTGGGCGTGTCATAGGCCCCGCCCGGGACACGGCCAACGGGGTTTTCGGCCGCCGAGCGCGCGTGCTAAGGCTTTAGCATCGCTCAAGAGGACTGGGGGGAAAAACAACAAATGGCCAAGTTGCAGCTTTCGTTCGCATGCGGACTCTACGACCGCATGCAGCCGCTCTATACCGGCGAGGTCAAGGTCGACGGCATCGATCTCAATTTCATCGCCATCGACCAGCCGCGGCCGATCTTCGATCGGATGGCGGCCGGGGAGGAGTTCGACGTCGCCGAGTTTTCGAGCTCCGAGTTCGTCCAGCGGTTCGCCAACAAGCAGTGTCCGTTCGTGGCGATCCCGATCTTTCCGTCGCGCGCGTTTCGCCACGGCTTCATCGCCATCCACCGCAAGGCGGGCATCAAGAGCCCGAAGGACCTCGAGGGCAAGCGCGTGGGCGTGCCGCTCTTGACCATGACCGCGGCCATCTACATCAACGGGCTGCTGCAGCACGAATACGGCGTCGATCTCAGGAAGATTCACTGGGTGCAGGGCGCGATGAACACCGGCGGCGCGCATGGCAGCCCCACCGTGCTGCCGCTGCTCAATCCCATTCCGATCGAGCAGAACACCTCGAAGAAATCGATGAGCGATCTGATCGAGGAACGCGCCGTCGACGCCACGCTGGGCACGAGCCTGCCCGAGGCGATCCGCACCAACCCGGATATCATGCGGCTGTTTCCAAACTACGTGGAGCTCGAGAAGGAGTTCTACAAGCGCACCAAAATCTATCCGATCATGCACCTGGTCGCCATCCGCAAGCAGGTCTACGAGAAATATCCCTTCGTCGCGACCAGCCTCTACAACGCTTTTTGCGAATCCAAGAAGATCGCGCTGGAGAAAATGTTCAACCTCCGTGCGCTGCGCTACATGACGCCGTTTCTGATGCGCGACATCGACGAAATCTACGAGGTGTTCGACGGGGATCCCTGGCCCTATGGGGTCGAGCCCAATCGGCCGACGCTGGAAGCCTTCGTCACCTATCTCACCGATCAGTCCTTGATCGCGGCACCGGTTCCGGTGGATGACCTCTTCGTTCCCACGCACTGACGCCGCGCAATCATGCCTGTTGCAACGAATCCCGAGCACACTCGCCGCGTTATTTTTGAATGCGGGAATCTTGCCTCGGTCTCGGTGGGCTCCCTCCCCCGATTACGGAGAAGGGATGGGGAGGGGGCATGACTGCACGAATCATGATGCCTGCCCCCACCCTGTCCCTCCCCCACAAGCAGGGGAGGGGACGCTCGAACCGCTCGTCCACGATCCGCTGCCATAGCCGCCGCGAATCCAATCTTTTCCTTATCCTCAGCCAAGAACACCGGGTCATCACACCATGAGCAACCTCGACATCTTCCTCAAAGATCTCGTCATCGCCAACCGCGTCCTTGCGCGCGAAGAGGTGGTGGACGCCTACGGCCACGTCAGCATCCGCAATCCCGAAAATCCCAAGCATTTCTTCCTCTCCCGCTCGGTGGCGCCCGACCTGGTCGAACGCGAGGACATCGTGGAGCTCGGGCTCGACGGCCAGCCGGTGCGCGACGAGAAACGCGCGCTCTATCTGGAGCGCTTCATCCACGCCGCCATCTACGAGGCGCGGCCCGACATACACTCCGTCGTCCACGCGCATGCGGAAGACATCCTGCCGTTCGGCATCGCGCAGGCGACACCGCTGCGTCCGGTGATCCATTCCGGCAGCTTCATCGGCGCCAATGTCCCGGTCTGGGACATCGCCGACAAGTTCGGCGACACCAATCTGCTGGTCACCAACATGGACCAGGGGCGCGACCTCGCGAAGTGCCTCGCCGGCAACAACGTCGCGCTGATGCGGGGCCACGGCTTCGCCTCGGCCGGGCGCTCGCTGATCGAAGTGGTGCGCATGTCGGTCTACCTGCCGCGCAATGCGCGGGCGCTCCTGCATGCCAAGCAACTGGGCGGCGAGATCAAGTATCTGCGCCAGGGCGAGATCGATGCCCGCAACCGCGGCTACAGTCCTCATTCGATCGAGACTTGGCGGGCGTGGGAATTTTGGGCGACCAAGGCGGGCTGTGCCCACATGCTCACCAGGCCCGACCACGCCCACGAGCACAAGAAGTCATGAGCGCGGTGGTGCGGGCGGTCCATGGGTGTCACCTGCGGGCTTGACCCTACGACATTGACCCGCGGGTCCATCCATCCTTCGCCATAACCAATTGCGTCCTTGGCTACGGCTCATTTGCCAAGGAGATGGATGCGCGGGTCAAGCCCGCACATGACGATCTCATGCGCACTGGTGGAAAACGCTTTAAAGCACCGGGCTCCAGGCGGCCGGCACCAGGCGATAGCCGGCGCCGTCCTTCTCGATCTGCCCCAGGCACGGGAACGGGAAATGGAATCCCACGACCTGCGCCCGCTCGGCCGAGGCCATGTCGAAGAAGCGGTAGCGGGTGCGCGCCGCCAGGTCCGGCTCGACGTCGTACATCACGTGCCAATCCGGATGGCGCACGAACAGCGCCGGAATGTTGGTCACGTCGGACTGGATGAGGACGCGCGCGGGGCCCGACTGCACGGCGAACGACGTGTGCCCGGGGGTGTGGCCGGAGGTCTCAACGGCGGTGATCCCCGGCACGACCTCCTGACCCCACTCGTACTTCGTCACCCGGTCGGCAAGCCCGGCGAATATCTTCCGGGCGTTGGCGAAGTTGCCCTGCATCATGTCGCCTGACGCCTTCGACATGTTGTCGTCGCTCATCCAGAACGCCCACTCCGGCGACGGGACCTTGATCTCGGCGTTCGGAAAGGCGAGCGCGCCGTCGGCCTTCCGCAGTCCGTTGATATGATCGCGATGAAAATGGGAGATGATCACCGTGTCCACCGCTCCCGGCTCGAGTCCGGCAGCCGCCATGTTGTGCAGCACGTGGCCGACCGCCGGATCGACCCCCGGTCCCCAACCGGTATCGATCAGCACCAGCTTCGAGCCGGTGTTGATCACCTGCGGATTGTAGGGGCATACAACCATGTCCTTCGGAAAGTACGCCGCCGCGGCGGCAGCGATGACCTGATCCTTGCTGACATTGGTCACGTAGTCGGCGGAGATGGGATAGGTGAGGGCGCCATCGTTCAGCGAAGTGCATTCGAAGCTGCCGACCTTGTAGCGGTAGAATCCGGGCGCCTGCTTGCCGGTGACCGGCGCGGCGGCGCCCGCCGGCAACGGCCGCAACAGCGGCGCGAGCGAGCTTGCGGCAACGCCGCCGATGAGCGCGCGGCGAGTGAGATTCATCATGGCGTTTCCCTCTAGGACAGGTGGGGCAGAGTTTGCCTTCCGGCGAGGCGCGCAGCTCAGCGTGTATCCGTTTTGCAACCGGGCTCCGGCACGATCTCGCCCAGCGCGCGCACCGGGACGAGATCGCTTCCCTGCGTCTTGGCGATGAACATGTTCATGGTGGCGTGATGATCCTTGCCGATCGTCACCGGCCCGGTGGGTGATTTGATCGCAAGCCCCGCCAGGGAATCGATCATCGCCTCCTTGTCGACCTTGCCGGCTTTTTCGATCGCCGCCTTCAGGGCGACCAGCGCGTTGTAATGCGTCATCACGTAGTTCGACACCGTAGCGTCGGCGCCGGCGTCGGCCCGCACCTTGGCGACAAACGGCTGGAATGACGGATCGTCGCTGGTCGCAACCGACGGCACCACGGCGAACATGTTCTGGCCCTTGCCCTTGAACACGCCGAGATCGACCTCCGACAGTCCGAGAAACGCGACGGTCGTATCCTTCAGCAGCCCGCGGTCGTCCGCCTGCCGGATGAAATCCAGGCCGTCGCCCTTGAGCGCGAACAGGAGCACCTTTGCTTTTGTCGCCGCGATCCGCGCGATCAGCGGGGCGAAGTCCGTCTCGTCGCCCTTGGTGAACTCCTTGCCGACGACCTTGCCGCCCAGCGTGTCGATGATCGGCTCCGCCGCCTCGAACATCTTGTGCGGCCAGGTCCGGTCGGCGCCCAGCAGAAAATAGGTGTTGCCGAAGGTCTGGTTCATGTAGGGCAGCAGCTGGGCGAGTTCCTGATTGGGAACCGTGCTGAAGGAGAAGACGTACCGGCTGCATTTGCCGCCTTCGTAGTTGGTGGCGTAGAGAAGCGGCGTCTTCAGGCTCTCGACGACCGGCACCATGGCATCCAGATTTCTCGAGGTGATGGGCCCGACCACCGCCAGCACGCCGTCGCGCTCGATCAGCTTGCGGGTCACATCCACGGCGACCGCCGGATCGGTCCTGTCGTCGGCGTAGACCATTTCGATGGGCCGTCCGAGGATCCCGCCCGCCGCGTTGACGTCCTTGGCGGCAAGATCAAGCCCGAGCTTGGCCTGCCGGCCGTAAAGCTCGACGCCGCCGGAGAACGGCAACACCGCGCCGATCTTGATGGGCTCGGCGGAGTTCGCGCTCGGTGCGTTCGGGATCGCGGCGCAGCAGACCAGCCAGAGCAGTGAAATGTTCTTGATCGAACGGGCATTCATGACCGGCACTCCATCTCCGCGACCGCAAAATA
>Ga0114129_10017758_pt1 | contig 10130 bp, 14 predicted proteins | sample RhiMetdeltSRZDD1_FD_80071 | JGI IMG/M metagenome (GOLD analysis project Ga0114129, IMG submission 80071) | Populus rhizosphere microbial communities from Tennessee, USA - Rhizosphere MetaG P. deltoides SRZDD1 (version 2) (version 2) | ecosystem: Host-associated > Plants > Roots > Rhizosphere >...
CGGACGCCGGCCGCCAGGGCTCGGACGAACGACCAGATGACCGAGCCCTTGCCGGAGCCGGTCGCGCCGACGATGAGCACTTGAGTCCCGAACAGCCGCAGGCAGTACGTGGCTCCGTCCTCCCGGCGGCCGAGCGATAGCGCAGTGAAGTCCGGTGCGACTGGCACAGGCAGCGCCGGCACGGTAGCGGCAAGCGGGTCACCGCGCTGGACGAGGAGCACGATCGTGCCTTGCCGGCGACCGATCAGCACCTTGACCGCCCGAGCGCCGAAGGTGTGGGCCAGCCGCTCGGCGACGGCCGCGAAGTCCTCCGGGATCTGCCCGGTGACCATCCGGACGTGCAGCTCGTCGCCGCTCGGCCGGCAGCGCACCCGCTTGAGCACCGGGAGCACCACGTGCCGATCGAAGGCCACCGCGAGGCCAGCCGTCGCCATCGCAGGATGCCAGGACCGGCAGTACCACCACTGCCGGTACCGAGACAGCGCCGGGAAGCCTGCCAGGTGAACGAACGACGGCCAGTGCACCAGCGCCCATAGCCCGAACGCCGCGAGTGGGGCGGCGATGGCCAGGACCGGCCCGGGCCAGCCGTAGCGCAGGTACAGCCAGCCGAGCCCAGTTGCCGGGATGGTGACGTACCAGTACCGCACGTACGCCACCACAAGCCGGACCAGACCCTTGACGGTCCACCACAACACGACCATCCAGAGTGGAATGCGCACGATCGGTGTCCGGACGTTCAGCATCGCGTCCGGGACCTGCTCGCCGCGCACGTGGTTGATCAGCGGCACGGTTCAGCCCTCCCGGTCGCGAGGGTGAACAGCGAGTCCTGACCCGGAACGGCGCGACGCAGCCGGACACTGCGCCGGACCCGTGAACGCGACGGCACGACCGCCGGCAGCACGACCGACACTGGTACCGGGCCGTTCGGTGGCTCCGGTACGTGCCGGCACATGGTGGGCAGCCACCGGCCACGGCCGAGCACCGCTCGCAGGTCGACGGCATCGGAAACGTGCGGGGCGATCAGCGCCGGGTCCAGCCGGCGCAACCGCACCACGGTACGCGCCAACGCAGCAGCGGCCGCCGAGATCTCCACCAGCGCGGCGACTCGGATCGCTCGGCCGGCACAGTGGTGTAGATCTGGCGTGCCGTGGTGATTGCCGGCCCGGCCAGCGTTGCGACGGTACGACGATGAGTCCTCATCACGATTCACCGCCACGGACTTGTGCCGTCCGCTCAGGACGAGTCGGTGTCGATGGCTTTTCGGCCGTGTCACAGTCGGCACAGCGAGCAACATCCGGGGCGAGCGCGGCCAGTCGGCCGCAGTCAGTACAGGTGCGCCACACCGCGCCGTCGGCCACGGTGACGCGAGCGGTATCCGATAGCTTGGACATGCCAGTCCTTCCGTCGTGAGTCGGTTGGTTGGCGCGCGGGGCGGGCGAGCTTCTTGGCGGAGGTAGCCCGCCCCGTCGGCGCGTCGTGCTAGAACGCCACCGCAGGCTCGCTGGTCGGTACGGTCCCGGGCTCCGCCATGCCGGTCGCTCGGAACGACCAGGCGTGGCGTGCGCGGCACTTGTGCGGCAGCCTGCCGCCCTTGCAGCCGGTCGAGTCGACGTACGGCGTCGCGGTCAGCCCGACGAACTCCACCGGACGCACCTCGACACCACCGGGCAGCGCCACCCCGGCCGGCGGGATCGGCTGATGCGGCGAGGCGATCTTTACCTTGACCTCGGTGGTCCGGCCGAACTTGCCGGCCTCCGGGTCCTGGTCCATCACCTTGACCACCCACACTCGCGTGCCGTGCTCGTCGCGCGTCTGGTTGTCGTCGTCGTGCAGCCGGTCGAAGTCGACGAGCTTGTCGACGCTGAGGAACAGTGCGCCGTTCGGGAACACGTACTCGAATGGCACCGGGATCTTGATCGAGTTGGGAACCACGCTGGGCCTCCTGCTTCCGGTTGGTCACTTGACTAACCAAGTTAGCCAAATATAGATGTGACCAACATGGCTAGTCAAGTGCCAAGCAGAAGATCTTTCAGGCGAGGCCGAACAAGGTCTCCAGGTTCGAGCCTTCGGCGGGCATCACGGCGTCCACCGCCAACAGTGGACGGCCGGAGCGATCGCGGACGACGAGCAGCGAGGCGAGCAGACAGGCGTACCGGCCGACCTGGAGAAGCGTCGCTTCCTGTGTGGTGGGTAGCCGAGCGGAGACCTGTTCAGCGACCTCGTACGGCACCAGGCCGCGACGCTCCAGCCGGCGGAGCAGTCCGTCGCGGATGGGTGCGGTTGAGTCGAGTCCGGTGCGCTGTGCCACGTCCGGAGTCAGGTAGACAACATCGAGGGTCGTGACCGGTACGCCGTTGGCGGCCATCCGCCGGCGGCGCGACGCGAGGCGTGCACGGCCGGGCAGCGAGAAGGCGCTCGCGATGCGTTCCGGAGCGGGCACAGGCCCGACGTGAAGCAGAGTCGCGTACGCAGCCTCCGCGAGGTCCAGCGCGCGCCGGATGCGGAACGGCGCCGGTTGCCGTCCTTGCGCCGGACGACCCAGCACCAGACGACCCTTGCCCTGGACGCCCTCGAGCCAGCCGTGCTGACGAAGGAACTCCAGCGCACGCACCACAGTGGACCGTGACGCGCCGAACTCGCGCACCAGCTCTGCCTCGCTGGGCAGCATCGCACCCGGCCGGTAGACGCCATGCTCGATCCTGGCCTGGACGGCGTTGATGATGGCCGCGTACTTGTGGGGCACCGGCTCGATCGACACGGCGCACCTACCCGGACCGGCCCGGTCCGACGCGGCGCCTACTCGAGCGGAGGCAGCGCGGCATTGGCGAAGACCGAGACATGCAGCAGCGCCTGAGTATGGCCGATTGACTGACCCGCGTCGTCTACCTCGTCACCATCTACCCACACCCAGTTCCCGTCATAGAAAAGGGAGATGTCGACCCGCACCGCCTCTACGTGCAGCCTCCATGGCTTGCTGCGAAACCAGGACTGGTGCGGGAGTACCCGGATGACACGTCCCGCTAGGTCTTCGGGCGGGACCGGAAGGCGCGGTGTCGAAGATAGAGGCGAGTCCCGGCCACTCATCGCAATCACCACACCCGCCGGTAGCGCTCGTTGTTAACGATGCGCCACAGTGGAGCGTCCTCGGAGTTGCCTTGCGCGGCCGATAGACCAACGTCCGCGAGCTGGCGGCCAACGCACGGGTAGTACGCGTACGGCCGGCAGATCACGCAGAAGCCATCAGCGCCACGTTGGTGATCGGCGAACAGACGCCGGGCGAGCTGCCACATCAGCCGGCTCGCGCACCCAGGCGGCGGATCGAGTGGAGGATTGTCCTTGTCGAACGACGGGAGCGCGTGCACCTCGCACCTCCATGCCAGAGGATGGAGGGCACCGAGGCGAGCGGTTGGAACAGTCAAGTTGCAGATCAAGAGAGTTCCTCATGCCAGCACTCGCCCCGGTGCCGGTCGTTCGGGTGAGACGAGGCTCACCCGCTTGATTCGATGACCAGCTTGGCTAGTCAGATCTACGCTATTGTGCAGGCGTATGGACGAGCAAGGGGGCTCGTCAAGATATTTCTAGCTTGGCTAGTCAACCTCTAGGATGATCGGGTGAGCATGGAAGCCCACGAGTTGGAAGACCTGGAGCCAGACGACCCACGTCCGGCCTCCCAGCAGATCGCGAACGTGCTCCGGGCAGCGATCCTCACGCGACGCTTCGCACCCGGCGAGCGGCTGCCATCTCAGTACGACCTTGCCGAGCGGTACGACGTGGCGCGCGAGACCGTCAAGGCCGCGTTGCGCATCCTTCGCGATGAGCGCCTGGTCGTCAGCCGGCAAGGCAGCGGCGCGTACGTCCGCGCCCAGACCGAGAAGCCGGTCGGACTCCGGCCGCACATCGAGGCGGCATTCGAGCGGACTCATGTCTCGGTCGACTTCGCCGGCTTCTCCGGCGAGACGCTCCACGGAGCGCTGTCTGAGCCGCTCGACAAGATCCGTGCTGGACGGCTCACGCCGGAGTCGATCGCGATCCGTATCCTTCTGCCCGATCTCAGCCGGCCCGGCGTCGTACCGTCCCGCGCCGACAAGTCCGGCGACGATGCGGCGGTACGCGAGCGCGCCGAGCGGATTAGCCGCCGGCACACCGACGCGATCGTCGACTCGGTGCAGGAGTTGGCCGAACTCGGGCTCGTCCGCTCAGCCACCGCCGACGCACGCCGGCACGGCACCGCGGCTCTGTTCAAGGTCTACATCCTCAACAACGAGGAAGCGTTCTTCGGCTTCTACCCGGTCGTCCGACACTCGGTCACGATCGCCAAAGCGTCCGTGCCGATCTACGACGTGTTGGGTAAGGACGTACCGCTGTTCCACTTCGCAGCGAGCGACGAGGACGACATGGCCAGCCAGTACGTGCAACATGCCCGCGCCTGGTTCGACAGCGTGTGGACCACGATCGCCCGTGAGTACCAGCCGTGATCGCGCCCGACAGTCAGCTTGTCGAGATCCTCCGCCGCACACGGACGCTTCTGATCGACTTCGACGGGCCGATCTGCTCCGTGTTCGCCGGCTACCCCGCGACAGTGGTGGCCGACGAGTTGCGCCGTCTCATCACCGCTCACGGCGGTGAGGTGGAGCTCGATCTCGACACCGACGAAGGACCAATCAGCGTCCTGCGCCGGGTCGCCAACACCGGCCCCGCCGCGCTCGTGCGGACGGTCGCGGACGCGCTCCGTGACGCCGAGGTTAGGGCAGTTGAGACCGCCGACCCAACACCCGGCGCGGGTGACGTTCTCAGGGCCGCTCAAGCAGCCGGACGACGTGTCGCCGTCGTCAGCAACAACTCACGAGAAGCCGTCCGCCGCTACCTCGACAGGCGTGGGCTCTCGGCGCTCGTCGACGGCATCAGTGCCCGGTACGACGGCATGGATCCACGCTTCATGAAGCCCAACGACCACCTGATTCGGCGTGCCATTGACGCGCTCAGCGCCGAACCCGCTACGACGACTCTCGTGGGAGATTCGGCGGCCGACGCCAAAGCCGGTACGTCCGCCGGTGTTTGTATTATCGGCTATGCCAACAAGCCCGGTAAGCGGGACAGCATGAACGCTGCTGGTGCTCAAGTTGTCGTCGATTCGCTGCCCATACTTCAGACGGCGCTCGTCGCACTCGATGATGTCTAGCTCGCCATCGGTACCACCGAACGTCCTGAGCGCGGTGCGCGAACGTTGGCCGGACCGGGCCGAGAAGTGGGCACAAGGCGTCGAGGTCGAGCTACGTGACCTCTGCGCCCGATACGACGCGACGCTACGACAGATCCTGCCGGCCCGCTACGGCTTCGTCGTCGCTGTCGACACCGCTAACGGTGGACTCGTAATGCGCTCCAGCCCAGATCCAAGCGGGCCGACTCAAGCGCTGGTCGCAGCCTCGTTGGCCGTGCTCGGCATCGCCCCCCGCCTGCACGAGACGATCACCAACGACTCGGGGACATGGACGGTTCTTGATGAAGTACTCCCCGCTACGCCACTCGCAGACGTCGAGAGGCCGCTAGATTCCCTTGACAGTCTCGTTGGTCCCTTGACCGCAATGAAGGACCAGCGCGCGCCGGTACCCGACATGCCGTCAATCATCGGCTGGCTAAGGAGCCGGCTCGTCGCGGACCACCTCCGGGATGTGGCTCCCGGATCAAGGCGAGTCCTGTCACCGGTGCGGCGCGCCGCGGTGCTCATGCTTGAGCAGCTCGCGGAGAACACGGCGCCCCAGCTATGCCACGGGGACATGTCGCCGTGGAACATCCTCAGACAAGGCGACAACGGGTGGATGCTAATAGACCCACGCGGGATGTCCGGCGAGGTCAGCTACGACGTGGCGGTACTCGGAATGAAGATCGCCGGCAGCAGGTCACCCGAGCGAGTCGTCGCTCGCCTAGCTCGAGCGGTCGGTATTGACCGCAAACGTGTGCAGGCGTGGTCAATCGTGGCTCATGCTGCTCAAGTCTGAATATCAGCCCCCTACTCCCGGCAAATACTTCAAGATAGCTTGCTTGGGCCACCGCCTCAAGCGTATTGACGGTCTTCAGACAGCCTGACCACGACCACACGACACGACGCGGCGCCGGTGGCGACGGAGCCTGTCGTGCATTTGCAACGTATGATTCGACTCGTTGCGACACGATCACGGAATCGGTCATCGACGTCGACGAGAGGGGTCTTTAGGTGAACTGGCTATTTGAGGGTCTTGGAACCCTGCTGGTTGGAATTGTTCTCGGTGCGGCCGGCGATAGGTTCGTCGTGACAATGAGCCGCCGTAAGAGCATCCGTCAGGCGCAGAGTGCCCGCGATTATGCGAGCCAGGTTCAGATTGGCCAGGTTGGCGACGTTCGGAAGGACACAACCGCCGACCGCGGTCCCGGAGCGTCAACAAGTCATGAGTAACAAGCAGCTACAGCGGTCGGGTGCGGATTCCACTAACATCCAGGCCCAAACGATAAACTTCGGTCCTTCGTACACCGAGGTTCGTGACATAGCACTAGACGTATTCAGAAACAACTTTATTCGACTATCGGAGGAGGCCTACGGTGAAATTAGACGGCGTGTCGAGGTCTTTACTGACGACTTTCTAAGGGCATTGCACGAACGCGCGCCGGAGGCTATCGAGAACGCTCGTCACCCGGACATGCAGCGAGCACTCTTCAACGCTCAACAGGAATATGCCTGCTCCGGTGACGACGAGCTAGCAGGCGTTCTGCTAGACATGCTTGTAGACCGAGCGTCACAGACAGAACGCTCGTTGCGTCAGTTGGTCCTTAACGAGGCGTTGGTCACAGCGCCGAAGCTTACCAACGCCGAGATCATGACGCTTTCACTCATCTTTTTTATGAGGCGCGTGAAGCTCAACCCATCCATGGCCCTCACAATGGAGAATCTTAGGACTTCCGTCACACATTTTCTTGCGCCGCTAGCCGGCGCGGCGACTGGCGACGCTGACATGAGACACCTTGAGTATGCCGGATGTATCTCGATTAGCATGGGTGAAATCGGCGCCGCAAGCCTTTACCTCCAAGCCTATCCAGGATTCTTCTCCAAAGGCGTAAACGTGCACTCGATTCGCGATGAATTGCTTAGCGCTTTCGCGCCCTACCCTGACAGCGAGAGTCTATACTATGTACCTGTCGCCGACCGCGAGATGTTGCAACAATATCTTGAGGGCATTGGCATGCTGGAGTACGAGAACGAGATTAACAACCTGATGTCGTCGAATCGAATGACATCCTCAGAGGTTCTAGCTTTCATGGGTGCCGAGGATGCGGCCGTCGCGTCGCTACTCGAACGATGGGACACAACAAGTCTGAAGCATGCAGAAATTTCCAGCGTCGGGCTAGCGATCGGACACGCCAACCTGCAACGCGTGACAGATTTCAAGACCGACCTTGGCGTTTGGATCAAATGAATCGACTGCGGATAACCGGCGCCGCTTCGCTTTCGGGCGACGATTCTCAGCCGACTCAAGGTATCCGAGGGCGCACCCACCCAACGAGCGTCCGCACTGAGACCGCTGTCGGATGTGGCCCAGCGACGCGCGGCTGAGTGGGCCTTGGCTCACTGATGCTTTACGGTTCGATTAGGTGGCAGGTCCGGTCCCACCCTGCCGCTTCCGTCCTAGGTGACGGTTGACAGCCTGGGTGCGTCGAAGCTTCGCTCAAGCCGCTGTAGCCGCGTCGGCGGGGAGCTTCCGGTCATGCTTGATGTGAGAACGTTGCGCGACCGGGCTGAGGCAGCGGTGGTGGGAGTAGGGGGGCGCGCCCCCTCGGGCGACCTTGCGGCCGGGCCGCGCTTCGGAACACCGACGCACCTGGGCCATACTCTGCAGGTGAGCCACACCTATGACTACGACATCGCCGTCAGTTTCGCGGGCGAGGATCGGCAGTTCGTCCAGGAGGTAGTTCGACAGGTGGCCGCGGCCGGCTACAAGGTGTTCTACGACCAGGATGAGCAGGTGACCTTGTGGGGAGAGGAGCTCACTGAGTACTTCCCGAAGATCTACCAGGAGCGTTCCCGATACGCCGTCATGTTCGTCTCCCGATACTACGCAGCGAAACCGTGGACGAGACTGGAGCGACGAAGCGTCCTCGTTCGTGCCCTCGACCAGCCGACACCATATCTCTTGCCTGTGCAGCTCGATAGCACCCGGCTGCCAGGGGTTCGCTCGACCATCAGCTACCTTGACGGTTCAGCGATTGGCGCGAGTGGCATTGCTGCGGCCATATGCCAAAAGCTCAGCGGCGCGAACGCTAGTGGGGGCGGCTACTTCAATGGCTACGTTCCGCGCAACGAGCACGAGGCTACTATTTTGGTTGGTGAGCGGCCGCCCGGCTGGGAATATTTACTGTTTTGCTACTCCATTGTCCGCGGTATTGAAGCGATCCACGAGAAGTATCTCGACCATTGCATGGGTTTTGCACATCCTGCTGACTTCGTGGGTACGGGAGACACCGAGACTATCGTGCAGCGAGAGTTGGCGACGGTCCAAAGCGCCGTTAGGAACTTCGGGGCAGTTCTCTCCAAAAGAGTGCAACACTCAGCCTTCGGTGCACCCGGCGAGCCCGGCAACGTAGACCAGATACTCCACGTCGCAAGCCGCTATGTCTCCGTATACGAGTCGTTCATAGACTGGGCAGCCCGACTTCGCGGCTACGCGACGTCCTCCGACGAGGCTCACGCGGTACTCGAAGCACTTTCAATGTATGCCCAACAACCTGTGGAGCGGCTACGAAGCTTCGCGTATGAGTATCGAGCGATAGCTGACACCATCCACTCCAAGCTCGTTGCCGGGGAGGATGTCGTGCTAGAGCTGAACGTTAGGCTAGAGATCTCGCCGGAAGCGTCTGCGCGATTCGACCGGGCACTCCGGCACTTCCGGCGACTCTGAGATTTGGCACGTTGCTGGGCGCCAACTCAGCGTCAAGCCTCGCGTCTACCCCTGACGCACTCACATGTCGCAGGGTCTCAGCGTTTGACGGCGATGTTGCCGAGATCACCAGTACTTGGATCAAGGCGCCGCGCAGAGCACGGCGCCGCCGGGGTCGCGCTGCGGGCGGGCCTTCGGCCCGTCCTCGCACGCCCCGGGCGTGCGGAGGTGTCCGCGTAGTCGTTAGTCCGCCTGCACAGCGGCCGCTAGCAGCGTTGCAATCGCGCCGATCAGTGCCCCGACTCCGCCAGAGATCAGGGCTAGGACGAGATCATGACGACGCTGGCTCTGCTTCTGCGTGGCAGACCTGCGGTAGTCGAGGACCAACGAGACGTCATCCAACGGCGGCCCTAGTAACTGCTGCCACCGTGATCGGCGCCGTACATCCAGGGAGCCCAAGAAGTGCTCAGCCAAGCCACGGATCTCAAGCTCACCTACTGGGACATTGACCGACACTCCGTAAGTCCGATCAATGGTGACCCAGGCGCTCTCATGGTCAGGAAGGGTGACGCCGACTTCGACTTTTCTGATATTCGCGCGCCCAATTAGATCGTCAACGACATCGAAGCGAGAGTCTGGTCCGCCGCGAACGATCACCTTCATCTCCACGGGGCCGTACGCGGCGAGCCCCTTAGAAATACTATCGATATCATCCAGATAGACGAACACGTCCTTTATTCTTGAATACCAGTACAGCTGGGAGATCGGATGCAGAGGCATGGCTAACCTCCGGGTCGGCGATCGGTCCAAGGGACGTTAGCATCTTGAGCGCCCTGCCCTTACCGGCTTCAGGCCTCGCTCGATGACGCGTCGGAAACACGCCTCCGATGTCGCACGTCCATCGTGGTCCAGACCGAACGCTCCCGCGCGCAACAGTCGGCCGTGGCCGGCCTCCCTGCCGAGTCCGCGCATACGAAGATCAGCGCCTCCGGCGGGGATCTCGGGCTCCGGGATGCCGCCAAGCGCCGCCGCCGACCCGGGCAGAGCCGACGCGGAACCCGGCCCCTTGTCCATGTCGTTCAGCCGTGGGGTGCTCCACATGGACATGGGGCCGGAACCCGCGTCCACCGTGGTGGGGTCGACGGTGACGGGACGCCGCGAGGCACGCCCAAGCCAGCCACCGCACGCCGCACCATGATCGAACGGGCCATTAGCGGGCCATTAACC
>Ga0114129_10017759_pt1 | contig 10130 bp, 7 predicted proteins | sample RhiMetdeltSRZDD1_FD_80071 | JGI IMG/M metagenome (GOLD analysis project Ga0114129, IMG submission 80071) | Populus rhizosphere microbial communities from Tennessee, USA - Rhizosphere MetaG P. deltoides SRZDD1 (version 2) (version 2) | ecosystem: Host-associated > Plants > Roots > Rhizosphere >...
AGCCGACGCTTCTGAGCGCGATTCGCACGCATCGCCATGAGATCTCGAAGAGCTCGGTGGCGCGCCTGCTGGAGGAGTATTACAAGATTCTCAGAGCGGGATCGGCCGAAAAAGCGTTCCGCCGGCTCGCCGAGGTCGGTATGCTCGAGCCGATCTCGAAGGAACTGCACCTCGGCGCCAACGATCCGCTCTGGCGGTCGCTGGCCGCGCTCGACGCGTATCGCCGCAGGTTTGAGTCGACCCCTGAAACGTTGACCAATGCGATTCTGCTCGGTAGCCTGCTGGTCCCGCTGGGGATCCCGCTGCAGCCACCGATCCCGCGCCTCGGCGATCTGCCCCTTGCTCGACGCGACGTCGAACGGCTTCGTCAGATCATCGGATTGCAGCGGCGGCTGAAGGACCTGGCGGCCAGCCCCCGTGCGCAGCGCGCGCTCGTACACCGGCACATCTTCCGCGACGCGTTGACATGGATGGAGATCCACGGAGGCGCGCCGGAAACGGTCGAGCACTGGCACGCGCTACTGGCCGAAACAGGTCCAGCTCCAGCCGACGTGTCGCCGCAGGCCGCGCCGGGTGAAGGAGTGCCGCCGCCCGGCCGCCGCCGGCGTCGTCGTCGCCGGGGGCGTCGCTTCCGGCCGCCCCAAAACTAACGCCGCGCCTCAGGCTGCGATTTCGTGAATCGTCTTTGACGGTTTCGCCAGCCCCAGCGCGATGAGCAGCTTGATGATCGGCCACGCCGGATCGATCTCGGTCATCTTGAAGCTGAACTTCGGGCTGCGCGGATAGCCGTGGTGGTTGTTGTGGAGACCCTCGCCGCCGGTGATGAGCGCGATCAGTCGAATGTTGGTCGCTGTGTTGTCGAAGTTCTTGTAGCCGACGTGGTGGCAAAGCCCGTTGATCGATGAGGTGAGGGCAAACACGTAAATGACGGCGTGGAGACCGGCGGCCAGCAATCCCCAGCCGATGCCGAGGACAACGCACAGCGCGGCGGTACCGATAGCGAGGCCAAGAAGACCGCGACTGAAGACGTTCTTGTCCCACCAGCCTTCGTGGATGTCGCGCGCATACCGCTCCACGACGTCGGTCTTCTTGATCTCACGCATGTAGTAGAAGACGTTCCCGAGCTGGACCTTCCAGAAGCCGACGAGCATCGGGCTGTGCGGATCGCCTTCCTCGTCGGTGAATGCATGATGCTTTCGATGAACGGCGACCCACTCCTTCGTCTGCTGACCTGTCGTGAGCCACAGGCAGAACTTGAACAGCCATTCCAATGCAGGATGAAGGACGAGCGCTTTGTGGGTGGCGCATCTGTGGAGGTAGATCGTCGTACTGAACACCGCCACCTGGGTCACGAGGGCCGAGACGACGAGGCACAGAACGAGCGAGGCAAGCACTACATATCCTCCGATTCCTTGCTGGAACACCTAGGGAAGAGCTAACTGGTGCAACTAAGGATGATAGCACACTTAGCCGCGCGTGCGTTCGAACTCTCGCATGAAGCCGACCAGCGCGTCGACGCCTTCTTCTGGAAACGCGTTGTAGATCGACGCGCGCATGCCGCCAACGGACCGATGTCCCTTCAGTCCGTCGAGGCCCGCGGTCGTCGACTCCTTGATGAATGTCTTCTCGAGTTCTTCCGTCGCGAGGCGGAACGTCACGTTCATCAACGAGCGGCACTCTTTGTGCGCCGTGCCGCGGTAGAAGCCGGTCCGATCGATCTCTGCATAGAGCTTCGCGGCCTTGCGCTGGTTGGCGATCGCGATCGCCGCAAGGCCGCCGACGTCGATCAGCCACTTCATCACCAGGCCGAGCGCGTACACGGCGAATGCCGGCGGCGTGTTGTACAGCGACCCGTTCTCCGCATGCACGGCGTAGTTGAGCATCGTCGCCAGCGATTTGCTCGAGCGCTCCAGCAAATCGTCGCGGATGATCACGACGGTGACTCCGGCCGGCCCCATGTTCTTCTGAGCGCCCGAATAGATGAGCGCGTGACGCGTGACGTCGATGGGACCGCTGAACATGTCGGATGAGGTATCGCTGACGAGCGGCGCGTCGCCGACCGCCGGCAAATCTTTGTACTCCGTCCCTTCGATCGTGTTGTTCGACGTCATGTGGACGTACGCGGCGCCGGGCGTCAGTCTCAATTCTTCCTGCCGCGGCACGCGCGAATAGTTCTCGGCCTTCGTCGAAGCAGCGACGTTGACGCTCCCGACTCGCTTGGCTTCCTTGATCGCCTTTTCCGCCCAGGATCCCGAGTCGATGTAATCGGCGGTCGCGCCGGCGGTCAGCAGATTCATCGGCACCATCGAGAACTGCAGGCTGGCACCGCCCTGGAGGAAGAGAACCTTGTAATTGGCGGGAATGGAAGCAAGCGAGCGAATGTCGGCCTCCGCCTTCGCCAGGATCGACTCGAAGGCGGCCGACCGGTGGCTGATCTCGAGGATCGACATGCCGACGCCGGGCAGCGACACCAAATCGCGCTGGATCTCTTCGAGAACAGGCAGCGGCAGGACGGCCGGGCCTGCGGAGAAGTTGTAAATACGATGCACCGTCGTCATGGCTGCTCCGAACTGTAACCACGCCATTTGATCTTCTTCGTGTGTCCTTCGTGTCTTCGTGTCTTCGCGGTCACCTCAGTGTCAGATCGTCACGAGATGCAGATCGAGGATCTCGCTGTTCCCTTCCTGAATCTGCCGCAGCAACGCGGCTGACGGCGCGCGGTCGAGATTGATCCGCGCAACGGCCGCGTGCGCCCCGTCGAAGATGATGTTCTCGGTTTCCTGCACGTTGATCTCGCCACTGCGCAAGTGATCGAATACGTGGGCGAGGACGCCCGGGCGATCGCGATGCCGCACGACCAGCATGTGTGTGGCCGGGGTCTGCTTCGCGAGGTTGACCACGTTCGGCACTTTGCCCGAGTCCTTGTAGCTCTTGATGATCCGCACGGTCTCGGCGGCGATCGCTTCCTGCGCTTGATCGGTGGACGCCCCCACGTGATGCGTGCCATACACGTTCCTGAGATTCACGATGGCGTCCGTGAATTCTCCCGTCGCGCTGGTCGGCTCCGCCGCAAACACGTCAAGCCCCACACGGATGTCGCGCTCGCGAACCGCCTTTTCCAGCGCCACGTGGTCCACGACTTCGGCTCGAGCGGTGTTGATGAAGTACGAGCCGGGCTTGAGCTCGTCGATGACCGACGCATTGACCAGGCCCTTCGTCTCGGCGTTCAGCGCAAGGTGGACGCTCAGGACGTCGCAGCGCGCCGCGACCTCGGCCGCGGAGCTCGCTGACTGCATCGGCACCGCCTGATGCGCGACGTCGTCCTTTCCGCTCGCGAACCTTCTGCTCCAAACGACGATGGGCATGCCGAAGGCGTGGGCGCGCCTGGCCATTTCCTGGCCGATGCTGCCATAGCCGAGCAAGCCGATCGTGCGGCCGAGCAGGCCGCGCGCTTTCGAATACTCTTTCTTGTTCCACTTGCCGGCACGAAGGTCGGCGACATTGTCGGGAACGCGCCGATCGAGCGCGAGGAGGAGCGCGAAAGCGAGCTCGGCGACGGCAATCGCGTTCTTGCCAGGACAGTTCGAGACGTAGATGCCGCGCTTGGACGCCGTGGCGACGTCGATCGTGTTGTAACCGGCGCCCGCGCGCACGACCAGCGACAGCGAGCCGCCTTCGAGCATCGGCCCGGTGACCGTTGTGCTGCGAACGACGAGGACATCCGCGGCCGATTCACGAATCGCTGCAGCCAGGGCATCGTCCTTCAGCTCGGGCTTGTACACCACTTCGCAGCCGGCGGCTTGCAGCGCGTCGATTCCGCTCTGCTCGAAGCTGTCGGCGATCAAAACCTTCATAGCACGTGAATCAGCAAGCCGTCCCGGAGCTTGGGCTCGAACCACGTCGACTTGGGCGGCATGATTCCACCGGCGTCCGCGACACCCATCAAGTCGGAGACGCTGACCGGATAGAGCGAAAACGCGACGGCGGCCTTTCCCGAATCCACCAGCCGCTGGAGCTCGGCGGTCCCTCGCGCGCCCGCCACGAAATCGATGCGTTTGTCCGTTCGGACATCGGCGATCTTCAACACTGGGGCGAGGAGGTGCTCTTGCAGGACGCTCACGTCCAGGGAGCCGATCGGATCCGATGCCTCGCGATCAACGCGCCGAACCGTATGCCACGCGCCCTGGAAATACATCGCGATGTCGCCGCGCCGCCGAGGCACCGCCGGACCGGCTTCCATCTCGAACCGGGCACGGATCGCTTCGAGGAAATCGACCGGTTGAAGGCCGCCGAGATCCTTCACCGTGCGGTTGTACGCCAAGATCTGCACCTGGTCGTGTGGAAATGCGACCGCCAGCATCGTCCGCGCCTCTTCGCTTCCCTTCAGCTCCGTGCGTGCGCGCGCGGCGCTGGCCGCGCGATGGTGTCCGTCGGCGATGTAGAGCGCCGGGATGCTCCTGAATGCCGATACGAGCGCGTCGCGATCTCGGCCGCCGATTCGCCACACGGTGTGCTGCACGCCATCCGGCGCCGCGAAGTCGTAGAGCGGCGCTGCCGTCGTGGCGGTTGACGCCACGCGATCGATGTCTGCGTGCGCGCGATACGTGAGAAACACCGGACCGGTTTGCGCGCCGAGCGCGACCATGTGGCGCGTGCGATCGTCTTCCTTGTCGCGCCGCGTGCGCTCGTGTTTCTTGATGATGTCGCGGTCGTATTCGTCCAGCGAGAAGCAGGCGGTCAGGCCCAGTTGTGTGTGCTGGCCCATTCGCAGCCGATAGAAGTACACGCTCGGCTCGTCCTCGAGGACGAGCGCTTGTGCGCGAAGGGCGGCGAAATTGTCGGCGGCGCGTTGATACACACTCGCCGCGTAAGGATCGGCGCCGGCGGGCAGCTCGAGCTCCGGCCGAGAAACGCGGAGGAACGACAGCGGATTCCCATCAGCGAGCGCTCTCGCTTCATCCGCGCTGACGACATCGTACGGAACGGCGGCAACCTTCGGCGCCTCCGCCGGTTTCGGACGCAGCGCACGGAAGGGCTTGAGCGTCGCCATGGGGTTCAAAGTATGTCACGAGGGGATGTAGACGGGTGCTACGGTGCTAGGTGCTACACGTGCTAGGTGCTAGGTGCTGCACGTGCTCTAGGGATTCGAGGCGCGCGTCACGGCGGGAACGGAAAACGCGGCGAACGCGCGATCGCGCTCGGTGATGAACGCGGCCATCTGTGCGGCGGGCATGGGCTCGGCCGGTGGCATCGCGCGATGCGCGGTGAGCGGATTGATGAAGGCGCCGTTCCGCTTGAGTCGATAGTCGAGGTGAGGACCCGTCGCGAGGCCGCTTGCTCCGACGCGCCCGATGAGGTCGCCCTGGCGAACTCGCACGCCGGCGCGCACGGCGATGGCCGACAGATGCAAGTACTCGGACTCGAAGCCGTTCGCGTGCCGCAGATGCACCATTCGCCCCGATCCGCCGCCCGTGCCGGCCGAGACGACCGTACCGTCGGCGACGGCAACAACCGGCGCGCCGGCTGGGGCGCGGTAATCGACGCCGAGGTGCGCCCGATACTCGCGGAGGATCGGATGGAAACGGCTGCGCGAAAAACCCGACGTCACGACCGGCTGAAACTTCAACGGCGACGCGAGAAAGAAGCGGCGCATCGAAACGCCGCGCTCATCGAAGTATCCGGCCGTGCCGTCTGGCCCGGCGAACCGTACTGCGCGGATGCGGCGCCCGACGTTGTTGAATTCCGCGGCGAGGATCGGCCCGTAGCCCGCAAATGCGCCTCCCTCGCGAAACTGCTTCTCCACGGCCAGCTCGAAACGATCTCCCGGTTGGAGTTCGGTGCTGAAGTCGATCTCGCCGCTGAAGATCTCGGCGAGCGCCAGCGTGAGGTCGATCGTCTCGCCGGCAGCGTCGAGCGCAGCCACCAGCGATGGGGCACTGCGATCGATTGCCCCCCGAACCATCTCGACGCGGCGCGTCTTGGGGATCGGGAGTACCGCCGCCACCCACTCCGCCTGATCCTCCCGGCTCACCCGCAGGAAACGATCGCCGTCGATCTCGTATTCGAACCGCCGCAGAACACCGCCAATGGAGCGCTTCAGGCGATACGGCTGCCAGGCACGCACTTTCCGCAAGTCGAACACGGCGGCTGCGCGCCCGATGACGTCCGCGACCTCGAGCGGCGTCATGCCCTGTTCGCGCAGCAACGACGCAACCGTCGCTCCGGCGGCGACATGTGCGGAGACGTTGGTCGTTTCGGCAGCAAGGACGACGTCGCGAGCGGCAGCGCGCGCGGACGCAGCCGGCGCCGGCGCGACACACGCGGACGCGAGTCCGGAGACGATCAGGAGCGGAAGAAGCCTCTGCAAAGGCCCGTCGCGCCGCAGCCCGGAACGCGCGCAGGCTACCATGAGATTTTCTGATACAGTCGCCGCCTGGAGGACGGTTGTTTCATGAAGATCCACCGCACTTTTGCTTTGACGACCGTGATCGCCGTTTTGGTCGGGCTGCCGCTCGCCGCAGACTGGCCGGTCACAGAAAAGCTCGATCTCGATGCTGTTTATCGGATCAAGGAAGAAGGGCTGCAGCGCTCGAAGGTGATGGAGATTGAAAGCTACCTCACGGACGTCTACGGACCGCGCCTCACCAACTCGCCGAACATCAAAGAGGCCGCCGAGTGGACCGAGAAAACGATGCGCGAGTGGGGCCTCGCGAACGTGCACCTCGAGACCTGGCCGTTCGGGCGCGGCTGGCAGAACGAACAGTTCCTGGCGATGGCGGTCACCCCGCGGGCGTATCCGCTCATTGGGTACCCGAAGGCATGGACGCCCGGCACCGCGGGAGACGTCACCGGCGAAGCGGTGCTCGCGGTCATCACCTCTGACAAGGACTTCGCCAATTTCAAGGGCAAGCTGCGGGGAAAATTCGCCCTAGCCGCGGCGATGCGCGATGTGTCGGCCCACTTCGACGCGCCCGGCCGCCGCTACACGGAGGCAGAGCTCGTCGAGCTTTCCAAGCAGCCCGAGGGCGGGCGCGGCCGCGGCGGGCGTGGCAACTTCGATCAGGACTTCAACCGCAGGAGGACGCAGTTCTGGATCGACGAAGGCGTTCTGGCGGTGCTCGACATCAGCCGCGGAGACGGCGGCACGGTGTTCGTGCAGAGCGGCGGCTCGCGCGCGATGGCCGACCCACCGTCGCCGCCGCAGGTCGTCCTCGCCATCGAACATTACGGCCGGATCGTCCGAACGCTCGAAAAAAAGATTCCGGTCACGCTGCGTATGAGAGTCGAGAACACGTTCTACGAGTCCGATCTCAACGCGTTCAACATCGTCGGCGAGCTGCCCGGGACCGACAAGGCGGACGAAGTCGTGATGATCGGCGCCCATTTCGATTCGTGGCACACGGGCACGGGCGCGACCGACAATGCCGCCGGCTCGGCGGTCATGCTGGAGGCGATGCGCATCCTGAAAAGCACCGGCGTCAAGCTGCGCAGAACGGTGCGCATCGGCCTGTGGAGCGGCGAGGAGCAGGGGCTGCTCGGCTCGAAGGAATACGTGAAGGCGCACTACGCCGACCCGGCGACGATGCAGTTGAAGCCGGAGCATGCGAAGTTCGCCGGGTACTTCAACGTCGACAACGGGACGGGGCTGATTCGGGGCGTGTACCTGCAAGGGAACGAAGCGGTGGCGCCGATCTTTTCAGCGTGGATGGAGCCGTTCAAGAACATGGGCATGAACACGCTGACGATCCGCAACACCGGCGGGACCGATCATCTCTCGTACGACGCCGTGGGGCTGCCGGGATTTCAGTTCATCCAGGATGAGGTCGAGTACAACGCGCGCACGCACCATTCGAACATGGATGTCTACGAGCGCATCCAACCGACCGACATGATGCGCAATGCCGTGATCGTCGCGTCGTTCGTATACAACACCGCGAACCGGGACGAGAAGCTGCCGAGGAAGCCGTTGCCGAAACCGCAGCCGTCGTCGGGACGCGCGACTTCGCAGCCCTGAACGACAAACGATCACCGCAGAGCCCGCAGAATTCGCCGAGACGAATGTTGCTCAGCGAGTTCAGCGGGTTCTGCGGTCAACGTCGTGAGTAGCCTTCGGACCAGGCGCGCAACTGTTCTTTCCTCTCGCGCGCCTCGGGGACTTCATCCAGCTTGTCAACGGGCCACGGCAGTTTGTAGGTCCAGTTGTGTGCGGCAACGGTCGCCGGCTCGTTGATGCGGTCGCGCCAACCAAAGACGTCCTGAACCGGCACGAGCAGCAGATCCGAGCTCGACGCGAACAGCGACTCGAGCAGCGCGTCGCGGACGATCGGGTTATACGGGGCGCGCAAAAGGTCGGCGCCGCGCGCCGTCTGCTGCAGCGTCGGCAGACGGCTCGCCTTCCTGCGTTCGTCGACGGACGCGCGCTCCCACCAGACGATTTGCGGCTCGGTATCGTGCGTGCCCGAGGTGGCGACCGATGCGCGAGGATACTCGGAGGGATCTCTGAACGGCTGCCCCGGCGTGTGCCAGTAGCGCTCCCATCTGAATACGCGGAACCCGGGCACGCCACGCCGCGCCAGCGACTCGCGGACGAAGTCGGGGACGGTGCCCAGATCCTCGGCGATGATTTCGGCGCCCGCGCCGCGAAAGACTTCGAGCAGCCGCTCGCCGAGCGCGAGCTGGGCCGGCTCCTCGGCGGGCGTGAAGAAGGCCTCGGCGTTGACCTTCGATCGTGCGTAGGTGCGGTAGAAACCCACCAGGTGATCGATGCGATAGCCGTCGAACAGGTCCGCGCTGCGCCGCGCGCGCTCGCGAAGCCAGCGGAAATCCTCGGCGGCCAGCGCATCCCACTGATACAGCGGCATGCCCCAGTCCTGGCCGTCGGCACTGAACGCGTCGGGCGGCGCGCCGACCGCCATGTCGAGACGGAACTGATGCTGGCGCGCCCATACATCGGCGCTGTCGCCATCCACCATGAAGGGCAGGTCTCCGAACAGCGCCACGCCGTGCGTATGCTGCCGTGCATCGTTCCACTGCGATGCCGCGAGCCATTGCAGATAGTGATGGAACAGCACCTCGTCCGACAGCTCGCGGCGCGCCGCATCGATCGCGGGCGGGTCGCGCCGCTGCAATTCGAGCGGCCATTCGTTCCACGGCCGCTCCCGCTCGCGCACATGGATCGCGCGAAACAAGCTGTAGTCCTCGAGCCACCAGGCCTGTTCGCTCGTGAAGGTGCGCAGCTCGCGCGCGCGTCCGCTGTCGCGCCGCCATTCGTTCTCGACAAAGAGACGGAACGCGCGCCGGAGCGCCGAGTGCTTCAACCGCCGGATCGATTCATAGTCGATCCGCGGCGCCGCGCGGACCGCTGCGAGCAGATCGCGATCGTCGGCACAAAGCGCCGCTTCGCCGCCGAGCGCGGTGAACTCCGCCACTGTGGGGACGTGGATGAAAATCGGGTCGATGGCCATCGCGCTGATCGCCGAGTACGGCGACTGCTGCCCGGGGGCCATCTCGTTGAGCGGCAACAACTGCAGCGCGCGCAGGCCCGCGGCGGCGAGCCACGCCGTTAGCGGTTCGATGTCGCCGATGTCGCCGATTCCCCAGCTTGCCGTGGTCGGAGACGCGAACAGCGGAATGAGCAGGCCCGCCCGACGTTGGCCCACTGGATCGTTCGGCGCGCGACTCACGGAAGCACCGTGCTGCAATCGAAGTGCCTGAGGACGCGGTCGATGCCGTTCGCGAATTCGGACGGCGGCGTGATCAGGCTCACGACGAGGAACGATTCGCGCGGAAAGTCGAAAAAGTATCCAGGCTGCACGAGCACGCCGTCGCCGACGAGCCGAATCGCGAGATCTTCCTCCGATTCGAGCGACGGCACCTGCAGGACTGCGCTCCATCCGCCATCGCTGCGCAGCAAGCGGCAGGAGGACACAGCCGCCACTGCCGATTGAAGGGCACCGTAGTTGGCCCGGATCCGCGCCAGGATCTGCGATCGGATGTCGGCGCCGGCAGTCAGTAACGCGGCCGCCGCGACCTGTACGGGCGTCGAGACGGACAGATACGTGTCACAAATCAGTTCGAGGCGCTCCATCGCCGATGCAGCGAGCGCATCGGGACCCGACACGGCGATCCAT
>Ga0114129_10017760_pt1 | contig 10130 bp, 6 predicted proteins | sample RhiMetdeltSRZDD1_FD_80071 | JGI IMG/M metagenome (GOLD analysis project Ga0114129, IMG submission 80071) | Populus rhizosphere microbial communities from Tennessee, USA - Rhizosphere MetaG P. deltoides SRZDD1 (version 2) (version 2) | ecosystem: Host-associated > Plants > Roots > Rhizosphere >...
CCGAAATTGGAGTAGGAGCAGTCGCAGAAGTACTCGCCCGCGTCGAAGCCCGAGGGATACCCCGCCTCGGCCAGGAGCTGCTTGGCCCGGGCCCGGTCGTACGCGGGCGCGGGCGGCTGCCAGAAGTAGTCGAACGACGTCGGGATGATGCTGCCGTTGAGCCGTGAGTGACCGAGGGTCAGGGCCTGGTTGATGGATGGCCGATCGATGGCCAGGCTCGCGGCCTGCCGCACCCGCCGATCGTGCCACGGCGACTTGGGATCCCACTGGTCGGCGAAATAGAGCCAGAACGTGCCCTGGATCACCGCGGGCCTGAGCGTCAGACCGGGCGTCTTCTGCATCTCCTCGGCCAGCTCGCCGCGGATCGAGTACGCGACGTCCACTTCGCCGCGCTTGAGCGCGGCCAGCCGCGTGGCCTCGTCCGGCACCACCCGCAGCACCAGCCGCTTCACGCTCGGGCTCTTGCGCCAGTACTGCTCGAACGCCTCCAGCACCAGCTCCACGCCGGGCGTGAAGGAGACGAACTTGTAGGGACCCGCGCCCACCGGGGCCTTCTTGAAGCCCTCCTCGCCCACCTTCTCCACGTACTTGCGCGGGACGATCCAGCCCGCGCCAGTAGCGTTCGTGTAGAAGGTCAGGAAATCGGGCCAGGGCTGCTTCAACCGGATGCGCACGCGCCCGGGATCGGGCGTCTCCACCCCCGCCACGCGCTCCTTGAGCGCCTTGACCGCGGTGCCGCGGTAGCGCTCCAGCGAGAACTTCACGTCGTCCGCGGTGACCGGGTCGCCATTGTGGAAGAGCGCGCCCTTGCGGAGCACGAACTCGTAGACGAGGCCGTCCTTCGAGACCGACCACGATTCGGCCAGGCCCGGCGCCCGCGGCTGGCCGGGCATGGGCTTCACGAGCGCGTCGTGCAGGGCGTAGAGGACCATGTACGGGGTGATCATGCCCGGCGTCTCGGCCGGATCGAACCACGTGGGCGCGAGTGAGATGTGCACGGCCCAGGTGACCTGCCCCTCGGCGGCGGCCGCGACCTCGGGCGGAGAGCCCGCCGAGAGCAGCAGGAGGCCGAACAGGAGCGTGACGACGGCCGGGACGAGCGCGCGCGAGAGCGGCATGGGCATGCCTCCTTCGAGAGCGAGGGACCGATTCGGAAAGGGTGGGTCGATTATCCGCGGCCCGGTCTGCCTGTCAACCGGGCGGGTCTAGCCGAGCCGGGAGCCGTTGTTGATGGCCGGCGCCGCGAGGCTCCGGTAGTACAGCGCCGCGAGCTGCCCGCGGCCGCGGAGCGTGAGCTTCTGGAAGATGTGGGTGAGGTGAGCCTTCACGGTGGCCTCCGTGATATTGAGGCGGTTGGCCACCTCCTGGTTGCTCAGGCCGCTCGCGATGAGCTGGGCCAGGTCCTGCTCACGTCGGCTCAAGCGGCTCCTGATCGCGGGATCAGCCGGGACCGCGTTGATGGAGCGGACGGCCAGCTCCTCGACCGCGAGCGTCAGCGCGCGATGGCTCGCCCACACTTCGCCTTGATGAACGAGGCGGACCGCCTTGATCAGGTTGTCCACGGTCGCGCTCTTGGCCAGGATGCCCCGTGCGCCGGACTTGAGCGCGTGCACGGCCCACGCGTCGTCCCCGTCGGCTCCGGCGAGGATGACCCACGGCCGCATCCCGCTCTGGCGAAGGCCGGCGCAGACGGTCAACGCGCCGACGATCTGCGCATCGACGAGCAGGATGTGGGGCGTGCTGGCTCGCACGAGCTCGCGCACCGGCAGCGCGCTCGTCTCGCCCACCAGGGCGAATGCCGGATAGGCCCCCAGGATGCTCCGGAGCCCGGAACGGAACAGCGCGCTGTCGCTCACGAGAGCCACGCGGATCGCGGGCGACGATAGGGCGGACGCCGAGGCGGTCTTCGCCGATGCGGTCGACTTCGTGAGGGACCGTGCCGTGTCGCGGCGGTTCAAGGGCGCCTCTCCTCGCCAGACCGTAGGTCTGGAGGTGGACGATTCACCGATTCGCCGGTCGTTGTCAAGTGTCAAGCGCGCTACGCGCGCGCGATGCAGGCCGTCGACGGCCGCCCGTGGCGCGCGGCGGCACACACGAGGAAGAAACCACCCGTGCCGAGCGCGGGATCGCGCAACAAGTGCAGGCGATGAGCCGAGTCCAGTTCCCACTGTGGGAAGCGACGACGATGCGATGGGGAACATTTCCCTCGGCTCGATAGTCGCCTCAAGTCGTACGCCTGAAGTCGTAGCCATCACGGCACGAGGTCGGATCGTGATGACCTTCGTCTAATTGACGGGAATCGGACCACACGTGAGGATGCGCTCTCCAAGGGACGCCGCGAGACACGCGGTGATCTCCGGAAGTCGCACGGTGCGGATGAGCCGTCGGCTCCTCGGAGGATTGACGATGAGCAACGCGCGATACGTGGTGGCGATTGTGGTGGCGATCACCCTGACCGCGTGTGGAAGCACGCGGTCGCTCGATGGTGCCGATCAGAGCGGGCTGCTTCGGGAAACCGGCGTCTCTTCGTCCCGCCCCGCCGACCGCGCGGGGAGATCGACGGATCCGGGTCGGCCGTCCAAGGAGACCGGCCCCGCGCCGAGCACGGCGGCGCTCAACAGCCGGCTGCTGGAGCAGGCCGCGCGGTCGAGCGAGGACACCGATCTGCCGGTGGGAGCCGGGGACCTGCTGGAAATCTCCGTCTTCGAGGTGGAAGAGCTGTCGAAGATCCGCCTGCGCGTTCCCTTGCGTGGCGTCATTTCGCTCCCGCTCATCGGCCAGATCCAGGCGACCGGTCGTACGACCGCGGAGCTGGAGGACGAGATCCGGACCCGCCTGCAGCGGAAGTTCATGCATGACCCCCAGGTCTCGGTGTTCCTGCAGGAGCACAACAGTCAGCGGGTCTCCGTCATCGGGGCGGTCCGGAAGGGAGGCGTGTTCACCCTCAACCGGCCCATCCGGCTGGCCGACGCGCTCGCCCTCGCGGAAGGCCTGACCGACGAGGCGGATCGGCACGTGTACGTGATCCGGCGCGCGCCGCTCGCCGCGGTCACCGGGACTGGGGCCGCCGGCGCTGGGACTGGGGCCGCCGGCGCTAGGGCGGGGGCCGTCGGAGCCGCCCGCACGACCAAGTCGCCGCCGGGTGGTGACGCGACCGCAGAAGTGATGGCGCCGATCGACCTCTCCGAGCTCGCCGACGGGCGGGAGGAGCTCAATGTCGCGCTCAGGTCCGGCGACGTGGTGCACGTGCCACGAGCCGGATCGGTGTACGTGGGCGGCTCCGTCGAGCGACCCGGATCGTTCCTCCTGCGAGGGAAGACCACCGTCCAGCAGGCGATCCTCGCCGCGGGTGGTGTCAAGGACGTGGCGGATTGGAGCGACGTGCGCCTCTATCGGAAGACGGCGTCCGGGGAAGTCGAGGTCACCAGCTACGACATCGAAGCGTTCGAGCAGGGCAAGCCGGCGCCCGAGCTGCAGCGCAACGACGTGGTGGTCGTCGGGAAGCACGCCGGCAAGGCCTTCTTCTACGGATTCATCGATTTCTTCAAAGGCGCCCTCGGCGTGGCGAAGGGAATATGAGCGACCCAACTCATCGCGCTCTGACGAATGGCCGGGACCTCCCGGCTCCGCTCCAGCCGGCTCGACTCGAGGCAGACGCCCACCGGTTCCCGGAAAGCGGGGCCCACTTCTGGGACTACTGGACGATGCTCAAGCGGCGGCGGGCGACCGTGGCCCTCGTGTTCCTGGGCGCCGTCCTCACCGCGTTCGTGTGGAGCGTGACCGCGCGGCCCGTGTTCACCGGCACCGCGATGCTCCGCATCGAGAAGGACGAGCCCCGGATCCTCAAGTTCGAGCCGCCCCGGCGCGACGACAGCGGGGGCGAGTCCACCCAGACCCAGCTGCAGACGGAGCGCCGCCTCCTGCAGCGTCGCGCCCTCGCCAACCGGGTCATCGCGCTCGTGGACCTCGGGCGCCATCCCGAGTTTCGCTCGGTCGGATCTCGGCCGGGGGAGCTGACCGAGGCGTTCCTCGACCGGCTCGAGGTCGAGCCGGTCCGAAACACCCGGCTGGTCAAGGTCTCGTTCGAGAGCCGCAGCCCCGAGCTGGCCGCGCAGGTCGCGAACACGTTGGCCGACGCGGTCATCGCCCAGCAGTTTGACGACAAGAAGGACGCGAGCCAGTACGCCACGCAGTTCCTGACCGCGCAGGTGAATGAAGCGCGGCAGGCGCTGCAGTCGAGCGAGGTGCAGCTGAGCCAGTTCCTGGAGGAGAACGGCATCCTGTTCGTCACGGAGCGCGTGGGGGAGCGGGCCGGCGAGCGCCAGGCTCTGATCAGCCAGGAGCTGGCGACCCTGTCGGATTCGCTCCTCAAGGCCAAGGCTGAGCGCATCGCCAAGGAGAGCATGCTCACCCAGGCGACCCGGGCGACCGCCGACTCCCTCCCGGCGGTCCTGCAGGACCCATTGATCGCCCATCTCAAGGAGGAGGCGACGAAGCTCGAGGGCAGATACCGGGAGCTTGGCCAGTCCTTCAAACCTGAGTATCCGCGGATGCAGCGGCTGGCCGAGAACATCCAGGAGGTGCGGCGGCAGATTCACGCGGAGATCCAACGGTTCGTCGAGGCGGCCCGCGCGGAGTATCGGGCGGCGCTTCAGAAGGAGATCGAGATCCGGAAGCTCGCGGACGAGCAGCGAGGGTTGGCGCGGAAGCTGGACGGCCAGATGGCGCGGTACAACCTGCTCCGGCGAGAAGTGGACACGAACCGCGAGCTCTACACCGGCTTGTCCACCCGCCTGAAGGAGACGCAGGTTTCCTCGTCGCTGCTGCTCTCGAACATCTCGGTGGTGGACCGCGCCGATGTTCCGCTGAAACGCTCGAGCCCGCGCACCGGGCTCAACCTGTTGGTCGGGTGCCTGGTAGGCCTAGTCGGCGGCGTGGGTCTCGCGTTCCTCTTCGAGTACCTGGACACGAACATCCGGGATCCCCGTGAGGTCGAGGCCATCCTCCGCGTCCCCACTCTCGGGCTCGTGCCGACGCGCTCCGCGCTCCCGGCCCACCTCGGCCCGCCCCTCGGACCGGGCGACGGCGCGCCGGGCGCCTTCGCGCTGGTTGCTCACCAGGCGACCAGCTCGATTCTCGCGGAGGCATTCCGCAATCTGCGGACGAGCGTGGTGTACGCCACGCCGGATCGGCCGCCCAAGACGATGCTGGTGACCTCGCTCCAGCAGCAGGACGGCAAGACCTCGGTTTCGACGAACTGTGCGATCAGCCTAGCTCAGCTCGGGATGGGCGACGTCCTGCTGGTGGACGCCGACATGCGTCATCCCGATCTCCATGGGATCCTCGGCGTCCCCCAGACACCTGGCCTGTCCGACCTGCTCGTGGGCGGGGTGGGGGCGACGGAGGTCGTCCGACCGACTCGGATCCCCGGTCTGTTCGTCATCCCGGCGGGCCCGGTGCCCGCCAACCCGTCGGAGCTCCTGTACTCCCCGCGATTCACGCAGGCCCTGGCCGTGCTCGGGGAGCGGTTCGCTCACATCGTGATCGACACCCCGCCCCTGCTGGGAGTCGCCGACACCCTGGTGCTCGCGCCACGGGTGGAAGGCGTCATCCTCGTCCTCCGCCACGGGCACGCGGCTCGGGACGCCGCGCAGCGTGCGGTGCAGATGCTCGGCTCGGTCCGCGCGCGTCTCCTGGGCGTCGTCCTCAATCACGCGGACGCTCGACGCACCCCTGGCGGCTATCAGTACTACCGTCAGGAACCGTTCCCCTCCGGGGCGTCGATGCGGGCGGACTGGACGACGCGGGATCGGTCCGCATCGTGAGAGGCGAGACCCGATCGGGACCAGGGCCTCGCCCCCCTTTAAGACGAGCACTCGTCACGACCAGGCGAGCCGCGGTGGTCCTCGTGGACCTGCTGCTGACCGTGGCCGCGAACTATTTCGCATTCTGGCTCCGGTTCGACGGCGCGATCCCCGCCGCCTCCCGGGATCTCTGGCTGCAGACGATTCCGTTGCTCGTGCTGCTCCGCGGGCTCACCTTCATCCCGTTCCACCTCTACGACTCGGTCTGGCAGTACGTGGGCCTCCGGGACCTGCGGGCGATCGTGGCCAGCGTGAGCGTGAGCGGCGTCCTCTTCTGCCTGCTGATCCGCGGCGTCCTGGGGCTGCGCGCCTATCCCCGCTCGGTGTTCTTGATGGACCTGGTGCTCGTGGTGTTTCTCATGGCGGCGGCCCGGGTTGGCTGGCGCCTCTGGCGAGAGTACCGCGTGAACGCCCGCACCAAGAGGGTCTTGATCTTCGGCGCGGGCGACGCCGGAGCGAGGATCGTCCGGGAGATCTTGCAGGGCGGAGAGCACGGCTATCACCCGGTGGGGTTCGTGGATGACGATCCGGCCAAGGTGGGCCGGCGCATTCACGGGATCCCGGTGCTGGGAACCCGGGCGGACCTGGCGCGGATCATCGGCGAGACGAATCCGAGCGAGGTGCTGGTGGCGATCGCCCGTGCCGCCCCCGAGATGTTCCGGGGCGTGGTGAAGGCACTCGAATCGCACAAAGTGCCGATCAGGGCGTTGCCACACCTCCGGGACATTCTCGACGGCCGGGCAAGGCTCCACGACGTCCGCGACCTTGCCGTCGCGGATCTGCTCGGGCGGGCGCCGGTCGGGCTCGACATGGATACCGTGAGGCACCTGGTCGAGGGGAAGCGGGTGCTCGTGACCGGTGCCGGCGGGACCATCGGATCCGAGCTCAGTCGCCAGATCGCGGCCCTGGGGCCGAAGAGCCTCGTGCTGTTCGAGCGCTACGAGAACGCGCTCTGGGCGGTGGAGCGATCGGTGGCCGGGCTCATGCCCGGCGGGAGGGTGTACTCCGTCATCGCGGACGTCACCGACGAGCAGCGGGTCGACGAGGTGCTGGCCGACCATCGTCCGGAGTTGATCCTCCACGCGGCCGCCCACAAGCACGTGCCCCTCATGGAGCTCAATCCCTGCGAGGCGATCAAGAACAACGTCAAGGGCATGCGGATCGTCGGAGAGGCCGCGGTCCGCCACGGGGCGGACCGGTTCGTCCTGATCTCGAGCGACAAGGCGGTCAACCCCTCGAGCGTCATGGGTGCCACCAAGCGGGTGGCGGAACTGCTCGCGATGGCCCTGGCCGAGCGAGGCCCGACCGGGTTCGTGGTGGTGCGCTTCGGCAACGTGATGGGAAGCAACGGCAGCGTGATCCCGCTCTTCCTCGAGCAGATCAAGGCCGGCGGGCCGGTCACCATCACGCATCCCGACATGCGGCGCTACTTCATGCTGATCCCGGAAGCGGTGCAGCTCGTGCTCCAGGCCGCCGCGCTCGGCGAGAATGGAGCGCTCTACGTCCTCGACATGGGCGACGAGATCAGGGTGGTGGACATGGCGCGGAACCTGATCCGGCTGTCCGGCTTCATCCCGGAGCGCGAGATTCCGATCATCTACATCGGGATGCGGCCCGGCGAGAAGCTCTCGGAGGAGCTGGTGGCTTCGGACGAGACCATCGAGCCGTCGCGCCTGGAGGGAATCAAGCGGGTCCGATCGACCGGCGACCTTTCGTCCGGGAGTCTCGGACGCCGCGTGGCGGATCTCGAGCGCTTCGCCGAGAAGGGCGCGACCGGCGCCGGCATGCAGCAGCTCGGAGCGATGGTGGCGACGTTCCGGCCCTTGACCGCAGGGCCGGAGGTCGCCAACGGCCCATCCGTCCTGCCCGCGGACGTGACGGCGCGCGCGGCGGCCGGGGTTGGCGAGGCGCGGGGCCTCGCGTGATGGGCGGGGTGAGGGCGCCGACGCGCCGGCTCGGATGGTGGCCGGGTTGGCCCAAGCGCGCCTTCGACTTCGTGGTGGCGTCGATCGGTCTGATCGTGCTCGCCCCGCTGCTGGGCGTGACCGCCCTGGCGATCCGGCTGGCCCTCGGCGGACCGGTGATCTTCGCGCAGCAACGGCCTGGCCGGCACGCCCGGCCGTTCATCCTCTACAAGTTTCGCACCATGAGGGCCGCGCACGCGGCCGACGGTCGGCTCCTGCCGGATCGCGAGCGACTCACCCGTCTTGGACGGATGCTCCGCAGGACGAGCATCGACGAACTGCCGGAGCTCATCAACGTGATCCGAGGCGACATGAGCCTGGTCGGCCCACGGCCGCTCTTGATGGAATATCTGCCGCTCTACACGAGGGAGCAGGCCCGCCGCCACGAGGTTCGACCCGGGATCACCGGGTGGGCTCAGCTCAACGGCCGCAACACGCTGCCGTGGGAGCACCGCTTCGCGCTCGACGTCTGGTACGTGGAGCACCAGTCGTGCCGACTCGACGCCCGGATCTTCCTGCTGACGGTCTGGAAAGCACTCGCGCAGGCCGGCGTCAGTCAGCCCGGGGAGGGGGCCGAGGAGCATTTCCGCGGTCGCGAGACGTCGACGGACGTGCCCGCGCCGGACATCGAGGTCGCACGGTGAGCCGGGATCGCCGCGAACCTGCACCGTTGCGGCGTCTCAGAGCCGCGGAGGCCCACCGATGGAGCTGATGCCGATCATTCGCCCGACCCTGCCGGAGTTCCGCGAATTCGAGGAGCTCGTTCGCCCCAGCTGGGACGAGGGCCAGGTCACGACGGGACGGATCGTGCGCGCCTTCGAGGAGGAGGTCTGCCGACAGACCGGCGCGCGCGAGGCGGTGGCGATGTCGTCGTGCACCGCGGGGCTCATGCTGGCCGCCCAGGCGATGGAGCTGCCGGCGGGCGCCGAGGTCATCGTGCCGTCCTTCACGTTCGCGGCCACCGCGCAGGCGCTGGTGTGGAATGGCCTGGTGCCGGTCTTCTGCGACTGCCTGCCGGAATCGCTGACCCTCGATCCCGCCGACGTCGAGCGGAATCTGACGTCGAGAACCGCCGCGATCTGCGCGGCGTATGTCTACGGTCTTCCCCCGGACATCGAGGCGCTGACCAGACTCGGCGAGCGACACGGGCTCCCCGTGTATTTCGACAGCGCCCAGGGATTGGGCGCCGAGTACCAGGGCCGGAAGGCGGGCCGCTTCGGAACCTGCGAGATCTTCTCGCTGAGCCCCACCAAGGTCGTCACCGCGATCGAGGGCGGCGTGATCTGCACCGGCGATCCCCGGTTGTCGGCGCGCCTGCGATCGATGCGCGACTACGGCAAGGATCCGCAGAAGGGGGAGGACATGGTCCACCTGGGCCTCTCCGCCCGGATGAGCGAGCTGCACGCCGCGGTGGGCTTGCTCTCGCTGAGACGTGTGGACGAGCTGGTGAAGGCGCGGCAGCAGCTCATCGAGGCCTACCGGGCGCGGCTCGGCGGGCTTCCGGGATGCCGCGTGCAGAGCATTCCACCCGACCGGACGAGCAGCGGGAACTACTTCGTGCTCTTCATCACCGCACGGGCCCGGGCCAGCCGGGACGCAGTGTATTCGGGCCTCGCGGCGCGCGGGATCCAGACCAAGCGCTACTTCTATCCGCCAGTCCACGAGCAGACGCTTCTGCGACGGGTGGCGCATCGGGTGAGCGAGCGGATGGAGCAAACCGTGACCGCGAGTCGGGAAGCCCTGGCCCTGCCGCTGTACTCGCACATGACGCCGGAACAGGTCGACCGCGTGTGCCAGGAGGTCGAGTGCCTGCTGGCCTGATCCAGGCCGGGAGCCCATGGCGATGGCGACGAGTCTACTGAAAGGCCTGCACGAACTCGGAGGGCCGGCGTGCTCGTCGCAGGAGGAAGTCCAAGCGTGATTGGAGCAAGCAAGAGCGAGCTGGCGATCGCGGCCGTCCCCGGCGACTCGATCGCGAGGCATTTCGCGGTCGGCGCATTCTGGGCGCTGGTCGGCGCGGTCGTGGCGCGCGGCTTGACGCTGGCATCGTCGGTGCTGGCGGGACGGCTCCTGGGAACGACGGGCTTCGGCGAAGTCGGCATGATTCAGAGCACGCAGGGCCTGTTCGGCATCGTGGCCGGCGCCGGGTTGGGGATGGCGGCGACCAAATTCGTCGCGGAGTCTCGTTCGGTCGATCCCGAAAGAACCGGGCGCCGGGTCACCCTGGCGACCACCATTGCCTTGACCTCCGGCACGTTGATGGCGCTGATGCTCCTCGTTCTTTCGGGAGTGATTGCTTCGA
>Ga0114129_10017761_pt1 | contig 10129 bp, 5 predicted proteins | sample RhiMetdeltSRZDD1_FD_80071 | JGI IMG/M metagenome (GOLD analysis project Ga0114129, IMG submission 80071) | Populus rhizosphere microbial communities from Tennessee, USA - Rhizosphere MetaG P. deltoides SRZDD1 (version 2) (version 2) | ecosystem: Host-associated > Plants > Roots > Rhizosphere >...
CAGTGGTCCGAGCGCTACCAGCGCGAGTGCGGCGAGCAGCACGTCGACTACGTGAGGCTCCTCACCAGCACGCCGTACGACGTGGCGCTCCTGCGCTATCTCGAGAAGCGGCGGCGTCTCTTCTGATGGGCGCGCCGGCGTGACCTTTCTCAATCCGCTGTTCCTGCTCGGGGTGCTGGCCTCGGCCGTGCCCGTGCTCATCCACCTGCTCACGCGGCGCAAGCCCAAGCGCGTCGAGTTCTCCTCGGTCGAGTTCCTGCGCGACGTGCGGCTCGCCGAGATGCGGCGCTTCCGCCTGCGCGAGTGGATCCTGCTGCTTCTGCGCGCGCTCGCCGTCGCCGCCCTGGCGCTGGCGCTGGCGCGTCCGGCGCTGCGCGGCGCCGGAGCCGGGGGACGCGGCGCCACCTCGGCCCTCCTCCTCATCGACCAGAGCTACTCGATGCGCACGCGCGAGGGCGACCGCACGCTGTTCGAGCGCGCCAAGGCACGGGCGCTCGAGGTGCTCGACGCGCTCGAGGCCGAGGACCGCGTGCAGGTGATGACGTTCGACGCCCGCCCGCACGCGCTCTTCCCCGAGCCGGTCGAGGATCACGGCCGCGCCCGCGCGGCCATCGAGGGGCTCGCGCCCGGCGGTGCCGTGACCGACATCGAGGCCGGGCTCTCGGCGGGCATCGAGGCGCTGTCGCACGCCCCGGCGCTCCACCGCGAGCTCTATGTATTCACCGATCTCCAGCGCGCCGGGCTCGCGCGCGAGGCGCCGTCGCGCACGCCGCCGCCCGGGCTCGCGGCCACGTTCTTCGCCGCAGGCTCGCCGGCGGCTCCGGCGAACCGCGCGGCCACGGAAGCGCGCTACCGTCCCGGCGAGCCGCCGGCGGTGCAGGTGGGCGTGCGCGCCTTCGGCGAGGGAGCCGCGGCCGCGGCGGGCGCGGTGAGCGGGGGATCGTCGAGCGACGTGCCGGTGACCCTGCGCGCGCTGTCGGCCCCCGGCTCGTTCCGCGAGGTGGGGCGCGGCTTCGTGCCGATTACGGGCGCGGAGGGACGCGCACTGGTCATCGCGCGCGAGCGCATCGATCTGGGGGGTGAGGTCGTGCTCGCCGAGGACGCGCTCGCCTTCGACGACCATCGCGCGTTCGCCGCCGGGCAGGCCGGGGCCATTCGTCTCGCCTACGTCTCGGGGGCGGCGCGCGGACCGCTCGACCTGGCGCTCGGCGCGGGCGAGGAGACGGGGCGGGTGAGCGTGTCGCGCCTCACGCCCGAGGGGCTTACGTCGTCGGCGCTGGCTGGTCGCGACGCCATCGTGCTCGACGACGTGGGCGCGCTCGGCGAGGGCTCGCTGCAGGCGGTGGTCGACTTCGCGCGCGCCGGCGGCGGCGTGCTGTTCGTGCTCGGGCCGCGCACCGATCCCGGGTTCGTGAACGGGCGCCTGCTCGCCGCCCTCGGCGGCATGCGCGTGCTCGGCACGCAGCCGGCGAAGGCCGAGCGCGGCGCGTGGACGCTGCGCCGTGCCGCGGTCGGCCACCCGGCGCTCGCCGGCTTCCCCGAGGCCGTGGGCGAGGCCGTGTCGCAGGCGCGCTTCACGAGCGCGTGGCGCGTCGATCCCGGCTCCGAGGGACGCGTGCTGGCGCGCTTCGGGCCCGATCTTCCGGCGCTCATCGAGCGCGAGCGCGTGCTCGTCTTCACCTCGGACGCCGCCGGCGCGTGGTCGGATTTCCCGTTCTCGGGATCGTTCCTGCCGTTCTGGATGCAGTCGCTGGCCGCGCTCGCCCAGGGCAACTCGCCCGATCTCTCGCCCGGCGAGCGGCTCGATCTGCCGGCCCCGCCCGGCGAGAGCCAGGCGGTGTGGACGCTGCGCACGCCGGCGGGCGAAACGATCCCCCTCGAGGCACGCTTGAGCGGTGGCTCGCTGCGCTTGCTGTCGCCGCCGCTTCCCGACGCCGGCCTCTATCTCGTCCAGGCCTCGGGCCGCGCCGTGCGCGCCGTGGCCGTGAATCCGGATGGCCGCGAGTCCGATCTCGCGCGCCTCTCGCCGGCCGACGCCGCCGCGCGCTGGAAGAACCTGCGCGCCGCCGTCGTGGCTCCCGGCGCGAGCGCCGCCCGCGCCGTGCGCGAGGGCCGCTACGGGCGTGAGATGTGGCGCGAGTTCCTCCTGCTGGCGCTCCTCCTGCTCGCCGCCGAGACCGTGCTCGGCCGCCTGTGGGGCTCGCGCTCGTCGACCGCGGCCGACACCACGACGACCGAAGCCCCGCCCGCCGTCCGCGTCGGAGGCCTCCGGTGAGCACGACGTCGGCCGCCGAGCGGACGCTGCGCGCGGCCGCCGGGCGCCAGCCCGTACCCGCCGATCTCGTGGCCGTGGCGCGCGAGCTGCCGGCGCTCGCCGAGACGGCGTCGGCGCTGCGCGAGAGCGGTGGCCCGCGTCGCACGCTGGCGTGGAAGGGACTGGCCGGGGGCGAGCGCGCCTGGCTCCTCGCCGCGCTCGCGCGCGAGACCGGCCGCCCCCTGCTGTGGGTGCACGCCGACGCCGAGCGCGCCGACGTGGCGCGCGAGGACCTCGAGCTCTTCCTCGAGTCGAACGAGATCCTCTACTTCCCCGAGCCCGAGACCTTGCCCTACGAGTCGCGCTCGCCGCATCCCGCGCTCGCCGCGCAACGTCTCGAAACGCTCTACGCGCTGGCCGATCCGCAGGCGCGCACGGAAGCGCTCGTGGTCGTGACCACGGTGCGCGCGCTCGCCCAGCGTGTGCCGAGCCCCGAGCGCCTGCAGCGCGCGCGCCTCGCCTTCCGCGTCGGCGAGGCCTACGACCTCGAGCGGCTCGCCGGACGGCTCGTCGCCCTGGGCTACGAGCGCCGCCCCATGGTGAGCGCGGTGGGGGAGTTCGCGATCCGCGGCGGCATCGTCGACGTCTTCGCCCTGGGCAGCGACGATCCGTGGCGCCTCGAGTTCGAGGATCGCGCCCTCGCGTCGCTGCGCCGCTTCGACCACACGACGCAGCGCTCGGTCGAGAGCCTGCGCGAGGCGGTGGTGCTGCCGCGCTTCGAGGTGGCGCTCCTGCCCGAGGACCTGCCGGCGGTGCACGAGCGCCTGGCGCGCGCGCGCGGCGACGCCGTCGATCCGGGCGGCCTCGATATCGACGAGCTGGGTCTCCTGCACGAGGGCGTGGAGCGCCTGGCCGGTTTCTACGATCAGGAGCTCACGACCTTCCGCTCGTATCTCTCGCCCGACGCCGTGAGCCTCCTCGACCGCCCGGCCGAGCTCGACGAGCGCGCCGCCGCGCTCGACGGGGAGATCCGCCGGCACTTCGAAGAGGCGGGCGTCCACTATCCGCTGCTCTCGCCGCCCGAGGAGCTGTACCTCGCGGGCGACGCCGCCGTCGCCGACGCCGCGACCGGCGACACGCTGGTGATCGCGGGTCCGACCGACGCGCCCGACGAGGCCGAGCGCACGTGGACGTGGACCGTGCGCCCGCCTGAGGCCTTCGGGCGCCGACTCGACCTGCTGCGCGCGCACATCGCCCAGCTCAACGACGACGGCTTCCGCATCTTCATCCTCTGCGACAACGAGGGGCAGCGCGAGCGCCTGTCCGAGCTCATCGGCCCGTCGGCGGCGGTGCTCGAGGTCGGCATCCTGTCCTCGGGCTTCGCGCTCGCCGAAGCCGGCCTCGCCGTCCTCACCGACCATGAGATCTTCGACCGGCCGCGCCGCCGCGTGCGCCGCCGTCGCAAGACCGGCGGCTTGTCGCTCGCCGAGCTCAACGCGCTCGAGCCCGGACACTTCGTCGTGCACGCCGATCACGGCGTGGGCGTGTACCGCGGGCTCGTGCGCCTCGTGGTCGACGGCCAGGAGACCGACTGTCTGTCGCTCTCCTACGCGGCGGGGGACAAGCTGTTCGTGCCGGTGACGCAGCTCGCGCTCGTGAGCCGCTACGCCGTCGACGCCGAGACCGCGCCTTCGCTCCATCGCCTGGGCACGACGACCTGGGCGCGCACCAAGGCCAGGGCCAAGAAGGCCATCCAGGAGATGGCCGAGGAGCTGCTGCGCTCCTACGCCGAGCGCCAGTCGCGCCCCGGCTACGCTTTCCCGCCCGACACCGAGTGGCAGCGCGAGCTCGAGGCCTCGTTCATCTACGAGGAGACGCCCGACCAGCAGCGGGCCGTCGACGACGTCAAGCGCGACATGGAGCGGGCGCAACCCATGGACCGCCTGGTGTGCGGCGACGTGGGCTACGGCAAGACCGAGGTCGCGGTGCGCGCCGCGTTCAAGGCGGTGCAGGCGGGCAAGCAGGTGGCGGTGCTCGTGCCGACCACGATTCTCGCGCAGCAGCACGCGCAGACCTTCGGCGAGCGGCTGGCCGAGTTCCCGGTCAAGATCGAGGTGCTGTCGCGTTTCCGCTCGGCCAAGGAGCAGAAGGAAGTGGTGGAGCGCCTGGGCGCCGGCGACGTGGACCTGGTCATCGGCACCCATCGGCTGCTCTCCAAGGACGTGCGCTTCCACGACCTCGGCCTCGTCGTCATCGACGAGGAGCAGCGCTTCGGCGTGGCGCACAAGGAGCGGCTGCGGCAGATGCGCCGCCAGGTGGACGTGCTCACGCTCACCGCCACCCCCATCCCGCGCACCCTCCACTTCTCGATGGCCGGGGCGCGCGACATGTCGCTCATCGAGACCCCGCCGCGCGACCGCCAGCCGGTGCACACCGAGGTGGCCGAGCTCACCGACGACCTCGTGGTCGACGCGCTCCTGCGCGAGGTCGACCGCGGCGGGCAGGCGTTCTTCATCCACAACCGCGTCGAGACCATCGACCGCACGGCCGTCCATCTGTCGAAGCTCGTCCCCCAGCTCCGCTTCGCCATCGCCCACGGGCAGATGCGCGAGAGCGCGCTCGAGAAGGTGATGCTCGACTTCTACGAGAAGCGCTACGACGTGCTGGTGTCGACGATGATCGTGGAGAACGGGCTCGATCTGCCGAACGTCAACACGCTCATCGTCGACCGCTCGGAGCACCTCGGGCTGGCGCAGCTCTACCAGCTGCGCGGGCGCGTCGGGCGCTCGCGCGTGCGCGCGCACGCTTTCTTCCTCGTGCCGCCCCGGCGCGCCCTCACCGAGGAGGCCGAGAAGCGGCTCAAGATCATCGAGGCCTTCGACGACCTGGGCGCCGGCTTCAAGATCGCGCTCAAGGACATGGAGATCCGCGGCGCCGGCAACCTGCTCGGTCCCGAGCAGAGCGGCTTCATCACCGGACTGGGCTTCGACCTCTATCTCAAGCTGCTCGAGGAGACGATCGCCGATCTCAAGGGCGAGCCGCTCGAGGAAACGCTCGAGCCGCGCCTACACACCGATCGCGCCGCCTTCCTGCCCGAGACCTACGTGCCCGACGACGAGCAGAAGCTCGAGCTCTACCGCCAGCTCGCCGGCGCGCGCAAGCCGGCGCGCATCGACGAGATCGCGGCCGAGCTCGCCGACCGCTTCGGTGCTCCGCCGCGCGCGGCGCGCGATCTGCTCGAGCTGCGCCGCCTGCGCATCCTCGGGGCGCAGGCGCGCGTCACGCGCCTGTCGCTGACCGGCGGCATGCTCGAGCTCTACGTCGATCCTCCGCTCACGCCGCAGGAGGTCCACGCCGTGCTCACGACCACCGGGCTGCCGCTCGAGTTCCTCTCTGGACGCGAGATGGGCGCCCGGCTGCGCACCTCGGCGGAGACCGTGCTCGCCGAGGCCAGAAGCCTGTTGGAGGCTCTGGCGGCGTGTGTTAGCGTGCGCCCCAAGTGAATCGAAAGATGACATTCCGACCCCGACGCTCCCTCTTCGGGCGTTCTTCCGCGCTCCCGCTCGCGATCCTCGCCTTCGCCGTCACCTGGGCCGGCTGCTCGCCGCGCTCGGGCCGCGCCGTGGCCCGCGTCGGTGAGGACACCATCGATGCCGACGACTTCGTGCACGCGGCCGAGGCGCTGCCGGCCAACGCGCTCGATCCCGGCCCCGAAGGCAAGCGCCAGCTGCTCGACGAGCTGGTGAGCCGCTCGCTGCTCGTCGCCGAGGCCCGCCGTCGCGGCTACGACAAGGGCCCCGAGCTGGCGCAGACGCTGAGCGCGGCGCGCGAGCAGTTCCTGCCGCGGCTCCTCTACGACCGCATCGTCGGCGACCGCGTGCGCGTCACCGAGGAAGAGCTGCGCGCCATCTGGGAGCGCCAGAACGAGGAGTGGCGCCTGGCGCAGATCTTCTCGTTCACCGAGCCCGAAGCGCGGCAGGCCGCCGAACGCCTGCGCCGCGGCACGCCGTTCGCGACCGTGGCCCAGACCGCGTCGCGCGACCGGCAGACCGGGCAGCAGGGCGGCGATCTCGGCTATCTCACCTCGGGACAGATCCCGCGCGAGATGGAAGAGGCGGTGCGCCGGCTCCAGGTCGGCCAGTGGGCCGGACCGCTGCACACGCCGGTGGGCTGGTACATCGTGCAGGTCGTGGATCGGCGGCCGCGGCAGCGCGAGCCGTTCGCGCAGGCGCGCGAGAACCTCGAGAGCATGCTGCGCCAGCGCAAGGAGCGCACGCTCGTCCTCGCCTACGTGTCGCGGCTCAAGCAGCGCCGCCACCTGACACCGAACCCGCAGGGCTACGAGCTCCTGGCCACCAAGTGGCAGAACAAGTCGGGTGACGATCTCGTGCGCTCGCAGGGCGACCCGGCGAGCCTCGGCTTCACCATCGCCGACCTGGCGACACCCATCGAGAGCTGGGACGGGGGCGCCTACACGGTGAAGGATCTGTTCGTCGAGATGCGGCAGCGCGGCGGGATCGACCGCCCGAACAACCTGGACGACGCCTCGGTGCACCTCTACGTCCAGGACCGGGCGGTGAGCCGCATGATCGTCGACGAGGCGCACGCCATGGGGCTGGATCGCGAGCCCGAGATGCGGCGGCGGTTAAAAGATCGTGAAGACTCCTATCTGATCACGCGACTCTACGAGGAAGTCATCGTACCCTCTTCACAGGTCACGCCCGCGGATCGGGAACAGCTGATCGCGCAATTGCGTACTCAGATGCAGAGCGTTCCCAAGGGCGCCGACACGACGGGCGTCATGGCACGATTCGAAGAGCAGTTCCTGCAGGGCAAGAGACGCCAAGTGCTGGACGAAGTCGTCGCCCGCCTGCGGCACGATCACCCGCCGAAAGTGGACGAGCGCGCCCTGGCCGCCGTGCCGTGGCCGATCGCGCCCAAGGAGAATTCATGAAGAAGTGGTGGCCGCTCGTCGCGGTCCTGATGCTCGCGGCCGGGCTGTCCGAGGCGCAGACGAGTGCCGGCGCCAAGCCGACGGCGACGAAGCCTTCCGCGACCTCGCCGGCGAAACCCTCGACCATGCGCCCGGCGAGCGCGAAGCCCGCGGCCAAGACGCAGGGCCGGCTCGACGGCGTCGCCGCGGTGGTGGGCGGCGAGCCCATCTTCGACAGCGAGGTCGACGAGCAGCTCTATCTCTTCTTCATGCAGAGCGGCACGCGCCCCGACTCGGCGTCGCAGCTCGCCGTGCGCAAGGACATCCTCGATCGCCTGGTCGACGAGAAGCTCATCGTGCAGGAAGCCAAGCGCAAGCAGGTGGCGGTGGTCGACTCCGAGCTGTCGCGCCAGGTCGACGACGCGCTCGCCGACGCCAAGACCCGTCTCGGCGGCGACAGCGGCTACCAGGCCGAGCTGTCGCGCGAGGGCATCACCGAGAACGACCTGCGCGAGCGCTACCGCGGCGAGATCCGCCGCCAGCTCCTGGCCAACCAGCTCCTGCGCAAGGAGCTCAATCTCAAGCTCGAGATCAGCCCGGCGGAGGCCGAGGCGTACTTCAAGACCAATCCGGCGGACTTCCCGAAGCGGCCCGAGGAGCTGGGGCTCGCGGTGATCCAGATCTCGATCGAGCCCGAGTCGTCGGCGGTGGTGGCGGCGCGCAAGCGCGCCGAGGACGCGCTGGCGCGGCTGCGCAAGGGCGAGTCGTTCACGCGCCTGGCGCAGGAGGTGTCCGAGGATCCGGGCACGCGGCCGGCCGGCGGCGATCTCGGTTTCTTCGCCCACGGCGATCTCGACTCGACGTTCGAGCAGGCGGCGTTCGCGCTCAAGCCCGGGGAGACCTCGGGCATCGTGCGCACCTCGTTCGGCTTCCACATCATCCGCGTGGAGGAGAGGGACACGACGCGCAAGGAGGTCCACGCGCGCCACATCCTCATCCGCGTGGCCCCGCAGGCGTCGGATCAGCAGCGCGCCGAATCGCTGGCGAACCGCGTCTACGACGAGGCCAAGAGGGGCGCGGACTTCGGCGACCTGGTGCGCCGCTACTCGACCTACAAGGGACCCGCGGGGCCCGGCGGCAATCTCGGCTTCCTGCCGCTGTCGGCGTTCCCGCAGGAGTTCCGCGACGGACTCTCGGCCCTGAGCGTCGGCCAGGTGTCGCGGCCGCTTCTCGGCCCGCAGGGCTACAACATCTTCAAGATGCTCGATCGCCACCCGGAGCGCGCCTACACGTTCGACGAGGTCAAGGAGCAGCTCCCCGACCTGGTGCGCCAGATCAAGCTCAAGAAGCAGTACGACACCTGGGTGGCCTCGCTCCGCTCCAAGGCGCACGTCGAGTACAAGTAGCGGAGGTCCCGTGATCCGATTCGCCGGCGTCAGCAAGCGGTTCGGATCCAAGGAGGCGCTCCGCGACGTGAGCTGGGAGATCCCGGCCGGCGAGCGCGTGGTCGTGCTGGGCGCGAGCGGCGCCGGCAAGACCACTCTCCTGCGCCTGCTCACCATGGAGATCCTGCCCACCGAGGGCACGGTCACCGTCGGCGACTTCATCTCGAACCGCCTGAGCGGCGGCCGGCGCATGCGGCTCCGCCGCTCGCTCGGCGTCGTGTTCGAGGATCCGCGCCTGCTCCCCGATCGCAACATCTTCGAGAACGTCGCCCTGCCGCTGCACGTACGCGGCGACTGGAACGGCAAGCACGTGCACGACGCGGTGCGCGCCGAGCTGGCGCGCGTCGGCCTCGACGAGCGCGGCCACGACGCGCCGGTCACGCTCTCGGCGGGCGAGAAGCAGCGCGTCGCCGTGGCGCGGGCGCTGGTGGCCGGTCCCGCCATCGTGGTCGCCGACGAGCCCACGCGCCACCTGGGTGCGGAGCCGGCGAAGGACATCGTCGGTGTTCTGCGCGAGGCGCACGGAGCCGGTGCCACCGTGGTGCTGGCCACGCACGATCCGGCGGTGGCCGAGGCCTTCGGCGGGCGCGTGTTCCGGCTCCACGACGGCCGGCTCGAGGCCGCCTAGCCATGGGTCGCGTTCTGTATCTCGTGCGCGAGGCGTGGCGCGGGCTCTGGTTCCATCGCTCGCTCACCTTCACCGCGTTCCTGGCGCTCGTCGGCGCGCTGCTCGTGCCCTGTGTGTTCCTCGTCGTCCTCGTGAACGCGCTCTCGGCGCTGCACACGCTCGGCGACCGCCGCGAGATGATCGTCTTCCTCGACGACGGCACGGCGGACTCCACGCGCCAGGCGATCGCGGGCTCGCTCTCGCCCGTGGCGCGGCAGATCACGTTCGTCAGCAAGGAGCAGGCGTGGGACGAGATGGCGAAGGAGCTGGGCGGCGACGAGCTCCTGCGCGCCGTGGGCGAGAATCCGCTGCCCGCGTCCTACCGCGTCAAGCTGCGCCCGGCGTACCTGCACTTCGCCGCCATGGACTCGATCTCGCAGGCGCTGTCGACCAAGCCCGGCGTCGAGGAGGTGCAGTTCGGCGGCCAGTGGATCAAGCGCCTCGACCGCTTCCTCGAGACGCTGCGCACGACCGGGTTCGGCATCGCCGCCGTGGTCGCGGCCGTGGTGCTGTTCGTGGTCGCGAACGCCATCCGGCTCACCGTGGTGGCACGGCGCGACATCCATCGCGTCATGCTCCTCCTGGGCGCCAGCCGCCGCTTCATCCGCTCGCCGCTCATCCTCGAAGGCGCGCTCGTCTCCGGGCTCGCCGCCGCCACCGCGCTCGGGCTCACGTATCTCATCGTGCTCGGCCTCGCCAATCGACTGATCGTGCTGCCCGAGTTCCTGCCCTGGCGCTGGATGGTCGGTTTCATCGGCGCCGCCGCGGTTCTCGGCATGTTCGGGAGCGCGCTCGCGCTCACCCGGGTGGCGCGGGAGGATCGATCGAGG
>Ga0114129_10017762_pt1 | contig 10129 bp, 7 predicted proteins | sample RhiMetdeltSRZDD1_FD_80071 | JGI IMG/M metagenome (GOLD analysis project Ga0114129, IMG submission 80071) | Populus rhizosphere microbial communities from Tennessee, USA - Rhizosphere MetaG P. deltoides SRZDD1 (version 2) (version 2) | ecosystem: Host-associated > Plants > Roots > Rhizosphere >...
AACCCCTGGTTGTCGACGCCGGGCGTGAATTGGCTGTCAGACGTGTTGAACGTGATTGAGGTTGCCGCCACGGGGCGAACGTAACCCAGGCACGCGAGCACCACGAGCGCCGGCATCAGACGTCGCATCACGTTGCAATCCTCTCGAATCAGTTCTTCTTAGCGTCCGGCCGGAGCCACCAAATTTGGATGACTCGAACTGACGTATAGAATGACGCGAACTGACGTAAGAGAGCAATGTCCGGGCGCCGCCCTGACCCATGGCGCGGATCGGGGTTTTTCGCCGCGACCTCCTTTACCCGGAGCTGTGTCGCAGGTGTAGCATGGTGCCGAGCTCTTCTTATGCCTTCAGCGCGCGCGCCCCGAGTTCCGCCCTCCCTGCTTGCCGCGCTGGCTCTGCTGCTTGCGGGAAGCTCCATTCTTCATCCTGCCGCGAACTCGCAAGCCTTCAGAGAAGTCCGTGACTCCGCCATCGTTGCGAGTCCAGCCTTCTCGGACAAAGAACTACTGGCGCCTCCCACCGGCAGCTGGCTGAAGAACGGAGGCAACCTTTTCAACCAGAACTACTCGCCTCTTACGCGGATCAATCGCGAGACCGTGGCGAACTTGAAAGGGGTTTGGCGAGCGCGCCTGGACGGGTCGGGAACCGGTACCAAGTATTCCGGCGAAGCCCAGCCCATTGTCCATGAAGGCGTGATCTATGTAGTGACGGGCGCTGACGACGTCTTCGCTGTGAGCGTGAAGACGGGCAAGATCCTGTGGAAGCACCAGGCGAATCTCGTCGACACCATCACCACGGTCTGCTGCGGATGGACGAGCCGGGGCGTGGCATTGGGCGACGGCAGAATCTATGTGGGGCAGTTGGACGGCCGCCTCGTCGCCCTCGATCAGAAGTCGGGCGAACCCGTTTGGTCCATTCAGGCCGAACGCTGGCAGAACGGTTACACGATTACTGCCGCCCCGCTTTACTACAACGGAATGATCGTCGTTGGCTTTGCCGGCGGCGAGAACGGCACGCGGGGCCGGGTGAAGGCCTACGACGCGAAGAATGGGAGCCTGATCTGGACCTTCTACACAATTCCGGGTCCGGGTGAGTTAGGGCACGATACATGGCCGCAGGACAATGACGCGTGGCTGCACGGCGGAGGCACGGTGTGGCAGACGCCGGCCGTGGATCCGGAACTGGGTCTGATTTACTTTACGACGGGCAATCCTGGACCTGACTTCAACGGACGAATCCGGGCCGGAAATAATCTCTTCGCCACGTCCATGGTGGCCATCGACGCGCGCACCGGAAAATACCGGTGGCATTTTCAGCAGGTTCACCACGATCTCTGGGACTACGATGGCCCCAGCCCGGTCATCCTCTTCGACGTGATGCTCAACGGCCGGGTCCGCAAAGCAGCCGCCGAGGCGAACAAGGCGGGCTGGGTGTACATCCTCGACCGGACAGACGGGAAGCCGCTGATCGGAATCGATGAGAAGCCGGTCCCGCAGGAGCCGCGGCAGCGTACATCGGCAACCCAGCCTATTCCGCGCGGAGACGCCTTCGTCCCGCAGCACGTGGACATCGCGCCCGAAGACTATCAGCTCGTAAATCAGGGGCGCATTTTCACCCCATTCTGGATGGAGCCCATTGTCGCCAAACCCGGCGCGAGGGGCGGGGCGAACTGGCCGCCGAGCTCCTACGACCCAGCCACGAACTATTTCTATGTGTGCGCCACCGACGGCGCGAATGTATTCAGGGGCGGGGAGGAGGACCAGCAGATCACACCGGAAGGGACGCGCTATCTGGGAAGCGCCTTTGGCGGTGCTCCCATTCCGGCGTCGGGAATCTTCGCAGCACTGGACATGAAGACCAATCGTCTTGTCTGGCAACAGAGGTGGAAGGACTCCTGCTACAGCGGATCGGTGACGACGGCGGGCGGCCTCGTCTTCGTCGGAAGGAACGACGGACGTCTGACGGCGCTGAACGCTGCGACCGGCAAGCGCCTCTGGGAATTTCAGACAGGTGCGGGTCTGAATGCTCCAACAAGCGTGTTTGAGTACGAGGGAGAACAGTACGTGGTCGCTTATTCGGCGGGCAGCCTCTTTGCCGGGGCGCCGCGTGGCGACAGCGTCTGGCTGTTCTCACTCACGGGAACGCTGAAGGAAGTCGCGCCTGCTTCAGCTCTGGTTCCTCCAACGAGTCCAGCTCCTGCGGCGGCCGAACATTGAATTTGGGCTGTTTTGTTCAGGCGCGCAAACCGAGCAGCTTGCGGCCGTTGCCGTATCCCACCGAGCGAAGCTCCTGCGCGTTGAAAACGCCGCCCTTCTGGATGCCCTCGATGGTCTGAAGCGCCGTGCGGAACGAGTAATCGGTCCCGAACAGAATCTGCGACATCGGCACCAGTGTCTTGAGCGCTCTGAGCGTCACCGGATGGTAGGCCTGCGCGACGTCGTAATAGAACCGTCGCAAATAGAACTCAGGCCCTTGCGGCACCGCCTCCGCCAGTTTGGGATTGTTCTCGATGGCGCCGTAGAAGCGTTGCGCGAACGCCACCATGCTGCCGCCTGCATGCGACCAGATGATCGGCACGTCCTTGAACTTCTCCGCGGCGCCGGAAAACAGCATCCGCCCAATCGCCCGCATCGTATCCGTGCCGAGCTCGACGAATCCTCCGTCAAATCCCGTGTTCGCATACAGCCCCTGGCAACAGGGGTTCCCGGCCGGATGCGTCTTGACGACGATCTTGCGCCGGTTCAGCTCCTCGAACAGCGGATCGAACTTCGGATCGCCCAGGAACGTGGTGCTCTGATAACTCGTGAGCAGGTGCACGCCGCTGGCTTTCAGCGTATCGATGGCGTACTCCATTTCGCGCAACGACACGTCGATGTGGGGTAACGGCAGGTTGGCGAACATGCCGAAGCGCCCGGGATTGTCGGCAATCGTTTTCGCCATCGCATCGTTGAGCTCACGGGTCGCTTTGGCGGCGGCTGCGGGACTGTCCGCGGCTGCGCCACCGCCTTGTGATATCAGACCGATTGCGACGCCACCCTCGTCCATCATGTCCAGTACTTGCTGCAGCGATCGCGGGCCGCCGCGGCCCGAAGGAGTGCCACCACCACGCCCCGCCGCTGGCGCCGGCGGATTCGGGTTGAAGTGAAGGTGGAAGTCGATCAGGGTCCTGGCGCGTGCAGGTGCGGCCGCTGCTTCGAATTCCGGCAGCCCTGCCAGGCCGAGGGCGGCGACGCCCGTGAGGAGTTCCCGTCGAGAGAGGCGAGTCACTGCGCTCTGCTCACGAACTGCACGAACTGCGACATCGGAGCCGGATTTCCGTGAATACCCACGATGGTTGTCACATCCAGCTTCAAGCGTTGGAGGTTTTGGTAAAACGTCCGGTTGCTGGCGTTGGGGGCGGCTGCCTGCGGATTGTAGAGGTCCGCCTGCACGACGATTTTCTCTTTCGGGAAGTACGCCATCAGCATGCCCGCAGCATGGGCGAGACCGGCGACGCTGTAGAGTTCGACCGTCCGCGTGTCATCGGCGAGGACGTATTTCTCGCGTGCGGTCTCGAAGATGTAGCCTTCGGACCATTCCTCGGGCGGGTGCAGCGAAAACCGGTCCGGCTGCAAGACCCACGGCCGCGCCCGTAAGACTTCCTGATAGTAGGGACGGTTTGCTTCGTGTGTGATGACGGCTGCGCCCTCGTGGACGAATGTGCGGATTCCACCCAGGTGATCCCAGTGATGATGCGTATTCACGACGAATCGGATCGGCTTGTTTGGAATGAGCCTGTTCACTTCGCCGATCACGGCCAGCGACCGTTCTTCATTCAAGGGCGCCTCGATGACGGCGACATGGTCGCGGAACTCGACGGCCACGCTGTTGTGGGAGCCTCCTCCTATCAACCACAAACCATCGCCCAGCTTTTGTGACTGCACGCGGACGGGCTCAATCGTGGCGCTCCGTACTTCGCTTGGGACCGTGAGTGCGGCGTTCGCCACATTCAACCGAATGTCGGACACGGTTTCCAAACCAAACGCATGATCGCCGCCGCTGACGTTCGGCATGTTCCCGCCATCGTCGTAATCCTGATGCTGATGAAACCGGGGAACCTTCACGCCGCCCATATCCTTGTAATTCGTGTAGACGTTCTCGTAGTAGAGATCGCCGACGACGGGATTGGGAACCCAGGTCTGCACCCGCTGGACCAGATTCTGAGCGTTGATCGTGCCGTTGACCCGGTACTTCCCGAACGCGACAAACGAGACCACCGACACCCTGCCCCCATACTCATTGCGCGTGACCATGGTCGGGTTGGCACCTGGCGCCATCGCGCCCTTGAGGAACCCGTACGGCGTGAGAAAGATTTCGAGCCGCCGCAGATCAGCCTCGGCCGGCTGCGGAACGGGTTGTCCCTGCGCGTTCAACGTCCACGCGTAGTTGCCGCTGACGAGATTGGTGACCCGCTGTGCGGTAAGGAACGGGAAACCGGCGCCACCGCCCCGGGGCGGATTGTTGCCTTGTGCTCGGACGTATTCTTCCCTCGAGGACATCGTGTCGAAATCAATCGTCCGCGTGTAGCTGGTCAGATCCACTCGCGGCCAATCCTGGTCCGGGGCGACATTCTGCCCGACCATGCCCTGCCAGCCGGTTCCGGAGTACGTGATCGATTTCATGTTGCTCACGCCCATCGCGGTCGCGGCGGTTTGCAAGACGCTGTGTACATCCTGGGCGGCGGCTGATCCTGCCATCAGCGTCGCGAGGCTCAACGACAGCCAAAATCGCTTTGCCATATTCGTTCTCCCGGTGAATCTGCCAACTCACAACACGCTGACCTCCGGCTACTGTTGCCGGAGGCGCCGCACCCTGGCTACCGGTGTCTATTGCGGGAGTGCCCACGCCGTGAGCGTCGTGCCCGCGGGCACGAGCACGTGCTGGCGGCCGTCGAGCATGTACGTCGTCGGGGACGTGCCGTGCATGGCGGCGCCCATCTGATATCGCCACAGCAGCTTGCCATCGCGCGAGTTGAGCGCCAGCAGGTTGCCCTCGGCATCGCCGCTGAAGATCAGCCCTGATGCCGTGGTCAGCAGGCCCGCGGTCGAGGGCGTCAGATAGCGGAACTCCCACTTCCGCTCGCCCGTCGCGGGATCGATCGCGCGCAGCGCGCCATACGCCGGTGACTCGAGGGTCGATACACGCTGGCCGGCTCCGCCGGTGAACCGGTCGCCCGCCTTGTAGTCGGGTTTCCACGCGTAGAACGTCATGCACACTTCCCGGGCATTGACGAAGAACGTTCGCGTGGACGGATCGAAGGTGGGTGGCCAGAAGTTCGTGCCGCCCGTGATGTCGGGACAGGTGACCTCGCCTTTCTCGTCAGGCTCGTGGCCCGGCAGAAGGATCGGCCGGCCGGTGCTGTCGATCTCTTTCGCCCAGGTCGTGTTCACGAAGGGTTTCCCGACGATCAGCTTGCCGGTCGTACGGTCGAGCGTGTAGTAGAAACCGTTGCGGTTTGCGAACATCACGACTTTGCGCGGCTGACCCGCTATGGTGATGTCGCCAAGGATCGGCACCTCCGTAGCGTCCCAGTCGTGCAGGTCGTGTGGCGTGAACTGATAGTGCCAGCGAATCTTGCCCGTGTCGGCGTCGAGGGCCACGAGCGAGGTGCTGTACAGGTTGTCGCCTTCGCGGCTCGCGCTGTGGTAATCGGGACCGGGATTCCCGGTTCCGTAGAACACCAGATTCTGCTCCGGATCGTAAGCGCCAGTGACCCAGACGCCAACGCCGCCGATCTTCCACGAATCGCCAGCCCACGTGTTGTGGCCCGGCTCGCCTGGTCCGGGAATCGTGTAGAAGCGCCAGGCGCGCTTGCCCGTCTGCGCCTCGTACGCGTCGATGAACCCGCGAATCCCGAACTCGCCGCCGGCCACGCCGACGATGACTTTGTCCTTCACGACGAGCGGCGCAATCGTCGAGGCGTAGCCGTTGGTGTACTCCTGCATCGTTACGTCCCAGGCAATGGCCCCGGTCTTCATGTCGAGCGCCAGCAGATGCGCGTCGAGCGTGACCATGAAAAGCTTGTCGCCGAGCACGCCGAAACCGCGATTGACGAGACCACAGCAGGCGGTGAGATTGGGAGGCAGCTCGCGGCGATAACGCCAGATCTGCCGCCCCGTGCGCGCGTCGAGCGCCCATGCCACGTTCTGCGGTCCGGTGACGTACAGGACGTTGTCGCGCAGGAGCGACGTCGTTTCGAAATTGCCGAGCGTGCCGGTCTGGAACGTCCATTGCGGAACGAGGCGATTGACGTTGGCGGGTGTTATCTGCGTGAGCGGGCTGTGCCGTTGGTTGCTGTAGTTGCCACCGAACGTCAGCCAACGCGAGCCGTCGGCCGGCAGGCCCTCGGAGATCTCCTGCAGCGTGACGAGTGGCGGCGGAGCCGCCTGCTGCGCCGCCGCGGCAACGGAACCGCCGAGAAGCAACAGCCCAATTCGGACAAGACGGACGGTCGTGATGCGCATACGCCTCCTCATGGGACAACCGCCGGATTGAATCCGCGCAGCGTCTGCAGATAGCGAAGGAGATCGTCGAGGTCGCTGTCGCTCAGACGATCGGGGCCGAAGATCGGCATCGCCGACTTCGTGTCGTTCTGCACCGACTTCATCTTGTCCTTCTCATAGCCCTGAATCCGCTCGCGCGTGTCCATGATCTGGACCGAGAAGAGGTCTTCGTTTTTCTTCACTCCATGGATTGCCTGTCCGGTCTCTGGCGTCAGCGTCACCGGCTCGAATCCCGCCCGGAACTCTTCGAGGCCGCGGCGAATCCGAAGCAGCATGGTTTCGCGCGACCGGGCGGCGCCGACGCGCGACAAGTCGGGTCCGAGGTGTCCGCCGGCGTTGTTCACTCGATGACAGCTCGCGCAGTTGATGCGAAAGAGCCGTTCGCCGTTCTGCGCATTGCCGCGCGGCGGATCGGTTGGGGCGGGAGCCGCCAGCGTACGAAGGTACGCGAGGATCTGCCAGGCCTCATAGTCGAGGATGCGCGGGTTGGCCGGCATCTCGGTGCCCGGCACCCCCTCCTTGACCGTCTTGAACAGACCCCCGTCGGTGCGGCCCGATGCCCACACCTGTGTAATGTCCGGCCCACGGACACCGCGCGCGTCCATGCCATGGCATTCTGCACAGCGCCCGCGGAAGAGGCCCATCCCGGCCTGAATCGCGTCCGGGTTGCCTTCGACAGGGTTCTTTGCTGGCGGCTCCTGCGCGGCGAACAGACCGCCGCCAACCGCCCACAGCATTGCGACTGTCAGCACCGAGCGTGTCCAAGTCATGCGCGGCTCCTCCTGCCGTTGACCCTTATACACCTGCGTCCCGTGGAATGCGGCGACATTTTCTGAGGCGAAACTCGATGAACGGGTGGTGAGGAGAAGCTGTGAAGTCGGAAGTAAGATTCAGACGCGATCAACGAAATTGGAGGTCACAAATGACGAGAATCTCCCCTCGTGCCGTGGTTCCGGTGCTCCTCGTTGCCGGTGGGCTGGCAGGGTTCGTCCGGTTCGTGGCCGCCCAGACGCCCCTCGAGTACAGCTCCGAGGCGCGTTTCCAACTGGATCTCCACGTGCCCGATGCGGCTCTCGCCCCATTTCTGCCTGCGGGCTGGGCACCCAACGTGGCGGTCCAGGGGCCGGCCAAGGATGCGAATCTGCGGGCCGTGTTCATCGACCGCGTGACGATCAATGGTCCTGACGGGAAACCGGTCGGCAAGACTGGCTCGAACCGTCTCGTGTATCTCGTTGCTCCAGTGAAGGAGCCCGGGGGCATGAACGTCCAGCTCGTCATCGGCGGACTCACGGAGGATCCCGCGGACGCGCCCGGGCCCTTCGGCAACTACCTGCTGGCGACCACTCACTCGATGCAGCGCTCAACCGCGTCCAGTGGAAGCGGACCGATCATCGAGTCCCAGGATTGGATCTTGGCCGCCGCCTCAGGTGAGCGCCTCGAGATGCATATCAAGTTCGAGCGTGGTGTTGGAAACAAGACCAATCCCGCGGACACGAGGTTCTACTCGGCCAGGAATCCAAATTTTTACCAGATCTCCAGGCAGGAGCAGGTGCTGGACATCCTGCGCAACGTCACGACCACTCCGCCCGACCGTGTCAAGGAGTTCTCATTCAAGGCCGGCGGGGGCAGCTACGCGAAGTTGTTCGATGGAACGGAGAAACTACTGAGCTGGGACAACATTCTTTGGATCAATCGCCTGGTCCAGGTGCCGTAGTTCATCCGACCACGAGATGGATCCCGCTGGCACCGCACGTGTGATAATCGACGCGAAGTGATGAAGCAGGCAGTCGCTGCTTCGGTGGCTTGTCTCGCGGCGGCGTGGACGCTGTGGCCGCACAGCGCGTACTCGCACAACCCGACGACCACGACGGTCCTGTTCAATCGCGAGATCACCTCGCTCCTCCAACGGAAGTGCCTGCAGTGCCACGCCGACGGGAAGCTCGCGATGCCGCTCGTCACTTACGGGGATGCGCGTCCGTGGGCGGAGGCCATCAAGGAAGAGACTCTCGCCCGTCGCATGCCGCCATGGCCGGCCCAGCGGGGGTACGGCGCGTTCTCCAACGACATCGGGCTCACACCGCGCGAATTTGAATTCCTCATTTCCTGGGTCGATGGCGGAGTGCCGGAGGGCGAAGGCGACGCGCCCGCATTCATCGACCACGGCGCACACTGGATGCTGGGAACTCCCGATCTCGAGCTGACGCCGACGTCGGGCGCGCTCATCGAAGCCGGCAGTGCTCCGGCCTTCAAGAGGTTCATCATCGACACCGGGCTGACGCGCGAGACCTGGGTGCGCGGATTCGACTTCAAGCCGGGCGACGCGCGTGTGACCCGCGCGGCGTTCTTCAGCGTGGCCGGAACGGACGGCTATCTCGGTGGCTGGACACCGTGGCAATCCTCAACGGAGCTGCCTAAGGGAGTGGCATTCAAGCTGCCTCCCCGCGCGCGAATCGCGGTTGACGTGCTGTACGCGGGGAGCACGAAAGCCGTGACTGATATTCCCAGGCTCGGAGTGTACGTGGTTCCGTCAGCGCCGGCTGGCGCAGTGTCCACGTCCGTGTTGCGCCCCGCAAAGTTGGCCGGGCCGAGCGCATCGGGCGTGCGCGTGGCCGCGGAGCTCAAGATACCGGCGAGTCGTGCGCTTGTCTCCATCAGACCAGAGATGCAACCAGGAGGACGGTCGCTCGAGTTGAAACTCGTGCGTCCGGATGGCTCACGCGAGGTCCTGCTGTGGGTGAAGAACTTCCGGCAGGACTGGCAGACACCATATATCTTCCGACAGCCGGTGGCATTGCCCGCGGGTTCCCTGCTTCAGGCAACGGCCTACTTCGATGCGGCACCAACGCTTGCGGAAGCGCCGTTCACGATCGTTTTGAATCATTATGCCGAAGGGCCGGCTCCCGACGTCGCCAAGGCTTCGTCAGGCAAGAAAACCGGCCCCGACGTACGAACGACAGGCAGATAGCATGCTGAACATCCGGCGTGCATCGCGACTCGCAGTCATGGTGATGGCCATCTGCTCAGTGAGCGCCGCGCCGCTCCAGGGCCCTGGCCCGAGCCAAGTCGAGGGCTCCTCGGCCCCGGCAGGATTCACCGGGTGGTTCTGCCCGATGCATCCCGAGGTGACGGCAGCCGATGGTGGCAGGTGCCGAAAATGCGGGATGGCGCTCGTCGCAGGGGATCCGTTCGACACCCGTGAGTACACCCTCGAGTTCTCGACTGCGCCGACCGCCGTGAAGGCGGGTGTGCCGATCACGATGTTCTTTACCGTGCGCCACCCTGGAAGCGGTGATCCCATCAGGAACTTCGAGACGGTGCACGACAAGCGCTACCACTTGTTCATCGTCAGCCGTGACATGAACGTGTTCGAGCACATCCATCCTGAGCAGCGACCCGATGGGACGTGGGCGATTGAAGTCACGCTGCCGAAGCCTGGTTATTACCAGATCCTTTCGGACTTCCTCCCAACCGGTGGGTCGCCGCAGTTCATCGGGCGCACGCTGGTGACGACGGACTTCGATGGAGATCTCGAGTCGCAGGCGGCACATCTCGAGCCGGACACCGTCTTGAACAAGACCGTCGGTTCC
>Ga0114129_10017763_pt1 | contig 10129 bp, 6 predicted proteins | sample RhiMetdeltSRZDD1_FD_80071 | JGI IMG/M metagenome (GOLD analysis project Ga0114129, IMG submission 80071) | Populus rhizosphere microbial communities from Tennessee, USA - Rhizosphere MetaG P. deltoides SRZDD1 (version 2) (version 2) | ecosystem: Host-associated > Plants > Roots > Rhizosphere >...
AGGAATTGAACAATCTTAATTTGCGTCTGCAAGATGAATTAACCGAACGCCAGCGACTGGTGCAATCGCTGCAAGAAAGCGAGCAGCGCTTCCACCTGGTGTTCGAAACTTCGCCCGATGCGATTTTTCTACTCGACCCTCATGACCCGGCGGGAATATGGAGGATTGTTGACTGCAACCTCTCCGCCTGCCAGATGAATGGATACACGCGCGAGGAACTCATTGGTCAGCCTCTCGACATGCTCAATGTGAAGAAAAGCAGCCCGCAAGAATTTACAGACTCGCTTGAGCAGTTGCGGCGTGAAGGCATGCGGAGGGGCATCGAAGCCATGCATCGGCATAAGAATGGCCCTGTCTTTCCGATTGAATACTCGACCTCACTGGTCACCATCGCCGACCGCGAGATGGTGTTGGGCATCGACCGCGACATCACCGATCGAAAACAGATCGAGGAGGCTTTGCGCAGTACCACGGAGGTCGCCAAAGCTGCCAGCCGGGCCAAGAGCGAGTTTCTCTCGCGCATGAGCCACGAGCTGCGCACGCCCATGAACGCCATCCTCGGTTTTGCCCAGCTGCTGACGATGAGCCAAAAGGAACCGTTGAGCGCGGTACAGAAAGAGCGGGTGAAGCAGATCGTAAAAGGCGGGGAGCACTTGCTGGACTTGATCAATGAGATCCTGGATATATCTCGTATCGAAGCCGGGCGCGTTCAAATTTCGCCCGAGCCCGTCTCCCTGCGCGACAGCATTCAAGAGGCCATCGATCTCACGGCGCCGCTGGCCGATAGTCGCAGCATACAGATCCAGCTCAACCTGGAGATGAAAGGCAATCCCTTTGTCATGGCCGACCGCCAGCGCTTGAAACAAGTTCTGTTGAACCTGTTGAGCAATGCGGTCAAATACAACCGTCCCGGGGGTTTTGTCGCCATCCACTGTGAGCCGACGAAGTCAGACCAGGCCGCGTGGCGAATCTCGGTTGCCGATAGCGGCCCAGGTATTTGGCCGGAAGATTTACCCCACTTATTTGTTCCCTTCGAACGACTCGCGGCCGAACAGTCCAGGGTCGAAGGCTCTGGCCTCGGCCTGGCACTTGCCAAGCGCCTGGTCGAATTAATGAAGGGCAAGATTGGCGTCGAAAGCGTTTTGGGGCAGGGCAGTACTTTCTGGGTCGAATTGCCAGCCGCCGAAAGCCAGCTGGATCGTCTCCAGCGCACCGGCGATACTGCGAAGCTGCCAACCATGTCTGTTACCAATCGAACCATCCTATATATTGAGGACAACAGGGCCAATTTTGAGCTGGTTGAACAAGTGTTGTCCGATTATGATCAGATCGAACTTTTGTGGGCCGCGGACCCGGCTGGCGGCTTTGCGCTGGCGCATCGACATCACCCGAACCTGATCCTGCTCGATTTGCATTTGGGCGGCAAAGATGGCGGTGAAGTGCTCCAGCAACTTAAACAGGATGAGCGGCTGGCACCTATTCCGGTCCTTGTAGTCAGTGCAGATGCCTCGCAAGGTCAGGCCGAACGATTAATGGCTTTAGGAGCCCAGGCCTACCTGACGAAACCGCTCGATGTGAAACGCTTCGTTCGACAAATGGAACAGCTACTGGGCGAGAATGGACGCTGATTATGGGAGATATCAGGCTTACCACCTCCAAAATATTGATCATCGATGATCAGCCTTCCAACGTTCTGTTGCTGGAAGGCATTTTGCAGGAAGAGGACTACACGGCCCAGCGCAGCGTCACCGACTCGCGACAGTCTCTGCTGGCCTATCTCGAGTATCAGCCCGACCTGGTTTTGCTCGATCTGCAAATGCCACACATGGATGGTTTTGCAGTGATGAAACAATTGCGAGGGTATGTCATGCCAGATGCCTTTCTACCGATCCTGATATTGACCGCTGATATCACACCGGAGGCGAAGCGCCGAGCGCTTGCAGAAGGCGCCACGGATTTCCTGACCAAGCCTTTTGATGCTGTAGAAGTGCTTCTACGCATCCGGAACCTGTTGCAGACCCGTTGGCTTCACCGTCAACTTCACAATCAGAACGAGATTCTCGAAGAGAAAGTTCGCGAACGCACCTACGATGTGGAGCAAACGCAGCTTGAAATCCTGGACCGGCTCGCCCTGGCCGCAGAATATCGCGATGATGATACGGGTGAACACACGAAACGGGTGGGCCAGCTGTGCGCGAAAATTGCGCGGGCGTTGGGCTTGCCTGAAGCCGAAGTGGAGTTGATCCGCCGGGCCGCACCTTTGCACGATGTAGGCAAGATCGCTATCCCCGATTCCATTTTGCTAAAGCCCGGCAAGTTGACCGCCGTTGAATTTGAGTATATGAAGACCCACACCACCTCGGGAGCCAAAATTCTTTCCGGTGGGCGATTTCCCTTGCTGCAAATGGCCGAAGAGATCGCGCTCACCCACCACGAACGCTGGGATGGCACTGGCTATATGCAAATGCAAGGCGAAGCCATTCCATTAGCAGGGCGTATCGTGACCGTTGCAGATGTATTCGACGCGCTCACGAATGCACGGCCCTATAAAAAAGCCTGGCCGCGACATGAAGCGATAGAGGAGATTCAATCGCAACGTGGAAGGCAATTTGATCCGAGCATTGTGGATGCCTTCCTGGAGGCGGTTCATTGATTTCAACGTCCCGAAGGCTGGCGAAGCCGTGAAGCCTTCGGAACGCTATTGTTATACTGTTCTTTCCAAATCGCTTCTCGGCACAGGCACAATCACCCGCCTGCGATCTTCACCTTGTACCCCATCTTTTGCAAGGCCTCGGCGATGCGCTCACGGTGCTCGCCCTGGATCTCGATCTCGCCGTCTTTCACTGTCCCGCCGCTGCCGCAGAGCTGTTTGAGCTTCTTCGCCAGGTCTTTCAAGTCTTCCTCCGAGAGCTCCAGCTTCCTGATCAGCGTGACGGTGCCGCCGCGACGTCCTTTTGAGTCGCGGTGCAGGTACGCGGTCTGCTGCGCGGCTGGCAGTGAGACGACCGTAGGCCCGGTCCGCTCTTGTTTACGTATATCGCCCCGGTCAGAAGACCAGACGGTTCGAGATTCCTTGTTCGCCATGTTGTACCTCAGAGGGTAATCATTCCTCCGTAATGGTGAGGTTCACGAGATTCCCAAGAATGCCAATCGGCAGGGCAACGCAGAGGGCCGTGAAGGCCACTTGCAGCACGTTCCATGTCTGATCATAGCGGAAGATGGGCGTCAAGTCCGTGATAGAAGCGGCAAATTTGGTATGAATCCACCACGTCCCCAGGATCGCCACAAATACCGTAAAAATCGCAAGCAGCATTCCGGGCAGGCGCGAACGGAACAATCCACCCACGCTGAAAGCGAAGGCGATCAGCATGCAGGCAACGGTGAGCACCGCCCCTCTGGGCGGCGTGTTGAGAAATAACACATGGAAGATCAGCAAGGCAACGTTCATGCCGATGCCGCCCGCGAACATCCCGGTCAACAGTCGAGGCGGCACCGGCGAGGCACGAAACCGTTCCATTACGACGCGAATGATGAAGATACCCAGCCCAAAAACGGAGCCTGCGATCAGCCCCTGCACCAGGGAGGTGGTGATGCGGGCCGTATCCAGAAAGTTCGGCAGGTTATACGTGAGGTATACCTGAAGCGCCACGCCCAGCGCCGCGCCCAGGAACGCCAGCACATAAGCGCCCACAAGACTGACCGGTTCCTGGATCAAGCGCTGTACGATCTGTTCGGTCGTCAGCCTGACACGAATGTCGCGAGGCACAAAGGCGGGCAGGCTCCCCGCAGCCCGCTGGACCAACAACAGCGCGGCTATCTTTCTTTCATCATCTGAATGATTCAACAGCACGCGCACGGCCGTAGTGGATCGCAAATGCCCGATCAATTCGGCGGTCGTATCACCAAACTCGGAATCTTCCAACGCGAATACCCCAAGCCGGGTCGCCTGGTCGGCATCCAGCGGTGCAGAGCCATCCCAGGCATTTTTGGGTTGCGTCAACGCCCGCAGACCATCGAAGATCTCGCGGCGCAGGAAGGCATTGTCTGTCTTGAGGCCGGTCTCCAGCAGGCCAGTGGTCATATTCTCAGGCAGGCCCGTTGGAAGCGCAGCAATCTTCGGGTCACCAGCCAGGTGTGTAACGATTCGGCCGGTAATACCTTCATTCCGCTTCCGGAGCAGCTTCAACGATATCGCCAGTCGTTCGCGCGGATCACGCACCGCCTGCCACCATTGGTCGTCGTTGTAGGCGTAGGTGAGCGACTGCGACAAGAGAAAATCGGTGTACATTTTCGCGTTGATCTTGTCGCGTTTCATATGGACGAGCGCAAATTTGGTCAGCCCCAGATTATAGGTTCCGTCTGTCGCGTTCCATTGCGCGAAGGCGTGTTTGAGCATGGCTTCCACGTCCGCGTCGCGCACCTTCCAGCCATCCACAGGCTTCCGATCCAGCGACACTTCCGTAGACATATTGAAGACGCGCCGAATTACCCGCATGATCTCCATGGCGGAGGGCGGGCGCAAGGTTGGGTCTGCAGCGGTCACGCGCCGCAAAATATCGGCTAGCACGAACGGCAGGTTCTGATTGAACTCGCGCGGGTCTGGCAGCTCCTGATTGGAATTGAGCTGCTCGATGCTCAGTTGTTTCTTCCCATTCCACGGCAGTTGGCCCGTGAACATTTCATACAGCAGGATTCCAAAACTGTACAAGTCTGATCGGGAGGTAAGCGCCCGAGATTGAATCTGCTCCGGCGAAGCATACGGCGGCGTGCCATGCCCGGTATGGAATGCCAACGTGGACGTGGACACCATGCGCGCCAGCCCAAAGTCCGTCAGATAGCAATTGTCGCGCAGGTCTAACAGTATATTCTGTGACTTCAGGTCGCGGTGGATAATCCCCTGGCTATGCAGGTAATCCAACGCGGCGGCGATCTCTGTCCCACAGCGCACGATCTCATCTATAGAGAGCGGGGACATTTTGATTCGTTGCATCAACGTGCCGCCCGGGACATACGGGCTGACGGTAAATCGCAGGTGGGAATCGTATCCGTATTTAAGGATGGGCAGGATATGGGCATGCTGAAGTTTGACCAGCTTCTCCATCTGGTTTCCCTCTCGGATGTCCTCGGCTTCCGCCTCCGCCCCGTCCGGGACGTCCTTGAATTTGATGGCGTGAATTTGGCCCTGATCCTCATCCAGAGCGGACCAAACCACGCCTTCCCCCCCCACACCGATCTGTTCCAGCAGCCTGTATTCACGGAACAGCGACCCGGGTGTCAGTGCACGGAACAATGGATGAATATGGGCGGCTGTCATTACTCTAGTATAAGAGGAGGCCGGGTAGGGCTACTGGAATCCAAGTACCTGACAACTAACAGGAGGACCAAAAACGATGTGCACTTCGTAACCGGTCGGTTGAAGGTTATCCGAGAATTCGATCAGCAAGGTGCGCGTCGTCGCATCCTGGATGGTAAGGTCAGCACCGGCAAGCCAGTTGCCTTCCGTTGGAACATCAGTTGGGGAGTCCGGGTCGGAGGGGTTCCAGACCACAACGCCATTCACGAACAGTCGGCTGATTTTCTGGGAGCTCGGCGACTCGACCCAGTATGAAAAGAATCGGGTGATGCTGATCGGTCCACCACTCGTGTTGGTGATGTCCATAGCAAGTTCATTGGGGTTGGGATTGGTCAGCGAGCTAAGCGACACGACGGATGGGTCGCAGCCAAACTCTGTAGGAGGGCCGCCCGTAGCAGTTGGACTGGCAGTATTCGTGGCCGTTTGGGTAGGTGTCAGCGACGCGGCCACCGTAAGGGTGGGTGTATTTGTCCGAGTCGGTGTATTCGTTCGAGTAAGTGTCGGTCCGGCAGGTGTTCGAGTTGGAGGCCGCGTGACGGTGGGTGTACGAGAAGGAGTCCTGGAAAGGGTCGAAGTGGGCAACACCACCAGCGTGTAGGTCGGTGGGACCGTTGGTGTGGGGGTACGTGTAATGGTCGGTGTGACGATGGGGGTTGTCGTGGATGTGATCTGGCTCTGGATCGCGGCCTGTGCCTGCAATTCCGTGACGGGCTGGAGCTCACTGGCCGAACAGAATTCTCCCGTCAGCGTACAGGCCATCGTCAGTTCTTCCCCGGTAATTGCCTCCGGCTCCGAGGGGCCGCTAATGGACTGGTTTCCGTTTACGCCTCCCAGTTGAACGCTCACCTTTTGCCCGGCGCCAAAATACTGCTCTTCGCCATTCGAAACGATTCGCGCAGAGCCCTGATAAACGCTCACTTCCATCTCGCCATTTCTCACGGCCTTAATGTTGGCATTGCCCATGAGGGTCAGCTCGGAGCCATTGATGGCGAAGCGAACACCGCCGCCATCCGGCGAGGTGACCATCAGGCCATCAAACGGAATCTTTTCACAAACGATCTGCCCAAGCTCACTCGAGAAATAAAAGGATTCCAGACCTTCCCCCTCTCCACTTTGGTTATCGAGCGTGGCGTTGCCAAATACCACCATCGTGACCGTTTCGCCCGGCAGGGAACGCGGCAGGTTGGCGATGACATTGAAGACCGCGATCCCCCATTCATTATTATCTAGGTTTAGCGGAGAGGCGGACAGCCGGCGTAATTCATCTACTGGGATCCTGTCGCCGCGCTCCGAAAAACGTCGGTTGGCATTCGGATCCAGCTCCGCCCTCAACGTGTTGTTGCCGTAACAGGCTGTGTTCGTGGTGGTATCATCGCAAAAACTTTCCGAAGCCTGAATGGTCCGATCGATCAAGGCCTGGCAGGCGACATTCCTCTCTGCCAGGGCGGTGGCTGTCAGGTTGGATGAAAACAGGAACGGAACGTATCCGCCGCGATACAGAGCAAACCCCGTAATGCTCACACAAATGACAGTCACCAATCCTCCCAGCAATAACAACAGGGTGCTGGCCTGCTGCCTTCGCCTGCGTGAACCAGGCCGCCTGGGGGAGGTATGGGATAATGGCTGGCTATCACTCCTGAGTAAACCCTCCGGTTGAAGCACCGCCAAACGTTGCCGGGCCGCCGCATGGTTCGGGTCGATGCGCAGGACATGCTTCAGGCTGGTTATTTCCTCGTCCATGTTGTGGGCCGCACGCCAGAGCAGTTCCCAGGTCTCCAGGTTGTTGCGGTCGAGGTCGAGCGCTTCGCGCAGCAGCTTGCGCGCTTCTTTCTTGCGACCCGCATCCAGATGGTCTGCCGCTTCTTGAAGTATGCTATCCAGAGAATTGCCGAAGTTGTTCATAGGTTAATGATATCTCATAACGTTGGTTTAGCTTTGCTGCTTGTCTTTCGGCTCCGAATGATAGACGACGAGCAGCCTCATCTGACCGATGCGTATTTGTGATCCGCTGGCGAATGGATAAGCTCTGTTGGGAACGAGACGTTCGGCGTTTAGCCAGGTGCCATTTCTGCTGGATAGGTCAAGGACTTCAAAGCCAGGGCCGCTTCGCCGAATCATGGCGTGCCGCTTCGACACCCCCAGGTTCGCAGCGTTCAAGTCGGTAAGATCCAGGACCGATTCCAACGTCGCGTCCGTCTGGCGGCCGAGAATGAGCTCCTTGTAAATGTGCACATAGTAAGGCTTGAACTCGCCCGCCACGTAGATACCGACACCACCTTCTGGTATCAGCGCGATGTCAATGAACGGCTGGACATGCTGTACCGGCGCAATGGTTTGCCCGCCGAAATTTTCGGGTATTGACACAATCCGGGTCGGATGATCTTCCAGCCACGCGCCACAGTGGCTGCAAACCACAGCCTTGTTATCGTTTTCGTTCCCGCAGACGGGACATTGCTTGCCTGGGTTATTCACTTTTGCTTCTCCGAATATCAACGAAACTTCTTGAGCGTCGCTTGATTCAAGCGAATCTTACACCCGGATGCTCGAAATCTCAATGAAGAAAAAGGACAATCAAATAACAAATATAACATGTCGCACCGCTGAAAAAAGATGGCGGCAAATGCGATCCGCTCTTGTTCAGCGCTTCACAAATTCTAGCGAGACGGCGAAATGAACGTGGGCAAATCCTCCAGATAGCGCTCATTGAATTCGATAATGACGATATCCGGCTGGCGCTCGTCCACCCACGAGAGGTTCCACAACCCGCCGCCGCTGTAGTTTTGTATGAAGGCGCCCTGATGGAAATGCTCGCCGAGCAGCGGGTTGACCGTGAAAAAGAATGAGTCGTAATACATCACCAGGTCTGGCAGGCTGGCATCAGCATTATACGAAAACATCAAACGCCGCCCACCCAGGCTGATGCTTTTATAGTTGGTTCGCTGATCGAATTGCGGCACGAACTGGATCTTCGATTCGGGCAGCAAGGTTGTTCCGATATTCGCGGCGAGGTCCAGGGTCTCAGGTTCCCGTTCCACGATCTTGAAATCCGAGGCAGGACGCGGTGCGAGCTTGGGAAATGTTTTCTGGAGTTCCGTCAGAATGGCAGAATAAGTCAGGTAGGCACCATAACCGTTCCAGTGCGTGTCCGAAGCGTAGTAGAGCTCATGTTCGCCTTTGGCAGCGGTGAGCGCGGGTCGTAAATCAAGGATTTGGGTCTGGCCGTGGGCTCGTAGATACGAGGTCACCTGTTCCAGCCGGGATTCGCGTCCTATGACCGCAATTTGTGAAGGCACGCGTTCGGGATAAATAGTGTTTTTGTTCGGCACAACAACCACCAGGAATGTGATGCCACGCGCAGCATAATTGGCGGAGAGCGCGTCCAGGTCGGCTCGGAAGATGGCCAACTCCTCGTCAGTGAACGCTTCTGCCTTTTGATAATCCTGGATGTCACCTTCGCCAGTGAAGATCAGCCAGCCGTCATCGCCCACGATCACTTTCGGGAAGACGCGGTCCCCTATTTTCAGACGCAGGTTTGCGGTCAGGCTAATGAGGTATCCCCGTCCATAAAAAGACTCTTCGATGGCCGTTGGGTCAAGTGCCAGAGTTCGCAATGGAACCAAAAGCATACCTAGAAAAACCGCGATCAAGAGCAAGGGGTAACGGTCCTTCATTTAGAAGCTCTCATAAATTCCGGGCAGAAAGGTACGGCTGGCCATCATCCCAAGCGACAGCACAAACAGCGCGAGCAGGACAAGATCGGTAGCCAGCCTCAGGGGAAATGATTTTTCAACCGGCTTTGGCATGCCGAAAACAGGCAGCAGGCTCAACAGAATACCGGCCACGAAAGCCAATACAAAGGACGGTTCGATGAATGGCAATGGCATAGTATCGAGAAATGGAAGCGTGACTTGCGCGGGAAATCGACCGAACAAGTATTTCAGAAAGTCAGATGCATACGTAAGGTCCGGTGTCCGAAAGACCAGCCACGTGAGCAGGATGGCGGCGAGGGAATACAGGTGGCGAATGGGTCTCCACAGGCGCGGCAGCCAGCGGTTAAGAAATGCGTTCTCCAGCACGAGGAAGAATCCATGCATCAAGCCCCATACGACAAAGCTGATCGTCACGCCGTGCCACAGGCCGGTCAGCAAAAAGACGACCAGGATATTCAGCGATTGTCCAAGCACTGGCAACCTGCGTCGCTCGAGCGGATAAAACACATAATCACGGAACCACGTGGAAAGTGAAATGTGCCAGCGGCGCCAAAAATCGCCGATGCTCTGGGCGCTATACGGATGATTGAAATTCTCGATAAAGCGAAAACCCATCATCGCCGCCAGACCGATGGCCATGTCGGTGAGTCCGGAGAAGTCAAAGTAAATTTGCAACGCAAAACCGATCAATGCCAGCCAGCCGACGAACGGCGGATGCACTCCCACCGGCAGATCAAAGACGGCGTTGACCGTACCTGCCAATACATCGGCGATCAAAATTTTCTTGGCGAAGCCGCTTAAGAAGCGCCGGATCCCCTCTGCGATTAGAACCGGGTTCAGTTGCGGCGCGGGCAGTTGCTCGGCCAAGGTGCGATATCGGACGATCGGTCCCACCAGAAGTTTGGGAAACATCAGCACATAGAAGGCGAACGCGACGAGATTCCGCTCGGGCTTCACACTGCCTCCATGCACATCCACGAGATATGAGATCAACTGGAAGCTAATATAGGAGAGTCCCAGTGGGAACGTAAAGGATCCCATCCATTCCTTCGCGCGCTCAGGCAGA
>Ga0114129_10017764_pt1 | contig 10128 bp, 7 predicted proteins | sample RhiMetdeltSRZDD1_FD_80071 | JGI IMG/M metagenome (GOLD analysis project Ga0114129, IMG submission 80071) | Populus rhizosphere microbial communities from Tennessee, USA - Rhizosphere MetaG P. deltoides SRZDD1 (version 2) (version 2) | ecosystem: Host-associated > Plants > Roots > Rhizosphere >...
CCGCCATGCTTCAACCATAGGTGAAGCCATCGAAGAGGCAGAAGCTTACGAGTATCTACACTGTAATGCAAACCGAGCGATTGCGGTGTTACACAACCCATTTCCTTCTCCACGCGAAACCGGCTTTCGCCTGCCGAGATCCTTGAGAGGTCCCTTGCGGATCGTTCAAACATACCCTCGTTGTCGTGTCGAAAGCCAAGTCCTGAAAGCTGGCGATGTCGTGAGCACCTCGCTCGAAGGGCTGGAAACTCGAGTGTTCGAAGTCAATCCCGAAGAGACTTGGGGAATTCCCCTCCCTCAGGACACGGACTTCATGCTTTCGCCGAGTCCCCTTGGTGACGCTGACGACAAGCCGATCACCGTGAGGACGTTTCCAGAAACTTCGGAGGTCCGTTTTTCTCAGCCCCAGTCGATAACTGGGCTGCAGCTCGGCGAACGGCCGATTACTCTGGACTCATCTGGAAAGGCAGTGCTGCCGGACGACGCCCAAACGAACAGTAAAATCGTGGGGCTGAAGTCATTCACGGAAAAAAAAGCTGAAGTTGGAGTCTATGCCAAAAGGGGCGCTCAATTGACTCTGCCTGAGTGGTCCGGAGTCAAATCGAATCTCGCTATTTGGCTTCTACAGCCAGAGGAGCAGCGAAGAAACTTTCCCCTCTATGTGACTCTAGATCGAAAGCAAGCGGACCTGACTAACAAGCAGAGCTTCACCCCTTCCGGAGAGACTCGAACCTGGAACTTCTACTCCCTTCCACTAAAATTTGAACATCAGGTGTTGCTGGACTGGGCCATCAAAGATGTTAAGGATGCCTCTCTCTATCTATGGTGGGAGATTGCAGCTTCCAGGCCTGCTCTGGAGTTCACTTATCGCTGGCCCTCCGGAAGAATCAAGGGAGCCCTTCCGCCGCTCCTGTCCTCTCCCCGAGGAAGCGAGTACGTCGTTCGCATTCCACTCGAAGTCGACAAGTCTCAGCAATCCGCTGATACGCCATGATGCAACAGTGACCACTTCCTCCTATTTTTTTCAGGGCATCAATTTCAAGAAGCTGCTAAGTATCGCGCTCGTCATGGGGTTTGCCGCAGCGGCCATCAATGCTATGGCGGACATTAACATGAACCGCAGCCGATCCTATGACTGGCTAGAATTTGTGAAGAACTTGTCTCTCTACGCCTCGTGTTCTCTGATGGGGCTTATCTTTGCGGAAAAGACCTCGCTCGAGGTGTTTTTGCTGAAACGGCGAGGAAGCCGTCGGATAAAGGGACTTATGCTCCTCCTATTCGGGGTGATTCCAGGTGTCATCGTTGGTCTCACCTATCACCACCTCTTCTTCCAATACCGCTTCAGCCTTCGGGTGCCACTTCGGATTAGGGCTATTCACACTCATTATGATTCCTTTATCCTCTCTCTCCGTGCCGGAGTTACGGAGGAACTCGTCTTTCGATTTCTTCTGTTGACGGCTTTTTTCTATATCCTCAGAAGAGTTTTCCTGCCCCTGGCCGGACAAGGTTTCAAAACGGCGCGATGGATACCGTTTTTGTTCTCTCTTCTCGGGTCTTCTCTACTGTTTGGACTTGTCCATGGAGCCTACGGTTTCATGATTGCGTTTTTGGCAGGGCTGGTCCTTGGAATGGTCTATTTCCGAGCCGGCTTGGAAGCCGCGATCCTGGCCCATTTTGCTGCCGACCTGGTTTTTTTCAACCTGACCTATTTGTGAAGCTAGTATCTTGGTACACCATTTCTTGCGACAGCAAGTGGCACCCATCGGGGCGACAAATTTGATGAGGGTTTTAAGAAAGATTTTTCAAACTAGTAGATTTGAACCAACCTCGCGCTCCAACTCTACCTTTCCAGACTCTCTGTTTGTCGGCTCAACTCGCAACCCACTGACACTCGGTGACCCCCACTGAATTGACATCGAATTTGACGTAAGCTACACTCGCCGCCAGTTTTGCAGGTTCGCCCATGGCCTCGCTTGTCTGTCGAAGCGAGAAGCGGCGAAACGGCTTGCACTTTGGAGTTTTGGTCTGAGGCCTCAGCCAATTCTTCGCTGAGATGATCAAGCGCAAATACCGCATCGCTTATTTGACTTATAGCATTGTCGAATCTTGCATTACCTTTCTTTCCTTTGTGATCGCCTATCTAATACGAGGGCATCTCCCATCTCCTTGGTTTGGCCCACTTTTTCCGTTTTCAGATTACATTGGGCTCCTGCTCGTCACACTCGTGCTGTGGAACCTTCTCTTTGCTTTAGGGCGTCCGGCTCGAACAGGAATAACCGATCCGCTGGACGTAATCAAGGAAGTTGCACTCACAGTGCTGGCGGGAAGCGTTCTAATTGGCGCGGCGATCTTCATTCTGAAGTACGACTTTATTAGCCGCCCGTTCATCGTGATTTTTGCTGTCATCAACTTTGGGTTTCTTTGCACTTTTCGGATGTACGCAAAGGCTGGGGTTAGCCAGTTTCGGAATTTTTTCGACGGAGACCAGAATGTTCTCATTGTTGGAACTGACGAAAAGGCAGCTCAAGTCGCTCAAGTCCTCGAAGGAGCACGGGAGTGGGGTTACCGGCTGGTCGGAGTTGTCCGTGAATCTCAAACTAGCCGCGTCGATGACCGGTTAAGGCAGCATTCAGTCATTGACTTGGGACAGATCGGTGAGGTTCTCAGAAATCACGTCATTGATGAAGTCATTTTCGTGGTTTCCAAGGAGACGCTGGCTCGGCTTGAGGAGGTCTTTCTGGTGTGCGAGGAAGAAGGAATCAAAACAAGGGTCATGCTCAGCTTTTTTCCTCATGTAACTTCAAAAGTCTATTTGGAGGCATTACATGACTTGCCCTTGCTGACTTTCACCACAACTCCGCAAAATGAATATCTACTTTTTGTTAAGAATGCAGTGGATATCATATTGGCTGTCTTACTCTTACTGATTCTGGCCCCGGTACTGCTCTTGGTGGCATTGTTGATTAAACTAACATCCGACGGGCCGGTGATTTTTAGGCAGACTCGGTGCGGCCTGGGTGGCAGGAAGTTCCTTCTCTATAAGTTTCGTTCCATGGTTCTCGATGCGGAAGGAAAGAAACATTATCTCGAACATCTCAACGAAATGTCGGGTCCGGTTTTCAAGCTGAGCAACGACCCCAGGTGCACGCCGCTAGGCAGATTTTTGCGAAAGTTCAGCATTGACGAACTTCCCCAGCTTGTCAATGTCCTCAAGGGAGACATGTCCTTTGTGGGTCCGCGGCCGCCCATTCCCGAGGAGGTGGAGAAGTACGAGCGTTGGCAGCGGCGCCGTCTGCGCATGAAGCCCGGCTTGACCTGCCTTTGGCAAGTGAGTGGACGCAATGAAATCGATTTTTCCGAGTGGATGAGGATGGATCTAGACTACATCGATTCCTGGTCGCTTCTGTTAGACCTGAAGATTTTCTTGAAGACAATTCCCATCGTTCTTTTGGGAAAAGGGGCGTGACTCCATCGCTCCCCACCTGTCATCGCTGTGCTTTGAGCACAATCAATGTGAAGTCATCTTGAATTGTGCGGTCCGCCGCAAACTCCAGAATTTTCTCCTGAGCTAATGTGGTGAGGTCCCTGGCTGTCAATCGACCATGGTCCTTGACCAGTTTGAGCAAGCGCTCCGTTCCAAACTCCTCCTCGGCTTCATTGTAGATCTCGGTCACGCCGTCGGTGTAGAGCAGCAAGATGTCCAGAGGTTCGATTTCGATGCGGCCCTCCTGATATACGGAATCTTCAAACGCTCCGAGCACCAGGCCTCCAGTCTCTAACTTCACGACATTTCCGGCTCGAATCAAGAAGACGGGGTTGTGGCCGGCATTGCAATAGGTAAGGACGCGACGGCGCTCGTCCAGCACGCCATAGAACGCCGTCACAAACTGATCGCTGTCTGTGCTTTCCCATAGAAGCTTGTTGACCTTCGACATGATCGTGCCAATGGCGTAGTTGTTTCGAATTTCCGCCAGAAGGCTTGCGCGAAAGCTCGCCATGATCAGTGAAGCAGGGATTCCTTTACCCGAAACGTCTCCAATGACAATCCCCCATTGGCCTTCAACAATCTTGATAAAGTCATAGTAGTCTCCGCTGACTCGCCGAGAGGGAATATTCAGACCGGCCAGATCAAAACCAGGAATTACAGGTTCTTGACTCGGAAGAAAACTCATCTGAATCTGCCGTGCAATGGAGAGCTCTTTGTCTAACTTGTTCTTTTCCAAAAGTACCTGGTGAAGCTGCGCCTTCTCAATGGAGAGTGCCGCCTGGTGGGTGAACTTTTCGAATAAGACTAGATCATTTCCCGTGTAAACATTCTGCTCGTCGCTTTCAAGAGTGAACACGCCAATTAGACGATTGTTACTGAGAATGGGAGCAACCATAGCGGACCGGGCTGTGCTTCTGGCTGTTACATACCATGGAAACCGCGAGAGATCTTTGAGGATTGCGGCAGCCTGGCTCTCTTGGACCAGTTGCCGTGCTCTCCGTCCCACTTCAAGAATACCTTCCTGATTTGCGTTCGATCGATATCCGTAAACAACCATGCGTTGAATCTCGTGGGAGCGTTTTTCCAGCAGATAGATCCCGGCTGCATCGTATGGAATGAGCGAGCGAAGGGCGTCGATAACGATGTCCAGTAACTCATCCATGTCCAACGAAGCGCTGATGCGCTGGCTGACCTGAGCCAGCTTTTCTTCTTCAAGGCTCTTGCGCTCGAGCTGTTCCGAGCGCTTGAAGTAATTCAGAGCGATTGCCATCTGGTGTGACAACCCATCCAGATATTCCAGCGCTTCCTGGGCAAGGGCCGGTCGGCGTGGAGGGAAGAAAACTTCAACCACACCCAGGAGGGCTTTGCGCCGTGACAAAGGAATTGCCAGGACGCGCTGAGATTGGATGCCCAGCGTCTCAAAAATCAACTTCGATAGCCCGAAGTCACCTAGAGTCTCGACGTACAGAGAACTCTGGGTTGCTCCCACTCTGCCGGCGAGTCCTTCTCCGAGCTTAAGCTTGAAATCGGTTGCTATGAACCCGGACTTGGGAGAGTGATAGACCAGCTCTTCGCGATATGGGTCGTAGGTAGAAATCAAAACGGCTAGACACTTCGACTCTTCTCGAATAATCCGATCGATGTTGCTGAGCAACTCATGCAAATTCGAAGCGTTATGCAAGTCGTCAAAGATCTTGGACAGAACGGCAGTCTTGACTGCCTTCGGAATGGAGATGTAGCTCAAGGTTTTTACAGGTTTGGGCTCCGGCTTTTCCATGAGGATCCGATTTTGCAGATTACAAAGGAGGGAGCGAATGGTATCGCGTCAGGTCCTCGATACCTGCCAGAATAAAGGATCTGCGTCTTTCGGCACACTTGTTGCATGCACCGCAGTGCTGCCGACGAACGGGCCGCGCACAGGAGAATGTGAGATAAAGGGGCAGGTCTCGGCCTAACCGCACCACCTTCGTCTTGGAAAAGGAGGAAAACGGAGCGATGATTTTGAGCTCATAGGTCAATGCCTGGCTGGCTAGCTCTTGAAATCCGGCAAAGAAGCCAGCTGTGCTGTCTGGAAAGGGGTTCGCTTTCAGTGGACCTAATGCAATCACAGAGAGCTGATTGAGAGCGCAATAAAGCGAGGTCTTGGCCAGAAGAATCAGGTTTCGTCCTGGTAAGTACATCTCCTGATCATCGGAAAGGTGGTCGGGAACATTGTCTCCAGTCAGGCTCCAATGCGAATCATAGACATCAGCCAACGGAAGCTGAATTTCCTTGAGAGGCGCCAGCCTGGAGGAGGCAATCGCAGCCAGAAACCGCTTGACCCAATATAGTTCGGCGTTCTCCCAGACAAGGCCAGTGCGGACATAGATGGGATGGACCTGCTTAACCCTTTGGGTGAATACAGCGGTCAGGACAGAACTGTCCAGTCCGCCACTGAGTAGGACACAAACCTTTGCAGCTTTCGATCGCTCCAGCCTTCCAATGGAGACCTCAGTTCTTTTCACAGTTACCCCTCTTGATTGCAAACACGAAATTCTAGCTTCGAAAGCCAGTGCGCGCAAGGCAAATGCTCCCAGGGATTTGCTCAAGGTATCCAACAAAAATCTGTAGACAAATTTCTCGGTGCTGGACATAATTTGGCCCTTCTAGCATTCGAGGAGTTTATTCTCTCATTTGAATTGGAAAGCCATGCCCGAGTGGGGGCGGTCCTCCCAGGCAACGGCGCCTGCGAGTTTTGTCTTAGTCAACCTGTGGTTCGGTCAAGCTCTCGCTCAGGTCGGCTACAGTAAAGAAAACACCCGGCGTTGCCCAAAGATGGGCAACCAACCGTGGCGTCGAAGCAGGTGATAGCAGTGATGCAATGACGCATGCAACCATGAGGAAACTCATGCCTGCTCGAAAGAGATGCGATTCCTAAAACTCTCCAACACGAGGTTTGAACCATGAAGTTTCAACTATGCCAGCCAAGAAGCTGGCTTTTTTTCTTTGCCCTATGTTTTCTCCTGATCCAGCCCAGTTTCTCATTGCAGTCGTCCGCTTTACCACCTGAAGGTCAGTTGGCAACAACCGCGCCCGTTTCGGAGCCCACAAAGATCGATACTGGAGATACCGCTTGGCTGCTCGCTTCGAGTGCGCTCGTTCTGCTCATGACGCCGGGACTGGCTCTGTTCTACGGCGGGATGGTGCGTCGCAAGAATGTTTTGGGAACAATGATGCAAAGTTTCATGCTGGTCGCTCTTGTGAGCGTTCAGTGGGCTCTTTTTGGCTACAGTCTGGCGTTCCATGAGGGATCGTTTTGGGGTGGCTTTAGCTGGAGTTTTCTCCACGGAGTGGGTGCAGCGCCAGACCCGTATGGTTATGCCGCCACCGTTCCTCACCACGTCTACATGGCCTTCCAATTGATGTTTGCCATCATCACTCCCGCCCTCATTACCGGAGCTTTTGCGGAACGCATGAAGTTTAGCGCGATGGTAGTCTTCATGATGCTATGGGCAACTTTCGTGTATGACCCGCTAGCCCACTGGGTTTGGGGAAGGGGAGGGTGGCTCCGATTTGGGGATCCGGGCGCCGTTTTTGGAGCTCTTGACTTCGCTGGTGGCACAGTGGTGCATATCAGCTCGGGGGTTTCGGCACTCGTGGCTGCGTTGGTCCTGGGAAAGAGGCTGGGCTTCGGCACAGAACCAATCATTCCACACAACCTTACGATGACTGTCACCGGAACCGGACTGCTTTGGTTTGGATGGTTTGGTTTTAATGCCGGCAGCGCCGTAGCTGCGGGAGGGCTGGCAGCCAGTGCTTTCGTTGCTACTCATTTTGCCGCTGCCGCGGCCACCCTCTCTTGGACGTTTGCGGAGTGGATTTGGAAGGGGAAGCCAAGCGCTTTGGGCGCGGTGTCGGGTGCTGTGGCCGGCCTGGTTGCTATCACTCCCGCCTCGGGCTACGTAGGGCCAATGGCATCTCTTGTGATCGGCGGAGCTGCCGGTGTGATCTGTTTCTGGTCGACTTCCTATGTTAAGAACAAGTTTGGCTACGATGATTCGCTGGATGCTTTCGGAATGCGCGGAGTGGGTGGGAGCGTCAGCACCCTTTTGACCAGCGTGTTTGCCACAAAATTTATCAACCCTGGAGCGGGTGACGGACTCCTGCACGGAAATCCTGGCCAGCTCTGGAATCAGTTCATCGCTGTGGCCGTTACTTGGATTTTTGCTATTGTGATGACTTTCATCATTATTAAAGTTGTAGACTTGGTTATCGGGTTGCGTTTGAAACCTGATGACGAGATTGAAGGCTTAGACAGCACACAGCACGGCGAGAGCGGTTACAACTTGGAAGCGTAGACAATTGCCGATTGTGGATTGCGGATTGTCGTTTATCAGAAAACAGGCTCGGGTTCTGACTGCTTGCTGGTCGATCTCTGATTGCAAATTTCTCAAGGTTATTTCCTTACTACCCAAATTATGCGCCTGGGTTGAGGGCTCGTCTTGAATCGGCAAGCTTGAAATGCCGCCAGCTCCGCTAGGAGCGCAATATTTATAGAGAAGAGCCCCCCATTGAGTTCTTCCAGCTTCGTTAGGAGCTGCATCGACTCTTGGTTCACCATGTCGCTCCTGACGGAGCTACAAGAATCGAAGGGGTGGTTTGCTACAAATATTGTGCTCCTAGCGGAGTTGGCCGACGTCCTGTGTTCCGTCTCCTTTTAGGGAGATTGATGCATAATTTGAGTAGCACGCTTTGTAGTCGAACCAGGATTGGTCCGGGAGGAGGGTTAGATGGCAGGGCGAATTGTGCAATTTTCAAGCAATGGCGGAACCTGTAGCGGCCACCTCGCAGTGCCTACCGCTGGCCGTGGCCCCGGTGTCATCGTTCTTCAAGAGTGGTGGGGACTGGTCGACCACATCAAGGACGTAGCGGACCGGCTCGCACGAGAGGGATTCGTGGCCTTAGCACCAGATATGTATCATGGCAAAAAGACCACAAGCCCGGACGAGGCAGGGAAGCTGCTGATGGCTCTCAATATTGCTCAAGTCGAAAAGGATTTGCACGGTGCCATTGACTATTTGCTCACAGTCCCCGAGTGCCAAGGAGATCAGGTTGGCACGGTTGGATTTTGCATGGGCGGGCAGCTTTCTCTTTACGCGGCATGTGCTAACTCCAAGGTAGGGGCATGTGTCGTTTACTACGGAATACACCCTAACGTTCATCCCGACATGGCCCGGTTGCAGGCGCCGGTCTTAGGCTTCTTCGGTGAGAAGGATGCATCTGTCCCGCCTCACGCAGCTCGAAAGCTGGAGGCTGAACTCAAAGCGGCTGGAAAACAGGCTGAATTTCACATCTACAAAGGTGCTAGCCACGCTTTCTTTAACGACACCCGTCCCCAGGTCTATCACCCAGCTAGCGCCAAAGACTCCTGGGACCGCACGCTGAAGTTCTTCAGGGAAGAGTTATGAGTCCGAGGGAAGATCGATAAACTCCCGGACGGGTACATCGTCTCGGTCTGGCAACATCGTAAAATAGTTCAATGACCTGAAATATGACGGTGGAACTCTCCCCAGCTGTTTTGACTACGATGTGATTTCCGACACCTAACCACCCGCCTGGCTCGGATAGGATCTGCGGTTGATTATGGTCCCGACAAACGTGCTTCGAAAGGTGTAGACCAGCTCTACCACTAGTGTCGTAGGACCTGCAGCCACCTAGTTGTTGTACGATGGCTGGGATGCTCACGGCAGAGGGATGCGGTACAGATTGCGCTGTGCCGTCTCGCGTGCGAACGCATACACTTCAGGCTTGGGACCAAACGTCACCTCGTACGCATCTATCCGACGCACTCCCGGCAGCTTGGCGATCTCGGCTTCTGATTGAAAGCCTCCTGCTGGAACCTCTGGGAGCGCCCGCCCGGGCAGCAACGGGATGGCGTAGGTCTGTCCATCCGTCAGCAGAGCTGCTGTCGGCAGCGAGAGGACGACCAGCTTCCCATCGGGGGACCACCTCAGGTTGGGATTGCTGGAGGCCACATTGGGGCGGAGGATGGGAACCGGAGACCCGCCGCGAAGGGGAAAGGCCGTCACGCTCATGCCCTCCCCAGCGGCCGCAAGCCACTGACCGTCTCTCGATGTCCCCGTTGGCCACGCCCCCGGTAGCTCGCTCAACTTCTGCAGCCCTGATCCGTCCTCACGGATGCCGTAAAGAAGGAAGGAGCCTCCTTCGATCATTCGGAAGAAGACCTCACCGCCCGGTCCAAACAGAGGTCGCTGGCCCTCCACATTGGGAATCTGGCGGGGCGGCGAGCGCCGGTCCACTGGTGCGATCCACAAGCGCTGTTTGCCTTCGTGATCGAGGGCCGCCACGGCGACCCGCTGGCTATCCGGCGAGATATCGTAAGCCCTTCCCCTGGGTCCGACGACAGAGAAGCCCGGCAGCAAGACCCCGTTCCGCCCCGAATCTAATTCCACGACATGCAACTCGCTCGGGCCGGAGAATGCCATGACCCCGTTCAGAATCCGGTAGCACAGTTTCTTCCCATCGGGAGTAAGTTTCGGATCGTAGCTGTAGCCTTCCAGCGAGACCTGCCGCTCGCCAGTTGAGTCGTGAATCCAAATGGAGCTCTGTCTCAGTCCCACGGCGGTGATAAACGAGCGGCC
>Ga0114129_10017765_pt1 | contig 10128 bp, 6 predicted proteins | sample RhiMetdeltSRZDD1_FD_80071 | JGI IMG/M metagenome (GOLD analysis project Ga0114129, IMG submission 80071) | Populus rhizosphere microbial communities from Tennessee, USA - Rhizosphere MetaG P. deltoides SRZDD1 (version 2) (version 2) | ecosystem: Host-associated > Plants > Roots > Rhizosphere >...
GGGAGTCTGGATTATCGCCCCCATCTCCTGGACCCGAGTTTACATAACCCTCGTGTGGCAAATAATTCGTGGCGAGGCGCAAGTAACAGTCAACAATTCCCGAATATGCCAAAGCGTAGTTCGGATCAAGTTCGATTGCTTCACGAAAGTGTTCGATCGCCTTCTCAATCTTGGTTCGCGTATAGCGGCTCCAGTGAAACCGACCTTCCATGTAGGCTTGATAGGCTTCCGAATTCTCCGTGTACCGGGTGGTTATTCGCTTCTCTTCTTCCCCGGTTAATTTGAGACGTAATGCTGCAGAGATCTGTCGTGCGATCTCATCTTGTATCTCGAGGATGTCTTTCAACTCACAATCAAATCTATCGCCCCACAACATGAACCCGTTCCTATCGACCAATTCCGCGCTAATTGTCATCCCTGAAGGACGTGAGCTGATCTTGCCAATTAGCATCGCATCCAGCTTCATTTCTAACGCGATTTTCTTCGGCTCTACCACACTACCCTTGTAGCGGAACATTGAAGTGCGCGACATCACACGCAGCTTAGAGATACGTGACAGGTTGTTGATGATGTTGTCGCTGATTCCTTCAGTGAGATATTCAAAGCCATCACTCCCTGTTAAATTGACAAACGGCAGTACTCCCAGTTTTGGAGGGGGAACCGTCTGGCCATCGCTCGTCTCCGTATCGTCACCAGGTTGGGAAGAGTCTGGTTGCGGTTCGACCTTCTTTACTTCAGCAACAAACCGATACCCTCGACGTGGAACGGTCTCTATGTACCGCGCGCTCACTCGGTCATCGCCCAACACTCGCCGGAGCGTAAAGATGTTTTGCGTGAGGTTTGACTCTTCTACAAATGAGTCAGGCCAAACTTCCTTCATTAGGTTCTCTTTGCTCACCAGATGACCAGCACTCCGCAAGAGAAAGAGGAGGACTTCGACAGCCTTATCGCCCAGAGAGATCACCTCTCCGTCTCTGGTTAGGACGCGCAAAGCGACATCGAAACGGAATGGACCAAAGTCGTAGCAGAGGTTGTTGCTATGAGGCATAAGATCGTTCCTAAGAACGGGCTAATAAAACTTTGAGAAGGTTCTAAGGACTTTCGATTAGTGCGTGAGTATATTGCCGACCGTCGTCAAGCGCCGCTGCTGTTAACAGGCTCGTGGATTTTAATTGGCAAGTCTGATGATGGCAAGAAAATCCGAGACCTTCTCGTACGGTGTTTATCCGAACCAGTTGAGAGAGGGGGCAATGTCAGCTGGAGGGGCAGGTGGAACCCCGATTCGGATTGGAACCTCACCCCGACGACCGCACGCCTTGCGCCTCACGGTGACTTCGCCCAGGTAAAGGCCTTGAGGCGCATCGGCTGCGAAAGCTGATGGCAGAATACCTCCCAATTCGTTGAAATGATGACGTAGGCGAGATGGATATGTTTTAGCTTGTCGTGGGGTTCGGGTAACTCCTGGTGAGGCCTGTGACGCTGTTTACGTGAGGACAGCAGCCCGGATCCCACGGCCAGCTAAGACATATCGACATTGCCGAATGGGGGTTTGTCTCGTTCTTGGTGCGCAACTGTCTGTTCCAAAACACAAATTGTTCCGAAAGGAATATACAGCCCCTTGTTTTACAAAGAAGTAGCAGTTCTTGCTACGCTTTATTGGTGATTTTCTGACTTCCGTTTATTGGCTTGGAGCTGTCGGCATCCCTTACCTCGCGCTTCTCACCCTAGCCATTATAGAAGGGCGTGGAACTTCTGCGACGTTTGCAGAACGATTCCTCGAACTAGGCATCGACGCCTCTGTATTCTAGGCATCGGCATAACAGGAGCGCTGTTTTGCGAGCACCGAGATTCGAACAAAGATTGGCGAAACCGCCCTACTCGCAGCCGTCGTACTGATGCTAGTAGATTTAATGATCACTGGCTTATGTCTCCATTTACGAAGGTTCGATCAATGGTCGATGACAAAAAAAGGCTCGTAGTATTTTTGCTGGTGTTGTGATCCTCGTGATAAATACTGGAATAGTCTGGAGGTACGAGTGAAGTTTGTCGTTAACCTAATGGAGATCATTTTAATGGCGCTAACTGCGGGGCTGGAGCCGTAGCAATTTTTGAGTTTCTTAGACGGTTTGAAAAACCAACCACAAAAGGTCTTGGTGGCCCAACATCTCAACGAATGCAAGCAACCCATATAGAGAAGGATGCCCCGATTGTTGCAGAACCGCGTCACGTTGTTTCCGAGCGCTATTGAAAACCTCAAGAAGTGTCATTTAAGAATCTAAAAGGGACGCTCGTCGGCGTCTCTTCACTTATTTCACCTTCGTGACTTGCCACCAGGGCGGTTCGCCCCCCATCTGGGGAACGCGGGAACAATCTCTAACTTCGACGCGTCTAATCCGGCAGTTCGCTGCAGACCAATAGCCATGACGCTCAGTGATTCAAACATTTTCGACCTCATCGCCTTCTTCGCTGGAGTGTTGTTGATATTCAGGAGAGTTGCGGTGATGGAGCGTCACCACATGTTGAGGGTCTTTATGCTCACGGCGATTCTCAGTGTAGCTGTGATCTACTTCTTTCTCTTGTATGGCTTCACCCTGGGTAATCCAATACAGTCTGACTGCCTGTGTGACATCAATTTCTGTCAAACAGAAATGTAAGTGCTGATGAAAGGGTCAGAATGGAACTAACCCAACTCGGGCGAATACGTGGTCAAGGAATTAGAACGGCGAGCGAAGCGACCGAATTTCCGACGAACTTTTAGTTTGTCGTGGATGGCCGCTTCGTGACGAGGTGTTTTATTCGTGTGAATTCGTGGATAGCTCTTCTCTCTGCGACCTAAGCGACGATCCACGAATTAACACGAACAATGATCGACAATGACTTCACTGCTTCATATCCGTCACCAACACAGCATCTCTCAGTATTACCCCGCGGGTGCACGACAACCACTTTCCGTCTCTTGACCACGAAAATCCGGTAATCAAACTGTCTTTGAAATCCGTAACCTGCTTCGGCGCTCCGCCATCAATCGACTGACTCCAGATGTTGCTCACATTGTTTAGGTTGACGCTGTAAAGGATCGATTTGCTATCGGGAGCCCACTGAGTCACTATCGACACTGTTCCACCCTCAAACATTTCAAACACCTTGGGCTCGCCGCCACCTTCAAATGGCATCACGGCAATCCGGTTTGACGGCGCATATGGATCGTACGACTCCGGGTAGGAATACATGATCCACTTCCCATCTGGCGAGATGGCACCACCAATTGCTGTCCTGTCTGTGATCTGTTGTGGCGTGCCGCCATCGATTGAGACCTTCCAGATAGTTGGTCTCGGGCCGGAAAGATCTGTAAACACGACCCACTTGCTGTCCGGACTGGTTGTCGGTAAAGAGTCGTTGGGCCCATTGGTTAATTTGATCGGATTACTGCCATCGATATTCATTCGCCAGATGGTCTTTATGCCATTGCGCAGCGACGAGTGAACGATGTACTTACCATCAGGCGTACAGTTTGCTGAGATATTGTGAGCGCCATTCGACGTAAGTTGCTTACGGTTGTTCCCGTCCACGTCCATCACCCAAATGTCCTGGTTTCCGCCCTCATTAGATGCGAATACAACGCGACCGTCTGGTAACCAGCCAGTGTTGGCACCAGCATCAGTATAAAACCCGATGTTTCCCGTGGGCAGACGTGTCGCTTTCGTAGCGTCGCCGTTCGGCACAACCCAAACACTCACGAGACCCTCAGCCTGAACTGTCGTGAACTTCTTGCCGTCGGCGGTCAAACCTATATTTCGGTAAGAGGCCAGATCGGTGGTAACTCTTCTCGGCTTGCCGTCTGGATAACTTACGAACCAAATCTGCGACTCTCTAACGATTTCTCCGGCGACGAGTAGTAACCCACTCATATCAGGCAACCACTGCGTGCGCGCAGCAAAACCCCAGGTTTGAGTACTTAAGTCCTTCTGGCTCCCGTTCTCAGTCGAGAACGCCAGCAGCTTGTTCCTACCACCGACAGTGTTAACAACCGCAGCAACCAGTTTTCCGTCGGGCGACCAGTCGGGACCCAAAAAGAAGATCGGCAAAAAGCGTTCGGGAAGTTTTTTGACCACCAGATCGCGCTGCTCGCTGCCATCCAGGTTTGAAATAACCAAAGCACTTTCACCCTGGTTCGGATAATTGCCTCGCACGAACACAAAGTGTTTCCCATCAGGAGCAAAACTGACGGGACTGTCAATCCTCTCCAGGACTTTCACAGGCGTACCGCCGAGCACTGGAATGCGGTACAGGTTTCCGGCGTCGAGATTTTGTTTGATCGGGTAGAACAGTTCGGTGCCGTCCGGAGAAAAGGTGACGCCAAAAATACCGACCCGCGCCGGTGGAATAATCAGCTTGTCGTTGGCTGCATTCACCTGACGAATGTAGAGACTCTGACTGTTCCTGGTGCTCAATATGTAGACGATGTACTTGCCATCCGGTGAAAGTGTCGCGTTGATGACATTGCCTGAGTTGGTCACGCGCGTGATCTTGATATCCGAGAAGTGTTCGATCGGTGGCTTGCGATTCAGGAATTTATAGATCCCAAAGCCGACCCCAACAATCACCAAAGCCAGCACCGCTAACGTAACGAGGGCGCCCAGCTTGTGACGCTTGATTTCGATGCTAATCGATTCAGAAATTGAAGTGATCGCACTACGCGGTTCGGTCACCTGGGCAACCGGCATGACAGACGTAGCCCCAGGGACGGTCGAAGATTTGACGTGTTCTTCGGGCGCGCTTGTACTCTGTAGCTTCTCCTGAAACTCCAACTCCTGCTTCAGTGATTTCAGATCGAGCCAGAGATCCTTTACCACCTGATAACGCTCTTCGCGATCTTTGCGAAGTGTCTTCGACACGATGCGATTTAGTTCCGGTGGAATCCCGGGCTTGATCTGCGAAAGTGATGGAGGCTCGGTCTTGAGAATCGACGCCAGGGTGTCACTCGGAGTCTCCCCGTGAAATGGTTTCTGGAGCGTGATCATTTCATACATCATCGCGCCCAGACTGAAGATATCTGATCGGCCATCCACTGGAAGGCCGCGCGCTTGCTCCGGAGACATATAGCCCGCCGTGCCAATGACGACTCCCGATCCAGTGCGAACTTGAACGGTTGGCGCTTCTAACGAAACCGCGGGCGAAGCCTGTTCACTCAATTTCGCCAAACCAAAGTCCAATACTTTGACGTATCCATCCGGTCGCAACATAACGTTCTCAGGCTTGATGTCGCGATGAACTATGCCCGCCTTATGCGCCGCTGATAACGCATCAGCGATTTGAATGGTGATGTTGAGTGTTTCGGAGAGCGACAGCCGTGAGCGCGACAAACGCTGGCGCAATGTCTCACCTTCAACAAACTCCGTCGCGATTATGTGCGACCCTTTGAATTCCTGAATCTCGTAGATCGTGATGATGTTTGGATGGTTGAGTGCCGACGCGGCGCGCGCTTCCTGTTCAAAGCGCCTCAGTCGATCGATATCAGTTGTGAAGGAAACAGGAAGAAGTTTTAAAGCAACTTTGCGGCTCAGCCTTTGATCCTGTGCAACATAAACTTCACCCATTCCTCCGCGACTGATGAAGGAAAGTACATGATACGAACCGATCACTTGGCCCGGCTTTAACTCTGCCTTTTCGTCAGCCAGCCACGAAGCGTCTTGATACGCCGGCTCGTCGATAAACTCACCGCTCTTCTCGTGTGATGCAATTAGCGACTCTACCTCGCTGCGAAGTTTGGGATCACCCGAACAAGCTTCCGAGAGAAACGAATCTCGCTGCTCGGGCAAATACTGGATTGCCGAGTTGAAGATTGCTTTTACTTGTCGCCAGCGTTCGGGGGTCATTGTTTCAGGGCTCTAGTAATAACGCGCAACCTCGACAAAAAGTCCCTCTTTGGAGTGCGGCGGCCTGCCGCCGCTTTGTCACAGTGGGATCACAAATGTTACCCGCCGTAGTCGTGGTTAAGAAATCGAGCCCGCCGTAACAAAGCGACGGCAGTCCGTCGCACTCCAAAATTACTCCAGCTGCCGTCGTAACCACGCCCGCGCCATCTTCCAGTCTCGCTCAACTGTTGCGTGCCCAACACCAAGCACTTCTGCCGTTTCTTCTATTGAAAGTCCCCCAAAAAATTTCAGCTCCACGATCCTGCTCTGTTGCGGATCCATCTTCGCAAGGTCATCCAAAGCTTCGTTGAGGGCCAGCAGATCGACTCCCGAGTCTTTCATTATTTTTTCCGCACTGGTTATCGACAGTCGCTGTTGTTCCGAGCCACCACGTTTCGCTGCCTGGTGTTGCCGAGCATGGTCCACAAGAATTCGTCGCATCAGCTGCGCGGAAATTCCAAAAAATTGGGCCCGATTTTGCCATTTCGCATTTTTCTGATCCACCAATCTTAGGTACGCCTCGTTCACCAACGCAGTCGGCTGTAACGTGTGGCCCTGACGTTCACGGCGCAGGTAGTTGGCGGCAAGTCGGCGCAGTTCGCTATAGACCAACGGCATCAGCCTGTCGAGTGCCGCCTGGTCGCCTTTACTCCAATCAATTAGTAGCTGAGTTACGCCTTCGGGCGTTGACATTATCAGTGCTCCGATAGTTCGGATGGCAGGAAGAGCCTGGATTTTACAACAAAATATTTTGGTGACGTGAGGGAATCGGCCCGGAACTCCCGCGTTACTAAGTGAGAGGCAAAAAGCAACAAACAAGCCTCAAGAAAGAGATACACCATGAAAAAACACATCTACATCGCATCTCTGGTTTTGGTCGCGCTCGTTGCTGTCAGCGCGCAGGCACAATCAAGGAATCGCCAACAACTGCAATTCCATGCGCCATTCGCATTCAACGTCGGCACTACTTCGCTTCCGGCAGGCGACTATCGCGTGAGCATCGTCAATCCGTCATCTGATCGCAGCGTTCTGCGATTCACGACTTCAGATGGAAAATCAACGGCGATGATACGGACGATCGATGTTGAAGGTTGGGCTCCGTCGAAAGGCAGATTGTCTTTCCACCAGTACGGTGGCCGATATTTCCTCGCACAGGTATGGATGGCTGGTGAAGCGACAGGACTAGGCATGCCGGCGTCAAAATCCGAGAAAATGCTCCAGCAACAACTCGGCAAGACAAATAAAAACTTCGAAGCGGTATCGATTAACGGTTTCTAGTGATTAGGCGGAAACATCAGCCGGCATAAGTTGGGGAACTCCTTGTCGACTGATACCCGGGCGGTGATGAGTAAGCGCTCATCACCGCCTTTTTTTGTGAAATCCTTCCGCCTTCATCCTTCATCCTTTCACTTGGCAGTCGTGCTTGCCCTGTCATAGACTCCCGCTCACCTTTATGCCCCACGTCCGCACTGAAGCGATCGCAGGCATTACCACCTTCTTCACGATGGCTTACATCGTGGTCGTGAATCCGGCGATTCTTTCAACTCCCGGCACAGGCATGGCTTTCAGTGGCGTCCTTACAGCCACGGTGCTCGTCTGCATCGTGATGACGTTGCTGATGGGTGTTTACGCCAAGCTACCATTCGCTGTCGCTCCTGGAATGGGTCTCAACGCCTTTTTCACTTTCACGATCATATTGACTCAGAAAGTCTGGTGGCAGACCGCGCTTGGCATCATCTTCTGGGCGGGCGTGTTGTTTCTGTTAATTTCGATCACACCGATTCGCGAAACGATCGCGAAGGCAATTCCGAGTGAACTGCGAATCGGCACTGCCGCCGGCATCGGTATTTTTCTTACGTTCATCGGTCTAAAGAACGCCGGCTTCATCACCGGTGATCCAGTGACACTCGTGAAACTAGCTGTGCTGGGAAAAGAGGCGCAACTCGCAATTATCGGATTAGTCGTGATGCTGGTGCTAATGATTCGACAAAGCATCCTGGCTTTTCTGGCAGGCATTTTTGTTGTGACTTTGCTTGCCTGGTTCCGCGGAATGTTGCAAACACCTGAGCACTTGTTGAGTGCGCCTGATTTTCACACCGTCTTCCTGAAACTCGATATTCTCGGAGCGTTAAAGCTTTCGTTGTTGCCCGCGATCATCGCAATCCTTTTTACTGATCTGTTTGATTCGATCTCGACCTTCATCGGTGTTGCTCACGCAGCAGACCTATTGGATGAAGAGGGCAATCCAAAAAATCTGCGGCAGGGTTTGATAGTCGACTCTCTCGCAACGCTGGGCGCCGGCTTGGCTGGAACATCTTCAGGCACGGCTTACATCGAAAGCATCGCGGGCATAAACGTCGGTGGCCGAACCGGCCTGACGTCAGTGTTCACGGCACTTTGCTTCTTGCCGTGTTTCTTTCTTGCTCCGATCGCTGGAATGGTTCCGCTGTATGCGACTGCGCCGGTTTTGATTCTGGTGGGCGCCTCGATGTTCAGAAGTGTGCGTCAAATTGCTTTTTCAAAAATCGAAGAAGGGTTACCGGCGTTTTTGACTATAATTCTGATCCCCCTGACCTTTTCGATCACCCAGGGAATTCTCTGGGGATTCATTTCACATGTTGGCCTTTATCTCCTCGTCGGTCGCCGTCGCGAAATTCATCCCGTGATGTATGTGTTGGCGTTGATTTCGATCGGACTGCTGTTGCTGGAACATGTCCAGTTCTGAATTTATCCGCAGATTACACAGATTACGCAGATTTTGTTTTTGACTTATCGACTTGCTCTTAACTGATGAATGAAATCTGCGTAATCTGTGGATAGTCTCTCCTGGCCGAACAAGTAGGTGATGTACTTATGAATGACCGCTCACGATTCTTCTGCCTCGTAGTCATCAATCTCTTCGCGTTCTCTGTTCACGCACAATCGCCAACGCCCAGTCCCTCTCCTAACGACCGAGGACTTGGCGTTCAAAGTCAATCGCCGGTATCTGGAACTCAGGGAAGTCAACAAGCCAAAGAAGCCAAACCCGAACTTGTCTTGCAAACCGGCTATAGCGATCTCTTTGGCGCAACTCGCCTGGTTTTTAGTCCCGACGGTCGATTGCTCGCGACAACGACGTTTCGCGCGGGCGCAATTAAGATCTGGGAGACTGCAACCAGCCGCAAGCTACGTGAGTTCGAAACCGGAAATGCAAATGCGAACAATATAGCGGCGCCGATCGCATTCAGTCGTGACAATCGTTTCATCGCTGCCGCTGGAGGTGACAACACAACCAAGGTTTGGGAGATCGCCACGGGTCGCGAAGTCCAGACGCTTGCTGGGCCACAAGGTTCAGCTGCTGCTGCTTTCGGCGTCTTCTTCATCGCCTTCACGCCAGACAATCGCGTGGTCACAGTAGGTGATGCCGTCCGCGTTTGGGAACTCTCGACGGGGAAAGAGTTGCGAACGATTGAAGGATCAGCACTATCGCTTGCCGGATTCAACGGTTCGGACGGGGCGATGGTTTTGACGCCCGACGGCTCGCAGCTGACGATGTCGACGCAAGAAGACGTGCGCACAGTTGACCTAACAACAGGAAAAGAAGTTCGCCGGTTCAAACTACCAGACGATCAAATTGATTCACTGCAACTTGCATTCAGCGCGAATGGCAATCTACTCGCGGCTGGAATCGTCAACAAACATCTCAAGCTTTGGGACTTAAGCACGAAAAGTTCAAAAGAGTTGACGACCACGGTCAAAGAATTCAGCCAGTTGAAATTCAGTCGCGATGGAGAGCTGTTGTCGCTGACGGAAAATTACACAGTGCGGATTTGGAATACAGAAAACGGAAATCAGGTCACTGAACTGAAGGTGCCAAACTCCGGCGTGTATTCAGACTATGCCGATGCATTTTCCAGTTTTAGTGACGACGGCAAACGGATCGCCACCGGTGGCTTTGGTACCGAAACCATCATTTGGGAGACTGAAACTGGTAAGCAAATCTCAAAGATGAACGGTCGTACAAATCTCGCGTACAACGTGAGATTTAGTGATGATGGCAATCAGTTATCTGTAGGTGGTCGCACGCGTTGGGACCTTCGCACAGGTCGTGGTTTGCGTGTTTCGAACAATCCGCTGCCAAACACCTATCCGGTTCAAAGTCCTGACGCGCGACTGTTGGCCGTAATCAAACCCAATAATCCCGTGTTGTCGCTCGTCGAAGCAGCAACCGGAC
>Ga0114129_10017766_pt1 | contig 10128 bp, 7 predicted proteins | sample RhiMetdeltSRZDD1_FD_80071 | JGI IMG/M metagenome (GOLD analysis project Ga0114129, IMG submission 80071) | Populus rhizosphere microbial communities from Tennessee, USA - Rhizosphere MetaG P. deltoides SRZDD1 (version 2) (version 2) | ecosystem: Host-associated > Plants > Roots > Rhizosphere >...
ATCATCAAGGATCCGCCATTCTCCCATCTCGATCTGGTCTCCTGCCGGAACCTGCTCATCTACCTCAATCGCTCCGCACAGCGGCGGGTGATGGAAGTCACGCACTTCGCGCTGAAGCCCGAGGGCTACCTGTTCCTCGGCTCGACGGAATCGATTGAAGGGTCCGGCGATCTGTTCGTGGTGGTCGACAAGGATGCGCGCATCTTTGAGAGCCGCGCCACGTCCGCGCGGATCAGCATTCCGATCGGCGTGCTGGCGCCGAACGAGAGACGCGTCCTCCACCAGGCGGGGGAGGCGAGGACCAAAGAGCGATTGTCGTTCGCCGACCTCCATCTCCGGCTCCTCGAGCAATACGCGCCTCCCTCCATGGTCGTCAACGAGGACCACGAGATCGTGCACGTGTCGGAGAGCGCGGGCCGGTTCCTGCAGTTCGTCGGCGGCGAACCCTCACACGACTTGTTGCGGGTGGTCCGGCCGGAGTTGAGGCTGGAGTTGCGCGCGGCGTTGCACCAGTCGGCGCAACAGCGAACGAACGTGACCGTGAGCGACCTGACGGTACGGCTCGACAACGAGACCGTATCCGTCGACATCATCGTGCGACCAGTCCTGCGCCCGACTGATACGGCGCAGGGGTTCTTCCTGATCATCTTCCAGGAGCGCCAGCGAGGGATTGACGATGCGGCGGCGGCGCCTGCGAACACCATCCCGGCGCCGGCGCGGCAGATTGACGCGGCGCGCCAGCTCGAAGACGAGGTGATCCGGCTGAAGGCCACGCTGCGGACGACGATCGAACGAGACGAAACGCAGGCCGAAGAGCTGAAGGCCTCGAACGAAGAGCTGCAGGCGATGAACGAGGAGCTCCGCTCTTCTACCGAAGAACTGGAAACAAGCAAGGAGGAGTTGCAGTCGCTGAACGAGGAAATGCGTACGGTCAACCAGGAGTTGAAGATCAAAATAGAGGAGCAGATTCAGGCCAACGACGACATTCACAACCTGATCAACTCCGCCGAGATCGGCACGGTCTTTCTCGATCGATCCTCGCGCGTCAAAATGTTCACGCCACGGACGCGCGATATCTTCAGCCTGCTGCCGATCGATCGAGGCCGTCAGCTCGAGGACATCAACAACCACCTCCTGGTTACAGACCTGACGGCGGACATCGACCGGGTTCTCCAGCACGAGGAGCGTGTCGAGCGAGAGGTCCAGACCAGGGACGGTCGCTGGTTCATGATGCGGCTCATCCCCTACCGCAACTTGGCTGAAGACCACATCGACGGTGTCGTCCTCACGTTTTTCGAGATCACCGTGCGCAAGCTGGCCGAAGAGGCGCTCAGGCGATCGGAAGAGCGGATGCGTCTGGTCCTGGAGAGTGTCGCCGACTATGCCATCCTGACGCTCGATGAGGAGGGGCGCATCGATACATGGACCGCAGGCGCCAGAGACATGTTCGGCTTCACCGAGCCGGAAGCGATTGGTTCGTCTTTCGACTTGTTATCGACATTCGAGGATCGCGAAAGCGGCGTGGCGGCCGCCGAGCTTCGGCAGGCGAGAGTCGCGGGACGGGCCGTCGTCGCACGCTGGCACATGCGCAAGGATGGTACGCGGGTGTTCGTCTCCGGCACGCTGTCGCCCTTGCGCAGCGCGCACGGGGTGATCCTGGGCTACGTGAAGATCGCCCGGGATCTGACCGAACATAAGAGGTTGGAGGATGCGCTCCACCACGCCAATGACGATCTCGATGCGCGCGTGAATGAGCGGACACGAGAGCTCGCGGATGCCAACGTGACGCTCGACTTGGAGTTACGCGAACGCCGCGGAGCCGAGGAACGAATCCGCAGGCTCCTGAACCGGCTGGTCACCATCCAGGAGGACGAACGCCGGCGCGTCGCGCGGGACCTTCACGATCACCTCGGGCAGCAAATCACTGCGCTGCGTTTGACGCTGGAGTCGTTGAAATCGGCATCGATGGTCGACGGCCGGCTCCCCGAGACCGTCGCCGAAGCACAGCGAATCACCGAGCGCCTCGACCGCGATCTCGACTTTTTCACATCCGAGCTCCGCCCGCCCGCCATCGACGACCTCGGGCTGGGCACAGCACTGGCCCAATACGTCGCGGAGTGGTCGAGGAATACCGGGGTGCCGGCACAGTTCCAGTCGAGCGCCCTGGACGGACTCCATCTGACCTCCGATCTCGAAATCAATCTCTACCGCATCGCGCAGGAGGGGCTCAACAACGTCTATAAGCACGCGCAGGCGACGCTCGTTGACGTGTTCCTCGGCCGTCGCGATGGACAAGTCGTGCTCATCGTGGAAGACAACGGCCGCGGCTTTCAACATCCGCAGTCTGCCGGCGAAACACGCGACCGTGGGTTGGGACTGCTCGGAATGCGCGAGCGTGCCGCCCTGATGGGCGGCCAGGTCGAAATCGAGACCGACCCGGGCAACGGCACCTCGATCTTCGTGAAAGTCCCGGCATCCTTCAAGCAACCTGAGTGACGTCGATCGTCATCAGATCGCAACACTGCCGTGGTTGGTGGTCCGCACACGGACCAGGAGCTAGGGACTACGGCGCTGGAACACCGCGAATGCCTTCAACGCCAATAGCAACGCGGCAAAGACAGTGAGGTGCCGGACGTAGTTCAGGTTCGACCACGTCGTGGCGTTCGCAACAGCCTCGGGTGAATCGCCAGCCGCCAGCAGGCCGATCATGGTGGGAATGAAATACACGAAGGTGAGCAGACGATCGGCCAGCGCCATCAGCGCCGCGGCCAGCCAGTAGCCGCGTACGGCGCCGGACGATCGCCACGCGCCGAAGAGATTGGCCAGAGTGATGAGCGTCAGCGGGCCGGTCGTGACGAACGCCCAGAATCGCCGGCCCGTATCGAATCGCTGCGCCGCGTCAGCGTGCCAATGCGTGCCCGATGGCGACGTCACCAGCCATTCCGGTATGACGATGAGATGTTCGTAGAGACCCGCCCCCAGCGCAACTCCCAGGTTGATGACGAACAGCCAGAGCAGAGCCTCCGAAACAGGCCGGGACATGACGACCTCCTGCTCCAATTCTTCATCAGAACGAAGCGGGAATCGTTGTTCGTGGTTCGTGGTTCGTGGCTCGTAGACCGGGTTCGGCGAGTGACACGAACCACGGACTACGGATCACGGGCGATGCCCTTTCAACCGAACGGACTTACTCGTGACGGAGCGCGAGGATTGGATCGGTTCGGGTGGCCCGCAGGGCGGGGACGGATGCGGCGCCGAAGGCGACCAGAATGGCTAGCGCGCTGACGGCCACGAACGTCGCGGGATCGGTCGCGGTGACGCCGAACAGATACGATTCGAGGAGTCTGCCCGCCACCAGCGCCGCTGCTGTGCCGATGACGATGCCGGTCAGCGGGGCGGCCATTCCATGTCCGAGGACGAGCCAGAGGATCTCCCGCCTGCCTCCTCCCAGCGCCATGCGCACGCCGAACTCGCGCGTGCGCTGCACGGTCATGAATGCGGTCAGGCTGTAGATCCCGAGTGTGGCGAGGAACATTGCGAATGACGCCAGGGCGCCAGCCAGCACGAGGTAGAACCGCCGTGGCAACATCGTGACATCGACGAGCTGGTCGAGCGTCGCGGCTGTCGGGAATGTCTGTGCCGGAACCAGCGATCGGACAGCCTCTTTCAGCGACGGAAGGACAGCAGACGCGTCGGTCGTCGTTCTGGCGACGAGCGTGATCGATCCGAACGGAGACTGCGCGAACGGGACGAAGACCTCCTCCCGTCCGGGATTCTCCAGCGCCGTGTGGCGCAAATCGTTCACCACGCCGACGATCGTCAGCGTCGTGGGGGTCCGCTGATTGGCGACGTTGACGGTGGCGCCAACGGCGTTGCCGACGACGAAGTGGCGAGCGAACGACTCGGTGACCACGGCGACCGGGAGGCTACCCGTGCGGTCGCTCGCGTTGAACGTGCGGCCTTCACGGAGCTTCATCCCCAGCGCTTCGAAGTATCCGTCCGACGCGATCGTGAGCCACGCGCTCCGTCGTTCCGATCCTCCATCGTCACGAACGGAGCTGCCGGTGACCGCGGCCTCCATCTCGATGCTTCCCGATCCCAGGAAAGGCATCGCTGTTACGACACCAGCCGCCGCGACACCCGGGAGACGTCGAATTCTCTGCAGCGCATCGCCGGCGAACTGCACCTGTTGATCCGGCTTCGGAAACGCCGACCAGACATGGGTTTCGAGCACGGCCACGTTGGCTGCAGAGAAACCAGGATCGACCTGTGTCACGCGCAGAAAGCTGTGCGCGAGCAACCCGGCGCCAACGAGCAGCAATACCGTCAACGCGACCTCGGCAGCAACGAGCGTTTCGCGCATCCGCGAGCCCCCTGCACGACCGCCGCCTGGCGCGCGTAAAGCGCCAGCCGTGTCCGATCGACGCAGATGCACAGCCGGGATCGCGCTGACCAGCGCCGTCATGAGTGCACCGGCCACGGCCGAGAACGCGAACACCCTCCAGTTGACCGCGGCATCCTCGAGACGAGGAACTGCAGCTGGTGTCGCGACGACTACCCATCGCAGGATTCCGACCGCGATCAGGAAACCTGCGGCCGTGCCGGCCGCGGCGAGCGTCGCCGTTTCCGCCAGGAGCTGAGACGCCAGGTGCCGCGGACCGGCCCCAATTGCCGTGCGGATGCCAAACTCGAGGCGCCTTTCCGCCGCGCGCGCCACAAGCAGGGTCCCGACGTTCGCACAGGCGATCAGCGCCACCAGCGCGACGGCTGCGAACAGGATCAGGATCGGTTTCCTGACCCGCCCGAGGAGCGTCTCCGCAATCGGCATCACCTGCAGATCGATGGCGCGATAGAACCGCGGATGCTGTTTCGCGAGCTCGCCGCGCAGAACGGTGGCTTCCGCACGCGCGGTATCGAGCCCTGAGGTCTCGCGCACGCGGGCGATGGCGCGCACGAACGTCGCCGCGCGTTGCTGGCGAAGCGGCTCGGCCATCGGGTAAGGCCCCCACAGGAGCTGCGTCCTGTCCAGCCATCTGAAGTCCGGCCCCATCACGCCGACGATCGTCATCGCACCCACGTCGTCGAATCGCAGCTGTTGTCCGACTATCGATGGATCGGCACCGAATTGACGACGCCAGAGCTGATGGCTGACGACGACAACGCGTTCGGCTCCAGGACGGTAATCTTCCGGGACGAAGGTTCGTCCGAGCATCGGCCTGACGCCGAGGAGCTCGAAGAAGCCTTCTGAAACGAGGCCAGCCGGCCAGATCACCGGGTCGTCGGTTGCGGCAAACGTGAAGCTCCAGGGTCGAACGGCCGCCGTCGCGCCAAATGCGTGGCTCGCATCGCGCCAATCCAGATACGTCGCCGGCGAGATCCGCACGTCATCAGGATTGTCCGGATTCGTCTGTTGAAGGGTGACGAGGCGATTCACGCCAGCGTATGGCAACGGCCGCAGCAACACGGCGTCGGTGACGGAGAAGACGGCGGTCGTCAGCCCGATTCCCAGCGCCAGTGCCCCAGCGGCGCCAACAGTGAACGCCGGGCGCTTCACCAGCGTTCGAACGCTGTAGCGGAGGTCCGGCAGCAGTCGCGCCATCAATCGCGCCCGGCGTTGGGCATCTCCGCCTGCGATGCTGGTTCGTCGGAGGCGCAGGCGGCAGAGGACGACGGCGACGACAACCTGGCGCCAGTACCACAGCCGCGCCAAGCCGCGGCCGCGTGCCTCGACGACCAGCTGAAACTCCTCGCGGAGGTCTCCGGCAATGACGTCGGCCGCATCCGCCTGGACGAGGTGCGTCAGGATCCATTCGGCGGCACGCGGGACCGGCGGACTCATGATTTACCCAGCCGCGCCATCAATCCGCGCGACATCTCCTGCCACGACGCATGCTCGCGGGCAAGCGCACGGCGCCCTGTCGGCGTGAGCCGGTAGTAACGCTTCGACCGGCCTCCGCGGTCGTCACCGCCCCGTTCGAGCCGCGACGTGACGTATCCCTGACGTTCGAGGCGCTCGAGCGTCGTGTAGATGGCCCCGCTGGTCGCGCTGCGTCCTGTCCGATCCTGAATCAGCCGGTGAATGGTGACGCCGTACGCGTCTTCATCGAGGTGCGTAACGGCCATCAGCAACAGCCATTGAAAGGCGCCGAGTGAGGTGCTCATGCCAGAAGTCCTACACTGTAGGAATAGAGTTCCTACAATGTAGGAGTTCGAAGGGACCCTGTCAAGCGAGCTCGCGCAGGCTGTCCGCGGCGCGGGGATCGGCGGCCACCGCCTGCATGAGGGGCAGCGCGAACTCGAACAGGCCGCGCGCCGGGAACAGATGACTCACCGCATCGCCTACGGATCCGGCCGCGACGCGTTGATTCATCAGGTAGGTATCGGTGACTCTCGCGAAAAAGCGATCCGGCCATTGCGCGTGTGCGCCGTTGGCGGAATCCACCTCTTCCTGCGCGCGCCAGATTCGCCGGCCCGTTTCGTCGAGCACGGGCACGTGATACCGGGCGATGCGCTTGCCGGGAAAATCGGCCACGTGCTCGACGTAATGAAGGAAGGTGACCGTGTCGTGGTCCGCGCCCAGCATCAGGATCTTCCCGCTCATCTCCACGAACCGCTGCAACGCCGACCCTGCGCCAAACGCATAGTCCCACGGCTGCTCCGAGATCAGGTGCCCGGCCTGCCTTCCCCACACCGCGAACCGCGTGACGTGATCGTTCACTCGCGCCTCCGGGTACGTGCGGAAGAACTCGACGAGCACGCCATGATCGCGCGCCGATCGTGCAGTGATCGCATCGAAGGCTGGCAGCTTGTCGAGCACTTCCCGCTCCTCGCGCGCGTCGAGATTTCCGCGACCGACCTCGTCGTAGTAGCGCGGGCAGCCCGCGTACATAATCAGCGTGCCCTGTGACGTCAACACATCCTTCAACGCCAGGTGAATCTGATCGGGACCGCCGGCGATCTCTCCGACCGCGCGAACGGACGCGTGGAGCATGATGCAGTCGCCTGCCGTCACGCCCAGCGAACGGAAACCGTCGGCCAGCTGCTGCCGTGAATACATCACTCAGCAGTCTACTGGGCGGTCAGCACGAAGAACCAGCCCATCAGTAGTTCGGTGGCGCTCTTCTTGCGAGCCCGCCGAACTGGACAGACGTGGCAGGAGGTCGCGTGCAGACTCTTCCCCAGATCAACGGTGGACCGGCCAAGCCGGGACTCGACCGCAAGCCGTCGACCGACGAGGAGATCGTCCTCCGCGTACGATCCGGCGACACGGATCTCTTCGAGGTCCTGATGCGGCGTCACAACCAGCGCCTGTATTGCGCCGTTCGAGCTATCGTCCGGGACGATGCCGAGGCAGAGGATGCGGTGCAGCAGGCGTATCTTGCTGCGTACCGAAACCTCGGCCAGTTCGAGGGGCGGGCTCGTTTCTCGACATGGCTGACGCGCATCGCGATTCACGAAGCGCTCGCGCGGCGGCGGCGGAGACGCGACAGAGGTGCGCGAACAGCGAGCGTATCGTTTGTCGACACCGTGGCCTCGCCCGATCCGGATCCGGAACAGCGAACGTATGCCGTCGAACTGAGTGCGCTACTCGACTCGGCCCTCGGCCAGCTGCCCGCCGGCTACCGGGCGGTCTTCGAACTGCGCGAGATCCACGGCCTGAATACGTTCGATACGGCCGAACGTCTCCGGCTCAGTGAGGGCACGGTCAGAACCCGCTTACACAGGGCGAAAGACCTGCTGCAGCGGACCCTTCAGAACCTCATGTCGCCTGATGCCTGCCGGTTCGACGGGGCCCGCTGTGACAGGCTCGTCGACGCGGTGATGAGCAAGCTGCGCGATCCCGAGTTCCTGGTGCTCGTCGCGTTTCACCTCAAAGCGATTTCAGAAACTCAACCAGGTCGGCCTTCTGATCCGCTGTGAGTTTCAGTCCAAGTCGCTTCTCGTAGTGATTGACGACAGCCATGAGATCGGCGGCGCTGCCATCGTGGAAATACGGGGGGTGCTGCCATAACCCGCGCAGGGGCGTCGCCCGATACTTTCGTGTCGCGCTGCGGGCCGCGTAGAGCGGGTCGGCGCCTACGGTCGCCGGATCGTGCAGGACGGGGACCTTCTTGTCGGCGCCGCTCAGCACGTCGGTGTACGTCGGCGGTGTGTGACACTTCGCGCAACCAGCTTCGTTCTTGAATACTCGTTCGCCTCGATCCGCAGCTTCCGTGTTGAAACTTCCGTTGGGAGGTTTCGGAGCCGCGAGACTCAGCTGATACTCGAGGAGCGCTGCCAGCTTCGGGGTCACGAGGTCCGGTGCCTGCGAGATCTCGAGCCCAATCCGCGGATCCTTGAAGTTTCCTCGCCCGCCCATCTGCGAGATGCCAACGTATGCGTTCCAGTACGAGATCGGGCCGTCCGCGGTAAAGGTCTCGAACCCCACGTCACGCAGCCCATACGCAGGAGGAATCACGACCGGAATGGAGGGACTCTTCAGCGGGACGATCTTCTTGCCATCGAACGCATGGTGCCTCGGATCGTACTTTCCCGGCCCCCACTTGGCGAACTCTGCCTTGAGCTTGTCGTCGAGCGCAGGAGACAGACCGAGGATCGCGCCGACGTTCAGGTCCACGTTCGGCCATCCATCGAGACGGCGCCCGATTCCGGGCGCGAAAGAGTTGTCGACGGTCGAGTGACACAGCGCGCAGGTAATGCCGATGCTCGTCAGCTGGCCGGCGTCGCTCACCTTGCCGATCACGCCGACAACCGCATTCACCTTGAGCAGGTCCAACGTCACCGCAGGACTCGACAAATCAACCTTCTTCGCCTTCAGAGCCTCGATCACCGGTGCAGGCAGCGACTCGACATCAACCTTCAGCCCGACCTTCAGCGCCTGTGCAGGGCTGACGGGCTTGAGGCCCTCGTGCATCCGCAACGTGTCGGTCCATAACTGTTCATCGCCAAACGTGTCGTAGCGAAAGACCTTGAGGCCGTCCTGTCGACGTGCCGCCGGGGCCGATCCGGATGAGATGGCGAAGCTCAGCGTGAGGACGAACAGAACCGAAGCGGGACCGATGAGTCGCATGGCTGATCACTCCCTTCTGCCTCACAGAAATAGAGTGACGTCGGGCTGTTTTGGTTACAGGCGGCTCATTGCGCGGCGAAGTAGCCTCGACGGGCGTCGACCGTGACGCGGCGGCCTTTGACGGTGACTTGGATCTTGTGCCAGCCGGGCGCGGGCACGCCCGTCGGCGTATACGCGAGGATGTACCGCGTCCGGAACTCGTCCAGAACCGATGCGAACGCTTCAGACAGCTTGTCGACCGACGCAATTTCCAGCACTCGTCCGCCGGTCGCCGACGTCAGCTTCGGCAGAAACGAGTCCCGGCGGCCACCTTCGGTCACCACGCCGTAGACAACCGCATCGGCACGGTCGGCCACCTTGAAGACCGCCGCTGGACCGAGCCAGCTGGACGTGTCCACTCCATCGCTGAACACGACGGTCAGTACTCGCCCCCCTCGCGGATCGGAAAACGCGAGCCCCGCCGCGACGCCATCGATCAGTGATGTCGTGCTCTTGGCTTCCAATGCCAGGAGCTCGGAGAGGATTGGGCCGCGATCGGTTGATGGTTCGCTCCGGATCGCAACGGCGTGGTTGAACGACACGAGCGCGGCGCGATCCGGGGGGCTCAACGCGTTCACCAGGCCACTTGCGGCAGACCTGAGAAACTCCATCGGTTGACCCGCCAGGCTCGCGCTCGAATCGAGCACCAGCACGACGCTGAGAGGAATCTTGTCCACGTCAGCCAACGCGATCTTCTGAAGAACGCCTTCATCGCGCAGCTCGAAATCAGAGGCGCGCAAGCCCCGGACGGGATGACCGTTCTGTGCCACCAGCACATCGACGCGAACGGCGTCGGCGCGCGATCGGAACGTTTGGGTCAGCGGGACCGCCGCGCCGGCGATGAGAAGGGCAAGGCAGCAGAACGCCCTCATCGCGCCAGCTCACCGATCACCTGGCGAAGCTCCTTGACCAGCGACTCGGCATCGCGGCCCGTGCACAGGCCGTACGACCACCACGGATCGTCTGCCGCGGAAACGCCCGAGTCTTTCTCGCGGAGGGGCGCCAGAACGCTGCTCACG